>VTLG01005699.1_pt1 | contig 55289 bp, 83 predicted proteins | sample 4694571 | NCBI WGS metagenome assembly VTLG01 (sample SAMN12604809, study PRJNA352737) | marine metagenome | biome: ENVO:00000447; feature: ENVO:00000209|ENVO:00000569|ENVO:01000036; material: ENVO:00002151; isolation source: viral sequences binned using virsorter ... | reverse complement strand
CTGGTCCATCAACTTCAGGTGGAACAGGAGGCACAAGCACATTTGATGGTGGCACTTCAAAACGACCAAGTACAAATACAACTCATTCTCATGCAGGTGGTACATATCGTTTTATGAAATGGGATGACGCTTTAGTTGGTGTAAATAATGGTAACTCAGGTAGTTTCGATATTGAAATGTTTATAGACTCTGCAACTGGTAAAGCAGTGGTTGCAATTATAGGTGGTCGTGGAGCTTTTAACCAAATTAAAAACGTAAGTGTTACAGGTCCAACAGCAGGCAGACGGTTTATATTTACAAATAATTTAGCAATATCATGCACATTATCTGGCAGTGATCCCTTTAACACAGCAGTATCTGCTGGTTCTACAGTATCTGTAGACAGAGATTCAACAGATGGATCTTTTAGTTTAACTGGTACTATATCTGGCAGTGATGGGAGTAGCAGACCTTTTGCTTTGAAAGACATAAATGATGGAAGTGGTAGTGTTAATGAAGACGCTTATACAGGAACTAAATCAGTGAGTGCGTTCTAATGCCTATGACAGCTTTAAAATTTAAACCTGGTATTGTATCTGACATTACATCTTACAGTAACGAAGGTGGTTTTGTTGATGGTGACAAAGTAAGATTTAGATTTGGTTTTCCAGAAAAGTTTGGTGGTTGGGAAAAATACAGTCCTAATCAGTATCTAGGTAGTGCTAGAAGACTACACAACTGGGTAGCTCTTGATGGTTCTGACTTCATGGGTATTGGTACACATCTTAAATACTACATAGAAGAAGGTCAAACTTTCAACGATATCACACCTATAAGACAGACGACTGGTGCGGGTGATGTAACTTTTGCAGCAACAAACGGATCTACAACAATAACAGTTACAGATCCAGCACATGGTGCTAATGAGAAAGACTTTGTAACATTCTCTGGTGCATCAAGTTTAGGTGGTTTGATAACAGCTACAATACTTAATGCAGAGTTTCAGATAACAAAATTAATAAGTTCTAATGCTTATGAGATTACTTCAAGCGTGGCAGCTAATTCATCTGATACTGGTAATGGTGGCAGTAGTGTTGTGGGTGCATATCAAATAAATGTTGGATTAGATGTTACAGTCGGTGGTACTGGTTGGGGTGCTGGTCAGTGGAGTGGTACAACATCTGGTGCTTTGGCAACACAATTAGCAGAAGCGTTAGATGCAAGTGAGACTGCAATAGATGTGGACAGTGCAACAGGGATCACGGCTGGTGACTTAATATTAATAGAAGAAGAGCTAATTACAGTTGGCACAATAAGTTCTAATACATTAGGCACTGGTGGAGGTCCATCAACCAGAGGTGCAAGTGGTACAGATGCAGCCACACACGCAGATAACACTCTTGTAAGACTAGCAACTGGTAATGCAGACTCTGCTAATGACTTTGTTGGATGGGGTAATGCAGCAAGTGTCACGGTTCCTGGAGCACAGATTAGATTATGGTCACATGATAATTTTGGTGAAGACATAATTATAAATCCAAGAGATGGTGGATTATTTTACTGGGATAAAACAAATGGTTTAGGCAACAGAGCGATAGAGCTTAGTGCAACGAGCACATATTCTGGAGAAACAAGTGTGCCAACTATTGCTAAACAAGTTCTTGTATCAGACCAAGACCGACATGTTATCGTGTTTGGTTGTGATGGATTAGGTGCAAACTCGTCTGCTACACAAGGGAATGGGGTACAAGATCCGTTGTTGATACGTTTTTCTTCACAAGAAAACCCAGTAGATTTCTTTCCGACTGCTACAAACACAGCAGGTGATTTAAGGTTAGGTGGTGGATCTACCTTCGTACAAGCTGTTGAAACAAAACAACAGATACTCGTCTTCACTAATAAAACACTACACGCTATGAAGTTTATAGGTCCACCATTTACGTTTGGTTTACAAGAACTGTCAAAGAACATAACTATTATGAGTCCTTTTTCTGCGATAGCAGTTGAGGACGCAGTTTTTTGGATGGGTGTTGATACATTTTATGTGTACTCTGGTGGTCAAACAATACAACTACCGTGTACTGTAAAAGATAAAGTATTTTTAGACTTTAACTTTGAAGAGAGAGACAAAGTACATGTAGGACTAAACTCAGAATTTAGTGAAATATTGTGGTTCTACCCATCTTCTGGTGGAACAACCGTAGATAAATATGTTGCCTACAACTATACAGAAAAAGTTTGGTATTATGGTACACTTGCAAGACAGGCTTGGCTTGATAGAGGTATCAGAAACTTACCACAAGCCACTGGCAATCAGTATCTTTATAACCATGAAGTAGGGTTTGATGATGATGGCTCTGCTATGACATCATTTATAGAATCTTCAGCTATTGATATAGGAGATGGTGATAAGTTTGTGTCATTAAAGCAAGTTATACCAGACATTACGTTTAATGGATCTACAAGCGTTAACCCTGATGTATCATTTACTATGAAATCAAGAAATAATCCTGGTGCTAATTTTAATCAAACTACAGAAAACACAACACAAAGATCTGCAACTACACCAGTTGAACAGTTTACACAAAAATTAGATTATCGTTTACGAGGCAGGTCTTTTGCTTTAAGAATAGATTCCACATCACTAGGAACAAAATATAAATTAGGTACACCAAGAGTAGATGTTAGAGTGGATGGTAGACGCTAATGTTAATAACTAGTATTCCACAATATATTCAAGGTATTACAAACGCAAAGGTAGATTTAACCACAACAAATCTTACAACTTTGTTCACAGTTCCTAGTGATGCCGATTTTAATGCAGCCGTTGTAAGCTCCATATTAGTATCAGAAGATAGTGGCAATGCAGATACAATAACAGTTACACTTGTAAATGGCAGCGATACGTTTAGTTTATTTAAAGTTAAAGCCGTGGGAGCGAATACAACTGTAGAATTACTTACAAAAGATTTAATATTGCAAAGTGGAGAAATATTAAAAGTACAAGCCGCAACAGCCAACAGATTACATGTTGTGGCAAGTATTCAAGAGTTATCTAAAACAAGGGTAACAACAAGTGCAATATCAAGAATTTAAAAGGGCGTATAGACGAATTTGTTAAAATAATATAAGGTAACAATATGAGTTTAGGTAAATTATTAAAACAAATAGCACCAATAGCCATAAGTGCCTTTGCAGGACCAACCATTGGTGCTTCTTTTGGTGCTAGTCCTTTTGTAAGTAGAGCACTCACAGGAGCTTTAACAAGTAAATTAATGGGTGGTAGATCAAAAGATGCACTAAGAAACGCACTTTTAGCAGGTGTTAGTGGTGCAGCCTTTGATAAATTTAGTGGTGCTGATCAAGCTGTAACTGGTCCAGATCAAACAATTGTTCGTGGCGGATCATCACAGCCTCCTCCTAGTAACCCTGATATTGCAAAAAGAATGGGAGTAGATAAAGCTCCTACCGTGCCAACCGAAACAGCTACAAAAGGCATAGCAGAAACTTTTAAACCACGGACATTTAGTGCGGAATTACTTAAATCTGCTGGTGTTGGTGGCGATAATCTGTTTGCTCGTTTACTTAATACACCATTGGGTGAAGGTCTTACAGCAGGATTAATTGCACAATTATTAGCTGGTGGTGATGAAGACGAAGATACTAGAACTGCATTTGAGAAAAGACCATTTGGAGCAGGTGGTCCAGGTGGTAGATTAGGTGGTATTACCTTTGCAAAAGAAGGTGGTGAGATGGGATTTCCAAGACGCACAGGCGGCATTGATCCATCAGAAGGTTCTGGAACAAAAGATGATGTGCCTGCTTTGTTAATGGCAGGTGAATTTGTTTTGACAAAAGATGCAGTCAAAGGTCTAGGTGATGGCAATCAAAGAAAAGGCATCCAGAGAGCATATAACATGATGGATAAATTAGAAGCGAGGGCGTAATGGCAAACGGCACAGTTACATATGAAAATATACAAAGATTACCTCCATTCTTAGAGGGTCTGCAAAAAAGATTATTGCAGACTGGATTTGGTGAGTTTGATGGTGAAACTCAAACTACACCAGGATTGCTTGATTCTCCCCTTAACCTTCCACAATTTCAGATTGCAGGAATAGACCCTCTAAGAACCCGTGCAATATCATTAGGTGAAAATTTAGTAGGTTCATTTAGACCTTTTATAGAGGGTGCAAGAGATCAATCGTTAGCTGGTCAACAAGCCTTAACATCAGGACTACAATTCTTGCAGCCAGGAGCCATACAACAATTTCAAAATCCGTTTCAAGAACAAGTTATTGATGTAGCAATGAATGAACTTGACAGGCAAGCAGCATTGCAAAGATCAAGAGCAGATGCGGCTGCCGTAGGAGCTGGTGCTTTTGGTGGGTCAAGACAAGGTGTGCAAAGAGCAGAAGCAGATAGGGGTTTACAACAAGTAAAAGCGGATACTTTATCTAAGTTGTTAGCATCAGGCTTTGGAACAGCCTTACAAGCTGCACAGAACGCAGGAAGGCTATCTGGTGGGCTTGGACAAGCTTTTGGTACTTTAGCAGGCACAACAGGCGATATAGGGCGTTTACAGCAAGCTTTAGGTCAGGCAGATATATCACAGCTTTCACAATTGGGTGCATTAAGACAAGGACAGTCACAAGCAGAATTAGACGCACAAAGACAAAACTTATTACAACAAGCACAAGAGCCTTTCACAAGGCTGCAATTGGGACAAAATCTACTGCAAGGTATGCCAAGTGCGTCAATACCATCAACATTCCAGCAGTCTACCACACCATCTGCAAATCCATTCTTGCAGGGTATAGGTGCATACACAACACTGTCACAAATTGCACCTTTTGGTGGCTCTAAGTCAACATAGGTAGTTAAATGGCAAGAGTAAGAAAACCTAGAGGTAAGGCAATAACTTTAACAGAGTTGCTTGGTTTAGATAAAACTGGTTTTGGCACTGTAAGAGGACCCCAAGGTGTTGCTCAATCTAAACAACAACAATTTTTAAAAAAACAAGCTGGAGATTTAGATACTCCTATAAGCGTGCAACCATCTTTAACTAATAATTTAGGGCAACAAATACAAACTACTGTTGATCAAAGTTTAGAAAATTTACCCACTCCACTTGATTTGAGATTTGCAGATTCTAATGTAGATTTAACAAAAGTTCCAAAATTCACAGGTGAATCTAAAGGTGAAGGAACTATACCACCTGGCGATGCACTCGCTGGAGTTGATATGTCGCCTACTGGACAAGGTGCAGATGTTAAAACTAGAGAAGATGATAGGTTTGCACTAGGAGAAGCATCAGATGCAGACATAGATTACACCGATGTAGGTGAGCCAGGATCAGAAGCACCAGTTAAAGAAGTGTCAGAACAAGAACAATTGTTCGCTAATGTAATGGACGATTACAATAAAATGTATGGCGATGGCAAAGGTCCTGAAGGTCCTAAATCAATTGCCGATTATAAAAAAGACTTTGCAGAAGCAACTGGTATAGATATATCAGGAGAGCCTGATAATCGTGCAGCGTTAATGTCTTTAGGATTGTCCTTAATGCAAAACAGAGCTGGTAAAGGTTTTAATTTATCTAATATTCTTGGCGAGGTTGGGGCTGCTGGAGAAAAAGCTTTACCTAAATTTGAGGCTGCAAGAAAAGAAGCTAGGGCTGGTCAAGTTGCTGCTGGTAAGTTTGCATTACAAGAACGCAAAGCAGATACTGCCGCAGAATTAGCTTTTGCAAAAGAAAGAAGAACCGCTTTGATGGCTCTTGGTAAAGAAGCCAGAGATTTTAAACAGCAATATATTATTCAAGATCTTAAAAACAAAGCTTCATATGACGAGGCAATATTAAAAGCGAGAGCAGAAGCTATAAAAAATAATAAACTTGATTTAACAAAAGCTGGCGAATCAGAGGTACAGGGTATTAAAGGTGTTAAAATTCAATATGGATTTGATCAAACTGCAAGTCAAAAAATACTTAATCCAGTATCATCAGCAAGAGCTTTAGCAGATGGATATGGTAATATACTACAAGCAGAGTCAGCAATTAATCAACTCATAGATATTAATCAAGAAATTGCAAAAGCAGATTCACCTGCATTATCAATAACTTCAGGAAGAGTCAAAACTTTTTTAACGTCTTTAGGTGTTAGTGCTAATGATTTATTTGAAGATCAAACTTATACAGATGCTGATGGTAAGAAAGTTAAATTAGAAGGATTATCAAAAGAGGCAACTGCTACTGCAATACAAGACAGATTGCTTGCTCAATATAAAAGATTTTTGAGTCAGGAAACTGGTAACGGTATTTCTAATGTTGATTATCAAAATTTACAAAAACAAGTTGGTGTTATAACAACATTTCAAAATCCAAATGATCGATTGTTAAGATTACAAGAATTGAAAAAATTATTTGCAGTCCCAAAAAGAAGAGTTGAATCTTTATTTGATGAGCTTAACGATAGAAGATTTCATGCCAGTGCAGATAATTATCAGAGGACTCAGGAAATTTTATTTGATGTTCTTAAACAATCTACACCAGACTCATTTAATAAAAATTTTCAAGTTACCAATGAAGGTATAAAAATAATTAATGTTGCAGGATTGTAATGGGCGTTGTTAAATTTAAAGTAGGTGATGAAGAGCTTGGTTTTCAAATCAAAGGTGACAAGCCAACATTTAGCGAACAATTAAAAATTGGTCGTTATCTTAAATCTTTAGAAAGTGGTGAAAATCTTGAAACAGCAGATCAAGAGCCAACAGATCCTAAGTTACAGTTTGATGTAGAAACGGGTATTAAAAGTAATGCACTGCGTTCAGCACTTGGTGTCGCTGAAACAAAAGAAGAAGAAGACGCTATTCTTAGAAAATTTGATTTAACAGATGATGATTTTTTAAGAGATAAACGTGGTAGACTTGCACTAACGCCTACAGGTGCATCAAAGTTTGGTCAAGAGACAGACAAAAATATACTGATAGATGAAGAAGGATTTAGTCGGTATGACTTTTCTGATTTATCTGGCATAGCACCAGAACTAATTGGTGGTGTAGGTGGTGCGATTTTAGGATCAGTATTGTTGCCAGGAGTAGGCACGGTGCTGGGCTCTGCATTAGGTGCAGGAGCTGGAGCAGGAACAGGGCAAGCAGTCGAAGAACTAGGCGAAACTATCGCTGGTGTGCAAAGACAAACGCTATCTGAGGTTGGTAGTGATGTTGCAACTGAAGCAGCCATTGGTTTTATAGGTGATGGTTTGTTTGGATTACTTGGCAAAGCTTTTAGAGGCACTAAAGCTGCAATGAAGCCAGGTAAAGATTTTACAGAGACTGAAATTAAAACTGCTGGTAAGTCAATACAATCACCGTTAGATGAGCAAGGTAGAATATACGCTGATGATCCAAGAATTGGTGTTTTAGCAGAGGAAGGTGATGTGGCGTTTGCAGGATTGAGAGAAAAAATAAATCCACAAAAATTTGCAGATCTAACAGAACGTGAAAAATTAAGGTCAATTGAACGAGGTGGTTTCGGTTTACTGCCCACATTAACTGGTATAAGAGCACCATCACTTGTAGCTAGAATACAAGCTATTGGTGAAAAAATATTTAAAACTTCTGACCGCTTAAAGAATAACAACGATAGAATTAGACAAGTTGTTGATGCCTATAAAAAACAAATAGGCGTAGGAGATGAAGTAACGACATCTGAAATAGGTGATATATTAGTTGAAGGTATTAAACAAGGAAACAAAAAGTTACTAGATCAACATAAAAAAGTTTCTGAGGATGTAGTCAAGCATTTAAATGACACCGTTGATCAATTTACTAATGCAACCTTCAATAGGTCAGGTGTAGAAGAAGACTTATTTGATATTTTACAACAAACTTCAAAAAATACTGAAGACCTCGTAAAAGCAGAGTTTGAGGCTGTTGATCAAATATTAGCACAATCAGATTTAGCAACTAAAGAATTAGTGCCTTTAAAATCAATTGAAGATAAATTAAATACTTTTTTAAGAAAATATCAAAGACGAATTAAAGGCAACACTCCTGATGGATTGCAAATAGAAAATCTTGCCAGGATTTTATCTGGACAAGGCAAGATAGGCAAAGAAGTCAAACTTAAGGGAAAAGTTAGTTTTGAAGAACTTTATGACATAAGACAAGCTTTAAGTGATATAAGAATGGATGGCAGGACATCTGGTACTGTAAGAAGTATTTTAACAAATTCTTCAAGGACTGGTATATTAGATAATGTTGATCAAATATTTTCGGATCTTGGACAAGGAGCAATATCAAAAAGATTTGGCACAGGCACTTTTGCAGAAAGACTAGACAGAGGCGATGTAAGCACAGACATTTTTAATGTATTTACAAGAGACTTAGGAGCTGATCAAGTAGATGAAATAAAAAGAGCGGCTGCATCTTTTTCAGATGCAAGATTAAAATTTTTTGAAGCAAAGTCTGCTCAAGAAAAACTATTTGACAATGCAACAATTAAAAAATTTGAAGCCATCGCAAGACGAGAGGGTGCTGATGCAGTAAACACACCAACATCAATTAATATATTTAAAGATATAATAAAACCAAATAACGGCAGGTTTGTTAAAAGAGCTTTAAATTATATAAGAGAATTTGCACCTGGTGGTCAAAGTGGAGATGATTTTGCTGAAAGATTTAGACAAAGAGCTTTAAATCAATTTTTGAAAGATGCTGTTGAGACATCAAACTTAAACTCTGTATCAAAAGATTTTAACGGTACAGCTTTTGCAAACGCTATAAGAAACTTAGGTGACACAGCAGATGAGTTGTTTGGTGCTCAAAAAAATGAGATACTAAAATTAGCAGATGAGTTTGATGCAGTAAGTTTTAAAAACTTAAGTGCTGAAGATGCACTGACACAATTAGAGAGCCTTAACCCTAATGCAACTTTCTTAGATAATATGAAAGAATTGCAAAGAGTACAAAAGCAATTAGACGCACAAAAAGCAAATGAAATACAAAAGAAAGTATTAGCAGGTGAGTTTAAAGAGATAGGACCAATAGAAGCAGCAGAACTTCTTGTCAAACCTAATTCATCAGCTAGAGATCTTAAAGGCATTGTTGACTATTACAAAACAAACAATGTTGAAGGCTACAACAAAATTAAAAGTTATTACATAAATCGTATGATTGACGATTTTGGTGAGTCAGTCATGACTGATGGCAAAACACTTAATGCTTTTGCAGACAGACTATTAAGTCGTGCTAAGGACGGCAAACTACAGGTTGTGTTTGGTGAACAAATGGGTAAAAGCATGGAAGAGTTTGCTAACATACTTAAATTTAATGCTAAATCAGCAGAGGGTGGTGATCTTGTTGCTGCTAATATAGCTGCTTCACCATTTCAAAATGTTGGTAAACTAATTAAGTTTTCGATACTTGGTCGTAAAATGTTATCTAAAGGATATTACGATGACATAGTAAAGCAATATAAAAATGAGGTTAGAGATCTTAGAACACCAAGAGAAAAAGCTATGGCATTAGGTAATATTATTGCACAAACATTATCACAGTTGCCAGGGCAAACAATACAAGAGGGTTTAAACGAGGCAGAAAAACAAACAGAAGCATTATTAGAAAGCACAGGTGTAACACAAAATTTATCACAACTTAGAAATCAATTAGGTCCTGCTATTCAGCAGACAAGATCCAGTGTAAATGAATTAAGGAATGTAGCTTCTGCACCTAACATATCTCCGCCAGCACAAGGAACACAGTTAGCAGGAGTTGATATAACAAATCCAGCTAACGCATTGTCACTAGGTTTAAGTCCGCAAGATATGGCTATAGCACAAAGAACAAGAGGCACAGTATGAACGTAGAACAGCTAAGAGACACTCTCAAAGTTGATGAGGGCTGTGTAAATTCCATTTATTTAGACCACCTAAATTTACCCACGCTTGGAATTGGGCACCTTATAAATGAGTGGGATGAAGAATATGGCAAGCCAGTTGGCACACCAGTATCAGAAGAACGTGTCAACGAATTGTTTGAAAAAGATGTCCAGGTAACTATAGAAGAGTGCGAACAATTATTCGGAAATTTTCAGGAGCTGCCTGAAGAAGTGCAGCAGATCTTAGCCAACATGATGTTTAATCTTGGCAGACCGAGGCTATCAAAATTTAGAAAACTTTGTAAAGCTGTAGCTGAAAAGAACTGGCAAGAATGTGCAGCTCAGATGCACGATTCGAAGTGGAGAACACAAGTCCCAAATCGTGCTGAGAGATTAATCTCTCGTATGAAGGCTATTGATAGCACCTAAACCTAAACTAGTAACTTTGTTTTTGTATTTACTATATTCCTCTTTATTAAACTCTCTATCTATCAATAAACCTAATTGTTGTCTTATATTTCTTCTTTGATAATCACATATTTTATTTAATTTATCATAACTTTCTAAATCTATACCAACTGACTTGAATTTTGTTGTATCTGCCATTACACTACCTCCCATGTATGTCCATAATAAAAGAATTATAACCAGAAAAACCCGTAAACCCAACAAGTTTTTCGCAAAAAAAACTTTATTTATGGGATTAAGTTTTGACTCCAAATGGGAGGCGGAGCGTTGGGGACAGTTAAAAGCTATGGAAAAAGCTGGTGTAGTTACACAGTTAGAACGTCAGATAAAGTTTGAGCTTATAATTAACGATATTAAAATTTGTAATTACATTGCTGACTTTAGATACTTGCTGCAACAAGAAGATAAGTCATTAATTCTTATAGTAGAGGATGCCAAAGGCATACAAACACCTGAATTTAAACTAAAAAAGAAAATGATGAAAGCTATACATGGTATAGACATTCATCTTTCTTATAAAAATAAACGATAATTTCCAGGTACAATCATACTAGAGGGGGTCTTTACCCCCTCTGTATAAGCCTTATATCAAGAATTTTTTTACGCATCTTCTCAATGGTAGTGGCAAATCATCCTGATAAAGTAATTTTGCAATTACCATACCAGTTACGACCTTTTGCCATAAATCTTTAGTCTAATCCTCCTATCAGGGCTAGTTTTATGATTATAGAGTTTTTCAATCATTATAATAAAATCATCTCTACTACCTTGATTAGTCAATTTAGAAGAAAAGTTTTCTACTCTTTTCTTAAATATCGACCAGACAAAAGATTTATCGTTCATTACTGCAATCATAGCACGAATAAAATTACATTTTTTCCATTTATCAAAGTAATTACTTATCCATATGATTGAATTAGCTATCTCTTTACCTTTTTCTAAATCATGCACTTTAAAATTACCCTCACGAAATTCTTTGTAATCGTGCTGGTCCAGATAACCTTTGCCATTTAGCATAGCTAGTGAATCTGACACACTAAATCCATAAGTTCTAACAAACCATTCTAAGGTCATATAATGCTCTGCACCCAACTTAAAATGACTCATCATATATTCGTGCATAGTCCATTTTCTATTAACAGAATTTAACTTACGAATATCTTGCAAAGTCAAACCCTTCTTTACAATATAATGAACTGGCAAACCTAAAACTTTATAAGCTTCCAGTCTGTGCTGACCATCACATACTTCCATATTTTCATTAACAATAATGGGTATGCTAAGGTTTCTATCATCTATATGAGCTGACAGATCTTTAACGTGCTTATTTACTATATCTCTATTTCCAACTAAGTATGAAAACTTACTATAGTCAGACGTAACATATATTTTATTTTGATTAATATTTTGCAATTTTTTCTCCATTAGCTGAAAATTGTCTTCATTTCTGCATCTTGCAATTTTTTAAGTTGCTCCTGCATTTTTCTTTTTTCTCGCCTGGCGTAGCGATAGTCTTTAGTCATTAAAGCAACAGTTGATGCTATTGATCTATTATCTTCCTTTGCAATCTTGACTAAATCCTCATACACGTTTCCATGAACATTCAGAGATTTAAATTTATTTTTCTCCTCTAACTCTTCAAGCTCATATATTGGCTCCATGTAATGACCATCTGGATCAGCAAATTCTTGTCGAAAAGAATTATGTAATTTTTGTTGAGCTTCTGAAATAGTGAGTAAACCATTTTCAGCATCCTCAATAATTTTTCTCGACACCTGATCCCAATTTAATTTTGGTTCTTCAACCAGCCTTTTTCTTATTCTAGGCTTACGAAAAACCTTTTTTTCTTTACTCATTTTTTGCCTCCTTTTAAATAAAATAAGTAATGTTATGTATAATTACATAGTATTAAATATTAATAATGCAAGAAAAAAATAAAAAAAGATAGTTTTATTATTGACATTGTTGTAATGATGTCTATATTGAGTAATGCAAGTAGAAATTTAAACGAAAGTGAGGTTAGTATGGATATGAATTTCTATAACATGAATGATGCACAGCTTCTGGAGGCTAAGTTAACACTTAAGCGTCAGATGGATGAGCATAAAGCAAAGATGGAAGAGCTTAACAGTCTGTTGCAGGCTAGGTTTTTCTCTGTTGCTCGTGAAGAATTGCAGCGACAGGGTAAAGACTTCGGTACTACAACTGTATTCTCTGAACAAGAAGATAAAGTTAAGGTCTCTATCAATAAAAAAGTAACGTGGGATCAACAACTACTTCGTCAAGCTTTTGATAATATGGATGTTGAAGATGCAAGGCACTATGCCAAGATCACTTATGGTGTTGAGGAGCGTAAGTATACAAATGCACCTCCTGGCATAATAGATCAACTTCAGCCTGCCAGAACTGTAGAGCAAGGCACAGTAAATATTGATCTCGTTCAAACAGAGGAGGCTTAAATGGCTTTGGAGATAATCACTGCCGAGCAACGTATGGCAGAAAAAAGAGGTCATAAGATGGTCATCTGTGGTCAAAGTGGTGTGGGCAAGACAACTCTTGCCCGTACACTTGATCCAGATAAGACTTTATTTATTGATCTTGAGGCAGGTGATACTGCCATTAAGGATTTTCCCATTGATGTAATAAGACCAAAAACATGGCAAGAGTGTCGTGATTTTGTTTGTTATATCGGTGGAGTAAATCCATCTTTATCAAGAGAGCCGTATGACTCAATTCATTATGAACGAGTGATGCAAGAGTTTGGTGACAAGCTTGTCCAGATGAACAAGTATGATACTATTTTTGTTGATAGTATAACTGTTGCTGGTCGATTGTGTTTTCAATATTGCATGTCACATCCAGATAATATTATTGAAAGATCTGGTAAAGTTGATACTCGTGCCGCATATGGTATGCACGGTAGAGAGATGATGGGTTGGCTTACACATCTACAACACATTAGAGACAAGAATGTAATTTTAGTTGGCATACTTGACTCTAAGATAGATGAATATGGTCGCACTAATTATGAGTTGCAGATTGAAGGATCTAAAACTGCGAGAGAACTACCTGGCATTGTTGATGAAGTTATAACAATGACAGTAATGGGTGGAGCAGATAATGTAAAACCTTATAGAGCTTTCGTGTGTCAAACTCTTAATGAGTGGGGATACCCAGCTAAAGATAGATCTGGAAAGCTTGATGTAATGGAAGAGCCACATTTAGGTAGGCTTATCAACAAGCTTAACGGTCAGACAGATAAAAAGGACTTAAATTTTGTTAGTCCACAATCACAACCAACACAGAAGGGAGAAGTCCAGTGATTGATTTAAATAACATAAGTGGTGGAGGAGGCTCAGATTTCGAGTTGATTCCAGATGGCACAATTGCTAGAGCAATTATTACTATTAAACCTAATGCAGTTACAATGCCTGAGTTTAGTAATACTCCAATATTTAGGGCATCACAAACTACTTCATCAAAGTGGCTTGAAGTAGAATATACAATTATAGGTGGTCAGTTTGATAAACGTAAGTTTTGGACTAATCACTTTTTTGATGGTGATGCTAAAGATGATAATGGTGTATCCAAGTCAAGAAAGATTGGATTGCAATGGTTAAAAGCAGTTGTCGAAAGTCATAATAATATTTCGGCAATGGACGCTTCGCCAGAGGCTCAAGCAGTCAGACAAATAGATATGCAAAAAGGTGGAGTAGCTTCTATCAATGGCATGAATGTTTGTGTCAAAATTGGCATTGAGAAATCAAACGATCAACAATATGCTGATAAGAATAAATGCAGAATTATAATGACACAAGGTATGGAAGGTTACATACCGAGTGGTTCTGTTAATCCATCACCAATGGGGGGCGGCACTCCACCAGCAACCAATGGTGGCAACACTGTTCCAGATTGGGCAAAGTAGTGATGGAAAGAATTGCAGGGGCTAACTGACCTTAGTCTACTTGCAGCTCGCTTGGGTAGTGCGAGTGCCCTAAAACTACCCACCATTTATAGCCAGTGAGGATCTTATGAAAACATATGAACAAGCAAAGCAAGAATATGATGAACAGATTGCAAAAGCTTTTGCTCGTATTGATAAAATAAAAAAAACAAAAACTTTCGATTTTTTATGTCCTCAATGTAAAAAAGTAAAAAAAATTTTAGTAATTAGAATGAAGCAAGGCAGACAAGGTTTAAAATATTGTCATGCAAATTGTAGGGCAGCAGCTCAAAGAAAAAGAGATAAACAAAAGTTTATTGATGAAATTAATAGTTTAAAAAATAGAATAAAAGAATTAGAAGATGAAAAGACATAAAGTGAAAACATATAGAGTACATTTTCCAGGTACAAATAAAAGACCCCAATATGGGAAAATTGTTAATGGCAAATTTATTAAAGAAACTTGGGAAGAATTTCTTGAACGATCTGAATACATGATAGAAAAAATATGTGGTAGTCCCATACCCGAAGATCATGTTGTTACTGATCAAGAAAGAAGACGTTGTAAAGCCATGATACTTGCTAGACAAATGCAAGGATTTAAGCCGTCATCTTATCTGTTAAATGAAAAAGGAAAGCTAGATATGAAAAAATATGATGAAGCTATTGATGAACATAATAGAAAAGCATCAAAAAAGAGCAAAACATGATATTAAGACCATACCAAGAGATAGCAGTACAAGATGCTTCTGATGCACTTGATAAACACAAAAACACAATAGTTGTAGCACCAACTGGTGCTGGTAAAACAATTATGCTATCTGCTTTGATTGGTAAGCGATACTCTAAAGGCAAAAAGATTTTAGTCCTGCAACATCGAGATGAACTTGTTGGACAAAATACAAACAAATTTACTCGTGTTAACCCAAAAATAAGCACAAGTGTTGTAGACGCATCCGAAAAAAATTGGTCGGGTAATGCTGTTTTTAGCATGGTCCAGACCTTATCGAGACCGAACAATTTGGCTAATATGTCTAAAATCGACATGATGGTGATAGATGAAAGTCATCATGCAATAGCCGATACATATATGAGAATTATTAAAAAAGTTAAAGAAGCTAACGAGTCAGTTGAGATTGTTGGCTTTACGGCTACACCTAATCGTGGTGACAGAAAAGGGTTGAAAGATGTATTTAACAACTGCTCACACCAGATAGAAGTTGCTAGTTTAATACGAGAAGGTTTTCTTGTACCACCAAAAACATTTGTCATAGATGTCGGTGTCCAACAAGATTTACAAAATGTTCGTAAAACTGTGTCAGATTTTGACATGGGACAGGTCGAACAGATTATGAATAAACGTGCCATTAACGAAAAGATTGTTGAAGAATGGCAGGAAAAAGCAGGCAATAGAAAAACAGTTATATTTTGTAGCACAGTAATTCATGCACAAGACTTATGTGATGAATACAGACGTGCACAAATCCGTGCTGAAATTGTGACAGGTGAAACACCATCAGACCAACGAAAGCAAATACTACATGATCTTGAGCACGGTGATGTGCAAGTTGTGGTCAATGTTGCAGTATTAACAGAAGGCTTTGATGCACCACCTGTAAGTTGTATTGTGCTTACAAGACCGTGTTCGTATAAATCTACAATGGTGCAAATGATTGGTCGTGGACTACGAACAATAGATCCAGAAGCACACCCTGGCGTAATTAAAAAAGACTGCATAGTTTTAGATTTTGGTACAAGTGTTTTGACACACGGCTCACTTGACGAAGGTGTGGACCTAGATGGTAAAGATCAAATGCGACAAGGAACTGGTCCAGAAAAGATATGTCCAAACTGTAAGTGCCTTATACCATTAAATGTTCGTGTGTGTCCTATGTGTGGACATGAAATCGAAATGCAGGCAAAAGAATTACTAGAAACATTTAATATGACAGAGGTTGATTTGATAGATAGATCACCATTTAGATGGATAGATTTATTTAACAACGGCAGGTGCATGTCAGCCAGTGGTTTCAACGGGTTTGGTTTAGTTGCACATTTAGATGATCTATCCGTGGCGTTAGTTAAACGTACAAAGGGTAGACTTAGAGTTGTGGGTGTCGGCACCAAAGAACAAGCTTTAGCCTCTGCTGATGATTTTTTGAGGCAAATAGAAGATAGTGATGGTGCTAAGAAGGGTAAACGCTGGTTAAATCAAGCTATGACAGAAAAACAAAGACAAGCTTTAGCTAGGAAAAACAAGATAGTTAGTCAGTTAGATCTTAGTTTTAGTAAATATAAGGCGGCTTGTTGGTTAAATTATTTGTGGAATAAACAAGAAATTGATGGCAAAGTTTTAGACTATTACGAAGGAGATAACAATGCAGCGTAGTGAAGCTTTACAAAAAGCAGAACAATTAATCAATGGTGCCAGGGCTAGAACGCATGGTGACGCAAGAGATACGCATGAATCAATAGCTAGAATAATGAATGTATTGTGGAGACACAAACTCAAAGCAGAACTTACTCATGATGACATATATAAATTTTGTATAGTACAGAAGCTTGTTCGAGATTCTCAGAATCCAAAGAATATGGACAATCCGATAGATGTAATAGGTTATGCAGCTCTGTGGGCAGAGGGTAAAAGTGGCAAAAGTTAATTTAGATTATGAACTAAACATGATGTCTAAGGATAAAAATCATTATATATGCAAAGGTAGCATGGTACTGCCATATTTTATTGATGAAGCTGAGGATCATATCTTAGATCATTTTGATAAGTACATAGATCAAATTGTTCAAGATAGTCAAGATGAACTATTGGGTGGCACAATAGTGGTTGAATTTTTAGGAATTAGTCACTGTTTTAATTTTATGGTAATAGAAAAAGGAGTAACAGAATGGACGAACTTAACAACGGGAACGGACACAGTGCATTAAAGGCATTGTCCGAACAATTTCAAAAAATAGGCTGGAATAAACAACTGGTGCATTTGACACAGGATGAAGCACTTGCCATAATCTCTGCAATTCAATCAGTCAGTGGAGATAATAATGGCGTTCTCGACCTTAATCCAAAGTCAATCTCACCAGATGATGAAATCCCATTCTAATATGTTGAGCAAAGAAATAATTAAAATTATTGATGATTCTATCATTGATAAAGATAAAGATAATGAGCGTAGGACTTACTTAGGTGCTTCCAGTTTAGGAGACTCCTGTTCTCGTAAAATCCAGTATAGATACATGGGTACACCAGTTGACGAGGGTAGAAACTTTAATGCACAGACACTTAGGATATTCCAGTTTGGACACGAAATAGAGTTTAGTATGGCTGGTTGGCTGCGTCAGGCTGGGTTCGACCTGCGTGTTGAAGATAAAAATGGCGAACAATTTGGTTTTAGTATAGCTGAAGGTGAGATCAAAGGTCACATTGATGGTGTGATTTGTTCGGGTCCACTAGATACACCTTACCCTATGTTATGGGAGTGTAAGTCAGCTAATGATAGAAAGTTTAAAGAGTTTCAAATAAAAGGCGTGACAATAGCAAATCCAGTTTATGCTGCACAGGTCGCACTATACCAGGCGTATATGAAGTTAACAGACAATCCATGCCTGTTTACTGTTCTTAATAAGAACACAAGCGAGATTTATTATGAGTTTATACCTTTTAACAAAGCTTTAGCACAAGAAGTAAGTGATAAGGCTGTATCAATACTTGAGGCAACAAAAGCAAATGAAATGTTACCTAGACTAGCACAGTCTCGTGATTATTTTGCTTGTAAATATTGTGAGTTTCAGGACAGTTGTTGGAGTAATTAAATATGAGGACGAAGGTAGTCTCGTCCCCATATACTTCAGCCAATGAAGTGAGGTCAGTATAATGAACATAATAAAACTTGGCAATAAAAATAGAGACATGTCAGCCAATGAACTTGTCGATTTAATTAGCGAAAAAGTGCCACCCAGTGTGCAAATAAGTGCACTAAAAGATACTTATCCACAAGGGGTTGTTCGGGGTGATGTATTTACAATCGGATCACTAGACGGTGAAGCTGGTAAATCACTTAAAATAGATATTAATCCACGCTCACCTTATTTTATGAAGGGCTCAGACTTTAACGGATCACAGGGCATCGGAGGCATAGTTAAGATTTTGATGGAGGGCAGAGGTATGCGATTACCTGAAATCAAAGAATTGTTCGGAAACTATTTAGATGATACAGCTCCTGTTGAACAGGAGATACCACAGGAACTAAGCGTAACTTTTAAACGTGCCATCGATGTAAATACGCCATTTGACTCCGAACATTTATACCTGTCAGTCGATGGTGAGATCCTGTGTCGGGTTCGTAGATACAACATAAAAGATGATAATGGCAATCCAATTATGGATAGTCATGGTAAACCAAAGAAAGAGTTTAGACAGTTTACAGACTCACCTTACCCAAGGATACCTGATGTCAGACCTTTGTATAACATACCAAATATAGCTGCATCGGAAAAAGTTATATGGGTCGAGGGCGAAAAGTGTGCAGATGCACTCAATGAGCTTGGATATACTGCAACTTGCACTATGGGAGGTGCAGGCATGTTATCTCGTAAGTCAGCTAGTCGTTTTGACTTCAGCCCTTTACAGGACAAAGAACTAATCATATGGGGCGATAATGACACGGCAGGACGTAAAGTTGCTGAACTGGTTCAGGAACTAGCCCTCAATGCTGGTGCAAGATCGGTGACTACACTAACGCCACCAAGAGGTAAACCAGAGGGCTGGGACGCAGTTGATGCAATATCAGAGAACTTTGATGTTCAGCATTTTTTAAATACAACAGTTAAACATACTAAACGTAATATTAATTTACTTGATGATAGCCTGCTGGTCAGTAGATTCGAAGGTCAGGCACCCGAACAAAAGTTTTTAGTTGATGGTACATTTCCATTGGGCGTGCCTATAATTTTTTCAGCAGCAGGAGATGCTGGTAAAGGTATGATGACACTGGATTTAGCGATGAAAGTTGCATCGGGTCAGCCTTTAGCTGAGAGTTTTGGTAGTACAATAGGCGAGTTTGGCAATGTTGTAGTGTTTACGGCAGAGGACGATGAAGCAGAAATGCACAGGAGAATTGAACGCCTGGATACGAACAATTTACGATTTAATTACCAACACGAGCTGCGTGTGGTGTCTTTGCCTAACGTAGGTGGTGTATTTCCTATACTGCAAGAGACACGAGATGGTTATAGGACCAGTGATGAATTTGATAAACTTTACGAACAAATGTTGCAAATGAATAACCTGAAGTTAATAATTTTTGATCCGTTGGCTTCGTTTGTTCATGCAGATGTAAATGCAGACCCAGCCGCAGGAGCCGCACTTACTGGCTTGTTAGCACAGATCGGAACTGAAACTGGTGCTTCAGTTGTTATGTGTCACCACATGACTAAAGTAAAAGATGATACAATTATTAATACGCCTGAGCAGGCAAGATTGCTAATCCGTGGTACGTCAGCACTGGTTGATGGTGTCAGATGTGCCTTTGCCCTGTGGCAAGTTGATGAAGCTACTGGGCGTAGACGTTGCATGGATATAGGCACAGAATATGAGCGTAATAGGTGTTTTGACGGGGCAGTTGTAAAAAGTAATGGTCCTGCCAATAGAAATATTAGACATTTTGTTAGAAATAGTTATTCTGGATTACTAGAAGATAAGACTGAGGAGATAAAGCGATTACATTCTGGTTCTAATCGTGAAATTAAGAAGGACGCTTTGTTTGCTTGGATTGCAACCTGTGAAAGGGAGGGCAGAGCGTTGACACAACAGTCGGGAGCAGATGCTATCATTCAGCGATTACACTCTGATCGTGATGCACCAACAGTCTTAAATAACTTAACGCAGCGTAGTATTGACGGAATTGTTCGGGAACTAATTCAAGAGGCAAGAATCGGCAAGTATTCATTTACCGCTTCGGGTGGTCGAAAATGGCTCGGAACCACTGATGGTGTGATGTCCCAGGGCGAATACGAAGCGTCAACAGCAACAAATAATGTCTAAGAAGGGCAGATACTCTAAACAATCAAGACAGTACAATGCTTTGCGTGCCTACACAAAAAAAATAATGGCAAAAAAGACGCAGCCAGATGAATCCGAACAATTATTCGAAGACGATCCCAGGGCAGCGAAAGAAATAGAATATGGTAGAGTCAGACGTAACCATACAACCATCTGGACCAGAAGTAATATCACTGAATGTTAAAAAATATTTTTTATGCTTGACTGTATATGCAATGATTGCTATCTCTTATTATATATAACTATCATAAGGAGCAAGTATATGAGTAGATATAAAGATAAGATGATAGGAGTAATGGAGGATTTTTATTCTTATCTAAACGAAGATAGCATGACAAATGAGCAAGCTATTGCAAAAATTAAAAAAGATCATGGCGAACACTGGGAAGAATATGTTCGTGACGAAATTAAACGTGAGGAGCAAGAATATGGGGGAATATGAGTGCATAGATTGCAATGAGATGTATCATTTAGACGAACCACCAGAAGGCTATTCGATTTGTTGGGATTGTAAAGAGGAGAGAAAAAATGAGACCACTAGTGAGAAGAATTGATATGGCACTGCACATTCAACAACTATGTGCAGAAAATCATATATCCGTCAGCTATCAATCACTTGATGCTGATGTCCCAAGTTATTATGCTAATGTTAGTAAAAAGCATATTCACATAAGACCAACTAAAAATACGGGTTATTATGTGTCAGCTTTACATGAGATTGGGCATATACTTGGAGATAGTCAAACTTACAATAATACTGTGAAGGAGAGGGAAATTGGTGCGTGGATTTGGGCAATGCTTAATGCAAAAGTTTGGACAGATACGGCAGATCGTGTCATGTCCCAGGCTTTACAATCGTATGATATTAGTGCTGAGGAGTGCAAGGAAATCCAGCAAAGATGGAATCCCTGCCACAGAGACAATGAAGAACAAATCGCAGTTTAATAAAATATTTATGAGAAACTTAATTGCTCATATCAACAATGCAACTCCCACTAGGGAGTTGTCTTTGTTTGAGAAGATATATGTAAAGGTCGTTAAGCTATGTCGAAAATGATTGTATATATCTGTGTGGTTTGGATCACGGGCAGTCAACATAGTGAAGGCATTACACGGTGTTTATTGCATGAGAGTCAAGTTAAATACGAAACTTTAGCTGATTGCAAAGCAGATCGGGAATACTCCATCAACTTGTTAAGGCTTAGAATTAGACAAGAGTTTGGAGATGTACCCGAACAAATTATCATTCAGCCATCATGTTTGGAGGAAACATAATGAAATCAAAAAGCGATAAATGTTGCAACTGTGGCGAACAAATTATCCAAGGTATGTCTTTTCCGCTAATGAAAGAAAGCTTATGTATGGGTTGTTTTGTTCGCTTTGGTTTGGCAAGGCATCTTGATGTAGATATATTGCATTATAAGAATTGTTCGAAGTTACATTGCTTTACTTGTGAATATGCGTTCTATAAAGCACTGTGGGCAATGGACTACAAACAGACGCAAATGGGCAACTGGTATAGGTGCACCAGTGACCCTAAAGTTGTTCGGATTTATGACGAATTACTTACCAACTTACCAACTTGCACGGTAAGTAGATTGGAGGGTAAGTTGTAAGTTGTTGTTTTTATTAGATAAAATTAAGTTACTTACCGAGGTTACCAAAGGCTTCGGTAAGTATTTTATGCCTTGTAAGTCATTGATTTTATTGAAACTTACCAACTTACCGTACTTCCCCCCCTATAGGGGGTATAGGGGGAGGGTAAGTAACCCCTCTCCCCCTACCCCAATAACTAAAATAAATGGAGCTAAAACGTAATGCCAAAAGTAGGTGAAAATTTACCAAAGGAACAAAGAGAAAAAGGTCTTAAACGATTAACGCAAAGACAACAAGACTTTCTTGATAACTTCATGCACAAGGATATGACGCAGACTAATGCCGCCAGGCAAGCTGGATACAGTAACCCGTCAGTAGACGCAGTTAGGTTGTTGCGTAATCCAGTAGTGCAAGAGCGATGGCAAGAGATGCAGGAGGAGAATCGGGCTCGATTCGGGGTCACTCTTGATAAGTCGCTTCGGGACCTGTTAAAGATCCGTAACGAAGCGTTTGATCGGGAGAAATATGGAGATGCTATTCGGGCTGAAGAACTACGCTTACGGGCTTCTGGAGTGCTTATTAACAAGTCCCATGTGCTACATGAGAAAGTTGATAAGATGTCGAAGGAAGAAATACTGGCTGAACTTCAGGCTCTACAACAAAAAGCCGAGTCACGCATGAAGAGAGCCAATGTTTCCCATATAGAACCAAAAAAGATAGGTAAAACTAGCTAAAAGTGGGATTATTGGGGTAAAAACTTGCTGTGTCGGCAGCCAAGGGGACCGAACAATTCCTACAGACATCGGGATCGGGCTAGTGATCGGGCTGTTACCTGCTGCGGAACCGTATAATTGTTCGCAGTCAGGTGCAGGTACAGCATCGGGATCGGGAAGTCGCCTGGGCTGCGGGCTGTGTCTCATCGTACAATTGTTCGGATTCAGGCACAGCAGGTCAGGCTGCCCAGGGAGGATCGGGCTGAACGGGGATCGGGACTGGCTGCCTCCTGGTTGAATACGCACAATTGTTCGGAGTCGGTACCAGGCAGCAGGTGTACCAGGAGTCGCTGACGCAGCAGGTCCACGCCTGGGGCGTGAAAGCGTACAATTGTTCGTACTCACAGCAGCAGGTACAGCAGCGATACCAGGCATGAAAAAAAAATAAAAAAAGTTGTTGACATTAATAATGTAATGATTACTATATATTATATTAATTCAGCCATAGGAGAAATTAAATTGGATTATAATAATATGAAAGAAGCTGTAATTAAGCAGCTTAACATGAGCGAAGAAGACACTAAGCAAACACTAAAAGACGTTATTAATGGCGGTGCTGCTGGTGGATTCTCAGGTTTTATTTATCATTACGAAACAGTAAAATTTGCCAAAGATAACATAAAAGCTATTTATGGGTATGCTAAAGAGCAAGCCCAGGATTTAGGCGAAGACGTTTACAAAATGATACAAGGGTTTAATTGTTTAAAGGATATGAGCCCGTTAATATCAGAAATAGCCGACACTATACACGGTTACCCAGATAAGGCAACGGTTACCGATGGAATGGATACGCAGATACTCAACGCATTAGCTTGGTATGCTCTTGAGGAGGTAGCACATAGGGAGACCGAAGATGCTTAAACAATCAGCACACATTCACATAATCGAAGACGATAACGGAGACATTACAGACATTAAGTCATATTGTTCTGATGACTGCAATAAGCAGGACAACGGAGATAATTACCGAGGCTGGAACGGATTGAACGAAATTTCTACCAGTCAGAAGTGCGAAAACTCAACCTGCAATAATCAGATAGCAGGAGTAAACGAAGACTAATCGGGGAATTGTTCGGGAAAATCGGGAGCGGGGCGACCTGCTGCCGATTTTTTTTGTCTAGGTTTTGGCTACAGGTATTATTGGTTACCTGCGGCAGCACCAGTCCGAACAATTGTTCGAAGTCGCAGCAGGTATCCTGGCGTATCCTGCTGCCTGTAAAAAAAATAAAAAAAAGTTTAATTACCTGTTGACATATTTGTAGTAATGATTACTATATATATAAACAGCCAAGGAGTATAAGATGGACTTTTTAGAAATAGTAATAACTGTAGCATCAGCAATCACCTTTTGGGCGTTAGCTTGTGCAGTCGTAATAATAATACCATTTTAAGGAGGTAGTAATGAAAAAGATATACTTTGCATACGGTGCGAATACAAATAAAGAGGCTATGAGGCGTAGGTGTCCTAACGCTAGGGCTATTGGGGCTGGACATTTAAATGACTTCAGACTCAAGTTTAACAATGTTGCGGATATTGATAAGTTTACTTATCCAGAAATTGAATCAGCTTGGTATAGTGAAGCCCCAGTAGTTATTTGGGAAATTACACCAGATTGTGAGAAAGCCCTAGATAGATTCGAAAGCTTCCCAAGCTTGTATAGAAAAATTGAAGTAGACGGATACATTCACGAAAAGAATACGAATGGCGATTACTTTAAACACTATCACGGATTCGCTTACAAAATGAACTGGTCGGGTCTCAATATACCTAATGCCAGTTACGTTCATACGATAAGGGAAGGTTTAAAAGGGTTCCATCCTAAAAGCAACTGGGACTACATCGATAAGATGATAGACGAAGCTATACTTGAAAGCTTTAAAGCATCAGAGGAAAGCCTTAATTCTCATCGGAAATACGGTGGGTCTAACTGGCGATAAGTTTACCCTTGGCAAGAACCCCAGCTTCAGGCTGGGGTTTTTTCCTGAACGGGTGCGAACAATTGTTCGTGTTCATCGGGCATCGGGCACCAGGGGCATCTATCCAATAGGTTATCCACAACTTATCCACATATATAGGTTTAAGGTTTTTGGAATTTTTTTTTAAAAATTGTTCGTATTCACTTGAATATTGTAATCATTACTATATAATAAATTTAAGTTAAACAACAAAAAAGGGAAATTAAGATGCAAGCTTTATTTCAAAAAATAGGTTCTAAGTCCAGATATGCTTTAGGATTTGAGCCAGAGGTTAAAAACAATAATAAAACATATGTTGATATGAATAATATTAATGAATGGCAACCAAATTGTAATCCTATTAAAGGTCTAGTTCATAAACCTGACGGTTCAAGAGCTGACATTGAGCAAGACTTGCCAGTTCTTGCAGATTGTCAAATTGCATGGGATTATTTAAAAGATTGTCTTAAACTTTTAAGTGATAACGATAGTTATATTAATACTGATTGTTCAGTACATATGCACGTTAGCACGTTGCCAATTCGTCCAGATTTAACTAATGAACAATTTACTTTAAAGTCAATTAAACTTAAAAATGAATATTCTGGACTTGGTCACTATTTAAGTGATAGGTCAAACTTAGATGCTTTATTTGATACAAGACAATCAGTGCAATTGCCGCTGGACGTTGTTAAAGACGTGGGATATAGAATTAGTAAACATATAGACTTTTTTGGTTCAACAATAGCACGTTCAAGACGTGATGCTTATTTTTGCAAATATCCAGCATCACATATAGCTATTAAAAGTGGTCCTGCTACTCTTCAACATTTATCAAGATTATTTAAAGGTAACGGTTCAGTCGAAAAATATTCTGCAATTAGTGTTAAACATTACAGTACAAAAAAGACTTTAGAATTTAGGTCTCATTCTGGCACAATGGAATATAGAAAGCTTATAACTTGGTCTAGATTTATTACTAATATTATAGACCATAGTTTACAAAATAGATTTAAAGCTAATACTGTACAAGAGCAATTAACAAGTCCTAGTTATATAGGACGTTCTGCAAATACTATTAAGTCCAGATTATGGGACTTTTGTAGGGTAGCTGGTGGTCGTTCAACTCAAGACATAATGGCACATTGCAATATTAGTTGTGCCAATTCAGTACGAAGAACAATTGCAGAAATAAGACAAAATGAAAATTATGAGCCATTCGTTGTCACTCATAACCAACAAGAATATGGAACACGTTATGGTACAAGTGATAATTATTCTAATAATGGATATGAGATATTAACAAGTGTTAATGTTAATAGACCTAGTAATAATATAACATTCATCAATAACAATGAAGAACGTGGTTCAAGTTCTTTAATTGAAAATTTAGATCAACAAACTTTAGCTGATTTACAAGAGAGAATAAGACAATTAAATTAATTGTCTTAAACTTTTTTGTTGTTTAATTTAACGGGGGCTATTACCCATAGCCCCCAACAAAAATAAATTATTTTGCACAAAAAATCTCTACACCAAGTTCTCCTCAAACGCCCCCCTTGTTTTTGAAACACGACCCCAAAAAAAATTTTACAAAAAAATTCTTGCACTTTTATGCAAACATTACTATATTTGGTGTCAAAAGAGGTACGAATGACAACATATAGATTTCGAGTGCCACCCATGAGAGAGTTTGAGGCGACAGATGACGATAATCTCATTCGTGAGGTAGGTAGAACATTCTTCTATGCTGAATTAGACATGCCTCTGCTGCTAAAAAACGTGGCAAATGCTTGTTGTGACTGGAATGGCATGGCATATCGCTACGGAACGAAGGAAGAATTGATCGCAGACATGAAAAAAAACGACATTTTGATAAACATAGACGAAAGGAAAGCCAATGAAAAGAGTTGATTACGGTCATGCAGACCTAACGAAGAAGGAAGTATACAATTTACGCAAGGCATTGAAGCTAACGCAGGTAAATTTATCAAAAAAACTAGGTGTAAGCTTACGAACCTGGTGTCATTACGAGTATGGCACGTTAAAAATGCCAGTTTCTGTACACATGGCACTAAAATATTTAGAAAATAACAAGGGTGAGGACGCAGAAAAGGTACACAACGAGGTAAAAGAGTACAAAGAGCCATTAACGAAGTATGATTTAGACAGAATTGATAGATTGCGAAAAACTATGCGTAAAATTGACGATGAATCTGACTTAATCAATAAGATTATGACGCAAAGCGATAAAGAAATGGGCTTTCTATTGTCAAAAATAAATATTTAATATAATATCTTCACAGAAACTAGTTTTTTGTGGAGAAACACATGGCAAATGGACCTCTTGGTGGATTTATGCCGACACCGCCAGCCCCAAGTCAGCCACCACAGGTGAGTTTAGATACATCTGCTGAGAGCAGGAACAATTTTAAAAATTTTCTAGGGACGTTACCCAAAACTGCAACGATTTCTCCAGTGGGTATGGGGGCTGGTCTATCCTCACCAGCTCCCACAGACCTTTTAGTTAATAACGTAAACATATTTGAGCCGATGCAACAAGTTCAACGAATGTTTAGTGGTGGTGAGGTTGATAGTTTTGTAGATAGTTTTGATGATCAACAATCTTTTGTTGATGATGATCCAGTAGCTGGATTTGATTTTGATGAAGGCACACAAACATTTGACAGTGTAGAAGCACCAGATATTACTAGCGATGAGCAACAACAAAACATACAAGATGCACAAACTTTTATTGACACGCCTTTATCTGCTCCACAAGTAGACACACGACCCCGAACAAATATTCGGAATGTTGGAGCTAGATCTAATTTAAGATTTGATCCACAATTTACTGCTAATCAGTTGCAACGTAGGGGTCTTGATCCACAAGGATTCATGGCTCCAGCAGATTTTGCACAGACCACTCAAGGTGGTGGGACAGGAGCTGCACCGACATTGTCAAGTGGGTTACCATCATTTGGAACTGGCACAGATTTTTTAAGAGAAAGAGAGCTTGACAGGTTAAGACCACAAGCTGGAGCTGTTCCAGTGACACAGACGGCTCAAGGGCGAAGAGTTTCACCTACACAATTAGACTTTGGTCTTGGTTTAGCATTAGACGATCCATTTGGATTAGGTTTTAACACAGCAGGTCTTATCGATAGTGCAAGAGATGTTCAAAGAATGAGAGGTCCTCAAGAGTTTGTTCAAGAGGCTAGACTACCAAGTGTAGTGCCAGGTGCAGGTGGGACTTTACCAGATGCAGATCCTTTGACTACTGATGTTTTAGGTGCAATTAGATCTGGGGCGGCAGGCTTGCCATTTACAAGAAACCCAGGTGCATTGAAGCAAGGACAAGAAGACTTAACAACTGAAGTTGTTAAGAGTGTACCAGCATCAGGACCTATTACACCAGATAATTTAGCTCCTGCGATATTTCCATCGTTAGATGCAGGCATTGATGCGATTGATAGGCAGTTGTCATTATATGCAAGAAATAATATTAACACACCAGAGGCATTAGCTAACACTTATCTTGGTAGTGGCAATAAAGAGAACAGCCCTGCAAACAGAGCTGGGTATATTGATGCTATTAAAAGTGTAGCAGGCGAGAGTTTTAATTTAGGCAATCCTGCAACAAGGGGTGCGATTAAGAACGCTATTGTTAATCAAGAGTTTGGTTTAGCAGGCAAAGATGTGATGGCTGATATGAGGCGTGGTAGAGATGTCTCTTTATTATCTGGGCTAAATATAGGTCAGCTTGGAGCTAATTTACCAGTTACATCAGACGTAAATCAGTTAGGCTCGTTAGATCCGATTAGGCAGACAACACCCTCTCTTTCATCTGAACTAACTAAAAATGTGCCTATTTCCAGAGGTATGCAAGATTTAACAAGGGAAGATCAGCAATTAATTGCACCAGAAATATTTGGCACTGGCAGAATAGGTGGTGTTACAGAAGAAACATTTAGATCACTACCAGCAGATGTTCAACAAAGAATAGTAAGTAATCTTGGAGATGTCGGCACTCCGATAACCAACATTGATCCAGAGCCAAATCGTGGTATTGTGCCTGACACTGCATTAGAGACATTAGATGCTAGAAGAGATAGACCAGTACAAGGTCCTCCAAAAATGCCAGACACAGTATTAGATATTGACACAATATTACCAGAGGATGACGCATTAACAACAGTATCTCCAGATGTATTATCGAGTATAGGTCGTGAGCAAAGAATTGATGATGCAAACACATTCAGACAGACTGTTCCTGATGCAGCAAGAATATTTGGTGGTAGACAAATTCAAACTACACCAATTGATCGAGGAGTAGATTCAATCGTAGGTGATGATGTTGTGCCATCATTAGACATCGCTGATATTCAAGGCAATATAAATCAAGAAAGAGTAGCAGATATTTTAGCAAGACCAGATCGTTTTAAAGAAACATTTAAAGTTGGTGATACAGAGTTTCCGAACTTAATAGCAGCCTTAGCAAACAAAGCTGGGTCATTTTTTGACAGACGTTTGTTTGATGGTATTGTGAGTAAGGGTTTAAATGCAGTGGTTGATCCAGACACTGGCAGAATAATTGGTGCTAAAGATGATTTAGGTAATTTAATTGAAGGTCGTGATTTAGAACAATTCCAGCCAGACGATGGCGGAGATGATCCTGTAACAAAGTTTTTAAAGAGAGCTACTGAGAAAAAAGATGATGAGGAAGAAGATGAGAAGCCACCAAATGTAATTGGTGGAGGAGCACCAGCAGATCCTACACCAAGACCACCGACAGTTGTTAAATCTACGGCTCCTGAGTCTACGGCAAGTTTTACACCAGTTGGTTTTGATGCTGGTAATATTAATAAGCTCATTGAGCAGATCACTGGTGTTAGGTCACCAAGAAGATTACAAGACGGTGGTGCCGTTGGAGCAGTTGATAGATTTTTATCTAAGGTAGCATGAGTAATTTACAATATGCAGAGTATTTAAGTGACGAGGAGTTACAAAAAGCTGCACCGCTTATTAAGCGTTTAAAAAAACTTAATGATAGATCAGAGTCACAAAACAATTATTTAAAGTTTGTTAAAAACATTTGGTCTGGTTTTATTGAGGGGAAGCATCACAAGATATACGGGCAAAAACTACAAGACGTTGCTGACGGTAAAATAAAGCGTTTGATTGTTAACATGCCCCCAAGACACACTAAATCTGAGTTTGCAAGTTATTTATTTCCAGCGTGGTTGATGGGCAAGCGTCCTGATTTAAAGATAATACAGGCAACACACACGGCTGAACTTGCAGTTGGTTTTGGACGTAAAGTAAAAAATCTTATTGATAGCGAAGATTTCAGAGATATATTTCCAGATGTTAAGTTAGCATCTGATGCAAAAGCTGCTGGTAGGTGGTCAACAAACGGTGGCGGTGAGTATTACGCTGTTGGTGTTGGAGGTGCGTTAGCTGGACGAGGTGCTGATTTATGTATAATCGATGACCCAGTATCAGAACAAGATGCTTTAAGTCCTACGGCTTTGGATGGTATTTACGAGTGGTATACATCAGGTCCACGTCAAAGATTACAACCAGGAGGGTCAATTATTATTGTTATGACACGCTGGGGTATTAAGGATTTAACTGCAAGGGTGTTACAAAAGCAATCTGAAGGTGGTGCCGATAGGTGGGAAGTCGTTGAGTTTCCTGCTATTTTTCCTGACACGGGTAACGTTTTGTGGCAAGAATACTGGAGTAAAGAAGAGTTAGAGGCTGTAAAAGCATCTATACCTGTGTCAAAATGGAACTCACAGTATATGCAAAACCCTACTGCTGAAGAGGGTGCAATTATAAAAAGGGAGTGGTGGAATGTTTGGGATCGTAGTGAACCACCTCCGTGCTCATACATCATACAATCCTATGACACGGCTTTCACAAAGACTGATAGATCTGACTATAGTGCTATTTCTACTTGGGGGATTTTTACTCCTGTTGAAGGAGAAGGAGATGCCATCATCTTGCTTGATGCCGAAAAAGGAAGATGGGACTTTCCAGAGCTTAAAGAAAAAGCACACGAATTGTGCGAAGCATATGATCCTGACATGATTTTGATAGAGCAAAAAGCAAGTGGTACGCCATTGACACAGGAGCTTAGACGTATGGGTATACCTGTCACACCATTTACGCCAAGTAAGGGTGCAGATAAATTTGCAAGAATGAACGCTTGTGCACCTGTGTTTGAAAGTGGTATGGTTTGGAGACCAGATGCTAATTTTGCAGAGGAAGTCGTTGAAGAGTGTGCAAGTTTTCCACATGGTGATTATGATGACTTGGCAGATTCGATGACACAGGCTATACTAAGATTCAGACAGGGTGGTTTTATTACTACTCCTGATGACGATGAACAAGAACCAGTTTATAGAAGAAAAATGGAGTATTACTAATGCCAGGACAACTCGAAAAGAATATGCAAAAAGCTTTAAAAAATTTAAAAGTATCAGATTTAACAAAGGTTCGAGAAGTTGAACTACCCTTTGATAAAGAATTACAAAAACTCGCTGAGACAATGAAGAAAAAAATACAGAAAAAAGAAATGGGTGGTGAGGTCATGGACATGACTAAATCAGAACCTGTACCTATGATGGATGGTGGTAAAGTCAAAAAGATGAACATGGGTGGTGTCATCGGTGGTCGTGGTGGTAAATTCAAAGGTATGAGATAGTGTCGATAAAGTCTGCTGATCCTTTTGGTGATAAAAGAAGAAGAGAAACTGCACAGATAACTGCAAAGTTTAAAAAGGGTGCAGGCAAAGCAAGAAAGGTTAGGACTAAGCCTATAAAGATATCGATACAAAGTGCAAGTATCACAGATCCAAAAGGTATGAAGATAGAAAAAAACATGATAATGCCCAAGATGGCTAAGGAAGGAGGTCTTATGACACAAGGTAATTTAAGAGATGCTATTGCAAAAGTAAAAGCAAAAGAAATGCAAGGTGGTGGTGAGGCAAAATCTGGAGGTAAAGCAGTTTCCATAAATACACCAACTGGTAGAAGAAAGATGGCAGAAATAAGAAAAATTATGCCAGGTGCTTCTGTAGATGAAGTCAAAGAATTTGGTTTAAAATCAGGAATACTTAAAATGAAAGATGGTGGAGGTGTCACAAAGGGCAAATCTATTAAAGCTAAGATTTCTAAAAAAGGTGTTCCAGCACAATCAGGAAAACCATTAGCAAAAGGACAAAAGATTATAATGATTGATGATATACCTATTACATCTAAAAAAGAAGGTGGCGAAGCAGTTCCTGCAAAATTTAAAGGTTTTTCAAAACTACCAGAGGAAGTGCAAAAGAAAATGGACCCTGCTTTAGCAGAAAGATTCGAAGACGGTGGACCAGTTAAAATGGGTTCAGGTGGCGGAGTTTGTAAAGGTATGGGCATTGCAAGAGCAGGTGGCAAATTTAAAGTAAGGTAGTATCATGGCTATTGAAAAGGTAAATGGAGTAGAGAATGTTGAAGCACCACAAGGTGTTACAGCTATCGAAATAGAAGAGCAACAAATCGCTCCTAATATAACAGAAATGGACGATGGATCTGTTGTTATAGGCGAAATGGAAGAACAGATCGCTCCAGTACAAGTGCCTTTCAATGCAAATCTTGCAGAATTTATTGATGACGCAGAATTAGGTAGAATATCATCAGAACTTGTTAATGAAATACAAGAAGATATAAACTCTCGCAAAGAGTGGGAAGATCAATACAAAGGTGGTCTTGAATTACTTGGCATGAACTATGAAGATAGAGCAGAGCCCTTTGAAGGTGCATCTGGCATAGTGCATCCATTGCTTGCTGAATCCGTTACACAGTTTCAAGCACAAGCATATAGAGAATTATTACCAGCAGGAGGTCCTGTAAAGACAGCCATAATAGGACAAGAAAACCCTGAAGTAGTAGCACAGGCTGAACGTGTTAAAAATTTTATGAATTATCAAATAACTTATGAGATGGAAGAGTATGATCCAGAGTTAGATCAAATGTTATTTTATCTTCCAATCGTAGGTTCATCATTTAAAAAAGTTTATTTTGACCCTTCGTTGCAAAGGGCTGTATCTAAATTTGTTCATGCTGAGGATCTAATTGTTCCTTATAATGCAACTGATTTAAAAACAGCTACAAGGATATGTCATGTCATTCGCATGGACTCGAATGAAATTAGAAAGCTGCAACTTACTGGGTTTTATAAGGATATAGATTTACCTTCATCAGATGCAGATACTGACAATTATGATGAGGTAAAAGAAACAATTAAAGATATTGAAGGCTTGAGTTCATCCACTTACAATGAAGAACTTTCATTATATGAAATACACACAGATTTAGACTTACCAGGTTTTGAAGATACAAATCTTCAAGGCGAAGCTACTGGACTCAAGATGCCTTATATCGTAACCATAGTGGAGTCATCTGGTGAAGTATTATCAATCAAAAGGAATTTCAACGAAGCCGATCCGTTACGCAGTAAAATACCTTACTTTGTACACTATAAGTTTTTGCCTGGTCTTGGCTTTTATGGCTTTGGTCTTACACATATGATAGGAGGCTTATCACGAGCTTCAACATCAATACTAAGACAACTTATAGATGCAGGAACATTATCTAATCTACCTGCTGGATTTAAAGCACGAGGTGCAAGAATTAGAGATGATGAGACACCTCTGAATCCAGGAGAGTTTAGAGATGTTGATATGGTCGGCATGGACTTACGTCAAGCAATCATGCCATTACCATTTAAAGAACCCTCACAAACATTATACTCTTTGCTTGGAACATTAATAGATTCTGGAAGACGTTTTGCATCAATGGCTGACATGAAAGTTGGTGAGATGCAGGGTAATGCACCCGTTGGAACTACAATGGCTATTATGGAACGTGGAACAAAAGTTATGTCTGCAATCCATAAACGTCTGCACTATTCACAAAAAGTAGAGTTTAAGATACTTGCAAGAATATTTGCAATGGGCACACCAATGTATCCTTATCAGGTTCCAGGAGCCCCACCTGAGATAAAACAATCTGACTTTGATCAAAGGATAGATGTTTTACCTGTATCAGATCCTAATATATTTTCTATGTCACAACGAATTGCTCTAGCTCAAACACAATTACAATTAGCACAAAGCAACCCCGAAATTCATGGGCAAAACGGTATGTATCAAGCCTACAGGAAGATGTATGAAGCATTAGGTGTTACAAACATAGACGCTGTGTTGCAGCCTCCGCCACAGCCAATGCCCATGAACCCCGCAAAAGAAAATCAAGAAGCGTTAAGATTAGCGACTTTGACTGCTTTTCCTGAACAAAATCATCAAGCACATATATCAGCACATTTAGCTATGATTGCTACACCGATTGCACAGTCAAATGCTTCTATTGTAATGACACTTCAAGGTCATATATCTGAGCACATATCTATGATGTCTGAGATACAAGCACAACAAGAAATTATGGGTAACATGACACCAGAGCAACAAGCTCTGATGCAACAAGATCCACAAACAATGCAACAAGTTGGTAATCAAATCGCTTCAAGAGCTGCTGAACTTGCAAGTGAAATAAGTGAGCAATATGCACAATCTATTACACCGCCTCCGACTGAAGATCCTCTTGTAACATTAAGAAAACAAGAATTGGCACTTAGGGGTCAGGAGATACAACAGAAGCAAGATCAATTTGCTGCAACACAACAATTCAAAGAAGAAAAAGAAAAAAATGATGTCCTTCTTGATCAACAAAGATTAGATCAACAAGAAGAGATAGCCAATCAAAACGATCAAACTAAAAGAGATATCGCTGCTCTTAAAGAAATGAAAGGATAAGTTATGGTTAGTTCAGTTCGTGCAGGAATGATAGCACAAGAAAAACGTAAGAAAATATTAAGAAGAATGGCAAAAGAGGGAGTTGTAGATGCCGTTGAAGAAAGGCTCGAGTCAGAAAACAATCAGCCAGAACATCCGCAAGTTGAAGAAGGAAAAGTACCCACAGAAACAAGCGATAGCGATAGCGTTGTCGAAAGCGGGGAAATCAAAGCCAAAATCAATAAGCCGAAAAAGAAAAGTAAAAAGTCCACAAAAAAAGAGTAAGGGTGGAATAATAAAAAAGTTTTCTGATATAGCTAAACCACAAAAATTCAAAGGAATATTTTAATGGACCCTGCAACCATAGGTGTAGCTATAACAGCAGCTAATACTGCATTTAACGCAATCAAACGTGGATTTCAGGCAGGGCGTGAAATTGAATCTATGGGAAAAGATTTGGGACGTTGGATGTCTGCATTAAGTGATATTGATAATGCAGAAAAATCTGCAAAAAATGCTTCACCACTTAGAAAATTATTTAAAGGAAACGAGATTGAAGCTAGTGCTATTGAAGCTTTCACTGCGAAAAAAAAATTAGAAGCCCAGCGTCAAGAGTTAAAGACCTTCATAAATTTTCATTACGGACCTAAATCTTGGAATGAGATTTTGGAAATGGAAGCTAAAATAAGGCTGCAAAGAAAAAAAGAAATATATGATAGACAACAATTTGTAAGAAAAATCTGGGAAGGTATAGGATATTTTATTCTATTTTGCACAGTTATCGGTTTCTTATTTTTTCTTGCTTGGGTTTACAAAGAAAGTAGAAGATGACACAAAAAAAACTACAAAAAGATTCTATTTTAAATCAGTACGACCTTGATGGTGACAACACAATCACAGACGAGGAGCTTCAAAGAGCAAAAGAAATTAAGGAGACAGAAACAAAACTACGAAAAAATCTTGCACAACTTAGAATGGCAAGATACACATTGATAGGAATGGGAGTATTCACACTTGCAATGTTTTTAGTGCCAATAGAAAGAGTAGAGGCTTTAGCAGATATTAGTAATTTATTTTACATATCAGGAGCAGGTATTGTTGGTACATATATGGGTACATCAGCATACATGGCAAAGAATGGTAAATAAATGGCAAAAAAAGATCCAAAAACTGGTACAGGAAAAAAGCCTAAAGGTTCAGGAAGAAGACTCTATACTGACGAAAATCCAAAAGACACTGTTAGGATTAAATTTGCAACTCCTGCTGATGCTCGTGCAACAGTTGCAAAAGTTAAAAGAATTAATAAGCCTTATGCTAGAAAAATTCAAATCCTTACTGTCATGGAACAAAGAGCAAAAGTAATGAAAAAAGCAGAGGTAGTAAGAATAGCCAAATCTGCAAAAGCATCATTAAAACGTGCAAGAAAAAAATGACTGTATTTATGCTCATGTGCTATCTTAATGAAGTATTTAACGGTGGCGTATATTTTCAAAACATCAATGATTGTTTGTATTACTCGAAAAGATTAAGCAATCAAAATGCTGATATAGCGATTAATGTTGAAAAGTATGAATGTATGTGTAAACTCATACCAAATATCGATCCAAAAAAAGTGAAGGTATATTAGGAGGTAGCCATGTTACAAGCACTTATAGGTCCTGTCACAGGACTTTTAGATAAATTCATTCCAGACGCAGATCAAAAAGCGAAGCTCGCCCACGAGATAGCCACCATGTCTGAAAAACATGCCCAGGAGGCACTGCTTGCTCAATTAGAAATCAATAAAGCAGAGGCAGCAAGCGGATCTATATTTAAGGGCGGCTGGAGACCAGCAGTTGGGTGGGTCTGTGCGATTGCTTTTGCCTATCATTTTATCGTAAAAGATTTAATTATATTTGGTGCAAGTTTTGCTGGTTTAGAACTGCCAGATTTGCCTGAATTCGATATGGGCACACTTTTAACTGTTCTTGGTGGCATGTTAGGAATCGGAACGCTCAGAACCTATGAGAAGCAAAAAGGTTTAACAAAATGACATATGATGAACTTTGGATACTTGCGATGAAAAGCATGTTAGATCACGAGGGAAAACCTAAACATTAGTGCAAGACTTATTTAGACATTTAAGGATACATTGTAAAACAATGAAAGAAGATAAAAAAGTTGCAATTTGTTGGATACATAAAATTGCAATGCAAGAGGTAGAACATGAAGAGCCAATACCTGAATATGGTATGTATACTTATAAAGAATACAAATGTCCTATGTGCATGACAACATTTAGTGAGAGTGATAATGGACGGAGTTAAATTAGCAGAGCATTTGTATAAGAACATACGTCAAAGAAAAGAACAATTGAGTGAGTCTTTGGCTGATGGAGCGATAGGATCTATGGAAGACTATCGAGCAATAACAGGTGAAATACGAGGTCTAACCTGGATTGAAGAAGAACTAAGAACCTCGATGAAAGGCTTAGATGATGACTAAAAAACTATTTGTGCCAGATAGAATACTTGCACAGAAAAAAATAAATCCTACACCAAAAGCTATATCAAAAGCTTTTGATGAAAAAGAAGAAGCAGTTGAAAACTCTAAAGATCCATCAAAATTAGATGTGTCTGTTTTAGAGAGATTACCACAACCAACTGGATATAGAGTTTTAGTAATTCCATATTACTTATCAGAAAAAACAAAGGGCGGAGTAATCATTCCAGACGCTACTCGTGATAGAGAAAGCTTTGCCACTGTTGTTGCATATGTAGTTAAACTTGGACCTGACGCATATAAAGATGAAGATAAATTCCCAAATGGACCGTATTGTTCTGAGAAAAATTGGGTACTTATGGGCAGATATGCTGGAAATAGGTTTAAAGTGGACGGATTGGAGCTAAGAATTATAAATGACGATAATATTATAGCTACAATACTTGACCCAGCAGATATTTCATATGTATAATGGAGGCAATGATGAATGAAATACAAGAAAACGTAAAAGAACAAGATTCTAATCAAGAAGAATTTGTCGTTGAAATTGACGATAAACAAGAAGTTGTGACTTCTGAGCCTGAAAAAGCTCAAAATGAAAATGATGACCAAACAATTGTTCGCACTCAAGAAAATGATGAACATGAAGAATATGGTATAAAAGTTAGAAAAAGAATTGATAAAGAGGTAGCAAAAAGAAAAGCTGCCGAAGAAGATTCTAATAATGCCATACAATATGCCAAACAGATTGAAGAAGAAAACAAAAGAATTAAACGTGAGCTTGAGACCTACACCAGAGGTTATGAAACTGAGTTTGATTCAAGAGTAACTTCACAAGAAGCTCAAGTTAAGCAAGCTTTAAAGGAGGCTATTGATGCTAACGACCATGAAAAAATTGCTGAAGCAACTGCTGCACTCACTCAAGTCGGTATTCAAAAAGAAAGAGTTAAAGTCCTCAAGCAAAACAGAGAGCAAGAGCAAGCAACTCAAAAAAATGAGGGACAAAGCAGTCAAACAAGGCAAGAAGTAAAACAGTCTAATATTAATGACAATCCTAAAATTAAAGCATGGATATCAAGAAATCCTTGGTATGGTAAGGATGATGAGATAGAAAAAAATCTTGCATTGATGTTAGCTGACAAAAAAGTAACTGGCATGGGTTACGAAGCTACTGAAGATAGATATTACGAAGCTATTGATCAAGAAATGGCAAAGTTATTTCCTCAAGAGTTCCAGGGTAATGGTTCAAACGTCCAAACTGTTGCACCTGTAAATGGCAGACCAACTGCAAAAACAGGACGGAAAACAAGAATAGTATTATCAGAAAGTGAAAGACGCACTGCTGATAGGCTGGGTGTGCCCTATGAAAAGTATGCTCAACAAAAATTAAAATTGCAAAAAGGAGCATAAGATGGCTGATAGATCAAATCGAGAATCTGCTACTCGTGAAAAACAAGCAAGAAAAACTGATTGGAAGCCACCGTCAACTCTTGATGCACCCGAAGCACCTATAGGGTATAAACATAGGTGGATTAGAGAACGTGTAATGGACTTTGATGATAAATCTAATGTCTTTAAGCGAAGAAGAGAGGGGTACGAATTAGTCCGTGCAGATGAATATCCTGATTTTGATACACCAACCATTGAGGAAGGAAAAAACGCTGGAGTCATTGGTCAAGGCGGTCTTTTACTAGCACGAATACCAGAGGAAGTAGCTGACAGTAGGAATGAATATTTCCGTAATAAAACTTCAAATCAAATGTCTGTCTATGATCAAGAGTTGGCAAGTCAACCTGAATCATCGGCTGGAAGAATTTTAAAGCCAGAGAGAAAATCTCAAGTTCGATTTGGCGGAAAAAAAAGTGACAATTAGTAATTTTAAGGAGAGTTAAATGGCAAATCAAGATGCTGCTTTTGGCATGAGACCAGTCAAGATGATAGGGGGAGCTCCCTACACTGGTGGTCAAAGCCGATATAGAATCGCTGCCAATTACGGAACTTCTATCTTTCAGGGCGATATGGTTGCTCAAGTAACTGGAGGTGGTGTAGAAGTACACGCTGATGGTGGAACAGTTCCAATAGTTGGGGTATTCAATGGTTGTAGATTTACAGATCCTACAACTGGAAAAGAGACCTTTTCCAACTTTTATCCTGCAAGCACAAATGCAAGTGACATTGAAGCTTTTATTATAGATGATCCTAACGTCATCTTTGAGATTCAATGTAATGCTGCATTTCCAGTTGCAGATTTATTTGGTAACTTTGACATTGTTTATACAAGTGCAGGGTCTACTGTAACAGGTATTTCTGGTGCTGAGTTGAATGTTAGCGATGGTGCAACCACCGCAACTTTATCAGTCAAAGCGATTGATATTTCTCAAGACCCAGAAAATTCAGATGTATCATCAGATGCAACTAATGTCTACGTTGTGATTCAAAATCACATATTTGGACAGAAGTCTGCTGGATTAGCGTAAGGGAGATTAGATTATGGCTATATCACGAGCACAACTAGTTAAAGAACTAGAACCTGGTCTTAACGCTTTATTCGGCATGGAATATGATCGTTATGATCAAGAGCATACTGAAATTTATGAGACAGAATCTTCTGACAGAGCTTTTGAGGAAGAGGTAATGTTAAGTGGTTTCGGAAATGCTGCAACAAAATCAGAGGGTGCAGGTGTAACCTTTGATACTGCAAATGAAGTATATACTTCACGTTATACAATGGAAACAATTGCTTTAGCTTTTGCATTAACAGAAGAAGCAATGGAAGACAATTTGTATGATCAATTAGGTAGAAGATATACAAGAGCATTAGCAAGATCAATGGCTCACACAAAGCAAGTCAAAGCTGCTGCTACATTAAACAATGCGTTTAATTCAAGCTTTACAGGTGGTGATGGCAAAGAGCTTTGTGCAACAGATCACCCATTAGGTGGTGGTGGAACATTTTCAAATGAGCCATCAACAGCAGCAGACCTTAATGAAACATCATTAGAGAACGCTTTGATTGACATTTCAAACTTTGTCGATGAAAGAAACATGATTGTTGCATTGAGAGGAATGAAATTAATTATTCCACCTGCATTGCAATTTGTTGCAGATAGACTTCTTGAGTCTACATTAAGAACTGGTACATCTGACAATGATGTAAACGCAATAAGAAATATGGGTATGTTACCAGAGGGTTATACTATTAACCACTTCTTAACAGACACAGATGCGTTCTTCATCAAAACAGATGCACCTAATGGTTTCAAATACTTTGAAAGAACACCATTAAGCACTAGTATGGAAGCAGATTTCGACACAGGAAATATGAGATATAAAGCAAGAGAGCGTTATGCTTTTGGCTTCTCAGATCCTCGTTGTGTATTTGGTTCACCAGGTGCATAAACGAACAATTGTTCGTTTTTTTCAAAGGGTGGCTTTTCAGTCACCCTTTTTTTTGTTATAGTTAAATAACCTTGACGAAGAATCAACTTCGACAATAGCCAAGACAAGGAGATATACATGGCTAATACAACATTCTCAGGTCCAATAAGATCTGAAAGCACGCTTAAAACTATTAGTAAAAATGCAACTACTGGAACCATTACAGAGGTAACAACTCTTGGTGGAGCACCTGTTAGCTTATCTGATGGTAATGTGACTCTTACAAACGCAACACATAGTGGTAGAGTCTTACTTGTTCCAGACGGAGGTCAAGATAATACATACACACTTCCAGCTCCGATAGCAGGATCTATGTTTAGATTTGTTTATGCAGGTGGTGCTGCCGATGCTACTGATGCTATTATTGTTACACCTGGTAATTCTAATTTTTATATTGGAGGTGTAACCTTTTTAGATACCGATGGTAATGAAGTAAGCTCAGTATTTTCAGATGGAAACTCTAACAGTAGCATACAATTAAATGTTCCTGCTGGTTTTGACGTTACTATTATGGGTATAGACACAACTAATTACCAAATTTTTGGAAATGTTACATCAACAACAGCACCTGCTTTTGCTGATCAATAATAGGAGATTTATATGGCAGACGCAGTTGCCTCACAAACTCTAGTTGACGGAAAGCATATTGCTGTATTTAAATTCACTAATATATCTGATGGATCAGGTGAAAGTGCAGTAAAAAAAATTGATGTATCAGCTTTAGCAACAAATCAACGTGGAGCTAGTTGCACAAGAGTAACCATTGAAAAAATATGGTGGCAGTGTAATGGAATGAAAGTTCAAGTTTTGTTTGATGCTTCTACAAATGTTCTCTGTATTGAATTAGGTGAAAATCAAAGTGGACATCATGACTACACAAGTTTTGGTGGCTTAACTAATAATGCAGGATCAGGAGTTACTGGTGATATTTTATTTACCACTGTAGGTCATTCTTCAGCAGATACATATACAATTACTATGCAAGTCAGAAAGAGCTTTGAGTAATGACTAGGAGGAAGGACAAGCAGCCTCCTAAAACTAAAAAGTATTTCCGCCCCACAAAAGCTGGGGCGGGTATGACTAAAGCTGGTGTTGCAAAATATAGAAGAGACAACCCTGGTAGTAAATTAAAGACTGCTGTGACAGGTAAAGTAAAGCCTGGTAGTAAAGCAGCAAAAAGAAGAAAGTCTTTTTGTGCGAGATCAGCAGGACAGATGAAAAAATTTCCTAAAGCGGCAAAAAATCCAAATAGCCGTTTAAGACAGGCAAGAAGAAGATGGAAGTGTTAGATGACAAGTAAAGAATTATTAAAAATGTTGGAAAAACATGAATCTGTATGTAATGCTAGATTTGATGGTATTAACAATAAATTAAACAAATTAGATACTCGTTTATGGGGTATATATGGAGTTATTATAGGAGTGGCAGTTCTTGAGAAGTTTTTTTAATGGTTATGGGCAGATCACAAATGTCCAGGCAAGTCTCAAAACCACCACAAAAAAGGAAGTGGAGTGATGCCAGGAAGAGAAAAATCAATTGCAGAAGACCTAAAGGATTTTCTCAGAAAGCACATTGTGCCGCTAAAAAAAGGAGAAGTTCTAAGAGCAAAAGGTGAGCCATTAAAAGATTGTCCTCAATGTATGAAGAGAAAATATTGGTGCACCTGTTGGAAAGTATTGAAAGGAAGATATTATGCCTAAAGACGCTTGTTATCATAAAGTTAAAGCCCGTTACAGAGTTTTTCCCTCAGCTTATGCTTCAGGAGCCATTGCAAAATGCCGAAAGGTAGGAGCTGCGAACTATGGCAAAGGTGGCAAAAAGGCTAAGAAAAAAGCTGAAGGTGGTGTTATTACAATGTCTAACGGTGGCAAAGTGCCAAAACAAACTAGAAAAAGACCATCAAAAAATCCAAACATTGCACGAGGCTGTGGTGTTGTTATGAGTAATAGAAGAAAAGTTACAAAGTTTAGGTAATGGCTGTTCGTAAAACAAAAGCTGGATTAGCACTTAAGCGTTGGTTTAAAGAAGATTGGAAAGATCAAAGAACTGGCAAAAAGTGTGGTAGACAAAAAGGAGAAAAAAGAGGCACTCCTTATTGTAGACCAACTAAAAGAATATCTAGCAAAACTCCAAAGACTGCATCAGAAATGTCAGCGTCTGAAAAAAGAAAACGAATAGCACAAAAGAAAAGATTAGGTCAACCAGCAGGTAAACCAAGAAGGGTACAAGCAGCAAGGCGTAAAAAGAAAAAATGAGCATGGAACAAAAAATATGTGATGAGATAAAGGCTTGGTCTAAATATGCCTTAGAAGTTCCTAACGAAAACTATAATAATTTACCATCATGCCCTTATGCAAAAGCTGCCTGGAAAAACAACAAAGTTGGTTTTGCATTAAAAACATCAGATAACTATGATATTGTTTATTCCTTAATTAATAAATTTCACGACTCAAAAGAATTAATAATAGTTATTGATTTGTGTTATGAAAATAATGAAGTTTTTCATAATAATCTAACTAATTTAAATGAACTAATACATCAAAAAAAGTTTGACCAAAGAGATATTTGGTTAATGGGATTCCACCCTGATGATGACGTAAATGAACTAATAGACGATGGTTCTTTTGACGAAATTGTTAGTGAGGAATATTCTTTAATATTTATACAAAGGCTTAGTAAACTTCAAGAAAGTGCAAATAAATTGAAGAAGCTAGGATATTATGATAATTATTATAATAAGTATGATGTTGAAGAAATTTATAAGCAACGTGAAAACTACTATAGGAGACTAAAATGGCAATGAGTCCAAGAAAAATGATGGCGATGTCAAAAGACATGGCTAAAGCTGCTAAAATGATGATGGGTGGCGAAGCAAAGCCCAAAAAGATGAGAGGCGGTGGCATGGCTATGAAACCAAAGAAAATGCGTGGTGGTGGTATGGCTAAAAAGATGCGTGGTGGCGGCATGGCTAAGAAAATGAATAAGGGTGGTAAAGCTTAATGGCTCTATCAAGTTCCACAAACTTTGAATTAGATGTCGCTGAGTACATTGAAGAAGCTTTTGAGAGATGTGGCTTAGAAGCTAAAACAGGCTACGATTTGCAAACAGCTAGACGTTCTATGAACATCATGTTAGCAGAGTGGGCAAATCGTGGCTTGAATCAATGGACTATAGAGCAAAGAACACAAGCACTTACAGCAGACGATGCTGATTATAGTTTAGGGACTGATGTTATTGATATACTAACTGCTGTTGTTAGACGTAGTAGCACAGATTTTAGCATGAGTAGAGTATCAAGGGATACTTTCACAAACATACCAGTAAAAACAACAACTGGTAGACCCACTCAATATTTTTTAGATAGGCAAATAACACCAAATCTTAAAATATATCCTGCACCTGAAAACAGTACAGATGTAATAGTTTATGACGCATTAACTAGAATACAAGACGCTGATGCACAAGTTAATACTATGGAAGTGCCATTTAGGTTCTATCCGTGTCTTACCGCAGGTTTAGCATATTACATAGCCATGAAAAAAGCACCAGATAGAATACAATTATTAAAAACTGTGTATGAGGAAGAGTTTGAAAGAGCAATGGCTGAAGATAGAGATAGATCAGCATTTAAAGTTAATCCACAACTATCATATTACAAGGTGGGCTAATGGCTTTTGCACAGGGTAAATATGCTTATAGAATATCAGATAGATCTGGGTTTAGATATCGTATTAAAGATATGAAAAAAGAGTGGAATGGCAGTATTGTTGGATATGATGAATATGAAGAAAAACACCCACAATTAACACCACCAAGGATTAGAACAGATTTAGAAGCTATTAGAGATGCCCGACCAGATAGGACAGAAACAGCAGTACCAAATTTATTGCCCCTAAACGCTTTTTCAACAACGGCTAGTTCTGCAACTGTAACAGTTAATGAACCAAATCATGGCAGATCAACAAGTGATACAGTTAGATTTAGAGATGCAACAAGTGTTGGAGGTATAGCTGCAACAACAATTAATTCTGCTTCTGGATTTAGAATTACAAATATAGATACGAACAATTATTCGTTTCCATCAGGAGTAACAGCAACAATAACTCAGAAAGGTGGTGGAGGACTTGCAAGTGCAGGACCAACATCAATTACAAACTAATGAGCTTTACACTTGCAACATTAAAAACCGCAATACAAGATTATGCAGACAACAGTGAAACTAGCTTTGTAACAAATCTACCTAACTTTATTAAAGCAGCAGAGGAAAAGATATTTAAAGGTGTTGATTTAGATATTTTTAGAAAAAATGTTACAAGTGCGTTTACATCATCAGATCAATTTTTAACAGTGCCAAGTGATTATCTTGCTTCATTTTCTTTGCAAATAACTACCTCTGGTTCAGAAAGTTTTTTGCTACAAAAAGATGTGAATTATTTAAGAGAATATACACCAGCATCTTCAACAACAGGATTACCAAAATATTATGCAAGGTTTGATACAGACAATTTTATTGTAGCACCAACACCAAATTCTAATTACACAATTGAATTACATTACTATTATAGACCTGCAAGTCTAACTGCTGGTGCAGATAGTGGTACAACATGGCTTAGTACAAATGCACCATTTGCTTTACTTTACGGATCGTTAATAGAGGCTTACTATTATATGAAAGGTGAGCCAGATGTAATTGCACAGTATGAAAAAAATTATGTGTTTTATTTACAAAGATTGAAAGATTTAGGAGAAGCAAGAGAGAACGAAGATGCTTATAGACAGGGACTACCAAGGGCACAAAGAACATAGGAGTAGAAAATGGCAACAGCAAATGCAGCAACCAATTATCTAGAGAGACGATTATTACATTTTATTTTTAAGAATAACTCTCTTAGTTTTTCATCACCTGGTGACAGTATTTATGTAGGACTTGCAACGGCAGTAAGTGCAGCAGAAACTGGTTCTTTAACAGAAGCTACGTTTACAAACTATGCAAGACAGCAAGTTACTGCAGCAAACTGGACTACAATAGGTGCAGACTCAACAGACACACAAACAGCAGTCAATGCAGCTAATATTGAGTTCCCAGCATCTGGTGGCACAAACAATACTATCACACATGTATTTCTTGCGGACGCATCTAGCAGTGGTAATATATTATTTGTTGGTGCATTAGATGCGAGTAAGGCAATAGCAAGTGGAGATATATTTAGAATAAATGCAGGTAACTTAACAATAGAGCTTAAATAATGGCATTAGTATTAAACGATAGAGTAAAAGAAACTACAACCACAACTGGTACTGGCACACTTACACTAGCTGGTGCAGTAACTGGATTCGAAACTTTTGCTGCTGGTGTCGGGAACAGTAATACTACATACTATGCAGTTACATTACCTGGCACATCAGAGTTTGAGGTTGGTCTAGGAACACTAAGTAGTGATTCTAGCACAATAGCTAGATCTACAGTTATTAGTAGCTCAAATAGTGACAGTGCGGTTAATTTTAGTGCAGGTACAAAAACAATATTTTGTACAATACCTGCATCTAAATCTGTATTTTTAGATGCAAGTGGTAACGCAACTTTAGGAGCAGATTTATCTGTAGGTGATGATTTAACAATATTAGGTGGATTGATTGATCTTAAATCTAACAGTGGATCGCCATCACAGATAAAATTTTATTGTGAAAGTTCTAATGCTCATGCACAAACATTAACAGCACAAGCTCACTCTGTCGGTGCTACAAATACTTTGACTTTACCAGCAGGTAGCAGTTCAACATTAGTATCAGAATCAGCTACACAAACATTAACAAATAAAACTATAGATGCTTCTCAGTTATCTGGAACTGTAGCAAATGCAAGATTAGATGCAGAACTACAAGCATTAGCTGGTTTAACATCAGCCGCAGATAAAGGCATACAATTTACTGGATCTGGAACTGCATCAACATATGATTTAACATCGGCAGGTAAAGCTTTGCTTGATGATGCAGATGCAGCCGCACAAAGAACAACACTTGGATTAGGAACAGCCGCAGTTGCAGCAACTGGTATATCAAATACAAATGTGCCAGTGTTTACATCAGGTGTAGCTGATAATGATTTTCTGCGTGTAGATGGAACATCGATAGAGGGTAGAAGTGCATCTGAAGTATTAACTGATATTGGTGGTCAAGCAAGTTTAACATTTGGTATATCAAATACTAATGCAGTTAAGATAGATTCCTCTAGTGTAGCAGATGATGAGTTTGCGAGATTTACTGCAAATGGATTAGAGAGCAGAAGTGCATCAGAGGTACTGTCTGATATAGGTGCAACAAGTGCTACAGATGCAGCGAATGAGGCAACAGCTTTAGCAATAGCGTTAGGATGATAACATGGCAAATACTTTTAAATTATCAAGCAAAGCAGGAGTAACAAGTGCAGATGTAATCTATACAGTGGCTACTAGCACAACAACAATAGTACTAGGTTTGATATTAGGAAATACAACAACAAGTCAAGTTACTGCAACTGTAACATTAACATCTGACACAGGTAGTAGAACAAACAATAATGACGAAGTAAACCAACCAGTAGAACTTATTACCAATGCACCCATTCCAGCAGGATCATCACTAGAACTTTTGGCTGGTAACAAAGTTGTTTTGGAAGCATCTGATAGCATATCAGTATCTGCAACAGGAGCGACAGACGTTGCCTTATCTTACATGGAGATTACATAATGCCTTTTGTTGGTAAGTCACCTGTTACAACTTTTGAGGCTACAACTGCCGTACAAAGATTTAATGGCGATAATTCAGATACTACATTTACATTAAACAGAACTGTAAGTTCAGTGCAAGATGTGCTTGTTTCTGTAGATGGTGTTGTACAAGACACATCAGCATATACAATACCAGATGGTACAACATTGACATTTACTGCTGCACCTAGTTCTGGAACCGCAAATATTTTTGTAAACTTTCTAGCACCACAGACTGGTACAGTTACACCAGCAGCAGAAAACAAGGGCAACTTTAAAGCAGGTGGTTTGTTTAGAACTAATGCACAAAACTTGACTGCTGATACAACAATATTAGCTACAGAAAATGCACAGGTAACAGGAACAATTACTGTAGATAGTGGTGTGACATTAACAGTAAACAGTGGTGGAAGGTTGGTTATATCGTGAGTAGAATCAAAGTAGATGCCCTACAAGGCACAAGTGGTACTGACACTGCTATTACATTAAGTGGTGCAAATGCCACTGTCGGTGGTACACTCGCAGTGACAGGTGTGCATACTATTGGTAACAATGCTATATACACATCTGACGTAGGAACAGTTACACAGAATATTGTGGAAAGTTTAGTTAAAACTTGGTGGAGATATAATATTTCAAATAATACTCTTGGTGATTCTTTTAACACTTCTAGCTCCACGGATGATGGAACTGGACTTTATACGATAGGTATCGCTAATGATTTTAGTTCAGCAGACCTAATGTCAGCATCAGCGGCAGGTTCAACAAGTTCTGGTGGTATAAGGGAAACATCAATAGTAAGTTATGGTGCAGGTTCAATACAATGTACAATAGCTTTTCAAAATGGTGGAGGAATTGATGCAGATGGTTCGTGTGTGCATCTTTGTGGGAGTTTAGCATGAGTGAAATAAGAGCAGATAAAATACACAATGTTACAGGCGATAATGACAGTGGAATTGATTTATCTACGAATGACCAAATACTTTTAAAGACGGCTGATACAACTGCTGTTACTATTAATAGCTCACAAAAAGTAACAATAGGTACTGGTGGTCTTAATGCAGCATCAATAGAAACAGATGGTCTTACTAAATCTGATGATACTAATACACAGATTAATTTTTTAGGTAGTGATGTAACTCAGTTTAAAAATGGTAACTCTGAAAGTGCAAGATTTATTGCTTCTACTTTTTTTAAAGCTGGTAATATTAATGGAACTTATAGAGATTCTACTGGTCAATTTGGTGAATTTTTGACAGATCATGGTGGTAATCCAGCAATGGTTTTTCAAGCAACAAATGGAAGTTTTGCTGGTGGTAGTGTTCAGATAATTAATAGTAGAGGTCAAAGCAGTAGTTATAATTTTTTAGAGTGTTACTCTAACAATGCCGCTGATAGAGAAATTAGACTACAAGGTGATGGTGCTGTTCATGCTGATGGTTCTTATAGTTCAAGTGGTGGTGACTATGCCGAGATGTTTGAATGGAAAGATGGAAACACTTCTAATGAAGATAGGGTAGGTAAAACTGTTGTACTTGATGGTAACCAGATAAGGTTATCAACAGATAGTGATTCACAATCAAGTATCATAGGGGTTGTATCTGCAAGACCAGTGATTCTTGGTGATGCTCAAAGTGAAAAATGGAAAGATAAATTTGAAACAGACGATTATGGAAGATATATTTATGAAGAATACACACAAACAGAATGGGCAGAAGAAGCAAGTGATGGAGCTAAAAATTTAAAAACTTATCAAACAGATAAAATACCAAGTGATGTTACTGTACCTAAAGATGCAAAGGTAACATCTAAAGATGAGAATGGTGATAACTTAAAAAGAAGAAAACTTAATTCATCATTTGATGAAAGTAAAACTTATATTCCTAGAGAAGATAGAAAAGAATTTAGTCCTATAGGTTTGGTAGGTAAACTTAGAGTTAATGTTGGTCAAACTGTTGGTGATAGATGGATTAAGATGAGAGAAATATCAGATACAGTACATGAATATTTAGTGAGATAATAAATGGCAAACGGAACAATAGCATTTGATACATTACAGACAAGTGGACAGATAACAGGCACAGCTAAGTCTGTGGATACAGATTATGTTGTGAATGGTAGTGTTAAAAGTTGGACTTCATTACAATCTCAAGGGACGTTTTCTACTCACGATAGTTTTAATCAAAGCAGTGCAACTGACAACTCAAGTGGTGACCATACCACAACTTATACAAACTCTTTTTCATCAGCAAAGGGTTCTCCTTGTTTTGGGCATACTTCTAATGTTCAAAATACTACTACCAATGTGTCAGATCAAGGCAGAGGAGGAACTCTTATGAGTCAACATCAAGGCTTAACTCAAGCAACAGGGTCATATACTTTTCAAGTTTATTATGGTTCATCTGGTAGTTCAGATGGTAATTTTACAGATTTAGATGCCGTTTGGGTAGCAAGATTAGGAGACTTAGCATGACAATAAAAACACCAGAATTTCAAGGCACACATCTTTGGGATAGATTGTGTTGGGCAAAAGAAAAGCTAGAGCCTTACAGAACAGAATACTGTATTGTATGGGAAGACCCAGAGACACCTGATGAACCTGCAAAAGTAACACACCCAGATCCTAATTGGATGGCTTGTGCATTGCAAGGCGGCATATTACCACCAGTTGAGGTATATTGGGAATTAAAGAAAGATGAGTCACAACCAGACTTTGTAAAGCATACAAGAGGTTACTTGTTACATAACACAAAACCGATTGAGGCAATGACAGAAGAAAGAGCTATAGAGTATTTAATTATGAAAGATATTCCACAAAGAGTGTGGAGAGATTATGATAAAGCAAATAAACCAAGAATGGTTATATGCAAAAAGGATCAACTTCCTAGCACTAGAGTATGGCGAAATGCTTGGAAGATTAACGAAGAACTAACCATACAGAAAGATGAGGTGGCTTAAATGGCAACAACAAACATAGTAGATAAAGATGGTAATACTATTGCAGCATCAGATGCAACTGTGCCATCAGACAGACATTTTAGAAATGCTTGGACATTATCTGGTAAAACTATTACTGAAGATTTAACTGCATCAAAAGCTATATTCAAGGACAAGATTAGAGAAGTAAGAAAGCCTTTACTTGAAGAAGAAGATGTAGTGTATATGAAAGCATTAGAAGCTGGAGATAGTTCTGCACAAGCAGCTAGTGTTACAAAGAAAAAAGCATTAAGAGATGCACCTGCTGCAAAAGCAATCACAGACGCAGACACTATTGCTAAGTTAAAAGCAGCTTGGGATACAAGTGTATTAGGCGATAGTCCATACGCATAGGAGTAAGTGATGGCTTTGACAAAAGTAACAGGAGCAGGTGCAGAAGGTTTAACCTTATCAAGCACTAGTCTTACAGTAGCAAATGGTTTGACACTTACTGATGGTAACGTAACATTAGCATCAGGTCATGGCATTAATTTTTCTGCTACAAGTGATGCGACTGGTATGGCAGCAGAACTTCTTGATGACTATGAAGAAGGAACTTGGACACCAGTTAGCGGTGGTGGTAATGGTAGCACGGCATATTACACAAGAGTAGGAAGATTAGTACAAATAGAAGGAGATGTTACTTTTTCTGGTAATAGTGGGAGTACAAATTTTATATCTGGATTACCTTTTGCTGTAGTTACACAGGGTGGTGCAATATGTGTTTGGCAAAATATTCAAAGTGGAGTAATTGGCTTATTAACTGGATCTGGAGGTTTATATCTTTATAATGGTCAAACTACAAATATAAATTTAGGAACTGGTAAAAGAATAATTTTTAGTGTGACGTATTATACAAGTTAGGAGATATTGATGGCATTAACAGAAGAAACAATACAAGATAAAATAGAGATAGTCGGCGATTATAAAATATTAAGTGTAAGAACTGCCACAGTCATTAAAAAAGATGGCAAAGAAATAAGTCGCACCTTTCATAGACATACAGTATCACCTAATGCAGATATAAGTGGTGAAAGTACAGAAGTACAAGCAATTTGCAACGCAGTACATACTGATGCAATCAAAACAGCTTATGCAAAACATTTAGAATCACAGAAAGTATAAACAATGCCATACATAGGTCGTTCAGAAAATTTTGGTGTAAGAAGTAGGTTTCAGTATCAAGCCACGGCTGGACAAACTAGTTTTAGTGGGTCAGATGCTAACTCACTATCACTAAGTTACACCGATAGTCTGTATATGGATGTATATCAAAATGGTGTGTTGTTAGTGCCAGGTGATGATTACACTGCAACAACTGGTACAACTGTTGTATTAGTCCAAGCAGCAAGTTTGAACGACATCGTAGAAATGGTCGTGTATGATACTTTTTCTGTAGCAAACTCTTATACAAAAACAGAGTCAGATACGAGATATCCTTTTAAGGGTAACAACAGTATTATAAGATTAAACGGACAGACAATAAGTGCAGATATTACAATAGATAGCGATGAGAATGGTGTAAGTGCAGGTCCTATAACACAGTCAGCAACAGTTACTGTTAATGGCTACTGGAGTATCGTATGACAAGTCAATTAAATGTAGATACTATAGCAGACAAGGCAGGTAGTGGACCTGTTGGGTTGACGAAGCAACACGCAGCGAAAGTTTGGGTTAATTACAATAGTAGCACCACTATAAGAGATAGCTTTGGTATTAGTAATCTTGTTGATGATGGCACTGGAGATTATACTGCAAATTTTAGTGTCACTTTTGCAAATGATGATTTTGCAGTATCTATTGGTGGTTGTAATGGTAGTGCAAGTGCAACAGCTTATCATTTATCAACTTTTGACTACACAACTACATCAATTGAAATGCAAACCTTTTCTGTTGCAGCATCATCTGTTGCTAGAGCAGATAGAGCGATGAATAATCTATCGGTGCATGGAGACTTAGCATAATGGCTAGTGAACTTAAAGTAGATAAATTTACAGGTGTAACCACAGCAGGTTCTATAGATGTTACAGGTGAAGGCAACAGTACAACAACTAATCTGCAACAAGGGTTGGCAAAGGCTTGGATGAAATTAGTACCTAATACTATTCAAGATAGTTTTAACACCTCAAGTATTGATGACAATGGTACAGGTGATTTTGACCAAAATTTTACAAATAATTTTAATAATAATGATTACTCTGCAACATTTGGTGTTTCAGCAGGAAGCATAGATTTTTTTGCCTATTACAATGCATTAGATGCTAATATAACAACAAGCTATGTCAGAACTTTAGGTTACACTACTTCTGCTGTGCATGATGTTGATTTAGGCACTACACAAATTACTGGAGACCTCGCATAATGGCTAGTATATTAAGAGTAAACACATTAACAGATGCAAGTAGTAATAATAGTGTAGCTACGAGTACAGTTTTTGGTGGTAGTGGAAAAGCATGGCTTCAACATAATAGTTCTCATACAATACAAGACAGTTTTAATTTTGCATCTATTACAGATGGTGGCACAGGTCTTACAAGCGATGCTACTTTTACAAGTGCTATGGTAAATGATGATTATGCTATATCTGGTTGTGCAGGAGCTACAACAAATGATGATGGTTTTTGGGCATTAACAGCGATAGCAACAACAGATTTTAACGTTAGATGTAGAACACATAATGGAAATTTAAATGATTCTAATAATGCGTCATTAGTGGTACACGGAGACCTAGCATGACCAAAGCAGCAGAATTAGCAAAGATGGGTGAAGTCCTAACCAATAGTCAGATTGGTGGGCGAAGGAATATTGTCATCAATGGTGCAATGCAAGTGGCACAGAGAGGTACAAGTTTTTCTTTATCAGGCACAGCAGATACATTTATAACAGATAGATTTCTTATTTCAAACAGTGATACTGGAGCTTGGACAGCATCACAAAGCACAGATTCACCAACTGGATTTTCTAATTCACTTAAAATGGATTGCACAACTGCTGATACGTCACCTACATTTTTAACTTTGATGACAAGGTTTGAGGGTCAAGATTTACAACATCTTAAAAAAGGTACATCTAGTGCTGAAAAAACAACTTTAAGTTTTTTTGTAAAATCTAATAAAACTGGAACTTATATCGCAGAGTTAAGAGATATTGATAATAATAGAACAATAGGTAAAGCATATACGATTTCTTCTGCTGATACATGGGAACAAAAAATAATTACCTTTGATGGTGATACTACTGGTGCTTTTGGTAACGACAATGGTAATAGTTTACAAATTATATGGTATTTGGCAGTAGGTTCTGTATATAACTCTGGAACTTTGGCAACATCTTGGGGTTCAAGAGTAAATGCGAATACAGCAGTAGGTCAAGTCAATCTTGCAGATAGTACAGATAATGAATGGTACATAACTGGCATACAACTAGAAGTAGGCTCACAAGCCACCCCATTTGAGCATAGGTCATTTGGGGAAGAACAAAGATTATGTCAAAGATATGCTATTGTTTACAGTAAAAATGGTCAACCAAATATGGGTGATAAAGCTATAGGAACTGGGGCATCAACTAACAGTAGTGGAGGTTATCAAGCATTTATATTTCCACAAGTAACTATGAGAGCAGTTCCCACACTAACAGTGGGTGGATCTGTATCAGACTATGAAATATTAAAATATGAAACAGGATATGTTGACGTAAATAGTTCTATTTCGTTGTTCTCTGCTTCTGGTAGGTCTTTATTTGTTTTAACTTTTTCATCAGCAACAGCAGAAGCTGAAAGAGGTAGAGACGTAATTATGAGATTAGAGGGCGATAATTCAAGTCTATTATTTGATTCGGAGTTATAAAATGAATATTACAAAAGCACAATATGTTAGTGAAACACCTATGCCTAATGAACCTATTATAAGAGCAACAATAGATGGTATTGAAATGACTGTACCTCAAGACCCTGACAACAGACACTTCCAAGCAATCCAAGAATGGGTAGCTGAAGGCAACAAGATAGAGGATGCTGATTAATGTTAGGTCACGCTGCCATAGCAGAAGCTGCTCTTGCTGATGTAGGTGGCGTATTATTATTAGCAACAGCGGAGATGAGTGGTATCTCATCTGCAAGTTCTGTAGGTGTAGGAGAGCTTGTTGGTGTTGCGACATTAGATGCCAATTTTACAAAGACTACGGCTGGTATTTTAATAACTGGCAGTGCTAATGCAGATTTAAGTTTTGATTTTACACAAACTACAGAAAACATAAAAGTTGTAAACTTTACAGATGCAACTTTAAGTACAGAGTTTACACAAACTAGTGATGGTATTATCATAGCGTCAGGTGTTGTAACAAAAGATTTGAATTTTACAAAAACAACATCTGGAGATATACTATTTGTAGATGTTGTAACAGATGCAACAACAGAAACGTACACAGAAATAACACCGAGTGGCACAGAGACATGGACAGAGATTACGCCTAGTGGCACAGAGACATATACAGAAATAGTGAGGTAAGCATGGCAAGTACATATACATCAAATCTAGGTATAGAAAAAATAGGTGCTGGTGAACAAGCTGGTACTTGGGGTAATACAACAAACAACAACTTAGATATAATAGACAGAGCCATAAATGGTGTAGCTGCTATAACTTTATCTAGTACAACACATACTTTAACAACTAGCGATGGTACATTATCAGAAGGCGGACATAAGGTTCTTGTTTTTTCTGGATCACCAGGAGGCACATGCACAGTTACAATATCACCAAACGATCAAGATAAATTTTACATAATACAAAATGTTACCAATCAAACTCTTACATTTACTCAAGGTTCAGGTGGTAATGTTTCTGTTGTTGCTGGAACGGGAAAGTTAATATATGCCGATGGTGCTGGTTCTGGTGCAGCAGTTGCTGACATTACATCAAGTTTGGATTTAGCCAATCCTAGAATAGGTGGCACTGCCGTTACATCCACCGCAACAGAACTAAATATTGTAGATGGAGACACAAGTGCTGGAACTACAGCAGTTGCAGCAGGTGATGGTATCGTAACAAATGATGGTGGCACAATGAGGCAGACCACTGCCGCTACATTTTCTACATATTTTAATGCTAATCTTGTAACAGTGCCAAGTGCTATAACATCTTC
>VTLG01003987.1_pt1 | contig 55307 bp, 90 predicted proteins | sample 4694571 | NCBI WGS metagenome assembly VTLG01 (sample SAMN12604809, study PRJNA352737) | marine metagenome | biome: ENVO:00000447; feature: ENVO:00000209|ENVO:00000569|ENVO:01000036; material: ENVO:00002151; isolation source: viral sequences binned using virsorter ... | reverse complement strand
CTTCAATTACAGTTGATGCACAGGGAAGACTTACTGCAGCCTCTTCGGGAACAGTAAGTGCAGCAAATATGGGAGAGGTAATAATGACAAAAGGACCTGCATCTGGAACATACACTCCACATCCATCAGTAAGTAAAGCAAGAATTTTTGCATGTGCTGGCGGTGGCGGAAACGGTGGGCCTTCACAAGGTTGGGGTTCTGGGGGAACTGGTGGAAAAGGTGGCTATGGTTATTACGAAGTCACTCCTACTGGTGGAACTGGTTATGCTTATTCTGTTGGATCTCAAGGAAACAATGGAAATGCTTCGGGTGGAAATGCACCTGCTGGAAATGCTGGTGGTGCAACAGAAGTTACAAACTTATTAACTGTAAACGGCGGAAACGGTGGAGCAGGAGGAAGAAGATCTCCTCCATTTACTCCCTCTCCGGGCACAGCTGGTACGGCTCCAAGTGCAACAATAACTTTAGATGCAGATGATGGATTTATGGCTCCTGGTGGAGCTTCACAATCAGCTGGATTCTTAATTGTAATTGATAACCATATAAGTTAAGGATAAAAAATGGCAAAGCATATTATATTAAACACAGACGGATCTTTCTCAAGATTAGCTTCTACTGATGAAGCTAAAGATTTTTGGGAAGCTCAAGGATACACTTCTTCATCAATAAGTGACGATCAATTTAATGGAGTTAGATGGTCAACTAAATCTTACGAGAAAGATGGAACTTGGGTAGATAACTCTGAAGCACCAGTAATAACTTTTACAAGATTAGAACTAGAAGAAGAATTAGCTAAATTTGTTACAATAGCAGAACATAGTGTAGCTAATCATGACAATGCTCCTTCACACTGGGCAACTGATCTTAACACTTTAAAATCAACTAACTACGACTCACTAGATGATGGAGGCGCAATGGCTTCTGTTACTGGATATAATTGGGTTGACGCATCGGAAAAAAATAGTATACCTATACCTCTTGTATTAGAAGTATAGATTATGCCAGACATTACATTCCTTGCTGCAAAGGATATTGCAGAAGATAAGGCTATTCAGCCGGAACCAGCTAAATTACATTTACCAGAATGGTATAAAAAAATTCCACTTAAACTTAAACATGATAGAGTAGGATTAACTATAAAAGCTTGTATGCCATTTCAAGATTCTTTAATGGCTGGGTACATTTTAAAAAATCCAATAGATCAACAGTTTAATTTCCTAACACCAGATGAAGATGGTAATGAGCATATTTCTGTAGATATTAATAAACAATTAGCATACTTACAACATAATCAATTATTTTATAATATTAATGCAGGAATAGAAACCCATCCAATTGAGCAGCTTGGAGGAACAGAGGGTGGATGTCCTTTTGTTAAAATGAATGCCGATAGAGCTCTCTATAAAATAATAAATCCTTTTAGTATGGTATTACCTCCAGGTTATAGTGTTTTATTTTGTCCTTTAATAAATAGACCAGAACCACGGTTCACGGTTTTATCTGGAATTGTAGATGAAGGTTATGATCTTCCTACTAATTTTCCAATAGTATTAAGAAAAAAAGGTACTTGGCTTTTAAAAAAAGGAGAACCAATAGTTGGAGTTATTCCTTTTAAAAGAGAAAAATGGAAAATGAATATTAAAATTAAAAATAAAGAACAATATGAATCCAGTTATTTTCAATATGCTACAAAACTTAAAAGATGGTATAGAGACAACATATGGAAAAGAAAACAATGGGATTAGAAAAATATATAAGAATTTATGATAATATTATTTCATTAGAATCAGTTTCTGCAATAATAAGAACATTTAAAGATTCAGAGTTTATACAAGCAAAAATAATTAAAGATGATGGAACTGAAATTATAAATGAAGAAGATAGAAAGGTTGGAGAATATCCTTTAGGTACAAATAAAAGTCACACTGAAACTCATTGGTTAAGATATTTATCTTATAGAATTTCTCAAGCAGGAGCTGATTTTACAAACAAATATAAATATGTTTCTCAAATAAAGAATGTAACTAATGTTTCAATTTTAAAATATGAAGTAGGAGGACATTATAATAAACATGTAGATTGTTGTCCTACGGCATATAGAGAATTATCTTTTATTTTAATGCTAAATGATGATTATAAAGGAGGGGATTTACAATTTTTTGACGGAGAAGAATTAATTAAAGAAATAACTCCAAAAGGAGGTAGGTTAATTGTATGGCCTAGTAACACACTTTTTCCTCATAAGGTTAAGCCTCTTATTTCTGGAAAGCGATATGTAGTGGTCTCATGGATGTATTAAAAGATAATTTTTGGTATGTGCCTAATGTTTTGAGTAAAGAAGAATTAAAGTTTTTAAATTTTTATACTCAAATGAGACATACATATAACTTTTCAAATTTTGATGATAAACAAACCAAATTAGGAGAAACAGCTTTTTATGCTGATCCCGCTATGGAAACTTTATTACACTTTAAAACAAAAATATTTGAAGAAGTAATTAAAAAAGAATTACATCCTACTTATAGTTTTTGGAGGTACTATATTAAATATTCAGTATTAGATAGTCATAAAGATAGAGATAGTTGTGAACTTACAGCTACTATTAATCTAGGTGGATGTGGAACTGAATGGCCTCTACATGTAGAAGATAAAAAAATAATTATAAAGCCCGGGGATGCTGCTTTATATCATGGTGCAAAACTAAAGCATTGGAGAGAAGAGTTTCAAGGAGATGGACAAGCGCAGCTTTTTTTACATTGGGTATATAAAGATGGGCCATATACTGAGCATAAGTTTGATAGAAGAGTAAGTTTAGGGGCACCTTTAATTAAAAATTAGTCAGTAATTTAAAATAATTGTCTAATATGTTATAATATCTCATGCCTTTGACAAATGTACAGATAAAACCTGGATTTAATAAACAAGTTACTCCTACTGGCGCAGAAGGTCAGTGGACAGATGGAGACTTTGTTAGATTTAGATATGGACTACCAGAAAAAATTGGTGGATGGGAACAAATAACAACGAACACTATTGTTGGCGCAGTCAGAGAACAATTAGTGTGGGCTGATTTGGATGGTAGAAGATATGCTGCGTTAGGTACTAACAAAGGTTTATTTATTTATTATGAAAATTCTTTTTACGATATTACACCTTTAAGCACTGCAATTACAGGAGCAACATTTACAACTGTAAATACTGATCCTTCGGTAACTGTTAATAAAGTTGCTCACGGATTACTTGAGGGAGATTTATTTACATTTACTTCTGTTACTCCTCCTACTGGAGCTGGGTACACAGCAGCTGATTTTGAAACCAATACTTTTCAAGTAGTCACTGTACCAACTAATGATACATTTAAAATTACTATGGCATCTAACGCTGGAACGAGTGTTGCAACAAGTGGTTCAGCAACTATAAACCCATACATTACAGTGGGCCCATTAAACCAAACCTCTGGGTATGGTTGGGGTACATCTGGTTATGGTGGAGCATCGGGAGTTATAAGCACGTTAAACGGATCTCTAAATGATGACACGAACGGAACTGGAGGTTCGGGTACAAGTATTACTCTTTCGTCAACTACAGGTTTTCCTACGTCCGGCACTATAAAAGTTGGAGCAGAATTTATTTCTTATACTGGAATATCAACAAACGATTTAACAGGTATTACTAGAGACGTAGCTGGAACTAGATCAGCGCATTCTACTGGAGCTTCGGTAGAAGTTTATTTAGGATGGGGTGTAGCTTCATTAACATCAACTGTAGTTTTAGATCCAGCAGCATGGTCTTTAGATCATTTTGGAGAAAAATTAATTGCAACAGTTAAAAATGGAGTAACATATGAATGGTCTCCAATTGCTTCTGTAGCGGGAGCATTAACCACAAGAGCAACTGTTGTAAGTGGAGCTCCAACAGCATCGGTTATGTCTATTGTTTCTGAAAGAGATAGACATTTAATAATGCTTGGAACTGAAACCACAATATCAACAACTTCAACACAAGATAAAATGTTTATTAGGTTTTCAGATCAAGAAGATATATCTGATTATGCACCAACATCAATTAATACTGCTGGAACTTTTAGAATAGATTCCGGTGTTAAAATTGTAGGAGCTGCAAAAGCAAAAGATTATATTTTAATTTTAACAGATACTTCTGCGTATGTAATGCAGTTTGTAGGTCCTCCTTTTACTTTTTCAATTAGACAAGTAGGATCAAATTGTGGATTAATTGGACAGCATGCTATTAAATATGTAAATGGTATGGTGTGGTGGATGGGCCAAGCCGGTGGCTTTTTTGTTTATGATGGTACAGTAAAATCTGTTCCATGTTTAGTTGAAGATTTTGTATTTACTAATAAAGGAGATAACCTTGGTATAAATTATTCTGCTGGTGAACAAATATATGCAGGTCTAAATCATTTATATGATGAAATAAATTGGTTTTATCCAAAAGATGGATCTTCATTAATTGATAGAGTAGTAACTTATAATTATACAGAAAATATTTGGACAACAGGATCTATGTCTCGAACTTCGTGGGCCGATGCAACACTATTCGATAGTCCTTATGCAACTGAATTTAATTCAACAGCTACTCCAGGTTTTCCTACAATTCAAGGAGCAACTGGAATAAATGGAGCTTCTACATATTATGCTCAAGAGGTAGGTAATAACCAAGTAGATTATACAGGAGCTAAGACAGCTATTGCCGCTTATATTCAATCTGGAGACTTTGATTTATCTCAAGGAGGAGACGGTGAATTTTTTATGAGCATGAGAAGGTTTGTTCCAGATTTTAAATTACTAACTGGTAATGCTCAAATAACTATTAACTTAAGAAAATGGCCGGCTGACACAGCATCATCCTCGCCTCTCGGACCATTCACTGTTACTAGCTCAACAGAAAAAGTTGATACTAGAGCAAGATCAAGATTTGCTAGTTTAAAAATAGCTAATACTTCTACAGATGAAAATTGGAGATATGGTACTTTTAGAGCAGATGTTCAACCAGATGGAATGAGATAATGGCAAGAGTAGATATTGTAATACCAGAGCCAACTGTAAATTATTCAGCAGAAAATCAAAGACAGATTGCACAGACTTTACAAACTTTAAAGGATAAGTTAAATACATCATACCAACAAGAATTAAAAAATGAACAAGATGCTTTTAACTTTTTTATATCATGACAATACAATATAAAAACGCAGGTATAAATTTAACAACAACAGGAACTACTTCTGTTTTAACATCACCTTCAAATGCACGATGCTTGATAAAACAAATACAAGTTGATAATTCTTCTAGTAGTCCAGTAAATTTATCTGTACAAGTAACTGATAGTTCTGCTTCAACTACTTTTTCAATTTGGAGAAAAGCTATAGCTGCCGAAACTGTAGAAAATATTATTAACCAAACTTTAATACTTGAAGAAAATGATATTTTAAAAATGACTGCGGGGACTGGCGGAGAGATACAAGGCATTGTAAGTTATGCTCAAATAGATAGATCTCAAGAAAATGGCTAGAATTAAATTTACCCATTTTGTACCCAGACCAAAACCTCGTAAGCGCCCGGGTCGTCATAAAAAGAGCTTAAACAAATCAGAAAAAAGAAACAAAAAATTAACTAGATATAAAGGACAAGGTCGTGTTTGACATTAGAAACAAAACCCCTTATATAAAAACCTAAAGGAAAAAATATGGCAATAAATAAAATACCAGCTCAAGCAAAAGAAATAATTAAAAATAAAAGAAGTGGTAAAGTCTACGCAGACAAAGCTGAATTTGATGCAGATGTTGCAGATCCAAATACAGATACTACGGCAGAAGACTTTAGACAAGATTTAGAAATAACAGTTGCTAGAGTTTCTATGGAATCTAAAACTAAAGAATAATGAACTTTGTTTATAAAGACAAACAAGCAGAAATGCATTTTAGTGAAGAAGAAATTAGAAATTTACAAGAAACACAAAAAATAGTATTTCAATACGAGAACATTAGACATTTAGTAAATAATTTATCAAAGATTGTGGGAGAGCTCCACATTCGATTTTCTAAAGATCATCCTAAACTTACTGAACTACAAACACAAGAAAAGACTACTATAGATACAGTAAAATGAAACCCAGAGGTGCAACTGAACTTCAAATGGAAATGCTTTATAAGCATGTCCCAAAAGAACTTTTAGATCAAGTACAAATATGTACATCTATTCCCGGTAAGGTTCCACTTGATCCTAATAAACTAAATATTCTTTGGCAAAAAAATTCTTGGGATCAGCCAAACCTTCAAAAATTTTTTAGAGATAAACCAAGACACCAAGAATATGATTGGTATATTTTTAATAGCCATTGGAATTATGAAAAGTTTAGATACTTTTTTAATATTCCCACAGAAAAATCTATTGTAATTAAAAATGCCTGTGAACATTTTCCAAAAAGAAAAATTTATAAAAAAGGTGATCCAATAAAATTAATCCATCATTGTACTCCTTGGAGAGGTTTAAACATAGTATTAAGGGCAATGCAGGAAATAACAGATCCTAATATTACATTAGATGTGTATTCTTCTTCACAAGTATATGGTAGCGAGTTTAGTAAACTTAATGATAAAGAGTACATACCATTATATGAACAAGCTAAGAGTTTACCCAATGTAAATTATATTGGATATAAACCTAATGAATATATTTTAGAACAAATGCCTAATTATGATATGTTTGTATATCCTTCTATATTTGAAGAAACATCTTGTGTATCTGCATTAGAAGCACTAACGGCAGGTGTACATGTAATTACAAATAATTTTGGAGCCTTATATGAAACATGCGCTGAGTGGCCTATATATATAAATTATTCTACTAACTATGAACAAATGGCGATTGATACCGCTGCAGCAATTAAAACTGCCGCTACTTATTTACATGAAGATTTTATTCAAGAGCATTTAGACGAACAACAAAAGTTTTATAAAAGATTTTATAATTGGAATAAAAAAGGACAAGAATGGACAAGTTTTTTAAGAGGAGCTTTAAATGAAAGAAAGTAATCAATTTATAAATGAAGACACCTATCAAACTTTAACTGAAATAAAAACTGATCCTCAATCAGATCAAAAGGCAGTTATTCCATTATGGAAAGATAAAGCTAAAGAAAAAAAATCAAAAGCTGATTACTCAATATTTGTAGCAACTCCAGTTCATAGTGACTGTTCAATTCATTATGCACAAGCATTACTTGAATTACAGAAACTAGGTTTAGACAAAGGTGTTGAAACTCAGTTCTGTTTACTAAAGTCTTCCTTGGTTACTCAAGGAAGAAATTTATGTGTATCTAGTTTTTTAGAAACAAATCATACCCATATGTTATTTATTGATTCAGATATATACTTTCACTCTCCTTCAATATTTAGGATGATTGAAAAAGATAAAGAATTAATATCTATACCTTATCCTCTTAAGACTATGATGTGGGATAAATTGTTTAAAAAAATTCAAGAAGGCCAAGTAAAAAAACCAGAAGATTTAAAAAAATGGCTTAACACTTATCCTATGAAAGTAGATAACCCTAACAGTATTATGCTGGACGATGGTGTTATGGAAGTAACCCACAGCCCAACAGGATGTATGTTAATTAAAAGATCAGTATTTGAAAAAATGATAAAAGCTTATCCACAGAAAGCTATTGTTCAAAAAACAGTTATAAATGGTGAGTATGTAGATAGACCAAATATGTGGAATTTTTTTGATTGTCTTCATGATCCTAAAACTAAAACATATTTAGGAGAAGATTTTAGTTTTTGTAAATTATGGAAAGATATAGGTGGTAAATGTTATGCCTATGTTAAGTCGGGAATAGTTCATATTGGCGAACATGCTTATGAAGGTCGTTTTGGGGATGAGTTGATAACGAAGAGGTAAGAAGGTATAATGTATGCTATAATTAGGAAAATAGTATATGGATCCATTTACAATAGCATTAGCCACATTTGGTGTACAAAAACTTAGAGGAAAATCTACAAAGAGAGCTTTAAGAGACGCAGCTTTATTTGGTATAGGTTCTTATGGTATAGGCCAAGCTACCTCTAAAGGTATGTTAGGCGGTTCTGGAGGTTTTTTAGGAAGTATAGGACAAGGTAAACCACTTAGCGGTATAGGCTCTGTACTTGGTAAAAAAGGTATGAGTGAAGTAGCGGCTAAAGAAGCTTTAGGTAAAGGTGCTTCTGAAGAAGCAATCGCAGCAGCTATGAAAGGCTCTGGATTAAAAGGAATGGGAACAGGCGGTCAACTAATGACTGCTTCAATGCTACTTCCATTTTTAGAAGGCGAAGAAGAAACAGCAAAACCACAATTCACTGAAGAAGATTATAAACAAGCTTACAAAGAACAGTCACAAAAATTAGAAGGTGGCTTTGAACCGGGTTCTTCGGCATTACCTTCCGATTCTGAAATATACGGTCAAAATATGTTTTATGCAAACGAAGGTGGTTTAGCAGAAGTTGTAAAAAAATTTAATACTGGTGGTGTAAGTTATTTACCATCTAAAGTCAGTCATGACGAGAATGATTTTAATAATTATGTAAGAGCAGAAGGCTATGTTGAAGATGGTAGTGGTGTAGGAGATAAAGATGAAGATACCATGCTGGCTCAATTAGCAGACGGAGAGTTTGTATCTAGAGCAGATGCAGTATTAGGAGCTGGTATATTATCCGGAGGTGATCCAAAAAATTTTAAGAGTATGAGAAAAGCGGGTGCTAATTTTTTTTATAAACAACAAAAAGATTTAAAAAGGGTTTTTGATTTAGTCAATGCAAACACACAAAAATAAAATAAAAAAGCAAGTAGAAGTGCTTGAAATATTTCCATCATCTTTAGATGAGTATTGGAATTTGGTAGACTTTATGTTGAGAGAAGGTTTAAAATATGATGGAGATCCTATGAGTATTTTAGATCTTAAGAAGTTGATTAAACAAGGACAGCTGCAGCTATTCATTATGTTTGGCTCAGATGATGAGATTAAATATAAAGTATTCGGTGTTTGTGTAACACGAATCACGGCCCTTCCTAACTTTAATCAATGTGAAGTAATTTTATTAAAAGGGGAAAAAAGAGAATTATGGCAAGATGATCTTGCTAATACTATAGAAGGTTTAGCTAAGAGCACACAATGTAAAAGAGTAGCGGTGCATGCAAGACCTGGATGGCAGCCTTTTTTAAAAACAAAAGGTTGGGATGTAAAAAGATATTTATATACAAAGGAGATTAAATAATGAGTTTTATTTTTGGTGGTGGCGGCGGAAGTGCTCCACAACAATCGGGATCATCAACTGTTACACAAAGAGAAGCTCCAGGAGTTGAAGCTAGAAAACTTTCACTTTATGATCAAGCAGCTAAGTTAGCAACTTCGCCAGTATCATTACCGGCAGTTCAAGTTGCACCTTTATCCGGAATTGAACAAGCAGCTGTAACTCAAGCAGGACAAACAGGTGTAGGTGCTCCTACAGTTTTAGGTGGTATTGGACAGATTGCAGCAGGAGTAAGTGCGCCAAATATAAATCAATTTTTAAATCCTTATCAATCATATGTAACTGATGAAATAACTAGACAAGCTCAAATGGCAACAAATAGATTAGGAGCTCAAGCTGTTCAAAGCGGTGCATTTGGAGGAGGCAGACAAGGAATTGCCGAAGCAGAAATTGAAAGAGGAAGACTGGCAAATATTGGTGCAGCTCAAGCTCAAGGTTTTCAAACTGCATTAGCGGCAGCACAAAATCAAAGACAACAACAATTAAGTGCCGGACAAGCTTTAGGACAAATAGGTGCTCAACAACAAGCTATGTCTCTTGCGGACATCCAAGCACAAATGCAAGCAGGTGCTTTACAAAGAGGTGTTGGACAAGCTGGCCTTGATGCGGCAAGACAAACTGCATTACAAAGAGCATACGAGCCTTATCAAAGAATAGAATTCTTAAAAGGTATTATGACAAATTTACCAACAACACAGAGTACACTTACAGCAACCACGGCTCCCGGCGCTAATCCAATTGGGCAAGCATTAGGTGCGGGACTTGGAGCTTATGCTACATACAACATGATGCAACCAAAGGCTTCGTAATGGATTCAGTATTAACAAGAAAATTATTCAAAGATAGATATTTTAAATCTTTAAAACCTAAAGTAAAACATTTTGCTACAGGTGGAATTAGTATGCTATCACCAAAAGAAAAAGCTATCTACGCAGCTACTTTTGCTGCTCCTTTATTACAAGCTAAAGGTTCTGGTATTTCCCCAGTCTTTAGTGCTCTAGGTGAAGGAATGGGTAAAATGCCTTCCACTATATTAGCTGTAGAAAAACAAAAAGGGGCGGGAAAAGGTGTAAGAACTTTGGGAGAAGCAGAACTCGCAGAATATAAACTTCCAAAGGGAACTGTTGCTCAAATAGATGCAACCGGTAAAATTACTGTTGTATCTAAACCTACATCAAAAGAATTAGAAGAAAGAAGAGGTTTTCAATCTACAAGAAAACTTTTAGGTAGCATTGCACAGGATTATAAAGATTTAGGAAAACCAGTTGGATTTATGGATTTTGATCGAATAAAAGGGTTTATGGGTAAAGCAGCTGGAACCCAATATGCAAAACAATATGCAGGATTTAAAACTAAAATAGATGAAGCAACTATTTTCTTAACAAAAGCAATTTCTGGTGCTCAAGTATCAGACCAAGAAAGAGAAAGAATAAAAGAATTAATACCTCAAGTCGGAGATACTGAAGTTGTTTTTGAAGCTAAAATTGAAGCCCTTGAAACATATTTAGGTGCCGCTCAAGACATATCAGAACAATCGGGTGGTAATTTAAAAACAGCAATAGAAATACTTAATGAATCTGGCGGTGTAAGTCAATTTGTAGATTTTTCAGTACCTATTGGTTATGAAAAAACAAAAAGTGGTGCAATTAAATTAGTAACGGAGTAATGTATGGGAGAAATAGTAGTCGCAGGACAAACATTCGAAATAAAAGGAAACGAGCCTACTCCTCAAGAACAAGTAGGGATTGATACTTTTTTACAAGCTAGAAATACAGCTGATGAACAAACTGGCCTCAAAGATATTGATGATGGTTTAGTTTATATTACTCCAGAAGATGTTTTAACAGAAGCACAAAAGGGTAAGTATAATAAAGACACAGAATCTTTTTTAGCATCCCCAACATTTAAAAGAATTATTACTGAAGTTGGTTTATCTATAGTAGGTGGTATAGCAGGTTTTGCTGCCGCTCCATTTACAGGTGGATCATCATTAATTGGTACCGCTGCTATGGCCGGAAGAATAGCAAGAATAGCAAGACCTCTTTTAAATGTATCTTCAAGACAAGTGGCTAAAATGGGATCTGGTATAGTTGGAGCTGCAGCTGGAGGAGGATCGGGTGCTGCGATTGCACAAACTTTTGATCCAAAAGAAGATATAGTTAAAGAAGTTGCAAGAGGTGCTTTCCAAGGGGGATTTGGTGAAGTGCTTGGTTTTGGTATGGCTGGTGCATTAGGTAAAGTTTATAACAAAGTTGCCGGACAAAAAATTCAAATGATTAAAGGTGGAAGAGCTGCTTCACAAGTTGTCTTAAGACAAAAAGCTTATTATTCATTATTGGAAAAAGCTGCTAAAGGAGAAACAATTACAGATGATTTAATTGCCAAAACTCAAAATAAAATTGGCGGACAGATGACAGAAGAGCAACTTAAAATTTTAAAAAACCCAGAACTTGCTTCTAAAAATGTAGAAAGATTAACAACTGAAAGAGGAGCAGATTTTTTTAAAAGAGTTGAAGAAGGTACACTTACACCAGCACTTGTTACAGAAAATAATGTAATTGATACTTTAGAAAGTATTATTGGATCTTCATTCTTTGGAGGAGGTAGAATGTTAACTGCTAAAGAAGGAGCTCGATTAGGCTTACTAGGTTCTATGGATGAGTTTACAGAACAAGTTATAAAAGGAGTTGATAAAGGTGTATTGGACCCAAACAGTTTAAATGTTTTAATTCAAACGGCAGTTAAAAACAGCAGACTTGGATATGATAGAGCTTTGGATACAGGATATAAAAATTTATATCCTATGTTAGCTGAAGCTACTGAGCAAGTAGTTAATGGAAAAATTATTCCTAAGCCTGGTTATGGAATAGATTTATCATGGGAGGGTGTAAGAAAAAATTATGTATGGAATTCAACAACTAGAAAAGCAGAAGATGCAATTAGTTTAAAAGCATTACTAGCTAAAGAACGTAACAAAATTGCTAATAAAGCTATAAAAGAAGGAACTGAAGATTCACTGAATTTAATTAATCAATTAGATGCAATGGATAACCAGGTTACATTTGGTAGAGTGTTAGAAACGTATAGAGATTTAAGTCGTAATTTAAGTGTAGGAGGAAAATCTCCTTCTTATCAAGAAACAGGAAGAGCTATTCAAAAACTTTTAAAAGCAGAATTAGATAAAATGAATTTACCTGTAGGGATAAGAGCAGAATATAATAAGTTAAGTAATCTAACTAAAATGGGCCATCCAATGTTTAATGCTGGTATATTTAATAGAATAGCTAATACCGATATCGGCCAGAAAAAAGTTTTAGATCAAATATTAGTTAAGGGTAAAAATGACGTTGCGCAAGATTTCTTAAATAAATTAGATATGACTGATACTGGAATAGTTGATGGTCTAGAAGGAGCCGGTAAGAGATTATTACCAGTTGATGAAGCGAATAAAATTAAAGATGGAATAAGAGGAAACTTTATAAAAAAATTTATAGCTGATTCTACAGATATGAAAGATCAGTATTTATATTTAAGAGCTAACAAAGCTAGAGATTTTGTAGAAAGAGATTTTAAAGAATTTATAGAGAAGGGGGGCTTACTTACTGCCAAACAAACAGATCACTTAAAAGAATTTACTAATGCATTAAAATTTGCAGATGGAGCAATCACGGCTCCCGGGGCAAAAGCCGGTAGAGGTACAATCTTTATTCAATTAAAAGAAATGGGTGCATTAACTCAATTGGGTACAGTAGCTTTAGCAAGTGGTGGTGCAATAGATCCAGGTTCTGCAATGGCTTTTGTTGCTGCGCCTTGGGCTTTATCAAGAATATTTACAAATCCAAGATTAATGAAATTTTTAATTGATGGAACTAAAGGTGCTAAAGCTAGAGACTTTAATCAATTCTCAAGATTTATGGGACAATTTGGTTCTGCATTAGTTGCCGAAGGTGTAATCTCTGAAGAAAATAATTCTATGGTTCAAGCTAATATAAAGACAAATCAAGAAAATTTAGAAAAAATTTTTAAAGGTGAACTACCCGACAATACTTTTATGACAGGTGAAGACACATATAATCCTTCTACTGAACCATCTATTCCATATGAGTTAAATAAAGCAACACAAACTTTATCTTCTCAGACTCAAGATTCGGGAAGTATACCTTTACCAAAAGTGACTCCTTCTAATCTTCCTTTAGGTGGAGGCGGTGGTGGCGGAGGTCAGCAACCTAATTATCAATTGGCGCAAGCCCTTAACCTTTTTAATAAGGGAGGAATAGTTAGTGCCAAGAAAAATTTCTAGTAAAGACCTACTTGCTCATCAAAGAATTGATGATCACGAAAAGCTTTGCCAAATAATGCAAAGCGAAACAAATCGTAAAATAAATGAATTACACACAGATATTCATCGTATAGAAAAAATAATGATATCTTCTTCTGCATTTTTAACAACATCTATGCTAGGATTAATTGTTGCTCTTTTATTCAAAGTATTCTAAAAAGCCATGTGCTTCTACTTAAAGAAAATAATAAATTTATAATTACTGATCTTAAAAAAGAAAATAAATATAAATATAAAAAATATAGCCGCCAAGAAGAGAATGGCTCACGAACCTATAATGTAGGTGATAAAAAAATACCAAGTGTTACTACGATACTATCTGCCACTCAATCTCTAGAAAAAAGACAAGGACTAGATAAATGGAGAGAAAGAGTAGGCTATGCAGAAGCAGCTAGAATAACTAAACAAGCATCTACTCGAGGAACAGAAATGCATTATGTTCTTGAAAATTATATTGATGGTCGAGGATATTTAAATCTTTCTCAAGATGGAGCTCAAGCAAGATTAATGGCTCATGAAATAGTAAACAATTTAGAAAAGTTAAAAACTGTTTGGGGTAATGAAGTAAGTCTTGCTTATGAAGATAGATGGGCTGGGGCTACTGATGTTGTAGGACTTTATGATCAGCAACCAACTATTATAGATTTTAAACAAAGTAATAAACCAAAGAGAGAAGAATACGTTGAAGATTATTATTATCAAATAGCAGCTTATTCGTTAGCTCATAAAAAACAATACGGTCCAATTACTCAAGGTCTTATATGTATTTGTACTAAAGATATTTTATATCAAGAATTTAAAATGAATGAGGAAAAATTAAAAGAGTATGAAGACAAATGGTTAGAAAGAGTAGAAAAGTTTCACAATACTAAAACCACTTCTGAACCTGTTCCCCAAGAGTCTGAGCAGAAAGCTTAAGTTTATTTTCTAAATTATATAATACCATTTCATCAATAGTATCCCTTGCAATTAAATCTATGTATGTGACTTGAGAAGTTTGACCATATCTATGAGCACGATCTTCGCTTTGTTGACGGACTTCCAAGTTATAAGAATTACTAAAATATATAACATACTTAGCAGCAGTAAGGGTGAGACCATAACCACCAACAGTAGGATTCCCAATGAGGAAACGACATCTATCATCAGATTGAAAACTTTCAACAGCCCGGTTACGTACTTCAACAGAATCTTTTCCGTAAATCGAAACCACCGAATCTGTTCCATAAGTCTCCTCTAATTTCTTTTTAATAGTTTCTATATTATGTACATAGTTAGCCCATATAATACACTTGTCTTCACTCTCCTCCAATATACTCATTAATTCTTTTAGTTTTGCATTTGTTTTAAAATCAATAATTTTTCCATCGTTTGTTTTAACAAACCCATTTGCTACTTGTTGGAGTTTTAATAATTCAGTTAGTTTATTATTGTAAGATACTTCATCGTTTTTAAGTATAATTAATGCAGAAGCTTTTAACTTTTCATAAGCCTCTCTTTGTTCCAAAGGTAATTCTATCTCTCTTTTTATATGCATCTTGGGAGGCAAATCCAAACAATCTTTTTTGCGAACCCTATAGGAAAAATTTTTTAGTTTATATTCAAGCTCTTCTAAATTAATATAGTATTTAGGAATTTGTATATTATATCCACCTCTTTCAATACTATACATAACTGCATACCTAGATTTAAAAACTGTAAAACTATCATACCCTAATAATTTTTTATCTAAAAAAGCACATTGAGAAAATAAATCTAAAGGTGATTTAGTTATAGGGGATCCAGTTAATATTCTTCTATATCTAGCTAATTGACCTAATTTAATTAAAGCTTTAGTTCTAGAAGCTCTTAAATTTTTAATAGATGTACTTTCGTCTAATATAAATAGACTTCTCATACCGTGCACTGATAGTTTCTTCTCAAGCCATTTTTTACCAGATGCATGAGATAAAGCTTCAACATTCATTAAAATAAAGGTTAGTTTGTCGGGCTCATATTTAAATTCCTTATCTTTAGTAACCTTCCAAATATAAATGTTAGTTTTTTCTGGACAATGAAAGTCAATTTCTTTTTTCCAATTTTGATAAACTGAATTAGGAGCAACAACAAATGCAAAATCAATTCTTTTAGCTTGGAATAAATAAGCAGCATTATCAATAGCCACCTTAGTTTTACCAGTTCCCATTTCCATAAAATAGGCAAAATTGTAAGGTTTAGCCCCTTCAATTAGTGATTGTCTTTGATGTTTAAACGGTTTTGTTTTATAATTATACACGAAGAATTATTTAAATTATTTGTTTGCAAATATCAAATAAATAATATATTGATTCTGACACAAGGAGGTTCTTATGGACTTAGAAGCAGAATCTATCGTAACGGTAGATACTGGCATGTCATCAGACATTGCCAAATCTTGCAATAAGTTATTGGAAACTCAGAAAAAAATATCAACGGCTGAAGAAGAACTAAAAAAGTTAAAAGAAGTTGAAACTACTCTTTCTGAGCAAACAATTCCAAACTTAATGCAACAAGCTGGTATCTCGATGCTTAAATTAGCAGACGGTTCGTCTGTCGAAGTTAAGCCATTCTATTCAGCTAGAATACCGGCCTCTAAAAGTGAAGAAGCTTTTGACTGGCTTAGGGAAAATGGCCATGGAGATTTGATTAAAAACCAAGTATCTATGGAATTTGGAATGAAGCAAGACAATGAAGCTAAAGCACTTGTAGAAGAGCTGAAGCAGAAGGGACTTGCAGTACAACAAAAAACATCTGTGCATCCAAGTAGTCTTAGAGGATTTGTTAGAGAACAAATTCAAGATCTTGGAAAAGATGTACCTGTTGAACTGTTTGGAACTTATGTTGCAAGTAAAACTAAAATAACCACGAAGGAATAATCATGCAAATAGAAAAAAAAGCAATGACAACCAAAAAAGACAACCTTCCTACTGCAATTAATTTAGAGCAGATGGCGGGTCAAGGTCAAGAGTTTGTAACAGCTCGAGATCAAAAACTACCAATCCTAAAAATACTTTACGCTAACTCTCCAGTATTGGATGAGACTGATGGTAAGTATGTTGAGACTGCAAAGCAAGGAGACATATGGAGTGAAACATCTGGTAAAGTTTGGAAAGGTAAACAAGGACTAATAGTAGTACCTTGTCTTTATATAAACACTTTTAATGAGTGGAAAGACAAAGGGGACAGTCCGGGAAGACCAGTAGGTATTCATACTGATCCAGCTATCATGTCTGAAACTACTAGAGGTGCAGACAATAAAGATAGACTAAAGAATGGTAACTATGTTGAAGATACTGGAAATCATTTTGTTTTCATTTTGGATGAAGAGTATAATCCAATTGAACAAGCATTGATTGCTATGAAATCCACTCAAAAGAAAAAGTCTAAAACATGGAACTCTATGATTATGTCTAGAAGAGTCCAAGGTAAAAATGGAATGTTTAATCCACCATCTTGGTCTTCTGCATATAGACTAACTACTACCAAAGAATCTAATTCACAAAATTCTTGGTATGGTTGGGTAGTAGAGTTTGATAAATTTTTAAACACTAACGAACATCTTAAATGTTTAGAAACTACTCAAGGCTTTTATAAGAGTGCCATGAAGAGTGATATCTTTGGTAAAGTTGACTTTACTGCAGAGAATCAAGCTCAAGGAAATAATAATAAAGAATCTGTTCCGTTTTAAATTATGGAACAGGAGCTCTTAAAAATTTTTGAGGGTAATTCTGAACTGTTCATTACTACCTCTCTCACCGGAGAGGTAGATGAACGGGGAAAGACGGTTGGCCAAACAATCACGGTTCACGAACCAGTTACTCTTGAAATATGGAAGGAACATTTAGAAGGTAAGAAACGTATCGGCATCAAACCCGAGAAGGGTGATGTATGTAAGTGGGGTTGTATAGATATAGATCCACAAAGCTACAAAGACTATTCACAAAAGAAAGTAATAAACATACTTAGAGATAATCGATTACCATTAGTTCCAGTTAGATCAAAATCCGGTGGATTACATTTATTTTTATTTTTAGATAATTGGTATCCTGTAAAAGAAGTATTAAAAAAATTAAATGAATGGAATAAAAATTTCTTTCAAGCATTAGAAGTGTTTCCTATGAATAAGTGTATGAACATGCCTTACTTTAATATGAATGCTACAACTGAGTTTGCTTATAATGAAACCAACACTCCAGTAATGATTGGTTCTTTTATAGAAATGATTAAAAGTAAAACTTTATCTTTAGAACAATTACAAAATATTAAAGTAAAAGAATATGAGCCCGAAGAAGATTGGAAACATTATCCTCCATGTGTTCAAAAAATGATTATGGATAAATGGTCGGGCAATCATAGAAATGATTTACTTTATAATGTTGGTGTTCTTGAAATGAAAAAGTCTGATGGCAAAATTAATATTGAAGAAATGAGAACAATCCTTCAAAAAAGAAATCAAGAAATTTTTGTTACACCAATGGATCCTAGAGAAGTAGAAAACTCTGTAGCTAAATCTGTAATTAAAAAAGATTATAATTATAAATGTCCACCTAAGCTAGGAGCTATTACACCTATATGTAATAAAGATTTATGTAAGTTTAGAAAGTTAGGAATAGGATCTCAAGTTCCAGATTTAATTGATGACTTTGAAGATATTGAATTTATTAGAAGTACAAAATCAATTGAATATTCATTTTCGTTTCAAGGAGAAAAAATTGTTATTGGCCCAGAAGATATGAAAGATGAAAAATCATTTAGAGTTAAACTTTTAAGATATGGAATATATTGGATAACTTTACCACGACCAAGGTCTGGAGCTTCTCCATTTGAAATGCTTATGTCTACAATGGTTAAGAAAGCAGTTGAGAATGAGAAAATGAAATTTGAAGATACTTTAGGGGAAGAGAAATATAACTTCCTTAAAAAATTCTTTGAGAGTCATATTGAAGAGGATGATTTTGAAAAGCTGCAAGATAACTATGTAGTGTTAGATTCTAAAACAAATGTTTGTTATTTTAAAAAAATTACATTTGAAAAATTTTTAGGTAATGACAAAACATTTAAAAGCGCTGCTGAAGCAATGCACTTATTAGGTTGTGAAAGAATAGATTATCACGAAGGAGTTAAAAATGTTTGGTCTGTTGAAATGCCTAAGTTTGTAGATTATAAAAAAGTTATAAAAATAAAAGACAAAAAGAAAACAGTATCGGAGATGGATGAAGAATTCCACACAGGAAAGTTCAGAACTTAAGATATTAAAGGAGCTATACCATAAAACAGTAAAAATATTTGGGCCTCCTGGAACTGGGAAAACTTATACTTTAATTGAAAAAGTTTTAAAAAGTTATTTAAGAAAAGGTATAAAGCCTCAAGATATAGCTTATCTATCTTTTACTAACAAAGCAGTTAATACTGCAGTTAGAAGAGCTATGGAATCTTTTCCCAATTACACTACCGATGACTTTTCAAGATTTAAAACTCTACACACTTATTGTCGAAGATACTTTCCAGAAGAAGTATTTGATCCTAAAGATTGTACAATAGATTTTGCGTTAAAAACAAAAGTAATTAAAACAAGTGACAAGAGATTAGCTGATGATAACTTTATGTATAAGGACTGGTCGCTTGGTGTATATAGTAAAGCAAGAAATTTATTAATTCCTCCAGCAGATGCTTACAAAAGAGAAAGCTATAAAAGAGATTCTCTAACTGTATTTCTTAGAAAGATTAGTACATATGAACATTATAAAAGTGGAGGGGGAGAAAGATCATTTATAGATTTTGATGATATGATTGAAAGAGCTATAACAGAAATAGACTTTCCTTCACTTAAAGTTTTAATATTAGATGAAGCTCAAGATTGCACTCCTCTTCAATGGTCGGTTATATATAAGATGGCTTCTAAAGTTAAAAGAATATATCTAGCCGGGGATGACGATCAAGCAATATATAAATGGAATGGAGCAGATCCAAAATACTTCACAACTTTTTTTCCAGGACGTAAAGTAAAATTAAGAAAGACTCAAAGATTTGGAGAAGCTATACATCGTTTCTCTCAAGTAATTAGAAGAGGTATTAGTGATAGTGAAGAAAAAGAATATTTACCGGGAGGTACTAAAGGTTATGTTAAAGCTTATTTATCTTTTAAAGAAATACCTTTTGAAACATTTAAAGAAGATTGGTACATCCTAGGACGCATTAATGAAACTGTTAATGAATTAAGAATGTTAGCTAAAGATGCTGGCCTTTATTACAAGGATAATAAAGGTACTAAATGTTTTGATCAAAAACAATGGGAAGCAATTAAAGCATGGACGGCAATAACTAAAGGTAAAAAGCTAGATAAGAAAGCAGCAAAGAATATGTATAAGTATATTAGAGAATTAGAAGATCCCGGATATAGAGCAGATAAGTTTTGGAGAAGTGAACCCGATTTTAAAGAATATAATTTTAAAGATTTAAAAGAATGGTGTGGATTAACATTAGAAAATAATCAAAAACAAAAACCTTGGTTTTGGATATTAAGAAGAAATTTTAAACCTAAACAAGTAAGACACTTTATAAGATTACTTAGGAGGTATGGACAAAAAGAATTAGATAAAGAACCTTTAGTAACCATTGATACAATACATTCTGTTAAAGGTGGAGAAGCAAACCATGTGGTTCTTTATAGTAAAGGTAACTATCCATCTGATTACTCTAAAAAAAATAAACAGGAAAAAAGTGATGAACGTAAGGTTTGGTACACTGGGGTAACTAGAGCAAGAAAAACTTTACATTTATTAAGAAGTGACTATAAGTTTAACTATCCTATTGGACAAGATTATTTAGTTTATATACAGGAGAAAAATGACAAATAAAGACTTACTTGAAGATGCTTTTCCGCAAGATAAACAAATCGGAGGAAACCATTATAAAAATTTTAAAATTCAGCCCTATGAATTTATAAGTAAAAATAACTTATCTTTCTTTCAAGGAAATGTTGTGAAGTATGTTTGTAGATATTTATTTAAAAATAAAATAGAAGATTTGGAAAAAATAATTCACTACTGCCAACTAGAAATTTTAAAAATAAAAGATGATAAGTAACTCATATAAAGTATTACCCTTTGGTCCTATTCTGTTTAAAGCAAAATTATCTCAAAAAGAAATAGAGGATATAAAATCTTTATGTAGTAAGGATCAAAAGAATAGTAAAAGACATGACTTAGCAGGTCATATATATAATGAATATTCAATAGATCGGGCAAAGTTAAATTGTATTTTAAAAAACACTTTTGATTTGTTTTATGATGGTTATTCAAGGTTTTATAACCAACAATGTAAGAAACAAGGTATAAATGATGCATGGGTTAATTATATGAAGAAAGGAGACTTTAATCCTTTACACACTCACTCTAAATGTGTGTTCTCTGGAGTTATATATTTAAATGTACCTAAAGAACTACAAGAAGAACAAAACAAATTTATGGGAAATGATGCTGGCCCGGGATCTATAACCTTTAATCTATTATCTTATAAGCCTTCCTATTTTATAGGTTCTCACGGTGAATTTCCAAGAGAAGGAGATATCTATATATTTCCTGCAGGTTTAGAACATACGGTTGCTCCTTTTAAATCAGAGGTAGAAAGAATAAGTGTTGCTTTTAATACTAATAATATTAAAAGTATATAATGAACGGTCTTCAACTTACATTAACATTTAAAAAATCTATGTGGAATACACCTAGTGAATATAAAGATTTATCTAGTTATAAAGAAATAGCTATTGACTTAGAAACTAGGGATGATGGTATTAATCAAAAACTTGGGGCTGGATGGGCTTTAGGTAAAGGAGAGATTGTAGGATTTGCAGTAGCTGTTGAGGGATGGAAAGGTTATTTTCCTTTTGGACATTTAGGTGGTGGTAATATGATACCTCAACAAGTAAAAAAATATATGAAAGATGTATGCGCACTTCCTTCTACAAAAATATTTCACAATGCACAGTATGATGTTGGTTGGCTAGAAGCATCGGGAATAAAAGTAAATGGAGAGATAGTTGATACAATGATAGCGGCAGCATTAGTAGATGAGAATAGATTTTCATATTCATTAAATGCATTATCAATTGATTACTTAAATGAAATAAAAGCTGAAACAGAATTAAGAGAAGCGGCTGCAGCTCATGGCATAGATCCTAAAGCAGAAATGTGGAAACTACCCGCAGAGCATGTTGGATATTATGCAGAACAAGATGCAGAATTAACTTTAAAATTATGGCAAAGATTTAAACAAGAAATAATAACCCAAAGTTTAACTACTGTTTGGGAAATGGAACAACAACTACTTCCGATGCTAATTAAAATGCGCCAAAGAGGAGTAAGAGTGCAAGTGGAAAAAGCTCAAGAATTACAAAAAGAAATGATGCACCAAGAAAAAGGATTACTATCGGCCATAAAAAAAGAAGCAGGAATAAACATAGACATTTGGGCCCCACGCCAGATTGCCAAAGCTTTTGATAAGTTGAAGCTAGAATACCCACGTACTGAAAAAACAAAAGAACCTTCCTTTACTCAAAATTGGTTGATTAATAATAAAAACAAGATAGCACAACTTATTGTTCAAGCAAGAGAGGTCAATAAATTTCATGGAACTTTTTTAGCCTCTATTATGAAATACCAAATAAATGGGAGAATACATGGGGAGATAAATCAATTAAGAGGAGACAATGGAGGAACAGTATCGGGTAGATTAAGTATGAGTAATCCAAATTTACAACAGGTTCCAGCTAGAAACAAAGATTTTGGTCCTAAGATTCGTAGCTTATTTATTCCGGAAGAAGGTTATAAATGGGGAAGCTTTGACTATTCACAACAAGAACCACGAATGACGGTTCACTATGCAGCTTCAATTGGGGATGGTTATGAAGGATCTAATGAGTTAGTAGCTGCTTATCAAAATGCTAGTGCAGACTTCCACCAAACAGTTGCAGATCTTGTAGGTATAGAAAGAACTCAAGCTAAAACAATTGGTTTAGGTTTGATGTATGGAATGGGAAAAAATAAATTAGCTAATTCTTTAGGTGTTACCAAGGAAGAAGCAGATGAATTAATTATTAAATATAACAAGAAGGTTCCTTTTGTTAAAAAATTATCTGATAGATGTAAATATGCAGCGGATGATAGAGGAGTTATTAGAACTAAAAAAGGAAGGAAGTGCAGATTTGATATGTGGGAAACAAGAGATTTTGGTTTACATATGGCAGAAAAATATGAAGATGCAGTTGCAAAATATGGTAAAGATAATATTAAAAGAGCTTACACCTATAAAGCTTTAAATAGATTAATCCAAGGTTCCTCTGCAGACCAAACAAAACAATCTATGTTGGATTGTTATAAAGCTGGGCACTTACCAATGTTACAAATACATGATGAATTATGTTTTAATATTAAAGATGATAAGCATGCAAAAGAAATACAAAAAATTATGCAAAATGCAATTGAATTTAAAGTACCAAGTGTAGTTGATTATGGTCTAGGAGAAAGTTGGGGAGATGCAAAATAAAAAAAATTTTCCACACGATAACAAAGATATGATTGCTTACGCTGCAGGATTATTTGATGGAGAAGGTAATATTAATTATGCGCAATACAAATGTAAAAAACCAAGTGGTAAAGTTTATCTTAAATGGAATATTGCAATGGAAATAGCTATGGCAGATTTAGATTGTATAAAAAATTTTTATGATATTGTTAAAGTAGGCTCTATTAATTTTAAAGGAATTCCAAAAGGTTCTCTAGCTAAAAAGGATCAATGGAGGTGGCGATGCTCTCACCAAAAAGCTCTTCAATTAGCAAAATTATTTATACCTTATTCAGTAAGTAAAAGAGAAAAATTATTTAAAATTATAAATCACTATGAGTTTAAAAAACCGATAGAAGCCCTAGGACAAAAGTTTCCTTTTATTAAAGCTAAGAAAAATTAACCAGCGAAGGCTAAAGTTTCTTGTACATCTTGATATTTAATCGCATTTCTTTTTGATTTAATATCAGCTTCTGTCTTAAGCATATCAACTGTGCAATTACCATTGGTCATTAACTCAGCCGACCATTTATGCTCAAGGTGTTGAAGTTCTTTCAACAACTTTATCTTTTCCGGGCTCAACATTTACGATCTCCTCGTATGTTATGTAAACTCTACTCCCATCTTTATTTCCATAAAAACCTTCATCTTCAGTTTTTACAGTCCCCGAGTCTACTGCTTTAGAAAACTTATTTAACGCATCCCGATCATTCTCAGCTTCTAGCTTATGATCTAAGTAGTAATCTCCCACTCTCGCTTGGATACGATAAGCCTTCATAAGATAGTATAAGATATTCTAAAGGATTCGTCAACATTATATCCTTCTTTATCAATAGCCATGCAATGTACGTTGTATTCTTCCATAGAACCCCCTAATTCTTTGATCTTGGCCTTATTGTGCCTACCAACAGCTAAAGCTCTTTCCTTGCATATAGCACCATCTGAGAGGTCATCTACTAGATATTGTGAGCATTGAGTACCTGTATCTGGAAAATTCCAGCATAAAGTACCTAATAGTATATATTTTAGAATCATTCTAAATAGTCTTTAACTCCCTACACCAAAATGATGTATAAATTTGATGCTTATTTACTTCTACACTACCTATTTCTTTAATTTTGTCTATCGATTTTTTATACCCGTCTAAGTGGCATGTATATATATCGGGGTAAGTTTCCTCAAATGTATGAGGAGGAAGGCATGTTTTTTCTACTGCCGTACATAATAAAATTGTTAAAATATATTTCATAATTTATTTGACTTTCTTGTTTATCCCATATATGTAAGATTTCATGAAGCAATTAAAAAGTAAAAGTCTTATACTAGAGAATATCATAACTGATTTGGATAAACAATTAGCGGCTATTCCAACAAGCGATGTGTTTGGTAGCCCTATTGAAGATTCATTACATTTGGATATGCTTATAGATGGTATTGCAAATATACATTTTATAGATGGGATAGGAAGAAAACATTATCCAATTTCTAAAACTATTGCAACAATCTTAGTAGAAGACGAAATCGAAGGCCGAAACAATGAACCAACAAAGGAGGACATAAATGGCACTGACATTAAATAAACTAAAAGAGAAAATATTACCTACAGTTAGCTTAGACTTACCATTAGGACAACAACCCGAAGGTAATTTAGATTCGCTAGGTAGATTAGAAGAAGCGATGAAAAGTCTGTTTAACAATTTAGATGAACTTCAAAAAAATCTAAAAAAGTTAACAGAAGAAAATAATAAACTTAAAGAACTTTTAAATATCTACGAAACAGTCGAAGATAAAAAAGACATGAGATTAAAATTAGATGTTCTTAAGTTAACCCCGGATATGGAGGTTAAAGATGGACATAAATAAATGGAAGTCCGTTGCAATTAAAAAAGAAGATTATTTAATTCTTAAAGGCATGTGTATAGAAAAGTTTAGAGCTCCCGGAGCAATGATCTCTAAAATTCTCAATGACTATGTTGGGCATCAAGCTAAAAAACATAAGATGACACCAGAAGCTTTTAAGAAAAAACTTTTAAATGGTGGTGAATCGAAAGATGGACCCAAAAAAAATAAAAGCTAAAGAGTTTTTTACAATTGAACTCGATCATACTACTGACACCGTTACGTTATATGTTAACGGAGAATTAAGAAATAAAATACATACGGTCAAAGCAGAACCTTTATTTGACCGTATGTTAAAAATTGCAAAATTTAGATTTTTAAAAATGCGTCAAGAAACCCAAAACTAATGAAGATATACATAGTACGACATGGTAAAAAAAGATTAGAAAGAATTAATTTATCTACTCTATTAAAGAGATTAAATAAGCATTCCTTTAACTCTAAAGCTTTCACTGATAAAACTACGGCAGAAAAATATAGAGATAAAACAAATAAACAATTTAATAAAAATGAAAATACAAAAAGTTAATTATATATTAACCGATAACATTATTGATACCATTAAAAACGAATTAAAATCTTTGGAGTTTGAAATAGGGAGCACAACAAAAGAAAGTCAAAATAAACTTTTTACAAATAATATGCAATTTGAAGGTATGAGTAAATGTACAATACCACCTAAAAATGAAAATGAAATTAAACTTAATATGTATGCATTTATAATCACCGAGTTAATATGTAAAAAAATTAATTTACAATATAAACGTATAGAGAGATTTATGTGGAACTATTATACAAAAGATCAAAAATGTAATATGCATATAGACCACAAAGATGAAAATTTTCTGACTATCATTTATTCTTTTAATACTTGTGATGGTTACTTACAGGTTGAAGACGAGAAAGTAGAAGATAAGAAAGATGAAGCAAAAATTTTTAAAAGTAAATTACCTCATGCTGGACATGGGCCATCAACAGAAACATATAGAATTAATTTAAATATAATTGTAGAGATCTAATGAAAAATAATAGAAAAGCATATAAATTATTTATGGCACTCTCTAAGCCAGAAAGAAAAAAATTACAAGTTGAGTATGATATTAAAAGCACAGAAAATTTATATGGTAAAGATACACCAACAGAAATTAAATGGTTAAATAGATTTCATATAAGAAGAGGTGGTTCTTTTTGGAATTGGTTATGGATGTGTCACTTTAAAAAATATGCAAACAAAAGAACTTAAAACTGAACTTTTAATCTATGATGTTCCGGATCATGACCGGCATAAAGATAAGATATTAGATTTAATTAATGAGATACCTAATAACCCTTACGAAGATGTAAGCAAAACAGATTATAACCTTCCTCCAAACTTCGAAAGAAAATATCATAAATATTTTTGGGATAACATTGGAAATCGTTGTATAGCAGAACACCAGAAATATTTTAATGTAAAAAATATCGCTAATAGTGCAACTTGGTTCCAGCAATATGGTGAAGGTTCTCGTCATTTTTATCATACTCATCCTAGAACTAATTTAACTAATGTTTATTTTTTAGAACTTCCCGATTTAAATTTTAAAACTTCTATATTAGTTAACAACAAAGAGTATGAATATGAAGTTAAAGAGGGCCAAATCATTACTTTTCCTGCATATATTTTGCATTCTTCTAAGACAAATGCGAGTGAAAGAAAGAGTGTAATAGCTTTTAATTCCGAACTTTTATATTAATTTTGTCGTGGGTTATAAGCCAACCCATTGATCCCATCTAAATTTAATTTTATAATTTTAACTTGCAACTAAATTATTTTTTTTATATGAGTGTTAATAGAAGCAACTACAATAAATGTAAAGACTGCGAAGGTACAGGATATATTATTACACCTTTTTCTAAGTCGATAGTTTCTTGTATTATTTGCAACGGAGCAGGAACCACGTTTCACGGCCAACAATCAGAATCACAACAAGTTATGTTATTTAAAATTGCATGGGATTATATTAATGGGAAAGAAAAAGGATGGTATCACTGATTTAACTAGGCTTTCTGTCTTAGCGGCAGAGAAGCTTACACCGAATCAATTTAAACTATATCAAACCGTAGTTTTTTCTTTACTTAATGGGGTTCAATTTGGTTACACCGAATTAGGTCCACAATTCTTAACCGACTCCAATGATCTATATTCTTTTCACAGCAAGAAAACAAAGCAAACAAAAAAAGTAATAGTAAAAATAAAAAATAACAAGTCCAACGTTATTGACATAAGCTCATATCGAAAAGAAGATGTTAAAATATGAGAATGGATAACTATACTAAAAAAGAGATGTTTCAAGATTTCAAAGATATACAATCGTATATCTCTGACACTAACTTAGAAGGTGCTGCCATCACAATACTAATTGATGATGTCTATAAACATTACGAGGTCGCCGATCGTTTACATTTAAGAAAATCGAAAGGCCATTACCGTGATCTACTCTCTAGACTTGTTAAAGCTTATGGGCACTAATATTGCGTCTGATATAATTGCTGAAAATCATGTATGTAATGAACAAAAACTTTGGCGGCATGTAATCTTAAATGCTTTTGAAGATGTTAGATTATTATCCGGGGATAGAAAATCAAGTCTCAATAAATGCGATGCTCATTTCTGGATAGCGAGATCTAAAGACTTCGAACAAATTTGTTGGTGGGCAGGTTGGGAACCGGATAACGTTAGGTATAGATATTTAAAAGCTTTAAGAGATGGACTGATAAAGTTTAAACGAAGGCATTTTCTTTGGCACGAATATAGTAAGTTATTTCAAAGACTTAAGGAAGAAAGTGATTTAGATTCCAGGAGAGAATTAAGAAGAAATATTGAAAACAAAAGAAGACAGATTATGGATGCAGATAATGTCTATGTAGATAAATTCTTAAAAGATTTTAGTCACGGCGGATAAAAAAATTTTAACTCTGAGGGGGATTTTAACTTAGGCGGCATTAAGGAGCTATCTTTAGCACCGCCTAAGACAGAAAGGTTCATATTAGATATATGAAACATATCTATATAGATATACGTATTTTCAGAAATTACAAGAAGTATTTCTAGGCCATTATTGAAACAATTTTAAAAAAAGATAATGACCTAGATAACTAACAAAGAGGCAAAAATGAAAATTTTTGCTTACTTCAGTATTACGTTATTGAATACCCTTTGTCAAACCTCGTGGTTCGTGACCGTTGATTCTTAGAAAGCGAAAAATTTTTTTTCGATAATTATAGTGGGTACAGGAACCACGTCCCACGGCTCCCGGTTCATTTTCCCAATACTGTTTCTTACAAACATTTTATTTTTTTTTTTTTAAAACAGACTTTTTTCTAGGAAACTAGGAAAATCCTAATTAAATCAATACTTCTAGAGCATTTTACACTGGGAAAACACTGGGAAATTCCTAGACAGTTTTAGGAATATGACAGAAATAAGATACAGAGGAGGCATTTTGTGCTTAAATTTTTATAAAAAATTGTTTGTAAGGAAGTGTATTGGGAAAAAATTATGATAGTATCCGGTCAAGAATGCCCAAAAGAAAAAATGTATTAAAATCTACTTCTGAATTAACGCTGAAACAAAAAGCGTTTGTAGATATATATGTAAGTAATTGGGGAGAGATAAGTAAAGTTGAAGCAGCAAAGAGAGCCGGGTATCAATCTAATAAACCAGAGGGCCCGACAGAGATTGCGAGCAGATTAACCGATCCTAACAAGAACCCTCATGTAGTGCGTTATATGGAAATGAAGTATAACCAAGAGTTAAAAAAACATGAAGGTGATAAATTAAAAAAATATAAAAGATTTGAAACATTAAGTAAGAAAGCAGAAGACAAAAAACAATTTTCAGTAGCAGTAAATGCTGAATATAGATCTGGTCAAATGGCCGGTATGTTTGTAGATAAGAAAGAAGTTACACATGTTGGATTGGAGGGAATGAGTCGTGAGCAACTTGAAAAGAGGTTATCCGAACTTGAAGGTAAAATCGGAGAAGCCAAAAACATCATTGACGTTACGCCAAAAGAAATTACTTAGAACAGATAATTGGATGACTGTTTTTAATGAGGTTCACAACAGCCATTTAAATACTTCAATCGGCATTGTTTCTGTGTTAACAACAAATAAAAATGAATAGGTGACTATCCATATGGGAAATAAAATGAACAGGTGACTATCCATATGGGAAATAAAATGAATAGCTGACTATCTTTATGGGAATATTTGAATGAGAAAAAATAGATTAAAAAAAAATTTTAAAAAAAATAAAAAAATTTCTATCCCAAAAAAAATTTATAATGAGATAGAAAAATATCCTATGGTTTCTGTTGAGTGGTTTGATATTGTTAGTGATAGCTCATGGAGTAGTTTTGAACAAATAAAAAATAGCACTTTAGCAACCTGTATTACTAAAGGACATTTATTATCTCAATCTAAAGGTATTACTAGAATATTTGGCGATTATTCTTTATCCGAAGATAAAAAAAGAATTGAAACTATTGGAAATTCTACAATTATTCCTAATTCAGTAATAAAAGAAATTAAGAAAATTTGATAAAAAAAATATTTACTTTTCTTGAAACTGCCTTCTTTAATATTATTTATTTTTTCTTTATTGGGTTAATGTTGATTGCTTTTTTGTTGGTAGTGCTATGGTCTTTTATCTATTCAAAAATAAAAAAATTTACTTCTTGATTTTTAAAAAATTATCCTTATTCCTACTTACACTATGGAAACAATTTTTGCTCTTTTTATTAGATTATTAGTATTTTACCCTGTTCCAACCCTTATTTTATTAGCTTTATTGGTCTATTTTATTTTCAAATAAATTACTTTTTATACTTGACATTACTATTTTATCCTATATTCATGGGATAATTATTAATTAACTAACAGAAAGGTAATTATGGGATTTGATTTAACAGGGCTAAACCCAAAAAATATAAAAGTGCAAGCACCAGAAAGACCAGATAGATTACACGACTTATCAAAAGAAGAAGTAGAAAAATATTTTGAAGAAAGAGAAAAATATACTTCTCAATCTGGTACTTATTTTAGAAATAATGTTTGGTGGTGGCGACCTTTAGCTTTCTATGTATTAGAACATACGAAAGTTATTGATGAAAAAGATAAAAAAAATTGGTCGTATAATGATGAATATATAGTTGATGAAGAACATGCTACACAAATTGCTAATCAATTAAATGCGCTAATAAAAAAAGGTCATACTAAACGATTTGAAGCAACCTATGAAGCAAGAAGAAAGACTTTAGAGCTTCAGAACGACAAAGTTGAAAAAGAATTATCTCTTTTTTCTAAAAGAGTATGCAAGAAAATGAAGAAGAAAAATCTTGCACCATGCGATTTTCCAATAGATGACAAAAAAACATGGGATAGAATTTATAAAAAAAGAAATTCTGACGCAAGTTATCCTTTTTCAGTAGAAAATGTAAAAGAGTTTGCTGATTTTTGTAAAAATAGTGGAGGGTTCACTATTGGCTAAAAGAATTTTTAATTGTTTTTTAAGATGTCCAAAGAACTGCTTTAGATTGTAATGTCCATCTGTAATAGTGGTGGCTAGTCAAGGGTAATATAAAAATAATTAGGTAAGTTTGAATTTCAAACCTTAAAATGAAATTTGGGTTTTTGTATGTTTTTCCTCACATAAAACATACACTTTAAAACTAACAACAGAAAGGTAGTTATGAGTGGAGTACAAGTAAGAACGCAAGACCATTTAAGACAAAAAGTAAGAAAAAAACTAAACCCATTAATTGAAGATGAAAAATTAATGTTGAAGTCTTTAGTTTCTGACATGGCGCAAAAAGGATATGTAGCTTTGTCAAAAAAAATTGGTGCTGATAAAGTTATAGACCAATTAGCTAAAGCAGAACTAGAGCATGACAACGCAGTTAGGTCAGCTACTAGCTTTTTTAAAAAACATAGTAGGAGTAATGTAGCATATAGAGATTCATTAAATTATGAATTTAGAAATGGCGAAAGTAAAAAAATTACTTCTGAAAAATGTCGTGAACAAATGAGAGAGTGGAGTGAGAAGTTTGCTGAAAGAGAGGTAGCTAAAACTGAACAAGGCAAAAAACTTAATAAACTTGAAACTCTTGAAGAAGCTTGTGATGATTTAATAATGGAAGCTTCAACACAAGGCGAACTAACTAAACAACTGAATGAAATGTTGGGATATGTTGGTATTCAATGGAATAGTTTCAAATCTTTAGGTTATAAAAAATAATCTTATTTAAAGGTGTTGTGTTCTGCACAACACCTTTAATAAAGCAAGAAATAATATGAAAACAATTAAAGTATATATAGAGGGTGGAGTTTGTACTGACGTTGTAATTCCAAAAGAATTTCATAATAAACTTAATTATGAAATTATTGATTACGACCATATAGATGCAGAAAAAGAAAATAAACAAGCGAGAGGGAATAATGTTGACAATTAAAGAAATAATGGACGCTTGGAACAAAGTATATGGCGAGGATATGACTTCCGAATATTCTGGTTTTATTTCAGAACTAGAAAAAATAATCATTAAAAAGAAAGAGGTTAATAAAGATATTAAATGTAATAAATGCAATAGTGATAATTTACATTGGTTAGTTTGGGTTGATAAAAATAATAAATATCAAGGTGAAAGCAATCAATCTGAAAATGGCAACTATTGGTGTGATGATTGCGAAAAACATAGGGAGGAATAAATGGACGAAGAAAATATATTTTTTACTGAAGGGATAATATGAAAACATACAAAGTTATAGGTGGCTTTACAGTTTACGAACAGTATCAAATAAATGTACAAGCTGAAGATAGTAAAGATGCAATTAAAAAAGCAGAAAAAATAGGAATTTCACATTGGGACGAATTGCAAAATTCAAATGATGATAGTGGCTTTGTAATTGATGATGTATGGGAGGAAGAATGAAAAAATACAAAGCAAAAATAATAGAAGATATAACTTCGGGAACTTTAGTTAAAACAAAAATAATAGAAGCTAAAGATGAAGATGAAGCCCAAGAAATTGTAGAAAATGAAGGAAACAATGATTGGGAAGAAGATTATAATGTAGAGTGTGGGCATGATAATGAATATTCTTTAGAAGAAATAGAAGCTAAAGATGAAGATGATGAAGATGATGAAGAAAATATATTTTTTACTGAAGGGCATATTGTAAAAAGAGATATGCAAAATGGCAAAATAGAGGATATTGCGTTTGCATGCGATAGCGCATATGCTAATGAGATTGCAAAAGCACTTAACAAAATTCTTGACGAAGAATAGGTAAGCTAGAACCTGTATTTCCTTGAAGCTAGTATATAAAGGAAAGCTAAAGGACTGCTAAATTAGAGGGTGGAAGCGAGAGTGGAAGCCCTCTTTTTTTAGAACCATTCTAAACTAATTTAATTGACATTTTTTTATATCTCCCATAATATCCCATTATCAACAGAAAGGAAAAAATGGGAACGCAAGAAACAAACACACAAAAAAATGTTTTTACTAAAACACTTTTAAAGAAAATGGATTTAGTAAACGATATTGACAAACTTTTTTATGATTTGGAAAACATAGAAGAACAGTCAACAATCTTTAGAGCAATTTTAAGAACTCAAAACCCAACTTACTTAAAATTGATAAAACAATTTATTATTAACAAGGATTATTTAAAATGAAACAATCAATTAATGAATATGATTTTAGAAACGCATTTATACAGTTAAGACCAGATAATTTTACTTATGAAGGACTGACTGCTTTGTATAATCATTTAGAAGATTTAGAGCAAGATACAGGACAAGAAATAGAACTAGATGTAATTGCCTTATGTTGTGATTTTTCTGAATATGAAAATCTAGAAGAATATAAAAAAAATTATTCTTCTATTAATTCTATTGAAGATATTCAAAGCGCAACAACTTATATATCTATACCCAATACAACAAGATTTATAACTCAAAATCATTAAGTATGGATTTTGCTTTACATTTATTTATTGTATTAACTAGTTTTATAATAGCAATTTCTGGTATTGTAATTCTTTTTTCTGGCGATTTGGCTATCGGTTTTTTGTTAGGAATTAGTGGAACTTGCCTTTGCTTTAGGTCAGTATTGAATTAACAATTTTGTTGTGTTATTGACCGAATAACACAATGAAAAAAAATGAAAGTAATTTATGGAAAAGGATTAAAAAATTAAAATTAAAAGGTCAAATATTTCGTATAGAAAGCAACACTATTAATGGTATTCCAGATGTATTTTACTTGATAAATGGTAAAAGTATTTGGATAGAATTAAAGTCTAATGATGTCAAGAATTGTGGTCTTTCCAAGTACCAAATAAATTGGCATTTAAAACATTTTCAAAACAAAGGCACTTCTTTTATCTTGCGAGAAGACCTCTCGCAAAGGGCTTCCAAAAATCTACAATTATTCGTGGTTCGTGAACCGAGAGAATTGGTTCTAGTTTGTGAGAACCTAAACTTGACTGAAGCATTTAAAATCTTGACGCAATAACCTCGCCTCACGCATGACTTAATGACTATCCCTATGGGATAGTCATTAACATGCTTCATTAACATTGAACCATTAACCTTTAATATGGAAAAAAAAGTGAATAGTTAAATTCACATATGGCAAAATTTTTCTTTTCAATTATTAACATTACATATGGGATTTTTTTCTTTTCGGTTATTCACATTATATATGCGTGTATCATTAACTATTCATATGGGATTTTTTTTAATTCTTAACATTAACATTTTCTCTGGTCCTTAGATCTAACCGGGCCTAACTGGAGCTAACCGGGGCTAACTGAATCTAACTGAATCTAACCGGGGGCCGTGAGTCCAGGGCCTGGAATTATTTAAAAATAATAGTTGACAGCTTATAGAGCTTTATCTTATAACCGTGGGATAACAGGAAGGAAAAAAAAATGATAAACTTTAAAGATCTAAAGAAGGGCCAAGAAATTAAGAGCGATCAATTGCATCCGTTCTTGCTGGTTACTGGTAAACTACTTGAATCACCGGTCCAGGGTAAAGGAATTAAAAAAATAATTTTAATTCATTCAAACGGGGCAGAGGTGGGCTTATTCAGTGAAGCGGGCAGCGTCTATAGTCACAATATAAAATTGGCTAAGAATGCAGCCGGCAGATGGGAGGAGGTGAAGGCATGACTCTAATTCAATTGGCAAAAATAATAAAAATAATTACTGGCAAAAAAACGCCGTGTGATATTGAAAAAATGCTTGAGCAGGAGCGCTATAGTTACAGTCGGAGCGAATATATAAAAATAGGTGATATGGATCTATTTCATTTTTTAAGGGCTCCGTTTGATTATGAAAATAAATTAGATAAATTAAAAAAATTAGTGGAGGATCTATAATGTTATTAAATTATTATTCTCAAACTAAGATGGCTAAGGGTGAAGCGTTAGGGTTTAAAACAGCTATTTTGCATCTAGCGCCATTCGATCTAAGCGGCAAGAATGTATGTCCTAAAGCTTCTCCGGAATGCGCTGCAGCTTGTTTAAATACATCGGGACGGGGCCAGATGGGCTCTGTCCAGAAGGCCAGAATAAATAAAACAAAATATTTCTGGACCAATAAAAACGGGTTCTTACATGATTTAAGCCTGGAGATCCAGCAACTAAAAAAACGGGCTGCGAATCAAGGTTATAAATTTGCTGTACGTTTAAACGGGACAAGTGACCTGCCATTCCATCGAATGAAAGTAGACGGCGGCGGCTCACTGATGGAGATTCACCAGGACGTTCAATTCTACGATTATACAAAAGTTTTGAATTATTTAGATCATGATCTGGAGAACTACCATCAGACGTTTTCAGACTCGGGCCGTAACTTAGCAGATATAAAAAAAGCTATAAAAAAATCTGTTAATGTTGCGGTAGTTTTCAAGGACGTGTTACCTCGAATCTGGATGCAAAAAAAAGTGATTAATGGAGATAAACACGACCTGCGCTTTAAAGATCCAGCGGGTGTTATAGTCGGTCTCATTGCTAAGGGCTTAGGACGTAACATAAACAATCGATTTATTAAGGCTGCTGCATGATAGATATATTACTGGCTTTTTTTATTCGGGCGGTAGTTTTCTATCCAGTAACAGTATTAATCATTTTAATAGTAATTTTCACGGCTGTTTAGAATGATTCTAATTTACAGCCTACGGTTGTAGGCTGTAAATATTTTTATTTTTTTTTCGAATCTTCTTGACGTATCTTATTAAATTTTATATTAATGAGATAGTGTTAAATAAAAAAACAAACTAACAAAGGAGGTTTAATTATGAAAACACTTAAACAAATGCTGTCAGATGTTAACAGCAAAAAAATTGACTATAAGGCATTAGTCTACAGTCAATTTTCAGACACAATAAAAAACTATTCGAAGGTTAACAAATTATTAAAACCAGAATTAGTTGAATATTGTGAAAATAACGATAACTACTTTCAATTTAAACACCAAAAGACAATTGGTAAGAAGGGCGTTTATATTGGATCGATTCAGTTATTAAATAAAAAAACTACTAGATTTGATATAACTAAATTCAAGGAAGAGAACCCGGAATTGTATAGACAATATCTAATAGGCGGTGAATCAAACGAATTAAGAACCAATTACAAATTGGAGATTAAATAAATATGATTCCGTTTAAATATAAAGGGTATCAAATAGAAATTGTGGGCGCTGTTGCGCCTACAACCAAAGTTAAGGCTTATAATAATACTGATGATAATATTTTCTATTTTAAGAATTTTAATAAATCAGATTTATTATTTCATAACTTTATTAATAAAGTTAAAAAATGCATAGATAAACGAATTCAATATCTGGAGCAGATGAATTGAATTTACTTACTGTCATGAGAGTTAATTAACCCTGCATGACTATCGGTAAAGAGTAGGGCTACAACCTAGAGTTGTAGCCCAGTTTCCCTTCTGCGCCTGCATTGCAGGCGCAGTTAAAATTCCGTAGAGGTACCAACCAAAACTCAAAAAAATAAATTTTTATTTTTTTTATTTTTTAACTATTTTATTTTTTATTTTATTTTATTTCCCTTAACATTGCATGACAAATAGAAGTAGTAAGGCTTCTAATGAATAGGGTTTCTTTTTAGGGGACCCTAGGATATAGTGAATTATATATGACCGATACAGATTTATTGACCACCGATCAGTTACGAGAGAGGCTCGAAAAGGTGTGGCTTAGACATATTAAATTATGCCAAGATAACTTCTTATATTTTGTAAAAAATGTTTGGCCAGATTTTATTTGTAGAACTGAAAAGGACCCAAACAAATGGGGCCACCATCAACATATAGCTCATGAGTTTACAAAGATAGCTGCAGATAAAAAAGGAAGGCTCATAGTAAATATGCCTCCTAGACATACTAAATCAGAATTTGCATCTATATACTTTCCAGCTTGGATGATAGGGAAGCATCCTAAAATGAAATTAATGCAAGTGTCCCACAACGCAGAGTTATCAGCAAGGTTCGGTGCTAAGGTAAGAAATTTAATTGATAGCCCAGAGTATAAACAAATCTTTGGAGATGTTAAACTACGAGAAGATAGTAAGGCAAAAGGACGTTGGGAGACCAATCATGGTGGGGAATATTTTGCAGCGGGTGTTGGCGGTTCTATCACAGGACGAGGGGCGGACTTACTTATTATCGATGATCCACACACGGAACAAGATTCATTATCTGATTCTGCAATGGAACGAACTTACGACTGGTACTTATCGGGACCCAGACAACGTTTACAACCCGGAGGCTCAATTGTACTTGTAATGACAAGATGGGCTCAAGATGATTTAACAGGAAGATTAATAAAAGCAGAGAATGAACCTAAAGCTGACAAGTGGGAAAAAATTTCTTTCCCTGCATTAATGGGTGAAGACAACCCAGTACCGGTTTGGCCAGAGTATTGGTCTTTAGATGAATTGGAAAAAGTTAAAGCGTCTATATCCATTAGGAATTGGTCTGCACAATACATGCAGAATCCAACTTCAGAAGAAGGAGCAATCTTAAAAAGAGATTGGTGGGTTCCGTGGCCCGAGGATATTCCTACTTTAAAACATGTTATACAATCGTACGACACGGCTTTTAGTAAAAAAGAAACTGCCGACTACTCAGCTATTACTACATGGGGAATATTCACGCCTCACGAAGGTGAGCCCGATGCAATTATGTTAATAGATGCTATTAAAGGTAAATATGATTTTCCAGAATTAAAAGCTGTTGCTTTAGATCAATATAAATACTGGCAACCAGAAACAGTAATCATCGAAGCTAAAGCAAGTGGACAAAGTTTATTACAAGAATTTCGTAAAATGGGTATACCTGTTATGGATTACACCCCCGGACGAGGACAGGACAAACACTCACGGGTCAACGCTTGCTCTCCAATTTTTGAAAGTGGGCAAGTTTACTACCCTAGAGACGAACATTGGGCTCATGAAGTAATAGAGGAATGTGCAGCTTTTCCTCATGGAGAATATGATGATTATGTGGACAGCACTACTCAAGCTATGTTAAGATACCGACAAGGTTCTTTTGTTACAACTTATTCTGACGAGGATGAGGTTAAAAGTATGAAAGAACGAAAATATATATATTATTAAAGGAGAACCCAATGGGAAAAAAATGGAAAAAAAGACTTAAGAGAGCTGCAGTCGCAGCCGGAGCAATCTACGGAGCAAGTAAATTAATGGGTGGCAGAGGTGCTGCTAATGTAGATAGTGGAAGAGGTGGAGATAGCGCAAGCGCTATTGCAAGAAGAAAAGCAAACAAACCGGGAATGCTATCTAAGAATATGGGAATGGATAGAAAAGCCCCAGCAAGTAAATCATCACCTTTTCAATCTAGAATGACGGGCCACGGTCCACAGGTTAATGAAAATATTAGTAGAGGAGAAAGAGCAAGAAATTTAGCTGCAAAGAATCCTAAAGTATCAAGTGTTTCTGATAGTGGAAAAGTTACTTACAAATCATCTACTTCTGTTAGACCAGCTGGCAGCGGCGGAAGAAGAAGTGCAGCAATTAAGCAAAAAATAGCTAACTCACAAATATCTGATAAAGCAGCTGAGACAGCAATTAAAAAAAGTACAAAAAAAGGACTTAGTGCTAGATATCAATCTTCTGGTGGTGTAATAAAAGCTAGAGGTGGTGTGATGGTTAATACTAAGTTAAACGGAAAATTATATACAGAAACTTTCTAAATGGCTGAAATCGAAAAAGCAATTGTTGAGGAGACAGAAACTCCTCAGACAGAAGAAATCGATGTTGAAGTAGAATCAGAAAATACTGGGACTACGACAGTCGAAGAAACTGTAAATGAAACTGAAGCATTCTTTAGCAACTTAGCTTTAGATATGTCTGATGAAGTATTACAGAGAATGTCTAATCAATTGCTTGACGATTTTAAAAAAGATAGAATCTCAAGAAAAGATTGGGAAACATCTTACACAAATAATTTAGATCTCCTTGGTTTAAACCAAAGAGAAATGACAAGACCATTTAGAGGTTCAGCATCTGTTACGCATCCACTTTTATCTGAAGCAGTTACACAATTTCAAGCACAAGCTTATAAAGAATTATTACCTTCCCATGGGCCAGTAAGAACAAGAGTCCTAGGTGTAGAAGATAATGCAAAAATGAATCAAGCTCAACGTGTTCAAGATTTCATGAACTATATGATTATGGAAGAAATGGAAGAATACACTCCAGAGTTTGATCAGTTGTTATTTTATCTTGCTCTTGCTGGATCCGCTTTTAAAAAAGTTTATTACGATGAAATAATGCAAAGAGCTGTATCTAAATTTATTCCAGCTGAAGATTTAGTTGTACCTTATTATGCAACTGATTTAATGGAATGCGAAAGAATTACTCATGTTATTAAAATGGGGGAAAACGAGATACTTAAAAAACAAGCAGCTGGATTTTATAGAGATGTAGAATTAAAACCAACTGCAGCAGGTCCTACAGAAATTCAAAAAAAATATCAAGAGCTAGAAGGAGTAACTCCTGCAGCTGATAGACAAACTTCATTCTCAATTTTAGAAATGCATGTTGATTGTAATTTAGAAGATTTTGAATACAACGATAAATCTAAAGAAGTTAAAGTTCCATACATTGTTACAATTGATGAAGGCTCTGGAAAGATTTTATCTATATATCGTAACTACGATATGAATGATGAAACTAAAAAAAGAAAAGAATACTTTGTTCACTTTAAATTTTTACCGGGACTAGGATTTTATGGTTTTGGTTTAACTCATATGATAGGTGGTTTATCTAGAACTGCTACACAATCATTAAGACAATTACTTGATGCTGGTACACTATCTAATTTACCAGCTGGATTTAAATCTAGAGGTATAAGAATTAGAGACGATGATCAACCTTTTCAACCAGGAGAATTTAGAGATGTAGATGCACCCGGTGGAAATATTAAAGATCAATTTCAAATTTTACCATTTAAAGAACCATCTGCTACATTATACCAGTTAATGGGCTTTGTTGTTCAAGCTGGGCAAAAGTTTGCAGCAATTACTAATATGGATACTGGTAATGATTTACAAAATAGAGCTGTGGGCACAACTGTTTCATTATTAGAACGTGGTTCGAGAGTCATGAGCGCTATACACAAAAGATGTTACTATTCAATGAGAAGAGAGTTTAGACTTTTATCAAAAGTTTTTGCAGTGTACTTACCACCCATTTATCCTTATTCAGTATACGGCGCAGACCAAGCAGTAAAACAATCAGATTTTGATGACAGAGTAGATGTTATTCCAGTTGCTGATCCTAATATTATGAGTATGGCACAAAGAGTTACAATGGCGAATGAGAATTTAAAAATTGCTATGTCAAATCCAATGATGCATAATTTAAGAGAAGCATATCGAAGAGTATACGAAGCTTTAGGAACTCAAGATATAGATCAATTATTAATACCTCAAGAAAAGCCTACACCAAAAGATCCGGCTACAGAAAACATGGAAGCATTATACCAAAAACCATTAATAGCTTTTCCAACTCAAGACCATCAAGCTCATATTACAGCTCATAGAGCTTTTATGTCTACGAGAATGGTACAAATTAATCCACAAGTTTATCAAGCTTTACAAGCTCATATCTCACAGCACGTTTCAATGTTAGCTCAAGGAGAAGTAGGTGCATTAATACAAGAGGATCCACAAATGCAACAGATGTTACAAAATGATCCAGAAGCAGCTGAGTTAAGAGTATCTGCTATGATTGCGCAAAGAGTAGCTGAACTAACTATGGAACTTGCACAATCTGAACAAATGGGTCAACAGCAAGATCCTCTAGTTGCTTTAAAACAAAGAGAACTAGATATTAAAGCTATGGATCTTCAAAGAAAATCTGAACAAGATATGGTCTCTAATGATATTAGAGAAGATGAGATTGGTGAAAAATTAGAAATTGAGAAAATGAAATTAGAAAATAATGAAGACCAAGCAGCTGAAAGAATTAGAATTGCAGATACAAAATTAAAACAAACTAGAGATATTGCGGAAGCAAAACTTCAGATGGAAAGAATGAAAAGAACAGCTGAAGATAGAAGAACTAAAAAGGAAAAATAATGCCATTTAAATCAGAAAAACAAAGAAGATGGATGCACATTAATAAACCTTCAATTGCTAAATCATGGGAGAAAGAATATAAAAAAGGAGGTCATGTATTTAAAGCTCAAGGTGGCGGAGGAGCTGATGCCTCTAAATATAATACTAAATCTTCTAAACCACCTCCTGGACATCCAGAGTATAATAAAACTGCAAGTCAGTTAGCAACAAAAACTTTAGGGACTGGCAATGAACAAAATACAAAAAGAAGAATTACTCACGGAGGATCTGGTACTGATGGTTCTCAAAAAACAGTATCAGTAGGAGTAACACCTAATTTTACTCAACAACAAAATACAAAAAAATATTTAGGTTTAAATAAGAAAAAAGAAAAATCTACATTAGAAAAATTTAAAGAAGGAATTGCAAATAGAAGAAATAAAGGAATGCTTAAGTTTACTCATAGAACAAAAGCATCAAACTTAAAAGATTTAGGAATGGTTCCACGTAAAGGTACAATTAATATTGGTAAGAGATCAATTCCATTAGGGCCTGTTGCTGCTATTGCAGATGCATTTCATGTTCCAAAAGAAACACATAAATTTGATCTTGATTCTATAAGAGAAATTGCAAGCACTAAAAAAGGTGGAGTAGATAAATGGGATGCTAAAACTTTAGGTGATTTAAGACAAGATATTGAAATGGAGAATAAACTTAAAAAAGGAAATGTATCTCAAACAGAGTTTAATAAATATAAAGATAGAAACAAAGTACCTCAAACTGGAGGAGATGGAGCTCCTGTTAGATGTCCCGATGGAACTTTACCTCCATGTAAGACAACGGCAGTTCCAACAACTGTGACTCCAAAAAAACAAAAGACTTTTTTAGGAGATTTTCAAGCATATGATAAAGGTGGCTTAACAAAAACTGTTCCTCCTAAGAGAGGGCCTAATCCACAAGTACCACCAGTTAAATTAAGAAAAGGTAAACTAACAAAAAAATATGTTGGATCATGCCCGCATAGACCGGATGGCATAAGAGGAATGGGCGCTGCCATTAGAGGTCATAAATTTACAGGAGTTAAATAATGTGGAAATGGATAAAAAAATTTTTCTCTAATAAGATAATAAATAAAAAAGAAGAGCCTATTGATTTTAGTAAACTTTCCAAAGGGGATTTGAAAAAACTTGCTGCACAAGGTAAGATAAATCCAAACGATATTTATAGGAGTAAATAATATGTGGTTATCAGCAATTAAATTAGCCGTTAGCGCTGGAAGTAAAATTTATGCTAACAAGCAAAGAGCAAAGATAGCTATGTCTGATGCTCAATTAATGCACGCAGAAAAACAAGCCCGAGGTGAGGAAGCTTACCAAGGAAAACTTTTAGAAGCCCGTCAAACAGATTATAAGGACGAGGTAATTTTGGCAATTCTCACACTCCCGATTTTGGTGCTTGCATATGGGGTATGGTCAGAGGATCCGGCTGCTATGGACAAGATAAAAATTTTCTTCGAACATTTCCAATCATTGCCGACATGGTTTACAAATTTATGGATTCTTGTCGTGGCGAGCGTTTTTGGTATAAAGGGAACTCAAATATTTCGTAACGGTAAAAAATAGTTACTTTAATTTAGCAAAATAACCATAGACACATCTATTCCCATATCTGGAACTATCGTAAGTATCATTCATTACTCCATCTATAACTGCAACCAGGTGTTTACTTAATCTACAAATTATCTTTCCTTTAGGGAGCTCACTTGCTTTTAAGTGAACCCTACAACCAGTTCCAATTCCCATTGTTGGTACCCAAGTCCAGCCCAACTTTTTAAGATATGGCGTATAAATTTTTTTATCATTAGGGAGATTTTGTTTTTCCCTAGCCATATCCATTAGTTCATTAAAGACTAAGTCATAAGATCTTTCAGTAGCGATTGAGATTGCTCTTATTACACAATCCCCTCTTTTGGCACCTTTCCAACCTCCGTCATTATATTTAAACTTTATTTGTTTCATAGTTTTCTCCTTTTATTTATAAAAACATTCTAACATGGGATAAAATGGGAGTAAAGAAAAAAGTAAAAATATACCAAAATAAATTTCTTGACACAACATGTAGTGTTTACCAATTTAACTATTGCATAAATTTTTTAATTAATATAAATTCTCATCTATGATTAGAGGAGATAGTACCGAATACGAAATCCTAGAAGAAGCTTGTAAATCTTTAGAAGGTGATGATTTATTTACAGCTGAGATAGGTGTCCGTGAAGGACAGGGTTCTAAAATTATTTTAGATTCATTTGTTTCTAAAAAACATTGGCATATAGGAATTGATCCATACGGCAATTTAAATTATCAACACTATGATAGTAGCTCTTCTTATGTTTGTGATTATACAAATGAAATGAAACTTCAATTATTAAAAGATTTAAACTATCCAAACTTTACTTTATTTAGTTTAGGTGATGATGAATTTATGGAACGATTTCATGATGGTGTACCTATTTATAGAGATAAAAAAGAAATTAGAAATCAATATGATTTAGTCCATTTTGATGGACCACATAAGTCTTTAGATGTTATTAAGGAAGCAATATTTTTTGCAGAAAGATCAAAAGCAGGGACAGTTTTTATTTTTGATGATTATCCAAAATATAACATGGATTCAATTTTAAAAATTATAGTAAATGATTTTGGTTTTATGCTACTTAAACAAGGTAAAAATAAAATATCATTAAAAAGGAATTAGCTATGAAAAAAGAAATAGAAAAGTTTAAACAATGGTTAGCTGTATCATCCTTATATTATAGAACTGAAATTATCTGTTTTGTTTTAGGCATGATTACTGGTGGAATATTATTTTAATGTTAGATCCTTATACAGCCGAACAAATAAAAAACGTTATAAATAGATCAATACGAGATATTAAAGATCATATTTGCTATGGGGTTGAAACCGAATCTCAACTGATGTATGCTAGGGGCAGACTCAGTGCTTTAGAAGCGCTGCTTCAAGATATAAAAAGCTTGCATAAGGAGGATAACGATGGTCCAATTGATAAAACCTAAACTTACTGATTTCGGTAAAGACGAAAAAAATAAAGAAGAGGTTGAATCACAGATTCCTACAGATCCCAAAGGCATAAAAGAATATCTTAATATCATACCTACACCCGTAGGTTACCGTATGTTAGTTAGACCATGGTCTGGTAAAAAGAAGACTAAAGGCGGAATAATACTTTCTGACGAAACGAACGACAAAATTGCAATGACAACAGTTGTTGGACTTGTAGTTAAAATGGGAGATCTTTGTTATCAAGACAAAGAAAAATTTCCTAGTGGCGCTTGGTGTAAAGAAGGTACATTCGTAGTATATGGTAGATATTCGGGTTCACGATTTCAAACTAAATTTGGTGAACACCGTATTCTTAATGACGATGAGATAATAGGAACGATAGGAAAGCCAGAAGATATTCTCCATTTATTTTAATATAGGAGGATAAACATGGCAGAAGTTAAAGATTATAGTGCGGAAGCATTATTAGCCAAAGAAAACGAAGTCGAACTTGATACTGATGATGTTAAAGAAGAAAACATTGAAGTCAAAGAGACTAAAGAAAAAGAAGATGTTCCCAATTTAAATGTTGGAGAAGTAGACTTAGGTTATACTGATCATCCCAAACAAGAAGATGATAAAAAACCCGAGAAACCCGAAATCGAAATAAAAGAAGATCAACCAGAAGAAGTTTCACGTGAAACTTCTAAAGAAGAATCTTCTGATGAAAGTAAGGAAGAAGAAAAACCAAACCTTGGTGAATCAAGAAGAGATTATCAAAAAAGAATTAATAAACTCGTCTTTCAAAAAAAAGAAGCTGAACGAAGAGAAAAAGCAGCTCTTGAATATGCCAAGGGAGTACAAAAGAAATTTGATGTCAATCTTAAAAAGTTAAGTGCTACTGATGATCAGTATCTAAAAGAATTAGATGCTAGAGTAGATGCTCAAAGAGACCAAGTCAAAGTTGCTCTTCAGTCAGCAATCGAAAAGCAAGATGCTTCTCAAATTATGGAAGCAAATGATAAGTTAACTCAATTAGCTGTCGAAAAAGAAAAAGCTAGATTAGAGATAGCTAATCGAGAAGAGCTTAAGAAAGCTGAAGAAGAAAAAAATAAACAACAACCAAACGTACAAGCTGATACCTCAAACAGCGGAACATCAGAACCTGCGCCACAAATTACACCTCGAGCCAAGAAGTGGGCCGAGGATAATAAATGGTTTGGAAATGATGAAGTCATGACTAATGCTGCCATCACTATTCACAACAATATTTCTCAAGAGGGTATTGCAGTTGATAGCGATGAGTATTATAATGAAGTTAATGCAAGACTCAAAAGGTACTTTCCCGAGAGTTTTGAAGGCGCTAAAGACGAGCCAAAAGAGAAACCGAAACCCGTCCAAACGGTTGCCTCGGCTGGTCGTAGCCAACAAGGACGTAGAACTGTGAGACTCACAAAATCACAGGTAGCAATTGCTAAAAGATTAAATGTGCCACTAGAGGAATACGCTAGATACGTGAAGGAGGATAAATAAATGAGTACAATTAAGAGAACTTCACGGGAGTCAGAAAACAAAGCTTCAAAAGAAGCTAAGAAAACCTGGGCTCCACCATCCAGTTTGGATGCACCACCTGCACCGAACGGGTACGCCCACAGATGGATACGTACAACCGTTCAAGGTTTTGAAGATACAGCTAATGTATCTAAAAAACAAAGGGAAGGATGGGAGTTTGTTAGAGTCGATCAAATTAAAGAAGAGATTGGCGAAAATAAATATCCTTTCTATGCCGAAGGAAAATACCAGGGGTGTATAGGAATTGGGGGCCTTGTGCTGGCAAGGATACCAGAAGAGATACTGGTTGCACGTGCTGAGTATTTTAAAAAAATTACTCAAGATAGAATGAACGCAGTTGACAACGATCTCATGAAGGAACAGCACCCAGACATGCCTATCAATATTGATAGACAGTCAAGAGTGACCTTTGGTGGTAGTCGCAAAAAATAATTTTTTTGCTATTGCTGCTGGGTTATTAAAATAAACTGTTAAAGGAGAACATAACTATGGCAAATCAACTAGAAAAGTTTGGTCTGAGACCTTACCGAAAACTAGATGGTACTCCACTAGTCGGAGCTCAAAACAGATATAAGATCGCAGATGGCTACGCTACTGCAATTTATCAAGGTGACTTAGTAAGACCATTAACTGATGGTACTATTTCAAGACACACTTATAATACGTCTTATGCTGTTGTGGGTGTATTTAACGGATGTTTTTATAATGATCCAACTACTCAAAAACCAACTTACTCAAATTACTATCCTGGTGGAGTTACACCAACTCAAGGGCAGATAACTGCTTTTATTGTTGACGATCCAGACGCAGTATTTTTGATGAATGCAGATGCGGTTTTTGCGCAGGCGAATCTATTTACAAACTATTCGGTAGATAACGGCGGCGGAAGTACAACAACAGGAATATCAGAAGTAATGCTAGACGTAGCTGTCACAGGTACAGCAGGGTCTTATGTAGTACAAGCAATTGATATATGTCAAGATCCAGAGAATGACGATCAGACAACATCAAATGCAAATATTCTTGTTAGAATCAACAATCATTTCTACCGTCAAGGTGGAACAGGTCTATAATAGGAGATAAATAACTATGGCTATATCACGATCGCAACTAGTTAAAGAACTAGAGCCAGGTTTGAATGCACTATTCGGCCTGGAATATAATAGATACGAAAATCAAGACGCAGAGATTTTCGCAACAGAAACATCTGACAGAGCTTTTGAAGAAGAAGTAATGTTAAGCGGATTTGCTTCTGCACCGACTAAAGCAGAAGGTGCTGGAGTAGTGTTTGATCAAGCAGGTGAAACTTTCACAGCAAGATACAATCACGAAACTATCGCTTTGGCATTTGCTATTACTGAAGAAGCAATCGAAGACAACCTATATGACAGATTAGCTGCAAGATACACAAGAGCTCTTGCAAGATCTATGTCAAATACGAAGCAAGTTAAAGCTGCAAACGTATTGAACAATGCGCAAGTTACTACTGTAACAGGTGGTGATGGCGAATCTTTAATCGGAAACGCTCACCCACTTGCAACTGGTGGAACTTTCTCAAATGTTCTTGCTACTGCTGCAGACTTAAACGAAACTTCTTTAGAGCAGTCGTTAATCGACATCGCTGGGTTTGTAGACGAAAGAGGATTAAGAATCGCTACTCAAGGTAGAAAAATGATAATTCCAAAAGAATTACAATTTACTGCTGAGAGATTGATGAAATCTCCTCAAAGAGTCGGCACAGCTGATAACGATATCAACGCAATTGTTAGTATGGGAATGGTACCAGAAGGTTACAGAGTGAATAACTTTTTAACTGACACTGATTCATTCTTCTTATTGACTGATGTACCTAATGGACTTAAACATTTCGTTAGATCACCAATCAAAACTGCAATTGAAGGAGACTTCGATACTGGTAACGTAAGATTTAAAGCTAGAGAAAGATACAGCTTTGGATGGAGTGATCCAAGATGTGTTTTTGGTAACGGAAATCTACCAACTACTTAATAAATAATACGTAAGTAATTAGAAAGGGGCGGAGTTTACTCTGCCCCTTTTTTTATGTATAATATAAAAACCTAGATTAATTATTATTTTGTAGACCGGCTAGGCGGACGGTATAGAGACTACAAAATTAAAAGCTATACACAAAGGAGAAAATTATGGCAAACACTACTTTTGATGGTCCGGTAAGATCGAAAAATGGTTTTCAATCAATTGGACCAGGAGCAATCCCTGCATTAACTTTAGCTACAGATTTATCTGTCGCTGCTCATGCAGGAAGACTTGTATTAATGGATCCTGCAGGAACACCAACTGCAATCACAATACCAGCAATTAATTCTACTGCTGATTCAGCAGTTGCAGGACCTGGAAGTGATCCAAGTAATCCAAGCACAATTGGTACAACTTTTGAAATTCTTTTTACAGACGATTTCACTGGTACAATCAAGACAGCTGATACTAATGACAAATTTATTGGTATGATAACATCTGGTATTACTGCTTCAGTTTCTGGAAAACAATGGGTTCCGGCAGCAGCTAACAATGAAGTTAATCTAAATGGTGAAGCTGGTGCTGCTGTTGCAACAACAGGTGGTTTAAAAGGTTCTTACATTAAGTTTACTGCAGTCGCAGCAAACCTTTACTTTGTAGAGGGATTACTTAATGCTACTGGATCTTTAGCAACACCTTTTGATACACAGTAATAAATAATTAGTGGCTCCTTCGGGAGCCACAAACAAAGGAGAATTTTTATGGGGTTCAAAAACGACATCCAAGCAACAAGATCAATTGCAGCGGCAGGTGTTACTGCAATTATTGCTCAACCAATAAGAGTTAGAGGTATAATAATCGCTTCGGATGGAACTGGTGCTGGGGCATTAGAATTAACGACTACTTCAAACACTGGAACAAGTTTACTTTATTTAGATGTACCAGATGGAGATGTAATTAATTTTTCTTTTCCAGAAGATGGTATTTTATTTCCAGCAGGGGTTTATTGTAAAACAAAAACAAAAGTAGCAGCTTATACTTTGTTAACTGATAAATACTCTGGTCCAACTTTAACTACAACTAACAAATAATATTTTATTAAGTAAGACGTAGATAATTAATTAGACTATGTCTTACTTAGATGTTATTATTTTCTGTAATGGAAAATAATAATCAATTTACCTACAACATTATTGATAATTTTCTTGAACAAGATTTTTTTAATTTTTTAAAAGATACAATTACAGATCAAGATTTTCCGTGGCGAAGACGACCTAGAATGACAGTAGGCCCGGGAAGTGAAGTTGATAACGGATATTTTACTTACAATTTTTTTAATGATTTTAAAAGTTCAAGTGAATTATACGATCCTTTAATTATTCCCATTATGAAACAATTAAATGCAAAAGCTCTTATTCAAGCAAGAGCAAATTTAATGCTTAAAGAACTCTTTATCAACCATGCTTCAAATTATCACACAGATAATTTGACTGGAAATTTTACAGCTATTCTTAATCTTACTAATTGTGATGGTGGAACTCATTTAATGGTAGATAATAAAGAAATATTTGTTAAATCCCAAGAAAATAGGATATTGATTTTTAATCCAAAAATTTTGCATAGGTCTGTTAGAAACAATAACTCAATGGTAAGATATTATATTAATTTAAATTATTATTAATATTAAATGAGTACATGTAAAGATTGTAACCACGATTGCCATTGTAAAGAGGGTAAGCATATAGATGAATATCTAGATTATTGTCCTTGTGGTAATTGTAATTGTAAGGAAGACAAAAGAACCTACACTAATATTAAAGATCATGGGACTGATATGTCTTATGAAAACGAGGTGAAAAATGGTCAATGATAAACTTATCGCCGCACTACTTGCTATTCTCATCGCTCTCGGCGGATGGACGTTATCCAGAACCTTCTCGCTCTCCCAAGATATGGTATTGGTTAAAGAAAAAATTACTCAAATTGAAAAAGATATGGAAGAAGCTGTGTGGAACACTCTTCAAGATATTAAATCTGAAAAGAAAAAAGAAAAACGTAAAAAGAAAAAAAAGAAAAAGCAGGATTAATGCCTAATAATGGAGAGAAACAAAATGGACTACCGTTTTACAGCAATACTTATAATACTGCTATGTTTATTAGCTTTTTGCGTAAAACCAGTCCAACCCACCTCATTGAAACATAAGGTTAAAGAAAGTATAATTCTTCTATGATTGAAAAATTAATGACATTATTAGTTGGAATTCTACTGGCATTAGCTGGTTGGACTCTTACTAGAACGTTTGATCTCTCTACTAATCAAGCAGTACAGCTAGATAAAGTTTCTAAACTTGAAAGACAAGTAGAAAAATTAGAAGATAAGATGGATGATATGATGGATTCGGATGAAGAGATTATGGAACAACACGAAAAATTATTTAAAAAATTAGAACAAGGCAACACGGGGTATAGTTATAACTAATGGCTAAACAACCACTTAATATTTCTGAAGAAGCCGCTGTGCAAATGCCGATGAAAACGGTTGCTAGTCTGATCGTGCTCGTTGCAGCCGGCGTGTTCGTATACGCAGAGCTGACTTCAAGATTAGTATCGTTAGAAACTTCACGTGAGCTGTTTGAAAATGATTTGCTTAAAAAATCTGAACAGGTACCCGTGGACCAGGAGCAACATTTTTTATTGGAAGATCTTTATAAAAGTGTAGAGCAAATTGAAACAAGAATTGAGGACATGATGCATAATAAAGTGAATATCCAATTTATTCAAAAACAAACCGAGAAGCTTTTAGTTGATGTTGAGGTTCTAAAAGATAAGGTTAGAGCAAATAAAAATGGAGGTACACATTGACAGAATTAGTGGTGGCTTTACTTCTGATAATCAACGGAGAGATTAAGGAAGCACGTATACAACCGGCGATGTCCGATTGCCTTAAAGGTAAGCGTGTCGCAATGAGGGGAAATACTTCAAAAAATGTAGTTTATCAATGCGTGAAATCGATGGCGGAGCTCGAGTCGAATATCGATGGATCTTTAACTATTAAAAAGTTAATACTTGAATAAACACTTATCTTACTATAAAATTTAACTCAAATAAAAAGGAGAACACTATGGAAAAAGTTATAAGCGAAGCTAAAAGAATATGGGGATTAGCTATGGCAAATAAAAAAGTTGCTGCTGGCGTTATTATTGCTATAGTCATATTATATCATTTAATAACTAATTAAGTATCTCAATTTGTGAAGATCAATACCCTTATTCAATCTCAAGTTAAAAAAGATTATTTTTTCTTAGAAGGATTTTGTAATATTGATGCTGAATATTTTATAGATAAAATAAAAGAAGGTATTCACAAAGAGGGTAATTGGAGTTTTAGAACAAATGTTCATGGGGGTATGACAGATTGGACTTACTTTTTAAAGGATCAAAAATTTTGGGAGGTGATGTGGCCAATAATGAATGAGTTGGAGAAAATAATGAAGCTACGTAATTTTAAAATTAATGAAGTATGGGGACTTGAAGAAGCTTATTCTGGTAGAACAAAAGAGCATGATCATATCCCAAGTGTTTGCTCTGGTGTAATATATTTGAATGATGTTAATCAAACATTATATTTTCCAGAAATTAAAAAAGAAGTAGTTCCAGCAAGGGGGAAATTTGTCCTATTTGATGGTATACTAAGACATTATGCAAATCGTAATTTAACCCAAACTCCAAAATATGCTTTGTCATTTAATGGAGATCCAATTAAAGATTTTTAACTATGCAATTATCAAAACATTTTAAACTAGAAGAATTTACTAAATCAATGACCGCTACACGAAAAGGCATTGATAACTCTCCAGGATCTGGAGATATAAAAAATTTAGAAAACGTATGCTACGAAATATTAGAACCAGTTAGAGCTCATTTTGATAAGCCTATTACTATTACATCGGGCTACCGCTCCGAGGCGCTTTGTGAGGCGATCGGCAGCAAAAAAACGAGTCAGCATGCTAAGGGGCAGGCGGTTGATTTTGAAATAGCTGGTGTTCCAAATATTAAGACGGCTTACTGGCTTTCTAATAACGTAGACTTTGATCAATTAATTCTCGAGTTCTATAACCCAGATGATCCAGCAGGGGGCTGGGTGCACGTGTCCTATAATGAAAAAGGTGCTAATAGAAAACAAATCCTCACTTACGATGGAAAAAAATTCGAAAATGGTTTACCAGAAATGGAATGGAAAGACGGTAAAGTAGTAGGCTAATAACTACTTATGAAAATTATTGAGAATTATTTACCCAATACTGTTTTTAAAAATATTAAAGAACAAATAGAAGCTACTACTTTTCCATGGTACTACAACGACTATTCTACACATCCAAATTCAGAACCCCAATTAGTACATAGTTTTTTATACAAAAATATTCCAAGTTCATATACTGGAATACTACAACCAATTTTAGAAGAAATACCAGCCCAACAATTTTTAAGAATAAAAGGTAATTTAAATTGGCAAACTTCAAAGATTATAGAAACAGGAGAGCATATAGATAGTGATGATAGTAAATTAAAATCGGCAATATTTTTTATAAATAACTGTGATGGGTATTGTAGAGTTGGTGAAAAAATTATAAAAAGTGAAGAAAATAAATTATTAATTATAAACTCTAATACAAAGCATACTGGAACTACAACTACTAATAGTAAAAGAAGAATTGTAATAAATTTTGTCTATATACCTTATGATAAAAGACATACATAGTTTTAAAATATCATTACCATTTAAAGAAGAGCTTATAAAAGAAATACTGGAAAAAAGAACTATTGATCCTAATGGTTTTAATTTTAATTTAAATACAAGATTTAGAAAAGAGTTATATTTACTTTTTGAGGAAAAATGTAAAAGTCTTTTTAAAGAGTTTGAATTAATACAGCAAGAGTTACTGGTTTGGTGCTCAGTATCTGATAAAAATTTTTCTTCTACCAATTGGCACAATCATGAAAAGACAGCTAATATAAATGGAGTAATTTATTTAAAAGTAAGAAATAATGAAAAAGGAATAGATTTTTTAGATAATGGTAAAGTAATAAATTATATTCCTGTTGAAAATGAACTTCTAATATTTCCAAGTACCCTATGGCATCATCCCAATGTTTCAGACAGTGATGAACAAAGAATATCTTTAAATCTTGAACTTTTAACAAAACAATCTACAAAAGAAGTATTTAATAAAACTAATATAAATGAATTTTGATTTTTTAATTGTAGGTGGAGGAACAGCTGGATATGTAACAGCTTTAATACTTAAATCAGCTTATCCGGAAACATCTATAGGTTTAATTAAATCTGATAAAATAGGAATCATAGGTGTTGGTGAAGGATCTACAAAAGAATTTACGTCTTTTATAAATTATATTGGAATAAAGCCTTACGATATTTTAAAACATTCTGGCGCAACTTTTAAAGCAGGTATTCATTTTAAAGACTGGTCTAATAAAAATTTTTTACACACACGATCTTCATTCCATGATAATAACTGGTTTAAAACTAAACCATATTATTTACATCATATAGGTAATAATTTAAATACACCTTTAAGCGATCAATGTTATTTTGATAATCAGTTCTATCCTAATTTTTTAGAAAACCCAAATCAATCTCCTGTAAATCAGTATCATTTTGATACATTTAAGCTAAATGATTTTTTGAATAAGTTAGCAGTTAGTAGAGAGATTAAAATTATTGATGACATTATTACTGAAGTAAATGAAACAGATAAAATAAATTTTATAAAAGGTAATCAAAAATATATTTCAAATTTTTATTTTGATTGCACAGGTTTTAAAAGACTTTTAAATAAATCAAAATGGAAAAGTTATTCAGATAAATTAATTTGTAATAAAGCTGTTGCATTTCAAACAGAAAAACTAGAGGAATACAATGCGTGGACCCTAGCACAAAAAGTTACTGGAGGATGGGTTTGGAAAATTCCTGCACAAGATAGAACCGGTAATGGTGTGGTCTATAACGATAGCTTAATCAATGATGAAACTAAAAAATTAATTTCAAAAGGTAAAAGAGAATTTAATTTTTATCCTGGAAAATTAGAAAAGATATGGAATAAAAATTGTTTATCAGTTGGTCTTTCAGCAATGTTTGTTGAACCCTTAGAAGCAACTTCTATTGGTAGTACCATTAATCAAGTTTTTATGTTTATAGATATGTATCATAGAAATAATTCTAAATCTTATAATGATTTAATAGATAAGGTTTTTGATCAGTTAGTAGAATTTATACAATTACATTATTTGAAGAGTGAGTTAAACGGCACCATAGACAAAGAACTAGATGAAAAATTAAAAAAGTGGAAATCTTATTTGCCTACAGAAGAAGATGTAATTGTGCCTTACGGTTTATTTGAAGTAGGAAACTATATTGAAGTTTTACATGGCTTAAATTATTTTAATAATGATCAAATTAAAACTGCTTTTGAAAATCTACCTTTAAATTTACAGTCAAAAGTGATACAAGATACAGAAAATTTTGTAGCTTTTAATAGGACAAGTCCTAAAATAGGACACCGAGCTGCGATAGATTTAATTTTAAAATATTATTAATGAACGTACTTTCTATTCATGCTTCACACGATGGTTCTATTTCTATATCTCAAGGTAATGAATTAATTATTCATACAGAAATAAGTAGATTTAATAAATTAAAACATCATGCTTTACCTACCGTGGGTTTATTAGAAAAGATTGCTGATTTAAATATAGTTTTTGATGTAATTTTATTTTCTCATCTTTCGAATAGTGTTTTAGAGTTATGGGTTGAATTAATCTTAGAGGAGCATAGTCCTGTTAAATTTTTTAAACAATTCTTAAGAAAAAAAACAAAAGTTATTATATCAGAAGAACATCATCAATTTCATGCATCTTGCGCTCAATCTTTTCAAAAAAATACAAATTATTTAGTTTGGGATGGTAACGGAACAATATTTCACCATGGAGATAAACGAGGTGTAGAACAAACCAGTTATTATGACAATAATGTAAATAATCTTTATAAATATTTATTTAATCCAGATATTTCTAAGTATGAATCTAAAGGATTTAGTATTTCAGAAAAGAATTTAGGAATAGGAGAAGCCTATTCTCATTTAACAAGAGCATTGGGTTTATTTAAACATGATATTTTCTCAGAAGGTAAAGCAATGGCCTTATCATCATATGGTAAGTATCAAGAGAAATGTATGAATAAAATTTTTACCGATGATATTTATTTTCCTAAAGAGTTTCTTTTACCCGATAAGGCATGGGAAAAAGAAAGAAATTTACCTAATAATGTAGATTTAAAAAATATAAACGTTCAAAATTTTGCTTTTACTTTTCAAAAATCTTGTGAGTTTGTAGCTAGAAGATATTTTAAAGATTTAAATATTAATGGACCCGTAACATTAACCGGAGGTGTTGCCCAGAATATATTAATTAATACTGATATTTCAAAGTCATTCAATTTTGATGTTTTTGTTGATCCTATATGTAATGATCAAAGTATTTCTTTAGGCCATCTAAATTATTTTTTAGAACATAAACTTGAAAGACCTAATCATTGTTATTTAGGTTTTAAACCTAATTATGATTTAAATCTATTTACTACAAAATTTAATATAAAAAAAGTTACTGAAGGAGAAGTAGCTAAAATACTTTTTGATGAACCTGTAGCCTTATTTCAAGGAAGATCAGAACAAGGACAAAGAGCTTTAGGTAATAGAAGTCTTTTAATGAATGCTACTAATCTAACTTGTATTGATAAAATTAACACAATAAAAAAAAGAGAATGGTATAGACCTTTTGCTTGTACAATTTTATCAGAATATTTTGAAGAATACTTTATAAGAGATAC
>VTLG01002205.1_pt1 | contig 55313 bp, 66 predicted proteins | sample 4694571 | NCBI WGS metagenome assembly VTLG01 (sample SAMN12604809, study PRJNA352737) | marine metagenome | biome: ENVO:00000447; feature: ENVO:00000209|ENVO:00000569|ENVO:01000036; material: ENVO:00002151; isolation source: viral sequences binned using virsorter ... | reverse complement strand
ACAAGAAACATCCTTGTACATTATGGACAGGAGATAGTGCAGAGAATTATGATTGGCTTTGGCAACATGGTATGGAGTTATGCTTTGAATATACCAGAAGGTATAACAAGATACATAAATGTCAGCAGGTTATTATGGATTTATTAATAGATAATTGTGAATTTGAATTTGATAATATAGGTAGTCATGGTACACCACACCCACAATGTATGCCAGATGAATACAAGTGTGCATTTGATGATGCTGTACAGGCATACAGAAAGTATTATGTAAATGATAAGAAAGATATAGCTAAGTGGGAGAAGTCAGGACTCATGCCTGATTGGTATGCTAATAAGAAATATAGAACAGGGTATGACTATCCCAACATGAGAGAAGAGTGGGTAGAATTAGAGAAGGAGTATGAAAATGTCAAAAGTAATTAGACCTACCAAAAAAGATCAAGTTACTATAGACAGAAAAGTTTATAAGAGTTTTGTCAGGGAAATTGCTGAAGAGATGTTTCGTAGGTCTACTATGCAATGGAATTACCATGACTTGCATGATATTATGGGAGATGGTAAAAGATTACCAAAAGCACAAAAGATATACAGGCAACATTATGATTTTGTCAGAACTTGTTTGAGAAGGCACTATATAAATCAGGAGGAAAAAATGTCAGCAGATTTGTCAGCAGATTTGTCAACAGATTTACCAAAAAGATATATACTAAAAATATTTTCTGAGGATATGTTTGTTATATACGATCAAAAAGAAGAGAGAAATATTACTCTGTACAGCAAAAAAAGTGATGCAATAAAACATTTAGATTTTTTAGAAAGTATTTCTTGACATAGTTTTGATTATGTCTATTCTGTACATGGGAAGGAAAATAAAATGAGTTTAGATAATCAGCAACAAAGTAATCTAGAGGATGTACAAGAGGAAACTATACAGGAAGTATTAAACATGTCTGTAAAAGATTTTTGTTCAGAGTGTGAGGACTATATAAGAAAAACAGGTTATCATAAGTTTTCTGTACAGGATATAGTGGATGTTATGGTAGAGGAGAAAAGAAAATGATAGTAGCAAATAATAGTATATTTAAAAAATTAGGATTAGACTATTCTGTACAGGATTGGAAGGAAAAAAGAATAAATGCCATTAACAGAAAAATATCAAAATACAATTCTCAGGATGTAACCGAAGTATATATAGATGAGTACACTAGAGTGAACAATTCAAAAGCAATTGATAAGAGGGAATATAAAAATGAAAAAAGCTAAATTACATGAAGTTATTCCTGTACAAACTAAAAAAGATCTAATCAAAATGAATGAACGTATTGGTTATCATTTACGTGCAGGAAAAAAAGTATCAGTTAATATTGAAAATGGTTATGTACATATAACTGAACAAAAAGCAAAAAAAAATGCTAAAACTAGTTAGAAAAAGTCAGGCATTAAAAACTACCGATATTGCTGTAACCTATCGTTCTGGTATAGAAAATGTTTTTGGTAGTTGTCCCAAAATATGTCCTCTTAATCCTGTACAGGATAAAAGTACAAGTGAGATAGATTGGAACTATTTAAAAGCTGTACTTAATGCAGTACCAAAAAAAGGAAAAGCATTTACATTTACTCATTTTAAACTTGAAAACGAGCCACTAGATAAATTGTTTTTGTTGCATGATATAAAGGTAAATGAAAACACTACTACTATTAATAGATCAACCGACAATCTAGATGATGCAATTGCTGTACATAAGAAAATGTTTCCTACAACTATTACTTTGTCAGATAAAAATGTCAGAAAAAACTTCACTTATAAAAATGTCAAATTTGTCAGGTGTCCAGCAGAATATAATAAAAAGATAACCTGTAAAAATTGTCAGCTGTGTACACGAAAGTTACGAGATTTTGTCATTGTATTTTATGCTCATGGTAGTCAAAAGAAATTGGTAGGTGAACAAGAGGAAGGTGGATGTTACGGAACTTTTGGAAGAGTAAGGTTACAATGGGAGCATACGAGAAAAAATGTCAGTCAATCTAACTATACAGAAGGAAAACAAATATTAGATTTTGTAAAGGGATTAGACACAGGAACTATTCTCAGGCATCATGTTGTGGGGGATTTCGGAAAAATTAAAAGTATTTCTGTACAGAATAAAAATAATAATAAAATAAGTGATTGCAATTAATTATATTTTGTATACGATTATATTTTTAACATTATACAGGAAAGGATTTTAAAATGTTGGATAGTAATAATATTATGGGGACAGGAACTCACGTTTTACCTGAGACTCATAAACATAATGACTTAAATGACTTTAGTTTGTTTGATTTTGGTGTACAAGAAGAGCCATTGTTTTATAACTTTAACGGTGAATATGTACAAGCAGAAAAACGGAAGGCTGTTATTCGTTCCGATACGGGAGATTTTATCGGTAATCATAGCAAACGATATAAAACAGTACCACACATTGATTTGTACAAGATATACACCGATAAATTAAAAGAGGATGATGTATCTAAAGGAAATCTAGAAATAGTAGATAGTACTTGGGACAATGGTGCAAAGGCTAAAAGAACTATTCATTTTCTTGACCATAAAACAAAAGTAAAAGAGGGAGATGATGTTTGCTTAAGAACTGATATTTTTAATTCTATAGATGGTTCTTGGGCTTTTCAAACTTTTACGGGTGCATTCCGTAGTTTGTGTTTAAACACTTTGGTATTCGGTGGTCAACGGTTTTACCATGAATATAAAAAACACACTTCAGGATTAAATGTCCATTCGGCAGTATCTAAAATTTCAGAAACTTTGAATATGTATACTAATCACGGTGAGAAGTTTAAGAGATGGACTACTACCGAGATTTCTGATCAGGATGCTGTCAGGTTGTTGGCAAATACTATTTGTAAAAAAGAAAATAAAGCTGTTAGTACTCTAGCTGATTTAAACAAGGTTACTCCGATAGACTATGTTAAGTCAGATGCAGGAGAAACTGTAAACGGTGATCTGGCAGAACTAGACACTAAATTATATAAACAACAAAGGTACGACACTAAACTAGTTAACACCAATCTTTGTGATTATCTTTTACACCGATTTAATGAGGAAAAATTAAGCAATGGATCTACACTCTGGGGCTTGTATAATGCTGTTACTCATTGGTCTACTCATACTGATGAAACTTTTGAACGAGAAAACAGCAAGGGAAAACTTGTTGAAGTGTCAATGGGAAGGAAGGGCAGTCAGAAGGCTAACGTGCAAAAAGAGAGAGAGATTTCTGTCAGAAATATGCTAGATAGTCAGGATTGGCTAGAATTACAAATGGTGGCATAATGAATATAATCGCATTTATTTATCAAGCTTGTATGATTTGTATTATATTATTAATACTTTTTGCTGTAGTTAGTATTTTTTAAAATGAGAGGAGAGTTTATGGCATGAAATAAACTGACTACCTAAAAAAAAGAGAGAGCAGGTTATATATCTAACTTGCTCTTTTTTTATGTTTAGTTGACTTTTTCATATTTTAGAATTATTCTGTACACAATTATAATTAACATAAAGGATCAAAAAGATGATTGTACAAAATATGACAAGTAATATCTCAAATTTGCCCGTAGCAAATCAATTCATTATTAATTTTAAAATAGGTATTTATAGTTTGGAAATGTTTCAATCTTATAAGACTATTATTGCTGTTCGTAATTTGAATACGGGTCTTATATTTCTAGACAGTACAGCATGGAATTATTCCACTACTACGTCTAAATATAGAGTGAGATTCCTTGCAGAGACTACACAACAAACCAGAAAAAAGATTAATGACGGAACATATATTTTAAAAGATTTAAATAATATAAATATTGTTTCTGATCTGGACAAGTTTAGAAGTAAAATCACACAATGGACTATTGCTAGGAATGTAAAAAGACCAATTGAGAATTACAAGGAAACTTCTGGTGGCTTTCCTATTCCTGATGTAAAAAGAATAAGAGATTTTTACAATGCTAGTTAAGTTTTTAATAGTATTTAATCTTTTCGTCTGGGGCTTCATTGCTGTAATTCTGTTAATTGCTTACTTCAACGGTGGTATATCATGGTAATATTTATGAAAATAATCGGTTCAATTGCTGTTTTTCATGCTGTAACTAGCATGGGCTTTACTGCTTACTTCGGTGTATTAGATTTATTTACTTTTCTTATCTTTTCTTTAGAGTTTGCCATTGGGATACTTTGCTTCGTTGGTGTTTCTATTTTAAGAGATGCTGAATATCATAAGGAGTTTAAAGAATGAAACATTGGAAAACTAAACAAGAGATGGGAGCAGGATTTTCACACACACAAAAACAACATAAAGAGTTTGAGTATAATTCTTTAATTAAAGTAAAACCATATGAACAAAACATCATGAGAACATTCTATCTTTGCAGAGACATTTGGACACAAGAGCAGAGAGTTCAATTGAGAGATTATCTTAACGATTTAATTGTAGAATACCAAAGTTTCCATTATTTAAATATGATTAATGGAATTAAAACCGAACCAAGTAATTACGATGAATACAGAGAAATAAAATGACCTTATTAATGCTGTTATTGCTGTTGCTGTAAATAGGTAAATATACAAATATACTCCCAAGATCTAGCCTTTGTATTACGAAAGTTTTACAAGGGCTTTTTCTTTGCCCAGTTTGTAGGTAGATAATTCGTAAATGTTTGATATTGTTCAGGTTGTGTGTAGGTGTATTGTTCGCAATATTGCCTTATTGCTATAACATTTTAATCTATTAAACTAGAATTTGTCATTTGAAGTCTAATAATTTTAAATACATACAAAACCGAAGTTTATATTTAAGTTGTAATAGGTAAAGTCCATCAAATAATTTAAAATGAGATCAAAGCATCATCAATGATAAAAAAATTATATTTTCAGCCATTCCCCATGCAAGAGCCACTAGGGGTACCCGGTACTAGTACATGCAATGTCGACACATTTTTACTAAAATTCAACAATTAAACCAGAACGGTTGCTGTACGTAGGTATACCCTTGCTGTACATAGATAGGGTACAGGGTATATTAAACCCTCAATCAAAGGAGTTATCTTTATTATACACCCAAATCAGCAAGTTGTCAAGTGTTTTTTTATTTTTTTTATATTTTTATGCAATTAAACCAGAAAAAGCTTGACAAGTTTACTATACGGTGTATAATAGAGAATATAGGGCATAGATCTATTCAAAATTTCACAACATTTTAACAGAGATACAGCAAAGGGATTGACGAGCCTATGCCTTAGTTTTAATTGGAGAGAAGAGTATGCCCATAGTCTACTACGTAGCAACCTTGGTTATGTGCTTACACGGTGTCTGTACACAATTTGAATCAGTACCATATGCTAAGAACGTATCAGCAGATAACTGCCAGAGAATGTTGCTGTACACATTCCAAACACAGGCAGGCCCATATTTTGACAAGATTATAGACTTTGATAAAGATAAACCGGAAGATCTTACGATACAATATGCCGGTTGTGATACCACACAAAGAACACCAGAGGACAGCAACGAATGGAGAATTACTCCTGACGTAAATCCAGAGCTGATTGTACCTAATCAGAATGATTTACGTTGGCAACAGGAACAGGGAGATAGGATATAGATGGCTTTAACTAAAACAGGAAAACCATATGCTAATCCTGTACGAAGAACACAGGTAACAGACAATATAGTAAAAGACCCTTGGGCTGAAGTAGAAAAAGTAAAACCTCAAGTAAAAGATGCAACAGTAAAAGACCCTTGGTCTAAAGATGTTGAATGGTCTGAGGATACCAGTTCTGAGAAAAAGAACAAGAAAGAAGAAGATTAATGCAGCACAGTGGTATACTAGCAGAAAAGAAAAAAGAATTAACAGATAAACAGAAATCATTTCTGTCCAATCTATTTGACACTGGTGGTAATATAAATCTAGCTCTAGAAAAAGCTGGGTATTCTAAAAGTTCACGTAGCCTATTGTTAAAAACACTATCAGACGAGATATTAGAAGCAGCTAAAACAGAACTGGCTGCACATTCTGTACAAGCAATAAACAGAGTAGTAGAAGGAATGAACGATGTGGGTGAACATCCACGAGCCGAGTTGCGTCTAAAAGCAGCTCAAACCCTACTTGATCGAGTAGGTATTGGAAAACAAGAAAAAGTAGAAATGGAAGGTAAGATTCTTCATGGTGTGGTGTTAATGCCTGCCAAGAAGGAAATGCCTACCGTAACAATAGAGGAGTAAAAAACATGTGGAAATCACCAATCGTTAAAGAAGTATCTGTAGGTCTGGAAATTAATTGCTATGCTTGTGCAGAGGTCTAATTATTATTAATGCATATATTTTTCTATCTACTAGTATTCCTGATGCTGTTCTCAGGTGCTTATGCAGCCGATACTAATACTGTTACTAGCACAAGTTCAACCGTATCAGGAACTACTACAGTAGATAGAACACCAAGTACAGCAAATGCTCCATCAGTGGTAATTAACAATCAAGACGTTTGTAGTTATGCAGCTTCTGCTGCTGTACAGACACAGATTTTAGGAATAGCTGGTGGAACAGCAATAAAAGACTTAAATTGTGAAAGATTAAAGCTCAGTAGAGCTATGTATCGAATGGGCATGAAAGTAGGAGCTATTGCTCTCCTCTGTCAAGATGCCAGAGTATTTCAAGCAATGGAAATGGCAGGCACCCCCTGTCCGTTTCATGGAAAAATTGGTTTAGAGGCTGCTGAAGAGTGGGCTAATAATCCTGAAAAACGACCTGATTATGATCAGTGGGTAAAAGATAATGTTAAACAAGAGGAAATAACTGATGAAGAAGTCGGTGTGGGCATTGGCCTTGGTAGTCTTCTTCTACTCCTATTACTCTAATGCACAGATGTTAGAAGAGGGTGATACTGTTACCCAAGAAGTAGAAACAGAACATTTAGGTGAAGGTCATATAGACACAGTTACTGAAACTACTGTTACTGTTGAACATAAATCAACAGGAGATCTATTAGATAGTGAAACAGGTGTCGTAACCAGTCGTTACGAGGGTGATATGGATCTAGATTGGGGTGGGCTAGGTCCTGCGAGTATGCCAAATTGTAATGCATATTTTGGTACTGGTAGGTGTGGAAAAGGAACATCAAACTCCTTAACTACTTTTGACCAGTATGTAAATATAGAAGATTTTCACATATCAGAAGGTGGTGCTTTAGAATGGCAATTACAGATGTATCATTCTCAATCGAATACTACTGGATATTTTCAGACTAAGGGATATAATGATAATGTGTTACAGTGGGATACTGGACAAGTTACATTAGATAATACAGGAACACCTACTACGTATTCAGGTACACATGATTTTGCAGGAGATTTAGATAAGGTATTTATCCGAATAGGTGGTAAAAAGAATTATTTCTTCGATAACGTAGCATATACTGTTAATTATAATGTGATTACTACAGCAGTGGAGACTTGGATAGAAGTTGTACAGCCTACACAGATGGAAGAGCAGATAACTTTAGGTTTAATGGATACGTATGATTCTTCTACAGTAGCTGAACAACAGGAAATGGATACCATGATGGAAGAAATGGACATGGTTATGCAATTCGAGTTAGAGCCAGTAGAAATAGATAATGTACAGCTAGATGAGATGCCAAATACTATGCCAGTGGAAATGATGGAAGAAACATTTCAAAATATGGATATAGATAATATGTCTTTTGATGAAGTAATGGTAGAAGTAGAGACATTAGTAGCCGAATTAGAAAATGTAGGTATGGAAATTGAAGTAGTCGAAGTTCAGATGCCAAATCTAGAAAAAAATCCTACAGAAATGAGCACTGAAGCCACTATCGAAGACATTGAGGTACCTACCCAGCCTGAAACTACAGAAGTCTCTGAGAACTCATCTGAGGCTCAGGAATCGGTAAGTGAAGAAAAAATACAAGATTCTACTTCTGTTTCAGAAAATAATGCAGAAACAGAAGAAGTAAAGGAGATTGCTGAAGTTTCTGAGTCTGAAATGGAGACTTCAGAGGTTAAAGAAGAAGTTAAGGAAGAAGCTGAACAGCAAGAGGCTGCTAAAGACGAAGTAGAAGTGGAAGAAAAACAGGAACCGGAACCTATAAAAGAAGTAGTAGAAAATAAACCAACCAAGGAACAAGAAAAGAAACAGGAAAAAGCAAAAGAGATTATGGCTGCCCTACCAAGTAATTACGATCCGGTAGCTCAATTAACAACTCTTGCACTTGTAAATGCTCTTGGTCCTGATATAAGAACATATCAACAACAGGATATAATAACACAAACAAATTGGTATGCTGTAGAAGAAATATACACTAATAATAACTTACCTGATCCTTTATCTGATTACATATCAGTTCGATCAAGTTTACAAATGGAAAAGATGATAAGCCAGCAATATGAGTAGTGAAGTAGAGTTTGGAGGAGTAAAGTTCAGGGGAGGTAAGTTAATAGCAATACTTACAGCTTTGAGTACACTTGGAGGTGGTATCTGGGGAGGTTTTGAAGTGTATGCTAGATGGAAAGCAATGGAAGAACAGATTGCTTTATATGTAGAACCTGATCTTAGTGGATTTAATAGAGAGATAGGAATTATTAATGAAACTATAACAAGTTTAGAAAAACAAGTAGATGTTGAATTAGAAGCTATAAAAGAATTAGTAACTTCAGCACAGGATAGTGCTAGAACTATTAAAACTGATTTAAAAAATGATATGTATAAAGTACAGGATAATATAGATCAAATAGTAGAAGATAATAGAGAGTTAAATAGAAATGTACATCGTAAGATTTCTGATCTAGAGACAAGTATGCAATTTGTAATTACAGATACTGGAAAGAATTTAAATAGTTTGATACAACATGCTTCAGACAGATTCGATGCAAAACGTACAGCATTAGAAGAAGAAGCACAACGTAGACAAGATTTTTTAACAGATCAAATGAAAGATCTAGAAATTCGATTTGATGTTAAGCTTGAAAGAGCACTATCAAATCCTTTAGCAGGAAATTAATATGGCTGAACTAAAAGAAGAATGGAAATGTGAAAACTGCACTTGTGAAAATTGTACATGTACAGAGGAAAATAAATGTGAGAACTGTGAATGTATGAATACAGATGTAAGTTAATAAAAGTAATAGATGGGGATACTATAGATGTATGCATTGATCTTGGCTTTAAAATTACAATCGCAAATGAAAGGGTCAGATTACTGGGAATTGATACACCAGAGTCGAGAACGAGAAATAAGGAAGAAAAAGTTCTTGGCTTGGCTGCAAAAGCTAGACTTAAAGAACTTCTTCCGAAAAAATTTATAATAAAAACTTTTAAAGAAGAGAAAGGAAAGTTTGGTAGAGTGTTAGGTGTGCCTTTTGTAGATAGTGTAGATATATGTCAACAACTTATAGAGGAAGGTCATGCTAGAGAATATACAGGAGGAAAGAAAAAACCTTGGATAGTAATGTGATATGGCCTTATACAAATGAAGAAATGGATTGGTTAAATGGAAAGAGTAAATAGAACATCTTCTACAGTACCTTTTGGATATAAGTTATCTGAAGATCAGAAAGTATATGAACCTATAGAAAAAGAACTTGAACTATTAGATAAAGCTTTTGGCTATGTGCAAACTGTTGGTGCTGCTAAAGCTGCTAGATGGTTATCAACAGCTGCAAATAGAAAAATATCTAATCCCGGTTTGACAAAACGTATGAATAAAGGATTGTACCTATAGAAGAAGAAAAGAAAAAACGAGGTAGGCCACCAAAACAAGAAGGACAGCCAAAAGGTTCTTACAGTTGGTCTTCTCGCATGAGAGCCAAGCTTGCTACTCAAAAAAAGCTTTCTGCCAAACGGAAAAATGCTGAAAAGCTAACCAAACAGGCTAAACAAGCTAGAGCAACAGCAAAAAAGGCTCAGGAGGCATCTAAAAAGGTAGATGATGCGTTAAAAGGTAGAGGAAGGTCCGTAGTTACAACTGATGATCTAAAACACGTTCCAAAAGCATTAAGAGATCATCTAAAAGACCATGACGTTGTATTTAGACCGAATGAAGGACCTCAAACTACCTTTTTAGAGTCTCCAGAACGAGATATACTATACGGTGGAGCTGCTGGAGGTGGTAAATCATATGCACTATTAGCAGATGTACTTCGAGATGCATCAAATCCTAATCACCGAGGGCTGTTATTAAGAAGAACACTGGCAGAATTGACAGAGTTAATAGATAAAAGTAGACAACTATATACAAAAGCTTTTCCCGGTGCTGTATTTAAACAAGCTAAATCAACATGGGAGTTTCCATCCGGAGCAAAGATATGGTTTTCATATGTTGATGATGATAGAGATGTAACAAGATACCAAGGACAAGCTTTTAATTGGATAGGTATAGATGAAATAACACAATATCCTACACCCTACGTATGGAATTATTTACGATCTAGATTAAGAACAACAGATCCCAGTTTAGATATGTACATGCGTTGTACAGCAAACCCCGGAGGTGTAGGGGGTTGGTGGGTTAAAAAGATGTATCTTGATCATGCACCACCTGATGAACCTTTCTGGGCTAGAGATTTTGACAGTGGAGATATTCTTAAATATCCAAAAGGGCATTCAAAAGGAGATGAACCTTTATTTTTAAGAAAGTTTGTACCTGCTAGATTAACTGACAATCCTTTTCTGTTTGAAGATGGTCAATATGAAGCAATGTTGATGTCTTTACCAGAAGTAGAAAGAAAAAGATTACTTGAAGGGGATTGGGATGTAGCTGAAGGTGCAGCCTTTACAGAGTTTAGTAAAAGTATGCACGTTGTAGAACCTTTTGAAGTACCAGATGGTTGGGCTAGAGTAAGATCAGGAGATTATGGATATGCTTCACCTTCCTGTATACTTTGGGGTGCAATTGATTGGGATAATAATATTTGGATATACAGGGAATTATATGTCAAAGGATTTACAGGAGAAAGACTTGGAGATACCATCATGGAGATGGAAAGAGAAGATCCTGTAATACAACATGCAGCTTTGGACTCTTCTTGTTGGAACAAAACAGGATTAGGTCCTAGTATAGCAGAAACAATGATAAGAAGAGGAGTAAGATGGATACCAGCAGACAGAAACAGAATGGCAGGAAAGATAGAAGTGCATCGAAGGTTAGCTTGTGATGATTATGGAAATCCTCGTGTTCGTATTTTTTCCACTTGTAATAATCTTATCCGAACTATGCCCACGTTGCCTTTATCTAAAACTAATCCTGAAGACGTGGACACGAAAGCTGATGACCATGCATATGATGCATTGAGATATATGATGATGAGTAGAACTTTAGTAAATGTACATAGTCCTCATAGAATGACTAGGTATACACAAAAATATGAACCACAAGATCAAATATTTGGATATTAATTATGGCTGAATTAAGTAGTGAAATTTTAGAAGAATTATTGTTTCCTAATGGAGTAGAAAATGCTCCAGATACCAATGCACTTATTGGAAAGTTTAAAAATAAAACTTTAACAGTAAGAGATGCTTTAATTATACATGCTCAAGATACTGGAATACGTTTTGATAAACATGAGGTAGTTAAAAATATTACTACTAAACAAATGCAAGAGTTACTCCCAGATGAAGGAAAAAAGAAACCTACTAGAGCAGGAGGGTTTGTTACAAAAGTAAAAAAATTTAAAGAAATATTAGATAGGAATTTTTTTGATGTTACATATGATTTAAACGAATTAAATAAACTTGTAGGAGGAAAAGATATTAGAATTGCTGCTCAAGCAGTAGACGGTTCAACTAAAAAGTTTTTTGATGCTAATAAAACTGCTATTGGTGGTGGTCAACAAATAAACTATCCTAGAGATCCAATAACAAAAGTACCTCAATTAAGAGGTGGAATGGCTTTTGATGAAGTTCCTCCTCCTAAAAGTATATGGCCTCAAATTATACAAGCTACGGAAGAAATAGCTACAGATCCAAAATATGGGCCAACCTATGCAAAAGCTTTTTTTCTATCAGCAATACTTCCTATAAGAGGAAATGATATAACTCAAATGACTGTTAGTAAAAAATTTGCAGCTGGATTAGAGACAGTACGACCTAATTTATCTATAAATGCTGATGGGGTATTGACTTTAAGTTTAGAAAGCATGTTAGGTAGAGGACAAAAAGGATTACCAAGAAGAGTTGTCTTAACTCCTTTTTTAGATAATTTATTAAGAGCAGATTATGATGATGCAATAAAATCTAAAAGAAATTATTTATTTAATATAGAAACACTTGATGCTGATGGTAACATTATAAAAGGTAAAGACAAACTACCTACAACAACAAAGTTATCTGAGGCAGCTAAAGTACATTTTGCTCCTCTTATGAAAGAATTTGAATATATATTAGGCAGAGAAGTTGTAGGACTAAAAGATTTAAGAAAAATAGCTTCAAGCACCATAGCTATGCATCCTCGTATAAACAATCCAGAAATAGCTGTAGAACTATTAGGTCATACAGGAGATAAAGCTTTTATTAAAGGAGCTAGTAAAATGGATGCAAAATCTTATATAAGTAACATTGCCGGTGTAGGTGCAGAAGATAAAATTACAAATGTATTAGCTTTATATGAAAGTTTAATAGCAGATACATTAGAGTATTCTGACGTTAATGATTTAGCTAGAAATTCTGGAATATCTTTAGCAGATGAAACATTGCATATAGAAAAAATAGAAAATACAGGTCAAAAACAAGAAACAAGAATACAAACATCTGAAGAAATAGCAGAAGCTGCAGACAAGAGAAAAATACAACATAAGTTATATTTAGCAGGCAAAGAAAAAGAGATAGGAAAAACAAAATTAGAAGCTGAAGAATCTTTGTTAAAAGCTGCAGAGATGGAAAAAGAAAGAAGGGCTAAGTATGGAGATAATCAAGGTCCAGAAGTAGATAAGTTACATGCTAAAAGTAGTCCATTTTTACAAAAAATAGCACAAATGGCTGGTATTCCTGAAGAGGAATTAGTAGGTTTGACTACAGAGGAAATAAAAGAAAAAGTAAATAAAAAAACTAAAACGAACATAACAGGTAAAGATATTGGAAAATTAGGTTTTACAGGTGGTATAGCAGCTTTAGGTTTAGCTGCATATGGCTCTGATCCTGCCAGTGCTGCTGGACAAGATATAGCTTATTTAGGAGCTGCAACAGGAGCAAAAGTAATAGGTTTAGCAGGAGGTCCGGCAGTTACTGCTGGCATGGTAGCTGCAGAAGCATTTACTCCATCAGTTGCTTCAGATGATGTACAAGATCTTGTTTCTGATAAAACTTTTATGGAGATGGGAAGAATTAGTGAGCTTACTGGAGAAAGTCCTTTAGATGTAAATACAAAAGCACAAGCTTTAGCTGATGTACAAGATGTAGAAGCTCAAGTAAGTAGAGCTACAGAAGGTGGAAGTTTTGAACATCCACAAATAACAAGAGAAAAGCAAGCCAATCGAGCAAGATTAGAACAACAACTGTTTGATATAGGTTTACATTAACAATAAATAAGGGGAAAACTATGCCAAAAGGAGTAAAAGGAGCTTATAAATCTGACTATATTATGGGCCAAATGAGTAAACAAGGTGGAATGAATGAGGCTAATGAAAGTTCATTACATCGTGAAAAATTAGATTCACATGTAATGGGTGAAAACAGTGGAGCTTTTGAACAATCTGTAAAATCATCATCTACCAGTGGTAGTGCTCATACTAAACAATTAGGTATGATAATGGGCCAATCAAAGTCTCATAAATAATAAAGGATAAACATATGAGTGATCCTGTTGACGTTTCAGGTGAACTGAATCCGGACAGTGCTCCCGGTCTTGTTTCTGTAATTAAAGAAAGACAAAAGGAAGCAGAAGATGGAAGACAAGTTCATGAAGAACGGTGGTTAAAAGCTTATAAGAATTTTCGAGGAGTGTATGATTCTACAACTCAATATACTTCTACAGAAAAATCTAAAGTTTTTATAAAAATAACAAAAACTAAAGTACTTGCTGCCTATGGACAAATTGTAGATATATTATTTGCAAATAAAAAATTTCCTATAACAGTAGAATCTACCCCAGTACCGGAGGGTGTAGCTGAATTTGCTCATTTAAAAACTCCTTTAGATGATATTCCTACAAGTTCTGTAGGTTATGAGGGTGATGGTAGAGAACTACTACCCGGAGCTACTGAAGCAACTGATGGAATGGATTATTTAGGAGGATTAGCTAAAGAGTACGAAGGAGCACCGTTAGCAGAAGGTATATCAAAAACTGGAGAACCTCAAATATCTCCTGCAGCAGAAACTGCTAGACGAATGGAAAAAATAATACACGATCAATTAACAGGGTCAAATGCTATAACTACTCTTAGAAATTCTATATTTGAATCTGTACTATTGGGAACAGGTGTAGTAAAAGGACCATTTACTCATACTAAAACTGTTCACAAATGGGAAAAAGAAGAAGATGGAAGTAAAGAGTATATTCCTTACCATAAAGATATACCTAAAATAGAATCTGTATCCTGTTGGGATCTTTATCCCGATCCAGTTGCCACTAATATCGAAGATTGTGATTATGTAATTCAAAGACATAAAATGAATAGATCACAATTACGTAATCTTATGAATATGCCTATGTTTGATCCTGATGCTATTAGAGAAGTATTGGCAGGAGGAGGTAATTATGTTGATAAATATTTTGAAAGTATTATAAAAGATGATGAGCAGCAAATGCGTAGTTCTAATGAAAGATTTGAAGTATTAGAATATTGGGGTTGTATTGATGCTGATTTATTAGAACAAATAGGTATAGATGATACTGGAGCAGACCCACTAGGTCAAGTACAAACTAATATATGGGTATGTGGAGGCCAAATATTACGAGCTGTAATAAATCCTTTTATACCAATGCGTATTCCTTACCAAATATTTCCTTATGAAATAAGCCCATATCAAATATGGGGTATTGGTATTCCAGAAAATATGGAAGATGCACAACTTTTAATGAATGGTCATGTTCGTATGGCTATAGATAATTTATCTCTTGCTGGAAATCTTGTATTTGATGTAGATGAAACATCTTTAGTACCCGGTCAAAATTATGAAATATTTCCCGGAAAAGTATTCCGAAGACAATCTGGAGTTACAGGAACTGCAGTAAATGCTATAAAATTTCCTAATACTGCAGGTGAAAATGTACAAATGTATGATAAAGCTAGACAATTAGCAGATGAAGAAACTGGTATACCCAGTATAATGCATGGGCAGACAGGTGTTACTGGCACAGGCAGAACAGCAGCAGGCTTATCCATGTTACTTGGATCAGCAGGCTTATCCATTAAGACTGTTATAAAGAATCTTGATGATCATCTTTTAAAACCAATGGGAGAAGCTTTCTTTCAATGGAATATGCAGTTTAATAAAGAAAATCCAGATATAATTGGTGATCTTGAAATTAAACCAAAAGGTGTTTCTTCTGTAATGCAAAAAGAGGTACGTTCTCAAAGGTTAACTGCTCTTTTGCAAACAGTTAGTAATCCAATGTTAGCTCCTTTTATTAAAATACCAAATTTAATAAGAGAATTAGCAATATCTCAAGATATAGATCCAGACAGTCTTGTTAATGATATGAATCAAGCACAGATCTATGCTGAAATGTTGAAAGGAATGATGCAAAATGTCCAACCAGAACAACAACCAGAATCAGGAAGCCCTCAAGCTCCTGTCCCCGGTACTGAGCAGTCCCCAAGTATGGGAATCCCTACAGAAACTCCTCAAGGGCCTCAACCAACAGACCTTACAGGCTCTGGTAATGGCACAATCGGAGTTGGAGGTGTACCGACTGCAGGGGAGAGCCAGTTTGCTGGCAATGCTCCTCAATTTGAAGAATAATTATGATGAAATGAAAAAGGAAAGTGGTAAAAAATAATGGCTATAAATACTGATGAAGGATTCTTAGGATCTCCAGATCCAATTTCTGTACAAACAGATTTTGGGTTAGGTGAACACAGTGCTTTTTTAACAGAAGATGATGTTAAACCTAGTCAACCTTATCAAGTAACAACTTTTCAAGAAACAATAGCTGCTTCTCCTGCTATCTCTGTAGGAGGAGGTTATGATCCATATGCTAACGACCTTACAAATATAATATCTCCTTTTACTGATCCTGAACAAATTAGAGAAAGAAGAGAAAAAGAAAAAAAACAAAGAGAACGAGTAAAAGCTTATGGAGGAGCTGATCCATTATTTCAATATGAACCTACATTAGATATAACTTCTCCAGATGTACCTCAATTTGCTGCTAAGGTACCAGATCCTTTTTTACAATTTTCTCCTACTCCTAGAACAGACCTTACTAAAAAAAGTCAAACATATGGTTTAGAAACAGAAGTTGATGAAGATTATTATGCAAAAAAGTATAATCCTAGAAGACCGGGGATAGATGAACCTACATTTGCTGAAGTAGGAGGGGATATATTACAAAAAAATGTAGAAGAACATCTATATGATACTGGAGAAGAAATACTTAGCCAAAATTTACAAGATATGTATTCATCATATTTTAGAGGTGGTGGTTCTGGTGTAAATCCATTAGGACAACCTATGTACGGTAGTACTGCTCCAAGTATATATAACACAGCAGTTTTAGGAGGAGGGAGTGCTCCAGCTTCTTGGTCAGGAACAGGATATGGAGGAATAAATACCGGAGGTGCTCCTTCATCTGTAGGAACTAGTTCAGCTGCAAAGGCATTAGGTTATGCAGGAGCAGCTTTTGGAGCCTATAGTGCTGCAGAAGCTTGGGGAAATAAAGATTATGCAGGAGCTGTAACAAATTCAGCTTGGGCTGTAGCATCTGTAAATCCAGCAGCTTTACCTTATGCTATAGGTTTAGAAGCAATTAGTCAAATTGGAAGAACTTTTGGTTGGTGGGGAGGTAAACCAAAACCCGGATTTGGTGGTGCAGAAATAAATTTAAATACAAATACTAATAATTTAGAATTTACTGGAACAACATATAGCTATAATGGATTTGATCCTAGTCAAGCAGGAAGACATGCAAATCAAGCTGTGCAATTTTTAAATGGCTGGTCTGATAAATTTGGAATGAAATTAAATTCTGAAAAAGCTGCTCAGGCAATAAAAGAAGCAAGAATACGAGGAGGTAACTATTTAAGAAGAATAGATGTAAGTCCTTGGAAAGATGGTTCAGGAAGTTCTTCTGAAATGATTGAAAGATGGATGGATTCAGGTGCATATGAAGGAAATCCTACCTATTATAATGCTGAACTTGGAGAACGAGTAGGATTTACGTCTCAAAAACAATATGAACGAGCAGTAAATAAATATGCTAAAAGTATTTTTGGTTAAAGGAGTAATTATGTTAAGTTTAGAACAATTAGATCATGAATTTATAGGAAAAGGAGATCCTCATGTTGAATCTTTACGTTTAAAGCAACAGTATGAACAAAACTTAACTCCAGAAGAACTACAAAGATTAGTAGAAATATCTCCTATAGTAAATGAATTTATGGTTTTAGATTTTAAAGGAAGAACAGGACAGTTTCCAGAAGGACAAAGACAAATACCTATAGAACAAGTACCAGAAAATGAACAGATGGGGTTAGAAGAATATGCTCATATGAGAGGATTAGACGAAGAGTATATAAACGAAGTTATGACTGGTATTAATGGGCCAAAAGAAATTCATACAGGACAACAGCAACCTGTGTCTGAAGTTCCATTATCAGAAGAACAGCCTATACCTAAAGATATACCTAAAGATATGCCTAGACAAGAATTAGCTATAGGAGTAGCAAATTTACAGCAAGGACAACAGGAAGAAGTGCAAGGTATGCCACCTGTACAAGAGGTGTTACCGGGAGCTGGAACAGGGTTAATAGAAGATCCAATGGATGCAAATGCTTCTCCTGTTGCAGATACAGTACCAATGGATAATGTAGAAGAAGGTTCGGCTATCATAAATGCAGCAGCTGTACGTATTGTAGGTTTAAAAGATCTTATAAAACATAGAGATGAAGCTAGAGAAATATTACGTGCTCAAGGCATTGTAATAGATGATGAACTAGAATATCAGGGAGATGGAGTTGATATAGCTACTTCTAATGGAGAGTTTAAATTTAGTGCTCAAGAAGTTGAAATAATAGGTCAAGAAACTATAGATAAATGGAATAAAAAAGGTGCAGCTGAAACAGAACAAGCTATAGCAGAACAAGAAGGACAACCTGTACAAAATCCAAACCAAGTAGGTGTTCAGCCAGTAATGGGAGCTAGGGAAGGTATGATAGTACCTAAACTACCTCAACAAAAACCTATTGTTGAAAGTACTTTTGTAGATATAGTAAGGCCGGGTGTTATAGAAGTAGAAAGTACAAATAGACCTGATGCAGTTAGTAAAAAAGGTGCAGTAGGATTAATGCAATTAAGACCAATAGCTGTAAAAGATGTATTACTTAGAGGAAATAAAGGTAAACACTACACATCACAAACTCTTCCTACATGGTTAAAGAAACACGAAAATGTTTATGGTAATAGAAATTCCGGACAGTATAATATGAAAGATGCTGAAACAAATAAATGGTTTGGATCACAATATTTAAACATACTGTATAGGCAATTTAAAAATCCAGAATTAGCTCTTTTAGCCTATAACTTAGGTCCTTCATCTACACAAGAATGGATAAATAAAGGATCAATTTTAGGTAATTTAGGAAAAGAAGCTCTAGAATATGTACCAAAAGTTTATAAAAAATTAGGAAGAACACCAGAAATTTTTACAGGAGATGAATATCTAAAAGCTTTAGAAAAAGCTAATAGAAAAAAATAACCTGTAACTAAATTCCAGCTACCCGGTATGCCACTGGCACTGGATTCTGCAACCAAAAAAACAGCTACCCTCAATTAAGAGGCACTGTAAAAGGAGGTAACTATGGCAAAGAAAAAGACTAACAAACACAACAAGGCAAGCATTCTTGAAAATGATCCTCGTGCAAATATGTACCAAGGAAAAGATAGAGAATTAACAAATGACGATGAAGAAACTGAAGTAACTGAGGACACTGATGTCAAGGCCAAGGCAGAAGCTACTCCTGAAGTCGAAGGTTTTATGGATGCAAATAATGCAAGTGCTGTTCCCAATAAGGAAGAAATTCCTACTGAAAAAAGGGAAGGGCATGATTATAAGAAAAGATATGATGATCTTAAAACGTACTACGATCAGAAATTGTCCGAATGGAAGCAGGAAAAGGAAACTTTGGAAGCACAAAGTAAAATTGCTGAAAAACAAGTACAATATGCTCCCCCTAAGACTGATGAAGATCTAGAACAATTTAAAGATCAATATCCAGACGTATATCAAGTTGTTGAAACTATTTCTCACAAAATGGCTTCTAAGCAAGTAGAAGATTTACAATCTGAAATAGGTCGTATTTCTGAACGTGAACAAAAGTTAAAAGTTCAATCTGCTTATAAACAACTTTTACATACTCATCCTGATTTTGATGAAATCAAAACTTCACCAGAATTTTTACAATGGCTTGAAGAACAGCCCAAAAGCATTTCTGAGGGTATTACTAAAAACAATACCGATCCTGTTTGGGCAAGTAGGACTGTTGACTTATATAAAGTGGATGTTGGAATAGACAGGAAAAGGAAATCAACCAAACCGAGTGATGCTGCTAAGACAGTTACTAAGGCTACTAGCCGAGATGTAAATGTTGGACAGAATAACAAGACATGGAAGATTTCAGAGATTCAAAAACTCAAACCTTGGGATTTTGAAAAACTTGAGCCAGAGATTGATCAGGCTATGAAGGAAGGCAGGGTTGATCTTGAGGCATAACTTAAACTAGGGAGGACTATAGTATGGCTACTATGGCAAGAGCTGGTGGTTATAATAACCTTGCAAAAGGTAATTGGGCACCGGCAATATACAGTCAAAAGGTTCTCAAATATTTCCGTAGAGCATCGGTTGCAGAAGCTATTACGAATACCGATTATACTGGAGAGATTGAGAATTTTGGAGATACTGTAAACATACTGAAAGAACCTACCATTACTGTGGCTTCTTATGCTCGTGGCACAACCGTGAATACACAAGAACTTACTGACGATCAAATTCAATTGACTATTGATCAAGGTAATTACTTTGCATTTAAGGTTGATGACATAGAGGAAAGACAGTCTCATGTAAATTGGGAAGCTCTTTCAACTTCAGCAGGTGCATATACTTTGAAAAAAGCTTATGATTATAACGTGCTGAAAGCAATAAATGATAATGCAGCTAGTGATACCACTAATCTTGGTGCAGCTGGTTCTGCAATATCATGTAATACAGGTAACGAATGTGCTAACTATCTTAGTACAGCATCACGTATCTTAGATGAACAAGATGCTCCACAAGAAAATCGTTGGTTTGTTGCTCCTCCTCAATTCTATGAAATCATGAGACAAGCAGATGCTAAACTCGTGGATTCATCTGTAATTGGGGGTGCTTCCGTATTAACTAATGGACTAATAACAGATAAAACTGTACATGGATTTAAAATGTACCAGTCTAATGTTTTACAAGTTGGTTCTGCAGGAGCAGCAGCATCTCATACTTTTGGACCGTCAAGCACATCTGGAGAGTGTGATACTTTATTTGGGCATATGTCTGGAGTAGCAACTGCTTCACATATTGCTAAAACTGAAGTAATTCGTGATCCGGACAGCTTTGCAGACGTAGTACGTGGCTTACACGTATTTGGTCGTAAAGTACTTCGTGGGTCAGGCACAGGATATACAGCAGTATATGCTGGTGTTGTTGACTTGAACACATAATTGGAGGAATGATTTATGGCAACATGGACCGTAACAGGTGGTGGGTCAACTGGTCATAACTCCAGTGCACCTACCGTTAAAATCTATAGTGAAATCGTAGATTTTAGTGAATTTACAACAGCAGGAACTGATGTCGTAGAAGTGATAGAATTACCTGCTAATTCACTAGTTCTATATGCAGGTTTAGATATTCTAACTGCAGATAGTTCTGGTAATTCAAATGCCCTATCTCTTGGAGATGGAGCTGATGTAGACAGGTATGTCGCAGCATCTACTCCTACTGCAGGAATAGAAGTAACTAGAGCTAGAGCAGGTGATTCCAGTCTTGGAACTACTTCTGTAGGCTATGCTTACTATGCAGCAGCTGATACTATTGATGTAGTATCTTCAGTTGGGGTAACAACTACAGCTAAAGTTAGAGTCTTTGCAGTCGTAGCAGATTGTGATGGACATGGTGATAATGAAGCACAAAATGTAACTTTTGCTTAATGCTATCTGGTGGGGGAGGTTAAAACTCCCCTGCCTTTTATATAAAGAGAAAATTATGACAGTACATAAAATAGGTTCAAAAGCACGAGAAAAATTAATTGTAACAGATAAATATCCTGAATATATGCCTAAACCAATTGTAGATACTACAGAACTTAGATTACGTTCAATAGAACAAAGCTTAATTTTAATATTAAATAAATTAGATGGAAATACTGACGAAAAAGGGTAGATTATAAAATGGCAACCACATACTTAACATTAGTAAATAACGTCTTAAATGAATTAAATGAACCCGAATTGACTTCTTCTACATTTTCCAGTAGTAGAGGAATACAGACATCTGTTAAGAAATTTGTGCTAAAAGCTATGCATGAAATATATAGTTCCTTATCCGAAATTCCTGATTTATATAAGTCTACATATCAAGTTACTAATGCAGGACAAAGAACATATGCCCTACCATCTTCTGCTTCTCCTCAAAGTGGTGATCTTGCTTATAGAAAAGTAGACTGGGATACATTTAGATTAGTACCAAATGAATTACTAACAAATGGTGAGTTTACTTCAGATATATCCAGCTGGACAACTATAGCAGGTGCAGGAAGTGCAGCTTATAACTCTGGTGGAAATGGTAGATTACGATTAAATGATTATGCTGCATACCAAGCATTTTCTACCGTAAAAGATACAACATATAGAATACAGGTAAGAGCTTTTGATTCAGCTAGTACAGGGCAAGAATTAAAAGTACAGGTAGGTACCTCTGCTGAAAATACTACTAATTTAAGTACAACACTAAGTGTATCTGATTTTGGATCTGGTAATGTACTTGATACTACATTTACAGCAACAGTGCAAACAACATATGTAACATTAAACAATCCATCCACAGCAACAAATATGGATGTAGATTATGTAAGAATATCCGAAGATATACCTGTAAAAAAATTAACATATATATCCTATGACGATTGGAATACAAAGTATTTAGAAAGAGATTTAGCTAATTCAAAATCAACTTTAGGTGTACCAGATTGTGTTTATCCTACACAGGATAAAAAATTTGGCTTATCTCCAGTGCCTAATCAAAGTAATTATGAAATACAATATGAATATTGGAAGGTACATACCGATCTATCTGCTCATGGAGATACTATGGATTTAGATGATAGATTTAAAGATTTAATTATAACAAGAGCTAACTACCATGCTTACAAACTTCGTTCTGATCCTCAAGCTGCTCAGATGGCATATCAAGAATATGAAAGATTGTTACAAGTGATGAGATCAGAGTACATAACTACTAAATCATATATGAGAGATACAAGGATATAATATGCCAGATACTTCCTATATGAAACCATTTACAGCTGCTTGTGCAGGAGGATTAACTCTAAATAAAGATGTATTTACTATGCATCCGGGTGAAGCTTTACAATTAACTAATTTTGAACCTGATATAGCTGGTGGATATAGAAAACTAAATGGTACTACAAAATATAATTCTACTATAGTACCACACGTTTCTACATCATCTGAAAGAGTGTTAATGGCTGCAATATTTAATGATGTAATCGTAGCAGGAAGAGGTGGAACAGTTTACACAGGAACTACAAGTGGTAGTTGGACAAGTAGAGCTACTAGTAAAGGCACAACCTATACATATGATTTTGATAAGTATAATTATAATGGAACTGATAAAATAATAATAGCTACAGGAGCAGCTGCAGCTTTTACACTTGATACAAGTTACAGTGAGGATATAATAAATGCTACCGGTGGGGGTACAGCTCCTACTAATCCAAAGTATGTAAAATCTTTTGCAAATCACATGTTCTATGGAGGTATGTCTGATTCTACACATTCTGTAATATTTTCTGGTCCATTTACTGAAGATGACTTTGATACAAATGCTGGAGAAATAAAGGTTGGTGATGTAGTTACAGGATTAAAAGTCTTTCGTGATGAGCTGTATGTATTTTGCCAAAGAAAAATTTATAAGATAGCAGGAACAAGTTCCAGTAATTTTGCACTTGCTGAAGTTGCTAAAAACGTGGGTACAATAGCCCACCATTCAATACAGGAGTTAGGTGGTGATATTATATTTTTATCTGCAGATGGCATACGAACAATTGCTGGTACTACAAGAATCGGAGACGTGGAGCTTGGTACTGTATCTAAGCAAATCCAAGAACGAATTAGTGATATTACCTATGATAACATTACTTCTTTAGTAATAAGAGATAAATCACAATATCGTTTGTTTTATCCAATAACAGCAGGATTAGAGAATGCACAGAAAGGTTTAATTGCTGTAATAAAGGTAAATCCTAACAGCCAACAAATGGGATACGAATATTCTGATATAAAAGGACTGAAGGTTTCTTGTTGTGATTCTGACTATATAAGTAATGTAGAAACAGTTGTACATGGTGGGTATGATGGATATATCTACAAACAAGAATCAGGTAACGTATGGACTAGAAGTGCTTCAACAGCTAATTTAAATGCTATTTACCGATCACCAGATATAACAATGGGAGATCCGGGAATCAGAAAAAATATGCAAAGAGTAAATCTTAACTGGGAACCGGAAGGAGAAGTAGCTGCTAATTTATACTTACGATATAACTATGATGATACTAGTACACCACAGCCAAGTGTATTTGCAATAACTACAGCAGGAAGTGGTGCTAATTATGGAGTAGGAAAATATGGAACGTCAGCATATGGACAGGGAGATTTACCAATAACACGAACACCTGTAGAGGGATCAGGCTTTGCTGTAGCTGTAAAACTAACAGATACTGGAGATAAAGTTCCTTGGTCCTTAAAAGGATTTGAATTAGAATTTACACCGGGAGGGAGAAGATAAATGGTTGCCTATACCAGACAAAAAGAAGCAGATATTGCAGATGGGTTAGTTATTGAGGCTGCTGATCTAAATGCTGAATTTGATGCAATACTTGCATTTTGCCAAGCACCAACGATAGGAGCAGGTGCTGCAGGAACAGATATTGCACTGACATTTGATGGAGAAACAAATGATGGTGTTATAACATGGATGGAAGATGAGGATTATTTTAGATTTTCTGATGGAATAAATGTTGGTGTTGATGGTACAGGATATGATGTAAAGTTTTTTGGAGATACTTCTGGAAAATATTGGTTATGGGATCAATCAGCAGATGGAGTTGTACAAATTGGAACATTAACCGTAGGGGTTGATGATGCAGGGCATGATGTAAAGTTTTTTGGAGATACAGCAAGTGCTTATATGTTGTGGGATACTTCAACAGATGATTTAGTTTTAGCAGGTGCAGCAGGTATTGATCTTGCTGGTGATATAGACGTTGATGGTACAGCTAATTTAGACAATACGGATATAGATGGAACACTTGCTGTTGATGGTACAACTATTTCATTAGATGCAACAACATCCCTAAACATTGATAATTCTAGTACTACAAATGGTATTACTATAGGTACTGCAACATCTGGTGTACCTATTTCCATTGGGCATACAGTTTCTGAAGTAACCATTAATGATAATCTTACTGTTACAGGAACTCTAACTCTTGGATCTGGTGCAGAATTAACAGAAGCAGAATTAGAGATGCTAGATGGAATAACTGCAGGTACAGTTGCAGCAAATAAGGCAGTTGTTGTTGATTCCAATAAAGATGCAGCCAGTTTTAGAAATGTAACTTTAACAGGTGAGTTAGATGCTGCAACTTTAGATATATCTGGAAATGCAGATATTGATGGTACACTAGAAGCTGATGCTATAACAGTTGATGGCACAACTCTTGCTGAGTATATTTCTGATACTGCTGGTGCTATGTTTAGTAGTAATACTGAAACAGGTATTTCAGCAACATATCAAGATGGTGATAACACAATAGATTTAGAAGTAGCAGCTGCACAAACTACTATTACTTCTTTACTAGCAACTGATATTAAAATTGGTGAAGATGATCAAACAAAAATAGATTTTGAAACAGCTAACGAAATACATTTATATGCTGATAATGCTGAACAAGTGTATGTGGCTGATGGAATATTTGGACCACAATCAGATAGTGATGTAGATTTAGGTACAACTGGTGTACGTTGGAAAGATGCTTTTATAGATTCTGTTACAACAACAGGTAATGTTACTGTAGGAGGAGACTTAACAGTTACCGGTGATGATATTACTATGAACACTAATACAAGTGGTGCTGCTTTAATTGCTGATGGAACAAATTTTAATCCTGTTGTAATTTCTGGTGATGCTACTGTAGCAACAAATGGTGCTTTAACAATTGCTAACAATGCTGTATCCCTTGCTAAAATGGCTGGTCTTGCAAGAGGTAAGATTATATATGGTGATTCAAGTGGTGATCCTGCTGCTCTTACTGTAGGCTCAAATGGTCAAGTATTAAAATCTGATGGAACAGATATATCTTGGGGTGCTCAATCAGTATCTAGTCTTGCAGCTGATGATCTCTCTGCTGGTGATGCTGCAGTTACTCTTTCTACAACTTCTGGTAATATTACAATAGATGCAACAGCTAACGATAGTGATATTATATTTAAAGGAACAGATGCTACCTCTGATATTACAATGCTTACTTTGGATGGAAGTGAAGCTGGTAAAGCTATATTCAATGCTGGAATTACAATTGCTGATGCAGGTACTATAGGTTCAGCTTCTGATGCTGATTCTATAGCTATTTCCTCTACTGGTGTAGTAACCATGAATCAAATACCAGTATTCAGTGCTGGTATCAATGTTTCTGGTGGTACAATAGCTGGTACACTAGCTACTGCTGCACAAGGAAATGTTACAAGTTTAGGTACACTAACAGCATTAACTGTAGATGATGTTGCTATAAATGGTAAAGTTATAACCATGACAGGCTCAACAGATGATACTGCTGTATTTACTGTTGCAACCAATGGAGCTTTAACTTTAGAAACAACAGATACTGCTGCAGCTGCTGCTAATATACAGATAACAGCAGATGGAACTGCTGAACTTGCTGGTACTACTGTAACACTAGATTCTGGAGCAGATATTGTACTAGATGCTGCAGGTAACAATGTAACATTTAAATCAGCTGGTACATCAATACTTGACTTTAGCAATAGTTCTAGTGATGCTATTATTACTGCTAGTGTACAAGATAAAGATATTATATTTAAAGGTGATGATGGTGGAAGTGCTGTAACATCTTTAACTATGGATATGTCTGCTGCTGGTAAGTCAATCTTTGGAGCTGCTGCTGTAGGAGCTACACAAACAGCCAATGCAACGGGTAGTACAACACTAGACTTTGACACCTATCAAAACTTTGTACTAACAGCAACAGGAAACGTAACTTTAGCTAATCCAAGTACAGAAAGTGCTGGACAAAGTGGTGTAATTGTGCTAATACAAGATGGTACTGGAAGTAGAACATTATCTACAGGTTCTGATTTTGAATGGCCTGCTGGTACTGCTGGAACAATTTCAACTGCAGCTAGTGCTGTAGATGTTATACCGTATTTAGTTGATGCTTCAAATAGTATATTATTGGGAGCACCTCAATTAGCATTTGCAACACCTTCTTAATATAACGGAGTAATTTAATTTGAGTGGACCTCTTTCTAATCCTTTTATGTTTAATGCAGCTGCTGATGCTGATTTTTATGAATATCAGATAGCAAACTCACTTCGTGTAACAGATGGAGGTGGTTATTTAGAAACTGATAGTATATCTTCAACTAATAATACTCCTTATACAGCTAGTTTTTGGGTTAAAAGAAGTAAGATAGGTAGTGAAATGTGTGTTATGGGTTCTAGTGGGGGAGGTCATAATCTACAATTTGAAGCCGATAATACTTTTATGATTGAGAGTTTTGGTGAATCACCAACAACAGCAGTTTATCGTGATGTTAGTGCTTGGTATCATATTCATATTAAAAATCCTATGAGTGATAATATAGAATTATATATAAATGGAGTTGCACAGACTTTATCAGCAAACTCAACTGGTGCAGTAGGATTATTTGTTAATGGTTCTAAAATACAAGTAGGATGTAAAAATAATGGAGGTTCGGATTTTGAGGGGTATATAGCTGAACTTTATGCTATATACAATCAAACTCTTGCATATACAGTATTCGGAGAATTTAAAAATGGAGTCTGGGTTCCTAAAGATGCTTCTTCTGCTATAACATTTGGATCAAACGATTTTTATTTAAAGTTTGCAAACAGCTCAAATCTTGGATTAGATAGTAGTGGGCAAGGTAACAATTTAACTAACACAGGATCTATGGGTGCAGATCATCAAACAGGAGATACTCCAACTTTTGATGGTTCTTCTAATGGTGGTAATTTCTGTACTGCTAATTCTCTAATTAAAGATACAAATCTTTCAGCTTTAGATGAAGGAAATCTAAAATTTGATATGGGAACTAATCAAAGAGGTGGAACTTGTACTTTTGCTGTTCCTTTAACTGGCAAATGGTACTGGGAAGCTTCTATGCATGGTAATGCTGGTGGTGATGAATTTTGGACAGGAATTTCATTAGCAGGAAGAGATTTAACTGCTTCAAGAGGGGGAGCTGCAATAACAGGTGTTTATGGTCTTATGTGGAGTAATTATAGTGGTTCTAATTATTATCCTAGAAAGATAGAAGATGGTAGTCTTAATACTACTGAAGGAGGTAATCTTGGAACAACAACAAATTCTATAGTTGGTGTTGCTGTAAATAGAGATGATGATGAATTAAAAGTTTATGTTAATAATACTTTAGAATGGACAATGGATATATCAGCAACTAATGAGTATTTTCCTGCTTTTGGCCTAGGGGGAGCAGGTGATGCTAGTAGGTATCTAGTTTTAAATTTTGGCCAAGATGGAACTTTTGCTGGCAATAGAACTGCTCAAGGAAATGCAGATGGAAATGGATATGGTAATTTTTTCTATTCCCCACCTACAGGACATGTAGCTCTTTGTGCTGCTAACCTTCTTACACCTGCAGCAGATCCAGCAGAAGAAGAACAGCCTGCAAAGTTTTTTAATGTTATTACTTATACAGGAAATGGTACTTCAAATAGTGTTACTGGAGTTGGATTTAAACCTGATCTAGTATGGGTAAAATGGAGACATGGTACATATAATCATACTTTAGGAAATACAACAAGAGGAACAGGAAAATACGTACAAGCAGATGCTGAAACAGCAGAAGCTAGTGATGCTCAATCTTTTACAGCATTTGGTAGTGATGGGTTTACTTATGGAACAGAGTTATCTGGTAATCAAAATACTTATCCAATGATCTCATATAGTTGGAAAGCAAATGGTGGTACAACATCTTCAAATAGTAATGGATCAATAACATCAACAGTTCAAGTAGATTCAAGTAGAGGATTTTCTATAATTCAATATACAGGAAGTGGAAGTGGTGCAATAACTTATGGGCATGGATTAGGTGTTGCTCCGGAGTTTATTGTAAATTTTCGGTTAGCATCTGGTCAATCTCGTACAACTTATCATCATTTAATGAATAACGGTGCTGCTCCTGCTGACCAAGGCAGAATATATTTAGATGCTACAAGTTCCTACGATACAGGAAGTGGTGGTTTATGGGATGTAAGTGAAATAAATACTACTACCATAGGATGCACATCTGGAACATGGATGAATCAAAGTGAGGCTTTTTTAACATTTGCTTGGGTGGGAAAAGAAGGATTTTCTAAATTTGGGAGCTATGAAGGAAACGGAAATGCAGATGGTACATTTGTTTATACAGGCTTTAGACCGGCTTTTATAATGACTAAATCAGTAGATTCAACAAGTTCTTGGCATATGTATGATGATAAAAGAGAAGGGTATAATGTTGATAATGATGCGTTAGAAGCTGATGCTACAACAGCAGAAGTTACAACAGATATGATTGATATACTTTCTAATGGATTTAAGTTTAGAATAGCCACAGATCCAAATGTAGCAGAAACTTATGTTTATGCAGCATTTGCACGTAACCCATTTAAATATGCCACAGCAAGATAAGGGAGAAAAATAATGTGGGCTTTAGTAAAAGATGGAAAAATAGAAGAAATAATATCCCATCCGAAAGGGATGACGATAGACGATATAAGTCATCCTAAAACTATTTTTAATGTTTGGACAGATGTAGATCGTAAGAATATAGGTATTTTACCAGTAACAACTTCAGGATCTCATTTAGACAATAGATTTTATACAGAAAAGAATGAATCTTTTGCTATAGCTGGAGATGGAAATAGTGTTGTAAGAACAATTGGTGAAAAAGCAGCTGATAGAAGACTAGATGATGAAGATGCTACCGATAGTGAGGGGAATAAATTAAAAGATAAAGATGGAAATCAAATTATTAACTATGGTTTAAAAACACAAGCAAAAGAAAAAGCAACAAACTATGCTAATAGTTTATTACAAGGTTTTAATTGGTTAATACAAAGAAAAGTAACAGCAGATACAGCTATACCTTCTGATGTACTTACATACATGGCAGCAATTCGTACTGATCATAAAGCAATCTGTGATGCTATAGATGGAGCAAGTGATATGGATGCTTTTGTTGCATTACATACTAATACATATAAAACTGTAGATGGTGAAAAAGTTATAGATACAATAGCTAGAGTAAATCGTTGGACAGATGATAAAGACATAAGGGATTATAGACGATGAAATACTTATTTTGGATAGGGGTAGCTATACTGCTTTATATATTAATAGTACCTACACTAAAATCCCAAGGAATTGAAGGTGAAGTAGAAACGAGAGCAATCATGAGAAGCCTTATCTGTGCAAAAGATTTTGACTTTGCTCATAGAGACTTAACAGAATCCTATGGTGAAGAGGTAATTTGGGAAGGGATAACAACTGGTAATAAAATACTAGTAAGGCTGTACATGAATAAAGAAAAAGGGCTGTGGACAGTTTTTGAAATATATCCCGATGGAAGTGGTTGTGCTGCTTTTGGAGGAAATCAATCTACGTTGAGGGAGACAACAAGTGGCACCGAACAGTGAAGTAGACGGAGTAGAAATTGGAAAATTAATTCAAGCTGTTGAGACGTTAAGCAAAGAAGTTGATACGTTGACTTGTAGAATTAGAGATTTGGAAAGTCAATTGAACAAGGGTAAGGGAGTATTAGTAGGAATATTTCTCGTAGCCTCTGGACTTGGAGCTGCAGTTTCAGCAATGTTTGGTAAATGGTTTGGAGTATAGAAAATGGCTAAATTACCAATTATAAGTATGAGAAATAATAGAAAAGGGTATGCTGAAGGAGACTTTGTAAGTGATATTCCTGAACAAAAAACAACTTTAGATGTAGGAGAAACAGCAGCAGTTACTCCTCTTGTTGAAGATACATCTAAAGAAATTGTTTCAGAAGATATTGGACAAGTATCTACAACAGTTCCCAAAGCAGATGTATCTATTGGAGGAACGTCTGATTTAAATGTTGCTGTTCCTGCTACTCAAAATGCAAGTACATATACCGGATATACTTCTTTAAATACTCCTACAGCACAGGCTGCCCAAGGTTCTTTAGATTCTAGATCTATAGTAGGTGAACCTTCAATGACAGCAAATGCTACTCGATTAGAACAGGATGTATCTGCAGGTTCTCAAGCTACAGCTGCAGAGGGTACTATATCTTCTCTAGGCACAGTGCAAGGACAACTATCTAATTTGATGGCTCAATTAAATACTGATGGAGCTGATTTACCCCCTTGGGCTGCTCCTGCTGTACGAAAAGTAAATGCCATAATGAATCAAAGAGGTCTTGGTGCTTCATCTATGGCTTCTGCTGCAGTAACCCAAGCTATATATGAAGCTGCATTACCTATAGCAAGTCAAGATGCAAAGACACATGCTGCTATAGATTTACAAAATTTAACTAATAAGCAACAGGCTGTATTACAAAATGCTACTGTCTATGCAGCTATGGATAAAGCTAATCTTGATGCAAGAATGCAAGCTGCTGTAAATAATGCAAAATCTTTTTTATCTTTAGATTTAACAAATATGACTGAACAAAATAAAATAAATCAAATAGAGTTTCAAGGAAAAATGCAAGATTTACTAGAAGATCAAAAAGCTGTAAATGCTGCTCAACAATTTAATGCTAAATCTGAAACACAAGTTATGGAATTTTTTGCTGAGTTAGGAACTCAAATAGAAAATGCAAATAAAACAAGAGTGGCAGCTATGAAACAATTTGATTCTAGTGAAACTAATGCAATATCTAAATTTAATTCTCAAGTAGAAGATTCTAGAGATAAATTTAATGCTCAAATGTATGCTCAGATAGCACAGGCAAATGCAAATTGGAGAAGATCTATAAATACAGAAAATACTGCTGTAGCAAATGAAAATAATAGAATTAACTCAGCAAATTTATTAGGTTTATCAAGAACAGCTCAAGAACAACAATGGCAAAGATATAGAGATGAAGCTCAATGGCTTGTTACAACTTCTGAAAATGCTAGAGATAGAGCACATAAGATAGCTTTACTAGGTCAGGAGAATAGTTATGACGTTGCACAATATAATAAAGAAAGAAAAGATGCCTTAACTAGTGATCTAGCTTTAATTACATTAGAAGGTGTTTTAGGTTATATAAATAGAAGTACACCTACAGAAGGAGAAGGTTAATTATGGCAAATACTACCGGTGGAAGTTTTTGGAAAAATTTAGTAGAATATGGATCAGATATTTATGATGACGTTTCTGATTGGTGGAAAAATGTTCCTGAAGGACCTAGTTTTTTAACTACAGGAATAGGTGGAAGACCTATTATGAGTCCTGACTCTGATCTATCGGATTTACGTAATCGGACTAAAGGACAGCAAGGTTGGGATTGGTTATCAGATTTAGGATCAGATATATATGATTATGGTAAACAAGCTTATGGTTATGCTAAAGATCTGTATGATTATATTCCGTCAGATGTAAGAGAATATGGTGCAAAATATTTAAAAGATAAATTTCTTCCAGCAGGAGGAAGTCCGGATTCTGATGATAAAGATAGACCTCGATCTACTCATCAAAACAGAAAATTAGCATCAAAGTATGGTCATCAATCTGTAACTCCCGGATTTGGTGCACGTAGAAGCCGAACAGCTTGGAATACAAAAAGTACTTATGGACAAGCACCTATAGCAAGAAAAGCCATGCAACTTGCAGCTTTAAATAAAGATATAACTAGAGCACAATTAGCTCAAATACAGCAAGGTAGAAGAACAATTAGATTAGATCAAGTAGGCTCAACAAGTCCTAGACTTGTAGGTAGATTTACTCAAAATATTACATAAAGTATACGAAAGGAAATATTTTAAATGTTATTAAATCCAAGTGTGCAAGGGGATCAAAAATTAGAAGGTTTAAGTGCAGACCCCTTTGATAGACCTATTCCCGGACAATCTTTAACAAGTACTCCTAAAGCTTGGCCTTGGGAAAATCCTCCTGAGTTTACTGATGTTGATGAAGCTTTTATGTATATCATAGAAAAAATACAAGGAAATCCGGGAGTACAAAAAGGTTATGATAAGATTATCACTATGGGAATGCCTATTGAAAGTATTTGTAATACTATTACTTTTGGGGGATTTGTGGAAGGTTTATGGACAGTAGATATAGCAGAATTATTAAAACCTCCAGTTATGGCTTTTTTAATGCTGTACTCTCAAGAAAAAGGTCTTCCTTTCGTTCCTTTTAATAATGATGATCCTTCAGATAAAACAAGTATAGATAATATGAGTTCTTATGATTTCTTTGACACTATGAAAGAAAACAATCCAGAAGCTCACAGCCAAATAGGTCAAGCTATGCAAATAGTTGCAGATGAGTATACAAGTAAAAATGAAGAAATTAAAAATATGCAGGGAAGTTTTTTAGTGGATATGCCAGAAGGAGATATAAATAATGAGTGATTTTGCATTAAATATAGGTTTAGGAGCTACAGCATTTGTTAAAAAAAATAATGAAGCTAAAAGACTACTAGCTGAAGCAGAAAAAGAAAGAATATTAAAGCAAAAAATAGAACTAGAGACATATGAGAAAAAAAAAGTTATAGACCATATGATGAAGATTAATCCTGCAGGTATTGAAGCTACGGTAGATGCAGATGCTTATAGGCTAAGTCTAGTAGAGACATCGGGTGGACCAGAAACAGAAGGTAGAATAGAAAGTAGAAAAGAGACAGCACAACAAATAGAAAATATAAATTTTTTAGATAGAATTGTAGAAGGTACAAATCTTACTAACAGAGAAATTATAGCACAGTCTAAAGCTGAAGATATTAGGGGTGATATAGAAGCTGGAATACCTATTTTATCAGGAGCTACTACAGGACTTACAGATATGGCTAAAGAAGCAGTGTCATTAGGATTACCTGCACATGCCACAGCAGACCAAATTAGAGAAAGAAGAGATTTCTTTGCTAGATTAACTGAGATAGAAAAAAGAGCTTTTAATGTGGGATTACCTATAAATAGTCCTATGGATGACATAGTAAAAGCCGAAAATGAAGCAGATGCTAATAAACAAATAACTATAGCAAATATAATTAGAGGTACTATTGCTGATCCTGAGTTGGAATACAAACGAAAAGAAGATGCTATGAGAATAGTAGATGCTGAAAATTGGATTACTCAACTTACACAAGAAGGATTTTATCATGATGGTACTAGTCCTGTAATAGGTGCTAAAGTTGGTGTAGTAGGAGTATTAGATCCATTAGAACAAAAACAAGCAGTAAATGATTTTTTATCTAGTCAATTAGGAGGAGTACGAATAAAAGTAGATAAACAGCAAATTATGAAATATAATACGTGGGCAAAACGGACAGCTAATAAACAAATTAACCCAGACTTACCTTATATTTTACTAAGAACAAAAGATGATCCTAAGTATAAAAATAGAGATCCGAAAAATGTTACCGTAGAGCTTATTAACCAATATAGAGCTATACCCAATGAAGTGTATGCCTCTATGAATCCTCATAAAAAAGGTATGATAGACAGAAAGCTTGAAAGACAGCTCAATAACCTTTGGTTAGAACATAATGTATTTGAATTTACAGAAACTGGTGGTAAAATGATTTCTAAAACACAAAATTTTAACTGGGATGCTGTAGGTATAGACTGGAATAATTTACCTCCTTGGGTACATAGAAAAGCTACTAAGCTAATTAACTCTCGTGTTCCAGATCCTACTAATGTTGTTAAGATGGTAACCCAAGAGGATGGCACTACTGAAATAGAAGTATCTAGTACAGAAATTAGCAAAGATAATGTTATTCAAATAGAGGAAAATGTTCCTAATTCTCCGTTGAGTATGGAACAGGCTGCAGTTCTTCTCCATGCTAAAGACAGTGGTTATCTAAGTTATAATGTTATTATGGGAGATGATTCAGAAAGAAAAATAGCTAATACTTATATATCTGATAGTCCAATTTCTGTTATGGGCAATATGATTTTACATACTTTATTTTATAAAACAAATACAGGTTTAATTCCAAGAACTGTTCCTTTAGAAGGTCAAAGAAGAGATGCAATATTAGCACAAGCAAATGACTTTGCTGTAAAAACATCTATAGAAAATAAGCCTGACGTAGTAGGTATGAAATTCAGTCCTAGAAAATATCATGAAACTAAATTGGACATGTTTAGTGCATCCATAAATAGTACGTATATAATACAAGAACTCAAGAGGCAACGTAGACTAGGTGGACTTTCTACTTCACCTGACTTTGTAGTAGTTGAAGGAGAGGTACTAAATCAAGCATTTATAGAAGAGGCTTATGGAATAGATGTAAAAGCAACTAGGGATGCAACTACTTTTTCAGACCCTGCATACAGCACAGGTGTAGCTTTAATAAAAAGTTTAGATGAAACTGGAATAGGCAGTTCACTTTCAGAACTTTTAGTAATTATACGATCCGGCATGACAACTTTGCCTTCAGAGATTACTAGAGCTTTAGGTGATTGGGTAGCAAATAATGATGAAAACGAGTCTACTTATTCTAATATTAATGCAAGAAATGTGCTTAATTCGGCTTTAAATACTGATGTTAGAGGAATTACACAAACGTATAAAGGGGAGAATGCTACAAGACTACGAGGCACTATTGACACAGTTCTTACTGCTGCTAATAAATATAATAATGATGCACAAGGTACTCCACTAGGAGCAAAAATAGCTAAACAAAAAATGTTACATTCTGCTTTAGTATTCTACACAGCTGCTGCCTTTCAAGGTGAAGGGGGTAAAGCTATATCTGATGGGGATAGAAAATTTGTAGAATGGGCTTTGGGTTATGGTATGTTTTCTAATGTTGAAATGAGACAAGCAGCTGTTATGGGTATGCTACAAATTATAGCTAAAGCAGATACTATTAATAAATATATGTCTTCTGGTGATCCTAAAAAGATGTTTGTAGCTGCAAATTATAATCAAATACATGGTGAAAATTCCATAAGTCCAGAAGATTGGAAACTAACTGGAATACCTAATGGAGCTTATACAAATCAGAATGCTCCTCGATTAGTAGACTTCGATGTAATTAAAAGATCACATGAAACAGTTACATTTACGGATATAAGTAGGAAATCTTCAGGTTTAGGTACAAATATATCTCCAGAAGGTACAGGGGGTAAGGATATACAATCTTCTTTTGAATCCTTTTCTGTACCTGTAACTGGTGGTTCTGTTGTTATATCTGATAATATGAGCAAGAAAGAGGTAGATAATATTAAGGCACAGTTAGAAGAGGTACAAACTGAGGAAGCTAAAAATGCTTTAGACATACTTAATAAACACTATAAATAAGCACTATAAAAATATTTTAAAAGGAAAGCAATAAATGGCTAATGAAGAGATAGAAGAGTTTTATGAACCAGATGAGCATAAAGATATTTATCAAAGATTAGATGAAATTCCTATAGAGGAAATAGATGCAGCTAATCAGGCTGCAAAAGAACAAAGAGCAAAAGAACTTGGCTTGGATGATCCCGATGAAGAGTTATTAAAAGACATGCAAGCTGCTCAAGAAAAAGTATTAGGAAAAGCTTCTTTACCTGTTACTTCTATAGATTATGAAAGAATTTCTAGAGAACAGGATGGGCCTAGCCTAGGCACTGTTGCTCCTAGAGATATAAGTGCTGTGGGCCTTGTTCCTCCTATACTAAAACATACTCCTATTGTTAGAGATGTATTTTTCCAATCCGGTAAGGAGCAAGTATCGGGAATTATGCCAGAGGATAATTTGTGGTTTACTACAGATGTTCAAGGACAGTCTATGCCAGAAGGTACAGAATTTAAGTTTTTACGTAAACAGGATATAAAACGACAAGATCCTATGTCTGAAAAATATGGTATGTCTATAGATGCAGGCTCAGATACTAAAAATATTTTTGGAGGAACTATACGAGTACCTATTCCTTCAGGAGAGGGTATGCGACAAATGTATGTCAAAGTTGAAGGCACTATGGATGAAATAAATGACAACATAAGAACTCTTAGAACCAAGTGGAGAGAAAGAGAAGGAATGGATTTAGCAAATCCAGAATTTAAATCTACACCAGAAATACCTCTTACCTTTACAGATTATGGATTAAATATACAAGCTGAAACAAATATATTAAATGATGTAACAGGCTATCCTGATAATATTGTTAAAATGTATCTTATGAGAGGTGCTCAAAAAGTAGTATCTCCTGTATATGATATAGCTATAGATATGGCTGTTGGAGAAGGGCTTGGATATTTATGGTACTTACCTAAGTCGGCTGCTAATTGGCTTAATAGAAGAGCTTTTGCAACAAATGTGGAACGTGCCGATCCAGCAACTATAGAAGAATATGATAAAATAGTGGATGAAGTTGCAATAAGTAGACAAAATTGGGCTGACTCTATTCCTTCCAGTAGTGAAATTTTAAAAGACTTAATTGAAAAACCTACTTTAAAAGAATATGCAGAAGGACAAATAGCTTTTAACGAAGAAAATTTAGCTAGATTTGTAGAAGGAAAAAATGCTTCTTTTTTAGAAAAATTTGCAACAGACTATGCTGGTGGTTTGGCATTTATGAAAGTTTTAGACAGCTTAATATTTCCAATAATGGGTAGAGGACCTAAAGCTGCTGAAAAATTTGTAGGAATGTTAAGGGGAGACGTAACTATAGATAAAACATCAGCAGTAGGTAAACAGTTAAGCAAAGTTTTTAAAGAAAATAAAAATTTAAAAACAGGTAAACAGCTTTTTCTTGATGCTAATAAGGGCACTGGAAGAACAAATGCACAGCTTTTAAAAGAATGGAATAAACTTGCAGGAGCTTCTAAAGATAAATGGGCTACTCAGGCATTTAATACTTTTCTTAAAGTCAGAATAGACAAGCAAGGAGGGTGGATTTCTAAAGCAGTAGTAAATATGGGAAATAAAACTAGGTGGGAGACAGGAGTATCTGTTCCAGCTTATCTTAGAAATACCAGACTGGGTGAAAGATATGCTTCATTTGGGGGACTTATGGGAGAAGAATGGCTCGGTCCTTGGGGGTATATGCTTGGTGCATTTAGTATGGCAGGAGGTGGTCCAATTATGATGAATACCAACTGGTATACAAGAACAAAAGCACATAGAATAGGGTCTATTGCTACAATCCCTTCTGAATTTGGAGTAGGTTTTCATAGTGGTTTAGATGCTTTAATATTTTTATTTAAAGGAAGAAGACCTATCACAGCAGCACAATATAATAATGCATTAGCTGTAGTAAAAAGAGAAGGTGTACCTGATGCAATACTTGAAGAAGAAATATTTAGAAGATTTGCAATACAAAACCCTGAAGCAAAGCAAGCTACTTTAGGTTCCTTTATGATTATAGATAAAAATGGAGAAGAAAGATTAGCAACTCCATCTGATCCCGAATGGAAAAAATTAAATGACATAGGACAGCAGATAAATAGTATAACAGATCCCATACATAAAAGAAGAATAGTAGATACTATTGAAACTGTTTTAAATATACAAAATGGTTTTGCTGACGAAATATCTAGTACAGGAAAAAAATGGTTAGCAGATAATCCGGGTAAAACTCTTACTGACCATCCCTTAAATAGATTGGGAGTTTCTTTATTTGAAGTATTAGATTTAATTACTACAAGATCAGCTGCTGAATCTATGGTTGAGGGTGCTAATTTTGGATTACTTAGAGGTATTAATTTAAATCATGTAGAAGCAACTTTTCAGGATAGAAAAGAACAACTACTTCAAATAGGAAAATATATAGAAGATGCTACACAATATATGAATAAATATGATGTATCAGAAACAAGTATGGATTTATTAACTAGACTTGATGATTTTACACATGCAGAAATAGATTACACATCAGCTGTTCAAACAGAATTTAGAACTTTACCAGCAGTTTTTACCAGATTGCATAACACAACTTCTTTTAATTCAGGAACAAAATTAACAGATGAAACTCAATTTACACAAGACTATTTTAATAATGATATAGCATACCAAACTTTTAAAAATGATTTTAATAAAGCAAAAGATAGTATAGTTAAATTAGAAATAGAAAATAGAAAAGAAATCTATCTCATATTAGAAAATATGAAAAATAATCCAAAGGTTCATACTGATAAAGGAAGAGTGCAAGTTTATAATAACCTTATGAGTAGTGTAAATAAACGAATAAGAACTGATGCAGGACTAGCATATAAGCCTTTTCTAAGGGCTTCTGGAGCAAAAAACCAACCACCTATATCAGGAGAGGATGTAGATAATTTATTCATTAATATAGAAAGTATTGTAAATGCTAGTCCTGCAGCTAAAGTAGGAAAAGAAGTTTTACCAGTGCATGAAGCATCTACTTTAGAAGAAGTTTTTAGTTATAGTTTAAAAAGGAGTGGAGACAAATTTCGTCAACAGATAGAACAGGCCGGAATTGATGCAAATAAACTTTTACCTGTAGATTTAAACGATGATGTAGCATTATATAAATACTTTTTGCAAAGTAAAGGTACAGAATCTGACAATGTTATTTTAAAAGCACTAAGAGAAGAATTTGGTAATTTAGAAATAGATCCTGTAGCTATTGCTAATATGGATAGAGTTATAAGAGCTGAAAAAAATCTATTACTAAGTAGATTAGGAAAAGGACCAATAAGCAAAACAGAAGAAGGTGTTTTAAATAAATATTACCAAATAATAGGAAAGTCTGAAAATGATCATGGAACTCTTGGTGCTCTTATTAAAAATAATATGGGTGAAGATATTTTTTCTAGCTACAAAGCTTCCACTAGAATTTATGCTGCAGCTATAGCACCACGAAGATGGGGAGATTTTAACAGGTTATTTGAAAAAATAGAAAGAGTAAATAAGCAAATAGATGAAGCTGGAGAAGGTTTTGATAGAGGTACTCCAAATGTATATACTATGGATGAAACTGAACAACTCAAAACATTAGGAAAAATGCTTGTAGAAAATCCCTACAGAGGAGACAAAGTACTTCGAGAAAAAATAGGAACTCTTGCTACTGTTAATAATCAACAAAAATTTGTAATAGCATCTGCAGATCAAGCAGACACTTATAGAGTTATAGCACAAATGGCTATAAATGCACATCTTGAATCTGTGTTTAAAAAAGATATGCAAAAAATTGTACAAAAGTATGGAGCAGATAATTTAAAAATTAAAGCATCCGGAGAAATAGAGGAATTATTTAGTAGTCTTGCAAAAGGTGGGGATATTTATAATGCTTTTGATGAACTTGACCGTCTTAGTAGGATTGAGAAAGGAACACAAGTATGGAATGGTGAGATAGATGAAACAGGCAAACTTGTATTTAGTAAAGATACAGCTTGGACTAAAAATGATAAAAATAAAACATTATCAACACTTGAAGATAACTATGGAACATCTGTTTTTTTAAATGATGGTAGTATAGATGATATATTTTTCTCAAAAGAAATTACTCATGTTATAGAGAATAATCATATGTTAAAAAGACGTGTACAATCGTTAGAAAATAAAACTAAAAGGTATCAGGAGAAACTGTTTAAAAATGTAAACCTAAAGGTAGCTAGACTAGAAACAAACGGTAAACTTTTAATAGACTATGTGAGTGCAAATATAGGTCTGCAAAGAGCTCCAAAGGATATAGGTAGTTCGTTTAATATAGACTCTGCTGCACAAGCCCTGATAGCAGATGGTACAGGCAGAAGAATGGATGGATTTATAGAATTTTTAGTAAATGCTAAACATCCGGGTAGTGGAAAACGAGTGCTAAAAGGGTCAGAACAAAGTAGAAGAGGGCAAGCTCAAGCTTACGTAGAAAGTATTGTACAATATCAATTTGTAAATGATATACTTGTAGATTCTGGAATACCAAGAACAGCTAAAGATGCTAAAACAGGAGAGGCAATAGTTGTCGATACTATGGTACCATCATTATCTTTAATAAATCAAGCAAAACGTAAATACCTGCCTATACTAGAAAAATTTATGACTCCGGAACAGGCTAATAAATATATAAAAATTGCTGAAATAACTGCAATAACAGGAGCTACAGGAAAAATAGGTGTATCTGGTTTAGCTACTAGCTTCTCAAATTATCCTAGTCCTCTTTCTATTTCTAGTTTAATGAGTAGAGGTATGAATATAGCTAGACATGTTGTATCTCCTACATGGGTTGGTGCAGATGTACTAATTAGAAAAACTAGACTAAGTAGAGCAGGTACTTTAAGAACTTTACTATTAACAAAATCATCAGCCCAAGATAGAGGCACTACCGTAATAGATGCTGTATATGATATGTTAGTAAATAATAATTACAGTGTTAAAAATGCTCGTGTACTTGAAAGATTACTGCCAGAAGCTATATACCAATCTGAGTTGACATTTGTAGGATTTGGAGAGGTAAATATTGGAGGTTATGAATTTCCTGTTCCTCTTACTCCCCAATTTGAATATAGTGATAGGTATGATCCAAGACCAGAATTAGGAGATCAACCATTAATAGCTAGAAAAGGAGAGAGAAGTGAAAGTATATTAGAAAAGAGAATTATAGCAGATTTTGGAAGTATGACTGGTTTTAGGAGAGCTATAGAGGATGGTAATGCTGTAGCCTTAAAAAATCTAAGATTAATTAAGAGAACCCCAAGGGGTAATAGACTTAGAAAAGAATTAGAAGCTTTAGGATTAATAAAGTAATCTAATTTATATATTAACCAATAGGAGAATACTCATGGAAGAAGTAAGCATGATGACATACATAATGAATAACTGGCAAGGATGGTTAGCAGCAGCTACTAGTGTAGTAGGTTCTGCAGCTGTCATTGCTACATTAACACCAAATAAATCTGATGATCGTATAGTACAATGGTTACTAGACATTGTTAATTTCATTGGTGCAAACGTAGGAAAGGCTAAGAATAACGATGGCTAATCCTTACGGTAAAGATAAAAGGGATTTATTGGGGAAAGCTGATTCTAGTGCTTTCCCTACCCCTATGTCTACAGCTATGGCTATGCAACCTATGGCACAACCTAAACCTATACGAGAAGATATGTATGGTGGAGGCATGGTTAAAAAACGTAAAAAAAGAAAATACATGGGTGGGGGAAAAGTTAGAAAAATTTATGCTAAAGGTGGAGGCATTCGTAAAGCCAAATACTCTTAGTATAAAATCTTACGAATATCTTTTTCCAGTTGCTGTGAATGACTAGATAAAAATTTTAATAGAGATACAAGTGCTTCTGTATTTTCATACTTCGAGTTCCACTTATTCATAACTTCTTTAAACTCTTCAGAATTTATACAATCGTATTCTACTGATACGTGGCCTGCTTGAGTAAGCTGTACAGAAAAATTAAACAATTTAGCCTTCTCCTCTTCTCTCATTAGATGTCTACTAATTCACAGACACCTGCTGTACAAGCTAACTCCTGTGATCCCTTAGTCGTATCTTCTTTCTCAAAATCCTGTAACTTTTGCCAATCAATTTCGGTTGGCATTTTTTTTGCCAGTTTCTCATAGGTTTTTTTATTTATATCCTGATAAGGTGCTTGCTTATAGGTGTGATCAGAGTAAGGCAAGAAAGAAACTCCACTAAGATACTTAAAATTATTCCAACACCAAGTACCTACATTGTTCCATTCATTCTCCTTAACAGATATAGTTACCGAGGGCTTGTGCTCACACCAATGTTGAGCATATATTTTCCAAAGTTCTAGTTGCTGTACAGCAGTCATATCATTTCTACAAACAGCATCTTTGGGAGCAGCCATAGGAAAAGAAAATACTGTTATATCAGGAGAAGGTTCATTACCTCTTATCTCAGGCTCGTTAGGTACTCCGGATTCAATCATAAATTGTGTAAGAGGATCTTTATTATCCCCTCGTACTGTTCTTATATAGTAAGGATTGTGTCTAGCATGAATACCACTAGCACTGTCTACTAATTGACTAACAGTACCAGAAGGTTTAACACAAGTAATTGCTGTGGATTGGGGAATACCTAACCTACCAGACCATTCTTTATTTGTCTGTACAGCAACCTCTCTTAAACTTTGTAACACTTTAGCTAACTGTGTGTGATCTTGAGACAGTGTTGTTACGTTATCCATTATTCCTGTGAGAGATACACCAAGTAGCCTCTCTTCTTCTGTATTATTCTGCCATCTTTTTCTAAGGTATCCAAAGTTTGTAAACGTAGCCTGTACAGTACCAAGTATAGTAGCTATTCTTATTTTATTTTTTAAACTGTCTACTGTGTCAGTAGCCCTGACTACTACTTCTGTAAGATTACAAAATTGATTAGGTCGTAGTATAATCTCTGAACAGGGATTAGTACCAAATTCCATATCAGCTTTTCTTCTACCATTCTGACTAGCCTTCTCTTGTGCAGAAGCCCTGTTAAATATACCACGTTCACCAGACTTACTCTCATATAAGGACAACCACTCTTTCATAAATGTTCCTGTATCTGGTCTTCCTGTATATACAGCAGAGTTATTAGCTAAAGATCGTTCAGGATTTAACTTGTACCACTCTCCTGTTTTAGCAGATCTCATTCTATCATCAGATAAATTTGATAAAGAAATAAGAGCTGACCTACGAACACCACCAACTACAACTACATCTCCAATTTTACAAACTATATCATGGCACTCAATAGAAGTAAGCTTTCTACCTCTAGCACCTTTAAATTTATTAATAGTAAAATCAAATAAGTCTACAAGTGGTTGTGGCCCACTAGCTCTACCACCAAATGTTTTTAATCTAGCACCTGCAGGTCTAATCTTATTTACGTTTACTTTAGGTATACGACAGGTGTACAGATAAGAGACTAAATCTCTAAAGGCCCTAGCCCATCCTTCTTTAGAATCAGCTACAGAAATGACATCATCTGTATGTTCAAAATCCCTATCAGGTACTGTAGGTAATCCATTTACATATTGCCTCTCCACAGAAAAGCCTACACCAGTACCATTCATTAGTATGTATAACACTTCATCAAAAGCTTTAGGGTTATCTATCGGTATATATGAACAGTTATAGCCAGCTATGTGCTCTCTTTCTAAAGCTTTTCCAGAAGTCATAAGTGCTCTCATACTTGGCATAACTTGTAAAGATAAAATAGCTTCCTCTATTTCCTTCCATGTATTCTTATCTATCTTTGCTTCTATATTATTATCCACATGATTACGAAAAAAACTTATAAGTCTTCCAACAGTTTCAGACCACGTTTCTCTTCTTCCCTCTTCTGGTATCCATCTTGAGTATCTTGATAAATGAATAAATGATTGGTACTCTGTAGGTAAATAGTTACTTCCCATCAATGCTGCCATTTAATTTTTCTCCGTATTGCAATTCTAATATCAATTCTGCATAGTGTATAACCTTTTTTATATCCTCTGCTCCATTTTTTAATTTATGTCTAGAGATATACTTTATTATATTTCCCTCACAGAAGTCAAGATTATTTTTTGAAATATATTCTACTGGCATAATCTTAAAATCCTTATAGTGATCTCCTCCTACTTGCTTATCTGTAGCTTTCGATCCTTTCAATACCTTCAACTCTTGGCTTATTTTTTCTTCTTTATTTAATCTTGCCATATACTCATCATGTCTTTCATGTACATTCATTTTTTAAAATCCACCATTGTTATATTACCATTACTCTTTTGTTGATCTTCCGTTTCCGGTTTACGAACTTTTAAATCTCGAAAGATTGCAGCTTGACCATGCATCATTACTGTATCTACTTGTGTCTCTATCAATTCGATAAATCCTCTCAGTATTACATAACCATTTGTAACTTCACTTCCTTCTGTAGTATCGTAAGCCATAAATTCAGATAAACCATGCTCTGAATCTTTTATTATAATAGCATAAGATTCTTTAGGCAAATCCTTTTTAAATTTATCAAATCTTTCTTTATCAGTCATACATCCACTCCTTTGGTATAAAACTTTCACACCACATAAACTTATGCCTATCACACCAACTGCCATAAGTTGTCTTAGATCCTTTGTATAATTTATTTTTAGCATTCATGAACAGGAATCGTATGTCCAAATCAGGTTGCTGTTTACGGATTAATAAATGCTTACCTCTATCTGAGGGATCAAACTTACCCTTTACTTCTATATAGAAATCTTTTTCTTTTATATAAAAGTCAGGAGTATATGTACACTCTCTTATATAATCAATAACAGTTTTTTCATACTCAAAAAGTATACTATTCTTAGCCAATTGATTAGCTATATCTAATTCAAAATTAGATCGGTATCCATGTGCTCGTTTCAATCACTTTCTTCCTTATCTTTAGGTAGATAAACCATATAGAATGAACCACACTTTGGACAGGATAAGTTTGTGGACATACAATAGTCCTCTTCTTCTTCTTCCATATCATGATCCCCACCCCAAATTAATTCGGTGTTACAATGCCAACATTTCATGGTCTATATCTTTTTATATCTTTTGGAGGATAGGCATCAAACAAAGCTCCGGAATGCTTTATAGCAAAAGTCTGTATACGAATAGCATCCTTTCTCATCTTCTCTAAAGACTCTGTCCATTCAGCCATGTAAAAACAAACTAAAGCTCCTTTATCAAGTACCTTTTGTACTTTACTCAAATCTTCAACTATCATTGCTGTCTTTTTATCGTAGTCATAATCTTCCCACATACCTCCATCATAAAAACTTTTACACACTCTTATAGGTAAAGCAGTAGAGCCTGCTCTTAGTTCTCTTATAACATCTGGTCCACTTTTCTGATCTTCTGAATCAGGAAAAGCAAACCAAACATTATCGTTCATGTATATATCAGAAAAAGTTACGTCAGTTTGAAAGTAAAGTGGCATTATAATTCCCTTTTTTTAAGTTTGCTGTACCATACAGATTTCGGAAAACGAGCATTGGAAGATACTTTTCTATACATTATAGAATCAGGCCAACACGTTTTCTTAAAATCACAAAATCCACAAATGCTAGACAGTAACCTGTTTCCAGTATTCTTTATAGAACCATCTTTATCTTTATAAGTTTCTGCTGTATCTGTAAAACATCTTTTAAATTTCTCTCCTTTTAATAAAGCTTTTAAGTTACTCTCTGCTAAATCCAAAGCCTCTTTTTTATCAGCCTCCTGTATAGAAGGAGCTTCACAAACTGCCCACTCTCCACTAGCCTTATTAACAACAATCCATCCACCAAAATCTTTATTCTTAGCTTGGCTGTACAGATACCCCTGTACAATATAACCAAAAACATCATCCTCTTTTATTTTTTTATAGCCACCTAAATCCCCAAACTTATGCTCGAATGCATAAGGACTTGCTGATTTAATATCCCATACCTTTCCATCTATCTCAACATCTAATGTACCAGAAACAGAATTTTTACCTAGCTTTAAATTTACTTTCTCTTGTTCGGCTTCAATATCTATTTTTGCCGATTTCATTACCAAAATGGTAAGAGCTTCTACTATATCTCCAAACATAAAACGGAGTATAGCATTGTATTCTAAGTTTTTTTCTGCTTTATCTCTCTCCATTTTCTGTTGACAAAGTGGTCTTCCTAACGAAGACATACGAGGTCTCCATTCCTCTTTTCTATTAGAAAATTGACGAATGACAGACTTAGCACAAGCTTCTTTAAATTCTTCTACAAGCTTGGGATCTAGATCGGTACCCTCTTTAGATACACGATCTAGAAACCCTTGTACTTTATGTAGTATAAAGTTATTCATTAATTACAGAATCGTATTCTACTTTATCACTAGTAGCCAAATGATAAGACTTCATAACATTATCATTATAAGCTTTGACTGATTCCATAAACTGACGCATCAAGGCATCATCTTCTTCTACCCATGAGACAGCCTTTTGAGGTGTTAGCTCTGCATGGAAGTAGATGTTTCCACCTTTTTTCTTCCGTACTGAAGACAGTCCGATATTCATCAGCCACATAGGTTGCTTCTGTCTACTCAGACTTCTTAGGCAGTCGTTTACAGGGCTGAAATTAGCACCTTTTGCGTACCAAACACAAGGAACATTCTCGACAGTAGTTTTACCACCAGTTCTGTTCTTTGCATTCTCAAATGAGATCAAACCATAAAGGTTTTGACTACACTTGATACTCTTCTGTACAGCCCATTCCGGACTGTCCTTTGGTAGGCTATCTAGAGTTACACTATCTAGCTTACCACACTTTAAACCACCCTCAGTATCATAGAAATCACTACTGAAAGATGGTGCCTGTACAGTCTGGCAGGAGAAAGCAGCTTGTTCATTATCCCAGACGAAATAAGAATAAGTTCTCATGAAAACTCTCATGACTGCTTTCTCTCCAAACACTGTTTCTTCAGGTGTGTACAAACTAAACCAACCTCTAGGTAAACTATTACCATCATTATCTTCAGCAGCATGGTTAATTGCCAATCTGCTTAAAGAGGATTTAGTAGTAGAAATATCTAGTTGGCCTGTTAGCTTCATCATCTCCTCTGTCGAGACACTTGACATATCTGCAGGCAGAGTAGTATTCATTGTGGTTAATTCGGTCATGATTTATAAACCTCCTTCATATCTAACCAGTTATTACCAATTTTAATCTCGATTCCTATCGGCATATTGTAATCAATATCATACCTACTTTTACATTCACTAGGCAAAGACAACATAGCTTCTTTCATTGTCTGTACAGCTAGATCCTGCTCTTGTGGGTAGACATCCATTACAATGGAATCGTGAACTGTATTACATATTATACTATGCATTTTACGATCTGTCAACAACTTTTTTAATTTTATTAATGCTATAGGTAGAAGATCAGCTGTGGCAAACCCTTGGACAGGATAATTTTTTATTGCTGTCGAGTTTGAAACACCTCCATACCTCATTCTATATACATTTTTAAAACTATAGTATCGGCCAGAAGGAAGTACAACACGTTTATTTGTAATGGCATCATTCTGTAATTGTTCATGCCATTGAGTAATCTTGCTGTACTTCTGTTTAAATGCACGATAATATTCCATCTGCTTTGGAGTACCAAGTAGACCTCCATACAAAGGCTTAAACGTATCAGCTTTTGCATCTTGTCTAGACACTCCAAGAACAGATGCTGTAAATTCGTGTACGTCAACATTATTTCTAACATCTTCATACACTCTATTATCCTGAGCTAGAAATCCGGCAACCCGAAACTCTAACTGTGAATAATCTCCTTCAAGTATGTATCCATCCTTCCACCTACTTATAACTACCTTACGTACAGGAAAGGTTCCTCCTCTAGGCATATTTTGAAAGTTAGGATTCCTAGAAGATAATCTTCCTGTAGAAGTAACACATTGCATATAGTGAGGATGGATTCTACGTTTGTTATCTAAACCTTTTTCTATTCCTTCAATAAAGGTTTTTAAATATGTTTTAATAGCATTGTATCTTATATAATTTTCTATAAATGTTTTTTGACTCTCTCTTGCTGTGAGTACTAATCTTTCTAGAGTAGGTCTATCAGTTTTAAAACCATGTATAGTAAGATCGTTAGAATTAGCAGGCTGTAAATTTAATCCTGCAAATTCTCTAGTTGGTTTGTATACCACACCCTTTTTACTGCATACCACACAAATACGTTTTTGTTTTCCTACTGTACCATCTCTTTTCAAAGCATACTTATATCCTATACCACCACAGGCAGTACATCTTCTCATAACTGTTTTAAATAAAGGTCTTGTAAATCTTACCATACTTTGTTGAAAAGCTCTCACACTCAAGGATGTAGGTCTCCTTTTCTTTCTTGTATTACCTCTTACTTCATACCCTAGATTAAAGTAACGTGCCCACTGTTTTTTATTTAAAACTTCTCTGGAAAATATAACCTTTGATCTATCTTCCGGACTGTCTAAATTAATAGGAGTATCCCCCATCAACACCTTAACATGTTCTATTAAATACTGTTCTAATTCTTTTAACTCTTTTGTATAGGTAGTTTTGATTTCAAAAAGATTTTGTAATCCTATCTGCAATCCATTATTTTCTACATCACACAGCACATCACAGAACTCATTCATTAACTCACAGGTTGCTTGTAAAGATTTAGGCATATTACTTACCTGTGCCTCATGTAACTCTTTTGTTATCTGTACATCAGCACGACCATACTCCTCTACAACTTTCCAAGGTATGTCCTCAAATGACACATTTTTTTGTAAAAATTCATGGATTAAACCAGTTTTCTTTGGAGACAAGGCATATCGTTCACAGCACTTCTCTAAAGACAAAGGAACCTTCTCTCCTCCATGTATAAGATACTCAGCTATCATAGTATCGTAGACTTTGCCTGTATAGGTAAATCCACAAGCCCTTAACCACTTTAAGTCAAACTTTATATTATGGCCCACCAACAGATCTGTATCATTTAAAACACCTTGTAGAATGTCTTTAGCATTTTCAGTAGGTTTTTGCTCCTTATGATAAAAGCAGAGATAATTTTGTTCAAGCCCATGTACATAGCCTACAGACACCAACATGTTTCCTGTATAGGGGTCAGCATCAGACTTCTTATCTTCCTTAATCTTATAAGTCGTTTCTATGTCTAGCCAAGCTATTTTCATTGTACATACCTAGAAGCTAATATACAGTGCAATTGGACATTATCTATATCATAAACTTGTTTAATCTCTTCTGCAACTCTCATTTTTTCTTGTTCACATTCCTTTTGTGTAGTATATTCATGTACTTCCAATTTTGGATCTCCATTAAAAGTAATGAGAATATATAACAACCAAACTGTTTTCATACTGAAAAGCTCTCACCACATCCACACTCAGATGTAGCATTAGGATTAACTATTTTTAAATATGATCCAGCAATATCATCTATAAAATCTATTTGTGTACCAAGAATGTACATAGTGATAAAAGGATCTATATAAAGAAAACCTTCATTTAATTTTATCTTATCATTTTCTTCACCATCTTTAGGATATTCTTCTAAAAGATTCCACTTGTAATTAAATCCAGCACAACCTCCCCCATCCACCGATAGAGAAACTCCTTTAACTTTATTTTTTACTATAATACCAGATAGGTGATTATTTGCCTTATCTGTTATTTTAACTAAACTTGCTTGTTCTTTTTTCATGGTAAGTACCTAGCTTTCTGTATATCTATTCGGCAGGTAACTGTACCATGCCAACCAGATAGTTTATTTTTAGACACACAAAGATGACGAATGTAATCTTCCTCATCTCCAAAATTCTTTCCGATACCTATAATAATATCGGCTTCTGCTGCCTTTCCTGTTTTACTGTTTTCTAACATACTAAAATCTATTTCCTGTCTATTATGTGCATCATAAGATGCTTGAGATACAGCCCAAACCATACACTCATGTCTTTTAGCTATTGCTCTTGCATTTTCATACACTGCTCTAAGTTTTTCATCTATCCTTGAATATACTCCACTTACACTAACCTTGTCAAGCTGATCTATGAAAACTATATCAGGTTTATTTATTTCTATAAACTTATCCACCTCTCGTACAGAAATCTCTCTACCTTCTAACATGAATAAATTATCTTTTATTTCTTTTTCATACACTTCATTTGAAGTCTTAATATTTTCCTTTAACTCACTGACATTCTTGTTTAAATAGGCACAGAAAACTCTACCTTTTACCAACCTGCCGGGCTCTTCATTTGCAAAGTAAGCCACTTTAAATCCTTGTTTAATATATTCAGCTACCAAGTACGAACAGAAAGTTGTTTTTCCAGTTTCTGGCCTTGCAAAAATTATTCCAAGATTTCCTCTACCTACACCTCCTACTCGTTCCTGTAGAGAAGCTAATTCAAAATGAAACTCAAATCCTTTCTCATGAGTTTCTACAAAATCAATGATACTATCTTCTACTCGGCTGTAATTTGTACTATCCTCTGGCTGTCTATTAACAAGCTCATCTATCAGAACTCTTAGAGCCTCATAATCTCCCTCATTGCCTAGCCAAATATCAGTAGCCTTAGAACTTATCTTCTGTGCTCTATCTCTCCTCCAAAAATTAATGATTAAGTCCTGCATCATTTGAGGATTGTCCTGTACATAACTACTTAGATCTTTTATTACTAGCTCTATAGACTCTCTTGATGAATCCGGCATAGAGGGAAATCTATCTCTATGTAATTGCAAAAGCATTTCTGTAGTTAAGTCCTCTCCATATTTATCATGTGCAAATGCAATAGTGTCGTATATCGTTCCTACACCATTGGCAAACATTTCCTTACCTACTACATCACTTGCCTTTTTGTAAAACTTATTATTAAGGCACTGAGCCAAAATTTGTTTTTCAATTGTCAATCCAATTGCCTTTCTTTAGGTAATCCACGACAACCAAAATTAGCAGAAAGAGTCCTTCTTTCTCCTTTTCCAAAAAACGGTGTAACTAAATGAAACAACCAATGAGGGAATATTAACATCTTTCCTGCCTCTGGAAGAATATACTCAGAAGTAGGAGGTCTAAGATCTAACATCTCTTTTCTTGAAGTTGTACCCCAAACTAATTGAGTAAATCCGTCAACATCTCCTGATGCATTGTTATGATCTAATTCTAAAAAACCATCATCTTTTACCATTTTTTTAGATCTTTCTTTTATACAATCAGGAACTTTTAAGTACAGTATAGAAGACAGCCCAATCGGAGTAGTATCAGTCTCTACACCATGATCATGTAATAAATTATAATCTCCAGAGAAACTATGTACAGTCCAACATTCATAAGCATGGGCTGATAGCTTTCTTTTAAAACCTTGTGTTAGTAATTTTGTAGCACAATTATCTATGACATTTTTAAACTTCTTTCCAAATTCAGTATCCATAGGAAAGTCTAGCTGTGCTGATTTCTTATCTTGTCTTACTTGGCCTACAAGAAGATGTGCATAATCTTTGTTCTTGGGAATAGTTGTTTTATCAATATACTCGTTAATCTCATCTACGAAATCTTTTGGAAAGTAAATCGTAGCCATAATCAACGAGGACTTTGCTTCTAATCTAATCTTTATATCATTCATTAAATTCTCCTAAAATTTTTTCTTCTGTCCAAGTTTTAATATCCTTATCTAAAAATCTAATCTGTGTCTGTACATGTACACTTAACTCTTTAGCTATGTCAAGTGATTTCTGTGAAGCATCCTTATCAAGGGCTACAATAGCCAATTTAAAGTTATCTACTATATGTGGTATATGCTCTTTGAGTAGATTAGTTCCCATGAGAGCTACACCACACATACTAGATATAGTAACAGCACAGGCAGATGCACAATCTTCCACTATCACACAAGTATCACTTTTATTTTTAGTTGTAAACGGAAGTTTAGAAGATGCATATCTCTTCCATTTTGGTTTTCTTCCTGTAAGACTTCTTCCCACAGCATCCACTATAGTACTATTCTGGTATATACAGAATACACACCGATCTTCCTTCACATCATATTGTAAATTACAGAATCGGTTTTTATATGCATACTCTATGTTATTACCCCTAACATAGTCCATAGCTTTAGCACTTCGTTCCACAGGAATCCAAGTTGCTGTTTCTAAATTAAATTCTATCTCCTGTTTCTTGTTTTCTGTAGGTCGGTGTACCATGCCTTGTATTTTTCCACTAATATTACAACTGGCATAGAAACAATTATACAGCAGAATGTTATGCTCATTACTGACAGAAAAAGAATTATTATGGCCACATACAGGACAATTGCTCCTATATGATAAACCTTCCGGCACAGCCATTGCTTCAATGTAATTTCGTATATCAATCATTATTTACAAGTATTGCTACCTGTACAAGCTTGTGCTGATTTTACAGGTGGTAAAGGTACTACCTCTGTAACTTCATCAACAGGTTTTTGTTGTGCACTACAAGCTACTATGAAAAACATAGAAAGTATTAACATTGATAGTTTCATATTTTCTCCTTTGCTATTTGTACTAAGTTTGCATTCCCTACAGGAATGTGAAAAAATGGTTCTTTAAGATGAGGTGCATTAACAAATCGAGAGTTTTGTATAGTACCTACTTTTGACTTATCAACAACGTCAGCATCAATGAACCATGCTTGTTTTAAATCGTTGTTAAAAACAACAAATTTAAAATCGTGTTTTGGATGCTCTGCTCTCCAAATATTTATTAATCTTTGTTTTCTTTCAGGTATTCTTATTTCTTTCCATAAAGGATTCCATTTATCTCTCCATTGACTTTTTACTTCTACTTCAAAAAAATAATCTTTATCTTTCTTTGCAGAAATATCAAAATTATAATTTTCTATACTAACTATATCCATGTAATTATTAGCAGTTAAATATTTAACCATTGCTTCTCTTGCTTTCTTATCATAGATAGTATATGATAATCTATCAAATGATCTATTTCTGTTTATATGCTTTTCCATGTCAATACCTTTAAAAATTAATAACAATTAATTATTATACAGCTTCAGAATAACTTGTCAATAATATTATTTATTTTTTTAAAAAAGGTATGAGTAATGGACAGAGGGGGGAGGGGAATAAAAAAACTTACTAGTAATGGAGGAGGAGGATATAAAAAACTTGCTAGTAATGGGTAGGGAGATATAATATATATTTTACTTGACAAGTTATATATATGCTGTATAATAATAATTATGGAAGTTTTAAATGATGAATTTGAAAAGAAGGTTGTTGAGCTAACAAGTGAGTACAGTGAAAAAGGTATGAACTTGTCAGACCAAGTTACTGTGCTTGGATATTTGTGTTTAGAACTTTGCCAGAAATTATTTCCAGATCCAAGAATTGGTTATACTCATTTTCTAACAATTCTTATACAGAGAATTATATATGATATGGGAGATAGCTTAAATGAAGATAAGGAAGATAAACCTAAAATACATTAAAAAGAAAAGGACAGCCAATGTTTAGTTTTTTGTCAGGAATAATAACAGGACTTGTAAAGAATGCCTTTCTGTTCTTTTTTATTAGAGATAGTGGAAAAAGAGAAGAAAGGAGAAAAACCCTTGAAAAATCTAACAAACTTCTTAAAAAATATCAGAACATTGACATTCGTGGTAGGGATCTCAAGTCTACTGTTAACAGGTTGCGTAGGAAGTCTAGTAGGACAAAGGACAAATAGTGATTGTCCCCCTTTTCCTTGGCCTTCTGAAAACACAGTGAACAAACTTGAGGAACAAGCACAGTCAGATGAAGAATTTGCTGATTGGCTTGGAAGACTTACAGCTCATGGAGACAAGATAGATATTTGTCGAGAGGTGTCAGAATGAGTTTAGATTATTTTGACAGGAATATATTTGATGTACTCAAATCTAGATATTTAGCAGAAAAAGATACAGCAAAAGTAAATTTGTCAATATTGTATAATAAAGCTGTGGGTATTGGAGAACACTCTGATATTGTCAGTGAAGCAGATAAATGGATTAAAGCCATTGCTGATGCTGATGATAAGATAGCTGTACTGGAAAAGTACATGCCTCTTACTCCTAGCAAGTATTCAGAGCATGACTGAAGAGTACGAAATAGAAGTCAGAATAATCCTTAAAAAACCAAAGTATTTTCCCAATTTGAAAAAAAAGTTATATAAAGACTTGACAGAGCAAATTGAGAATGATACTTTGGTTTTTGTCATTATAGATGCAGATGAATTTATGAGGTAATAAAAATGTATACCATTAGATTAGTAGATGAAAATGAAAATATACTTTTGTCAGTAAATGTTCACAATATGGATTTGTCAAGACGATCTGATCAAAAGATACTTTGTCAGCAAATTTTAGAAATTTGTCAGCAGAAAGATGAGAAACAAGTAGAGATGGATTTGTCAGATGGGTAAAATGAAAGCATGGCAAATGGATATAGAGGAAGCTATGGGAGAAGTAGAAGGCAAGGATTTGTCAGAAATAATATCTCATGTACAGGATAGAGTATTTCCAAAACCTGCTATATCAACAATTAAAGATATATATAAAACTATGAGTGGTGAAGAGGATGAACAGGGAAGAGATATATAAAAAGAATATACAGGATTTAAACAAACAGCTTTATTCTGCCTATAAAAGAATAAAAGAGTTGACAGATAAATTGAATGGGTATAAGGTACAGAAAACTAAGAAAGAAGAGGAAAAACATTATGGCTAAAAATACATTTCTTAAATGGATAGAAGACGAAGCCAGAGATTATGAAAGGAGGAAAGCTGTGCCTAAGAAAAAGAAAGAAGAACAAAGCCAGAAGAAAGAAGAACAAAGTCAGATAAGTGATGCTGTACTAAAACTTGTCAATGTTACAAAAGAACTTACAAGAAACATTGAGGAGTGTGGAA
>VTLG01000549.1_pt1 | contig 55324 bp, 68 predicted proteins | sample 4694571 | NCBI WGS metagenome assembly VTLG01 (sample SAMN12604809, study PRJNA352737) | marine metagenome | biome: ENVO:00000447; feature: ENVO:00000209|ENVO:00000569|ENVO:01000036; material: ENVO:00002151; isolation source: viral sequences binned using virsorter ... | reverse complement strand
AGAAGGGCAAGCCCTTCGTTGGCCGAGAGCCATTGGCTTCTTTGAAGCCAGCGAGATGCTTCGCATCTACTGCTCCAATCCAGAGCATCTTCGATGCCTCTGGCTTGGCGTTCTTCATGCCGAAGCGGAGCTTCAGCTTCTTGAACACCGAAGTTTCTTTCAGAAACTTGCCCCACTCCTTGTCAGTCAGGAACTGACTGCGGAGTGACACGAGGAACTGGGAAGCCTCTATGAGGCTCTCCTGCTTTGCCTTCGGCACAGCAGTGGCATTGCCAATCACTACTGCGTAGTGATCCAGCGCCTCACCGAAGGTGTGGTCAGTTTCGTTGATCAGTCCGTAGGACTGGTTGAGGATTTGAGCTGATGTCTTCGACATTCGATTCTCCATCGGTTGAGCTGGGCCGGGGTAAGCCCTCCATCTAAAACCCCTCATAAATGAGGGGGGTTTTAGTGGAGGTCTAAGGGTTTGGGGGGTGGCTGTTTCAGACCCTCTGGGTCTGAGTTGTTGGAAGGCTTCCAATGAACAGTCCCCCTTGGGGACTGAAGTTCGGCAAAAGGAAGCTCCATCCCAGCGACCATTCCGTCGCTCAGAATCAGAGATTCTGTCCATCGACGGTGGTCAACTGATCTTCGATCAGAAGGTTGGAGGGTCGGATGATCGTGATTTCAGCGGGTTAGCAGTCCGTGGTGACGTGATCGCATTATGCGGCGGTCACCATGCGCTGCTGGGGCGCGGAAATGCGCGGGTGTCTGCGCGAGGCCAGCAGGCCGGGCATGGGCCACGGGGGGTGTACCCGTAACGTATCATGGATATCTACACAGATCAGGGTTTCAGAGTGGAAACCACAGTGTCTATATATAGATGGCGCTCCGTACAGGACTCGAACCTGTAACCTACGGTTTAGAAGACCGTTGCTCTATCCAGTTGAGCTAACGGAGCGGACTAAAAAACATTGACGGTGTACTATTTACAATACATTGACATCCGATTCTAGATCGATATAACTACTACATAAGTAAATGAGACAGTTAAACTGCTTATTAACTTACTTATGAAAGAAGCATCTACATGAGACACTTACTTATGTAGGTCATTTACTCATAATGGGTACGCTAAGCCCCTTTTCCCCGTAAATTGATTGATTTCCCTCTGTAAGCCCTCTTGCAGTGGGTTTATACTGTTGACAAATGCGAAAGAATCGTGTATACCTATCCGTACTTGAAGACTTCTATAGAAAAGCCCACAAGGCTGACACCAATCTGAACTATCCGCACTCGGATGTGTTCTATGTCCGCGCCAAGATACGCGAAGACACAGGTGTAGAGTACAGCCTCGAACACGTAGAACGCGCAATGGTCGCGGAGGGCTGGAAAGAACCCTGACATGTTAATGCTTGAGGCCGTATTGGTCGTCTGCAATTTCTTCGACCCCACTGATTGTGTCGAATTCCACGATACACGCGGTCCATATCAAGAAAACGAAGTCTGTGTAGCTCGTGTCTACCAGATGAAGGACGACATTTTGGAGATGTGGCCCAACTTAAACGCACTTGTGGGCTATAGGTGCGAAGAGGTCAAAGGCACATGACTGTTGAAAAGGCGGGTGAGAAGTTTTCCGGCTACAACAAGCCGAAACGCACCCCCAATCATCCTAAAAAATCGCATGCCGTACTAGCCAAGGAAGGCGACAAGGTACGGCTCATTCGTTTTGGTCAGCAAGGCGTGCGTGGTGCTGGCAAAAATCCGAAGACCAAGAAGGATAAGGCTCGGAAGAAGTCCTATTACGCAAGGCACAACGCACAGGGCAAGCCGACCTCCAAGCTGTCGGCGAAATACTGGTCACATAAGGTGAAGTGGTAATGGCTAAACCAAAAACGAAGATGGAGATGTTTGACGAGTTCTTCAAAAAGAACGGCTATCGCCATAAAGCCGATCCTCGTCACGCAATGAATGCAGAAGGCACTCGTCCCAAGAAAAAGGAAGGTACTAAAATGATGGATCACGGCGGCATGGGTAAGAAGAAGCCCAAGATGATGTACGGCGGTATGGGTAAGAAGAAGACCAAAATGGGTCACGGTGGCATGGGCAAGAAAAAGACCATGATGGGCCACGGTGGTATGGGCAAATATAAGAAGCCTGAGATGGCACACGGCGGCATGGCTAACGGTAAGAAGCACATGTATGCCGGTGGCGGCTCTGTGATGGAGAACCTTACTCCGGGTCAGCGCAAGATGGTCATGGCTATGGCTAGGGACAATAAGACAGCCTGATGCACTATTTTCGCGATGGTACGCCTTACAAAGGCGGGGTTCATAAGCATAAGGACGGGACGGTGATGACTGGCAAGGCCATGACCGCCAAGTCCAAGAAGCTATTCAAGTTCGGGGATTTATCCGATGCCGCAAAAAAGAAAGCCCGCGAAGCCCGCAAAAAAGGCAAAAAGTAGGGTCAATGAGGCTGGTAATTACACCAAGCCGACCATGCGTAAGCGTCTCTTCAACAAGATCAAAGCTGGCAGTAAGGGCGGTAAGCCAGGTCAGTGGTCAGCCCGAAAAGCTCAGATGCTGGCGCAGCAGTACAAAAAAGCCGGAGGCGGCTACAGAGACTGATGATCCATGCCTTCCTTCTCTTCGTTTACGTGGGGATAGGAGAGGATAGGCGGTTAGTCAGCAACGATCTGTACTTTCGCGATTTGAATGAGTGCGTCTGGTACGCCCAGAAACTGCACAAACAAGGCAAACGAATAACCGCCTTCTGTCTCCCTAAGCTCGTCACCGAGGGACAACAGAAAATCTACTAAGGAGAAACGCCGCATGCTTGCCGAGCTTGCTGCCGCCAACGCCGCATTTGCGGTGATCAAGCAGACCGTTGCACATGGCAAGGAGCTGGCTACTGCTGGCGCTGCCATCAACAACTTTGTGTTTGCGAAAGAAGAGCTACGGCGCAGGGGCGACAAGAAGAAAGGCAGTCTGTTCAAGAAGACGCAAAACACTTCCGAGTTCGAGGAGTTCATGGCGTTAGAGCAGATCAAGAAGAACGAAGAGGAGCTGCGGTCAATCATGCAGCTCTACGGTAGAGCCGGTCTGTGGAGCGACTGGCAGAAGTTTCAGGCTCAGGCGCGGAAGTCGCGACAGGTCGAACAGAAGTTAGCCGCCAAGAAGCGGGAAGAGATGATTGAAGCTACAGCATGGGGCGCACTTGTTCTTGTCGGTCTAGCTGCTGTTGGTGGGATGGTTTTTTGGGGGCTGCTTCATAGAGGCTTGATCTAATGCCGAAGAAAAAATCTCAGAAAAGTCTGGAAAGCTGGACGAAACAAAAGTGGAGAACAAAGAGTGGAAAGCCTTCGACACAAGGTCCAAAAGCTACAGGAGAGCGTTACTTACCGTCTGCGGCAATCAAGGCTTTGTCTGACAAAGAGTATGCGCGCACTTCGCGAAAGAAGCGGCAGGACACTAAGAAAGGTAAGCAGCACTCTAAGCAGCCTAAAAAGATCGCTAAGAAGACTCGTTCGTATAGGAAGAAGTGATGCTTAACCTACTGATCGGGCCAATCACCCAGCTAGCCGGTACGTGGCTCGAAGGCAAGGTCGAGAAGACCAAAGCCGAGACTGGTGCAAAAGTCGCAAGGGCGAAAGCCGAAGCGACGATTATGGAAAAGAAGGCTACGGGTGAACTCGACTGGGACATCACGATGGCAGAAGGCAGCAAGCACTCGTGGAAAGACGAGTGGCTTGTCATCTTGTTTTCCGTGCCTCTCATCCTTGCATTCATTCCCGGTATGGAAGGTGTTGTTGAGCGTGGCTTCGCACAGCTTCAACAGATGCCCGACTGGTATCAATATAGCTTGGGCGTCATCGTTGCCGCATCTTTTGGGGTGCGATCTGCAACCAAGTTCTTCCAGAGGAAATAATGCCGATGCCGATGTGGGACATGCACAACCGGACCACACCGGAACAAGCAAGGAAAAACCGTGAGCGCAGAGCAAGTACTCAAGTGGAAGCTCCTACCCCGCTTCATGATGCTAGTGATGACAGTCATGTCGTGGAGAGTGGTGGAGTGGTTCATGACTCTTCAAACCCCCAGCCCAGAACAAGCAGCACTGGTTAGCGTCGTCACTGGCGCAATGACTGGTGCTTTTGCAGTCTGGATGAACCACGAAGGTAAGTGATGAAGTACAGCCGTGAAGCATTCGTGGAATGTCTCGTAGAACACGAGGGCTATCGCAAGAATGTCTACAAGGACACGCTTGGCATCGACACGATTGGGATTGGTAGGAATCTGGAAGACAGAGGCATTACCAAAGAAGAGCTGGATTACCTCGACTACCCAAATATCGAAACCGTTTATGAGCGTGGGATAGAATATGCAGATGCCGTATATCTGGCCTGTAACGACATCGAGATCGTGGAAGAAGAGCTTCTACGGCATCAGCCCTGTGTCTCCGACCTCTCTGCCACCCGGCAAATGGTGCTTATGGATATGGCATTTAATATGGGTGTGCCGAGGCTACTCAAATTCAAAAAGATGTGGGCGGCGATACACGAAGGGGACTTCGACGCAGCCTCACGGGAGATGTTGGATTCGAGATGGGCGGTGCAAGTGGGAACAAGATCGCAAAAGGCGGCTCTCCGCATGCGAATAGGGGAAGAAAGTGGCAAGGCAGCTAACTGAACGACAGCAAAAATTTCTTGCTTGCTTATTTGAAGACGCGATGGGAGATATGCGTACTGCCATGCGTATGGCGGGGTATAGTGACAACACCACTATTGGTGAAGTCACGAACTCGCTGAAAGAAGAGCTGCTGGAGCATACACAGACCTTCTTGGCTAGAAATGCCCCGCGCGCTGCAATGGCGATGGTAGGCGTAGTTGATGATCCGACTGCACTGGGTAATCGAGATAAACTGGCCGCTGCCAATCAGATTCTGGACCGCACAGGTCTTGTCAAAACAGAGAAGGTCGCAGTGGAAGCGAGTGGCGGGGTGATCCTGCTGCCGCCAAAAAGAGATGCGGAAGACTAATCTACCTCGATACAAGCTCCCTCAACCTACGGATGTCAAAGGCGATGACGGAGAATATATCGCTGTACCTCGGATCGCTCGAACTATTCCGTATGGTTACAAACGGAGTGAAGAAGACCCAGACATACTTGAGCCGGTGGTTCTCGAACTAGCTGCACTAGAACTCGCCAAGGACTACGTCAAACAATACTCGTACCGGCAGGTAGCTGAGTGGCTCTACACAAAGACAGGTCGATACATCTCTCACACCGGATTACGTAAGCGGCTGTTGAATGACCGATCTAGAAAAAGCCAAGCGGCAACTCTTAGGAGATGGGCCGAGTACGCTGAAAAAGCCATCGCCAAAGCGGAGAGCCTCGAAAAAGGCCGCATCGGCACGAAAGAAAGCCCAGCCCAAACCTGAAGTTGCTGTTGAGACAGTTCCTGTTGCCGAACAGAATGTCATCTTTGCACCCAACGAAGGACCGCAAACAGAGTTTCTAGCGGCAGGTGAGCGAGAGGTTTTGTACGGTGGTGCAGCCGGTGGCGGTAAGTCTTACGCGATGTTGGTCGATCCGCTTCGCTACATGACACATTCACAGTTCAGCGGGTTGCTGCTTCGTAAGACGACCGAAGAACTGAGAGAACTCATTTGGAAGAGCCAAGAGCTGTATCCAAAAGTGTATCCGGGCATCAAGTGGTCCGAGAGAAAAATGCAGTGGACCGCGCCATCTGGAGCGAGGCTGTGGCTGTCTTACCTCGATAGAGACGAAGACGTGCTTCGCTATCAGGGTCTTAGCTTTAGCTGGATAGGCATGGACGAGCTGACGCAATGGCATACGCCATTTGCATGGAACTACCTCCGCTCTCGTCTACGTTCCACTGCACCTGACCTTCCTATCTACATGAGGGCCACTACAAACCCCGGAGGAGCAGGCCATAACTGGGTCAAAAAGATGTTCATCGACCCGGCTAACTTTGGCGAAGCCTTCGATGCTACTGACATCGATTCAGGCGAGACACTCCGATATCCGGTAGGCCACTCAAAAGAAGGTCAGGCTCTATTCAAGAGACGGTTCATTCCAGCCAAGTTGGCAGACAATCCGTTTCTATCTAATGCTGGTGACTATGAGGCTAACCTTCTCTCGCTGCCAGAGCATCAGAGAAGACAGCTACTGGAAGGTAGCTGGGACATTGCAGAGGGTGCAGCCTTCATTGAATGGGACAGGAATGTTCATGTCGTTGAGCCATATGAAATACCGAAGACATGGATGAAGTTCAGAGCGTGTGATTACGGGTATGGAAGTTATTCTGCTGTACTTTGGTTTGCAGTTACTCCTGACGAGCAACTGGTCGTGTATCGCGAGTTGTATGTATCAAAAGTACTCGCCGCTGATCTCGCGGACATGGTCCTCGAAGTAGAGCAAGACGACGGCAACATCAGGTACGGCGTTCTCGACAGTAGCTGCTGGCACAGACGCGGAGACACAGGACCAAGTCTAGCAGAGCAGATGATTACAAGAGGCTGTCGCTGGCGTCCATCAGATCGAAGCGCAGGATCGAGGGTAGCAGGCAAGAACGAGCTACATCGTAGGCTCAAAGTAGACGATGAAACATTCGAGCCTCAGATCGTGTTCTTCAACAACTGTAGAAATCTGATATCGCAGCTTCCAATCCTACCACTGGACAAGCGAAATCCAGAGGACATCGACACCAAAGCAGAGGATCACCTGTACGACGCGCTGCGCTACGGGATCATGACCAGACCACGCTTCAGTGTCTTTGGAGACAACCTGCCAACGCCATCGTACCAACCTGTTGATCGAGTATTCGGCTACTAAGGAAAAAACATGGACGAAGATATCCTTCCAGAGAGCGACGAGACTGTAGTTCTTGATGACACACCCGAAGAGGATGAGGGTGATGTAGGTGTTCGTGCCTTACTTGAAACCATCAAAGGCAAGTATACGAAAGCGTCAGATGCTCGTGTGAACGATGAAAAGCGATGGCTCAACGCTTATCAGAACTATCGCGGAATGTATTCTGATGACATGTCCTTTACCGAGGCAGAGAAGTCTCGCATTTTTGTGAAGGTGACGAAGACCAAGGTGCTTGCAGCATATGGTCAGATCACAGATGTATTGTTCGCTAACAATTCCTTCCCCCTGAGCATCGAGCCGACTGAGCTGCCTGAGAAGGTCGCAGAGGCGGTACACTTCGATCCGCAGCAACAACAGCAAGCCCCCTCTTCTCCTTACGGATTTCCCGGCGATGGCAATGAACTTCAACCCGGAGACACGCTCAACACCCTGATGGATCGTCTAGGTCCACTCAGTGATCCTCTGAGCGAGATCGACGGTGTGAAGGAAGGAGCGGGTGCTACTCCTTCTTCTGCCACATTCTATCCAGCCATGCTTGCCGCGAAGAAGATGGAGAAGAAGATCAAGGACCAGCTCGAAGAGAGCAGTGCAAGCAAGCATCTTCGTAGCTCTGCATTTGAGATGGCCCTCTTCGGCACAGGGATTATGAAAGGTCCGTTTGCTGTTGAGAAGGAATATCCCAACTGGAATGACGACGGTGAGTATGACCCCAACTTCAAACTCGTACCGCAAGTCAGCCATGTATCTATCTGGGACTTCTACCCTGATCCAGACGCAACAAACATGGACGACGCTAACTACGTCTTCCAGCGTCATCGGCTGAATCGCACCCAGCTTCGTGATTTGAAGAAGCGGCCTCACTTCCGTTCTGATGCCATCGACATGTGTATCGAGATGGGCGAGAACTTCAATCGCGAGTATTGGGAAGACACGCTGCGAGACTATCAGCAGTATCAGGACATCGAGCGTTTCGAAGTTCTAGAATACTGGGGCTGCTTCGACCGTTACTATATGGAAGAGAACGGCATTGAGCTGCCTGAAGGCTTGCAGGATGCAGACGAGATACAGGCAAACGCTTGGATTTGTAACAACAAGCTGATCCGTCTTGTTCTCAACCCGTTCAAGCCTATGCGTATCCCGTTCATGGCTGTGCCATATGAGATGAACCCATACAGTTTCTTTGGTGTCGGCCTTGCTGAGAACATGGAAGATACGCAGACGCTGATGAACGGCTTCATGCGTATGGCTGTGGATAATGCTGTTCTGTCAGGCAACCTGCTGATCGAGATCGATGAGACGAACCTTGTGCCGGGTCAGGACATGGCTATTTACCCCGGCAAGGTGTTCCGCCGTCAGGCTGGCGCACCGGGACAGGCTATCTTTGGAACGAAGTTTCCGAATGTGTCTGGCGAGAACATGCAGTTGTTTGACAAGGCTCGACAGCTTGCAGACGAAAGCACCGGCTTCCCCTCGTTCGCACATGGTCAGACCGGCGTTACGGGCGTAGGCCGTACAGCATCGGGCATCTCGATGCTGATGAACGCCGCCAGCGGTAGCATCAAGACTGTCATCAAGAACATCGATGATTATCTGCTGCGCCCTCTGGGTGAAGGTCTGTTCCAGTTCAATATGCAGTTTGACTTCGACCCCGACACAAACGGCGATCTCGAAGTTAAAGCGCGTGGCACAGAGAGCCTGATGGCTAATGAGGTCCGTAGCCAGCGTCTCATGCAGTTCCTGCAAATCACGAGCAACCAGATGCTCGCTCCGTTTGCGAAGACTTCGTACATCATTCGTGAGATCGCGAAGTCGCTGGAACTCGATCCGGAAAAGGTCACTAACAACATGGAAGAGGCAATGCGTCAGGCACAGCTTCTTGCACAGACTGGTGGTCTTCAAGCAATGGCCGAACAAGGCGCAGTACCTGCTGGGGCAAACCCGGCAGACCCGACTGGCGCTGGTGGCGGCACAATAGGCACTGGCGTAGCTCCTGCGCCGGGTGAGCCGGGATTCACAGGTAATGGACCGCAAGATACTCAACAGCCTCAAGACGTTGGTCAACAACAACCGCCAATGGGCGGCATTCAATAACTACGTAGATGAACTTGTTGCGCAGCATCATCGCACGATTGAGCAGCAAAACGATCCTACGGACATCTACCGCACCCAAGGTGCAATCACCGCACTGAAGCGTCTGAAGATGCTTCGAGAAGAGGTAAATGCTGATGATGGAATATGAAGAAGGTGGCTTGAGCGATCAGGGCGGCAGTGTCGATCCTGTATCTGGAAACAAAGTACCACCCGGCGCACTACAAGAAGAAGTGCGAGACGACATCGATGCGAAACTTAGTGAGGGCGAGTTCGTCTTTCCAGCAGATGTAGTGCGATACATCGGGCTGGAGAAGTTGATGATGATGCGTCAGCAGGCCAAGCAGGGTCTGGCTATGATGGAAAAGATGGGCCAGATGAGCAACGCAGACGAAGCTGTCATGGAAGATACAGCTCCTGCCGAAGTGTTCGACATTCCTGATGACATGGATTTGCCAGCCGTCGTAGTTGCAGAACTAGAGATGGCTGAAGGTGGTGATGTTCAAGGTGAGAAGCGTTACAAGTCCTTCAGAGAGCTGATGGGTACAGAAGGCGATACTGCAGAGATCGTTACTTATGTGAACGAAGCTGGTCGCAAAATCATCATTATGCACTTGAATGGTGCGCCTGTTTCACAAGTTCCAGAAGGCTTTTATCCCGAGGGAAGTGACCCCCCAGAGGATGATGGTACGGAAGACGATGCTGGTGAAGCTCCACCAGAACCGCCTGCCCCACCTCCTGTAAAAGTAGAAGAGAGCGGCAATGACCCAGATGTAAAGTCTGGTGGAGTTATCGTAACTGGTGGATACATTGATTCTAAGGCAGGTCGAGTAGTTGGTGGTGATCAGTGGAATCTCAGCTACGACTTCGATGGTAGCGTGACTCTGGAGAATACGGAACACGGCAAGGTCACACTGAGCAAAGAAGAGGCCGCAAGCATTGGCATAGGAGGTGGTGGATTTGGTGTAGGTTCAGTTTTTGCCGCCCTTAGCCCCGCAGGCGTGGAAAAGAGTAGAGAGCGTCAGGCAAACTTGAGCAGCGGCTCGTTTGATGATCCTGCCGCTGGTAATGAAATTCACAAAGCTCTTGTCGAAAAAGCCACCCTTCAGAAGATGGGTGAACAGTTTGTTAAGAACAATTCAGAGAAGGTAGGACTCGGTGCTAGCATTGCATCTGCATTTGGATTAGGTGGCGGCAAACCTAACGAAATCGAGGAGCGTGTAGCAAATATTCTGGGCAAGTCTTCTAATCAGTTCACAGACGCTGACTATCAGATCATTGGTGAAGCTCTGGCTGGAACGCCTAATCAGTATAATCTTCCGGGTTCAACACAGGCTGATGCTACGAAAGTCCAGCAAATTGCCGCTGAAATTGCCGAAATTCAAGCCGGTCAGTTCAGCGACATGAGCATGCCAAAGCCTAAGCCAGAAAAACCTAACCCACTTAGCATGATGCCAAACCAGATTGGTATTAAGAAAATTGGCGATGACGATGGCGGTGGTCCGCCCGTTGTTACGCAAACAGTAATACAACCAGATGATCAGGGAGATGCTGGAGGTGGACCGGGCATAAATACTTCATCTGGCGACCCACTACCTGATCTACCTGACGTAGCTATCAGCACCTCACCAGCTCAGTTTGACGACGACGGTGATGATGAGCCTAGCGGCGGTGGAAGCTACAGCATTGGCTCTGGCGCACCTGTAGACGCATTCAATGAACGCCCCGGTCTTGGCAGTTCTACTAGCCAATCTTTGGGTAGAGGCATGTCCTCAAGTCAACACAGTGCGTTCCGGTTCAACAAAGGCGCACTGGTTAAGAAGCGGAAGGGACTGGCTTCAAGATAACAAGTCCCATAATTGGCAACCTATCCCCCTGCACAGGCTACGGTAGCCCCAATTACGGAGTAAGAAATGGCCGAGATTGCCATCAAAGAAGAGAAGAAAGTAAAGGTACGTCCTATGATGTACCGGAACACCAAGACCGTCGAAGACGAAGAGCGTGAACTGGAAGAACTGGAAGCGCAAGTCGCAGGCGAAGAGCAGGCAGAAGCTGAAGCGAAAGAACAGGAAATCGCTGAACATGATGCGAACCTGTCTGCTGAAGAGAAGACCTTCAAGAAGCGTTACGGTGATCTTCGTCGCCATGCGCAGAAGCAGAAGGCAGAGTTTGAGAAAGAGCTAGCGGATATTCGGGCGCAACTTGCGCAGACAGCTCAAGAGCAGATCAAACTTCCTAAGTCGGAAGAAGAGATCGACGCTTGGGCCAAGGAGTATCCTGACGTAGCTGCGATTGTTGAAACGATTGCCTCAAAGAAGGCGAAAGAACAGCAGTCCCATCTCGAAGAGCGGATGAAGCAGATCGATGAGATGCAGAGTGCTGCAACTCGTGATAAGGCAGAGGCAGAGCTTCTGAACATTCATCCTGACTTCGAGCAGATTCGAGACGACGATGCGTTCCATGACTGGGCTGAAGAGCAGCCTAAGTGGGTACAGCAAGCACTGTACGAGAATGAAGCTGACGCGAAGTCTGCTGCTCGTGCCATCGATCTCTACAAGGCCGACATGGGTCTTACCAAAGCAGGTAAGAAGAAAGGTCGTCCTTCTAATGCAGATCGTGATGCTGCGATGGATGTATCGACGCGCTCAAACGTACAGATGCCGAAAGAGAAAGGTACGATCTTGGAATCTGAGGTCGCTGCCATGTCGGTCAAACAATATGAGCGTATGCAAGATGAAATCTCTGCCGCAATGGAAGAAGGCAGATTTATCTTCGACGTTTCAGGTCGATAGTAGTTTACCACTATTGACAAAAATCAATTCATAGTATATAACTATGGATAACTAATGGGGTAGTTTTGTGCTGCCCCCTTATGCCCCCGCATTCGCGGCTACGCATTTCCGGAAATCGTATAAGAAACCGCACTTCATTCAGAACACTCGTAGCAGTCAGCCCCTCGGCCAAAGGAAACCTGACAACGCTAAGACCTCTGAACGCACTGGGGATTTCTTGCAGGACAGTACCGTGGTGGTGCTGCCCTTTCGTGTAACTCGACTTTAAGACAGATGGAGGGAAAAATGGCTGCTGGTACTAAAATTTCCGCAACCACCTCTGGTCTTACTGGACAGTTTACCAACGGCAATTTCTCGCCGATCATTTTCAGCAAGAAAGCGCAGGTAGCGTTCCGTAAGACCTCGGTCATCGAAGACATCACTAACAATGATTACTTCGGTGAAATCGCCAACATTGGCGACTCTGTCCGGATCATCAAAGAACCGGACATCACTGTAAATGCGTACACTCGTGGTACGGACATCTCACAGCAAGCTCTGACAGATGCCGACTTCACGATGATCATCGACATGGCGAACTACTTCTCGTTCAAGCTCGATGATCTGGAAGATGCCATCACCCATGTGAATTTCATGGAGCTGGCAACTGATCGCGCAGCTTACAAAATCCGTGACAGCTACGATGCAGACGTTCTGACGTATCTGTGTGGCTTCGCGGGTAACTCTCGTAACACCACTGTTCGTGGCACGAAGGCTAACTCTTCGGCTGGTTCTGACGAACTTCTGGCAGCTAACAAGCTCGACATCACCGACTTCGGTGGTTCAGACCTCGGCGTTGCTGGCGAAGTAACCGCAGTTCCGCTCGTCACTGGTGGTGGCACTTCGGGTAAGACTGACCCGCTGGAAGCAATCAACCGCATGAAGCGTATCATGGATCAGGCCGATGTGCCTGCCGAGGGACGCTGGATGGTTGTCGATCCGATCTTTGTCGAGAAGCTGATGGACTCCGGTTCGAAGCTGATCAACAACGACTTCGCTGGTGGTCAGGATGCAGGTGACGCGCTGCGTAACGGTCGTATGGCCGGTCAGCTTCGCGGCTTCCGCATGTACGTTTCCAACAACCTGCCTTCGGTTGGTAATGGTCCGGGCGTTGTTCTCGCGACTGGTTCTGAAACCAACTTTGGCGTGGTCGTTGCTGGTCATGACTCCTCTGTGGCAACTGCCCAGAAGATCAACAAGACCGAGACGTATCGTGACCCAGACTCGTTCTCAGACATCGTTCGCGGCCTGCACATGTACGGCGCGAAGATTCTGCGTCCGGAAGCTCTGGTTACGCTTAACTACAACCTCGGCGAGTAATCGTTCGACGGGAGGGGCAGTTCACGCTGCCTCTCCCATTTCTGTAGGTGCGTGATGGCTACATTCCTTTCTATGACTAACGAGGTGCTTCGTCGTATTAACGAAGTGCCTGTTGCTGAATCTGACTTCAGCACCACACGCAATATTCAGGGTCTTGCGAAAGACGCTGTGAACAATGCTATTCGACACATTCTACAGTCTGCGCAGCAGTGGCCGTTTACGGTTGTTGTATATGAGCAAGTGCTGACCGCAGGCATACGGGAGTATGACTTCCCGGCTGATCTTTCAGTCATCGACTATGAGAGCTTCTATACGAAGCCTAGCATTTCGCTGAATACCAGTGGTGGTGCGCTTGGTCAGATGGATCATGATCAGTATCAAAGATATTATCGCTCTGCTGATGATCAGAGGCAGTCTGGCGATTTTGCAGAACCGACGCATGTCTATAAGACGCAGCAAAATAAGTTCGGTCTAACGCCAACGCCCGATAAGGCGTACACGATTGAGTACAAATACTGGTCGTTCCCTTCTGATCTCAGCAACGCCTCTGACACTCCTGTCATTCCAGATCGTTTCAAGCACATCATTATTGAAGGTGCGATGGTGTTTCTCATGCGCTTCCGCTCAAACGAGCAGGCAGCAGCGATGCACGAGAAGAAGTTCGAGGAAGGCATCAACATGATGCGCCGCCTACTTCAGCAACCTGTATCTCAGGTTACGTCTACCGTCGTGAACAAGAACACTAGCTATATTGTGAATGTCTAATGCCGGATCAGCTTCAGACCTTCAAGGTGTCCTGTCGAGGCGGTCTGGATACGAACCGGGACGTTCTTGCACAGGCGACTAACGCACCCGGCAGTGCCATCCGTCTTATCAACTACGAGCCAGCTCTTGTTGGTGGCTACAGACGGATCAACGGTTTCACACACAGCTACGGCACGCTGACAGGCACAGGCAATGTTCTTGGTCTGGTCGTTATGGACGGGATTGGTGTCGTAGGAGCTAGACGCCCATCGAGCGGCGGCAACTTCCTATACAAGTGGAATGGTTCTTCTTGGGACACGATCAATACGGTCGCTCGACCCATCAGCGCAAACTGCAAGAAGGTACGTTTCACCAAGTATCGCTGGACTGGCCCTACGATTGTTGGATGTGACGGCGAAGACTTCGCTTTCAGGTATCATGTCAATAGCAGTGGCACAGCTAGTTACGCAGAGATCAGCACATCTCCTGCACCTGCCAAGCCCAAGTTTGCGGCGGCGTTCAAGAATAGACTGTTCCTAGCAGGCAACGATGGCGAAGAATCACTTCTTTACTACTCTGCGTCGAACGACGATACGGACTTTACCACTGCTAATGGTGGTGGCGCTATCAATGTCGGCTTCGAGATCAACGCGATCAGACCGTTCCGAGACGCGCTCTACATCTTCGGACGGACGAACATCAAGAAGCTGACAGGTAATTCTACCAGCAACTTTGTTGTAGAGCCGGTGACAGACGACATCGGGTGTGTGGCAGGCGATAGTGTAGTTGAGGTAGCTGGTGATCTTCTTTTCCTCGGACCTGACGGCATTCGTCCGATTGCTGGTACAGATAAGATCGGTGACGTTCAGCTTGAGACTATCTCGAAGCGTATCCAGAACCTGATCAAAGACTACATCGATAGCTTCGATCTGAACAACTTCACATCTGTTGTTATTCGCGGGAAGTCTCAGTTTAGATACTTCTTCGATGAAGATTCTGAGTCTGGCATTCTTGGTGGCCTTCGAGAACAGCCGCAAGGCGGGATTGGGATGGAATTCTCAACCCTTCTCGGTATTGGCGTGACAGCAGCGGATAGTGGATACATCGGCAAAACAGAAACTGTTGTTCATGGTGACGCAAACGGCAAGGTCTATGATCATGATTCTGGAAACACTCAAGATGGCACGGAGATTGTGTCTGTGTTTCAGACTCCATTCATCGACTTTGGTGATACAGAAACTCGGAAGAACCTTCACGTAGTCTCGGTTTTTCTGGATACGATAGCGGCAGCAGATGTCATCTTCTCGCTGCTTTATGACTACGAAGACACTAACACCTTCAACCCGGCTAACTTCTCAATCAGCGATCCGGGTACAGCGGCAACATTCAACGAGAGTCTGTTTGATTCTACCGCTGAATTTGACGGTACACCCTCACCAGTTATCCGAAAGTATGTCTCAGGTTCTGGTCGATCTGTATCCCTTCGATTCGTGACAAATGCCAATCAGGCATCGCATGCCATCCAAGGGTTCGTGCTTACCTTCGGAGTAGGAGATAAGAGGTAATGGCAGGCTATACTAGGCAGAGTTCTGCGGACATCACTCCGGGCGCAACCGTCCGAGCCGCACCTATCAATGCTGAACTCAATCAGGTGTTGGACGCATTTGCCAATACCACGGGACATAAGCACGATGGCACAACGGCTGAAGGTCCAGTCATCGGTCTTATTGGTGATGCAGGTGAAACTGCACCAAACAACAAGATCGTCATCGATACGACCAACAACGAAATCGAGTTCTATGTTCAGGTAAGTAACGCACCCGTCGAACAGGTCATCATTAAGGACGGTGTGATTGAGCCAACCACAGATGATGATGTTGACCTCGGTTCTACAAGCAAGCAGTTCAAAGACCTACATCTTGATGGCACAGCCAACATAGACAGTCTCGTTGCCGATACAGCAGATATCAATGGTGGTACAATCGATGCCGCCACGATTGGTAGCGGCACACGCGGCGCGGCTGATTTTACGAATCTTACGGCAAATGGCACGGTTAGTTTTTCAGGAGCTACTGTTAGCAATCTTGGCACTGTCACCACTGCTGACATTGATGGTGGGTCTATTGATGGAGTAACCATCGGTACGAACTCTGCCGTTACTGATCTGCGCGTTGACAATCTCAAGCTCGACGCGAACACCATCTCCGCAACAAATACCAACGGAAGCATTACGCTAACGCCAGCCGGTGCAGGCTCGGTGGTAATTGGTGCTGCCGACATCAATGGTGGCGCAATTGACGGCACACCTATTGGTGCAAGCTCCGCATCTACTGGTGCATTTACCACGTTGACTACGTCTGGTCAGGCAACGCTTGCTACCGCTGACATCAACGGTGGTACAGCCGATAACATGGTTATCGGTAGCACAACTCGTGCAGCGGGTAATTTTACCACTGTCAATGCAAATGCGGGGATCACAGGAGATTTAACGGGTAATGTTACTGGTAATATTACTGGTAACATCGTTGGAAATATCACTGGAAATATCACTGGTGATGTAACAGGTAATGTAACTGCATCTAGTGGCACTACCACTCTGAACAACCTGACGGTTAACGGCACTACCAACTTTACGTCAACAACGCTGACCAATGTCACTGATCCAGTAAACGCTCAGGACGCTGCAACAAAGAACTATGTAGATACTGAACTGGCTAGCCTTGTGGACAGCGCACCGGGTGCGTTGAATACGCTGAACGAGCTTGCCGCTGCTATTGGCGATGATGCTAACTTCAGCACCACCATTACCAACAGCATCGCTACTAAGCTGCCTCTTGCTGGCGGCACGATGACTGGTGCAATTGCAATGGGCAGCAGCAAGATTACAGGTCTTGGTACTCCTACTGCTGGCACAGATGCTGCTACCAAGGCGTATGCCGATACTAAGCTGCCGCTTGCGGGTGGTACTATGACCGGCAACATTACGATGGGCAGCAATAGCCTCACAGGTCTGCCTACGCCGTCTGCCGCTTCTGATGCAGCCACTAAGGACTACGTTGATACGACCAACGCGAGTAACACGGCGGCGGCTGCATCGGCTGCGGCTGCGGCAACAAGCGAGACTAACGCAGCAACCAGTGCTACTAATGCAGCGACATCAGCGACGAATGCTGCCACAAGCGCCACTTCTGCTGCCGCTTCATACGACTTATTCGATGATCGCTTCCTTGGGGCAAAATCTTCCGCACCATCAGTCGATAATGACGGAGATGCACTTGTAATTGGTGCGCTGTATTTCGATTCGACCACAGACACTATGAAGGTCTACGGATCGGGTGGATGGGTTGCTGCAGGTTCTACAGTGAACGGCACGTCTCAGAGAAAGACCTATGCTGTCGGCACTAATGAGGGCACATACGCTGGTTCTACTACCATATTCCCGATCACCTACGATGCAGGCTTTATTGATGTCTACCTCAACGGTATTAAGCTCGACCCCGACAACGACTTCACTGCTACAAACGGCACAAGTGTCACGCTCTCATCTGCCGCAGCAAGTGGCGATATTGTGGACATGGTTGCCTATGGCACATTTCAACTCGCCAACTTTAGTGTCGGTGACGCTAACAACGTCGATCTAACCGGACATCTTACGGGTCATGTGCTGACCTACAATGGCTCAAACTATGTGCCATCAGATCAGGGACGCACGATTCACCTCGGTGGTGATGGCACAAATGATGGCGTAAGCGTTTCTGACGGTGCTATCTCGATGCGGACGGGTACAGGTTATCCTGCATACATCGACATGTACTGCGAGGTAAGCAACGCCCATAAAGTTACGATCAAAGCCCCTGCTCATGCCACTTACTCTGGCAACGTAAACTTTACTCTGCCGCCTAACAACGGCTCAAACGGTCAGGTATTGCAGACTGACGGATCAGGCAACCTGTCCTATACGACAGTGATTAGTGATCTGGTGAGCGACACTACCCCGCAACTTGGCGGCGACCTAGACGCTAATGGCAACAACATTTTGCTTGGCGACAGTAGCGGCACTGACAACAACAGGCTGCGCATTGGCGCTAGTCAAGATTTCGATCTGTTTCATGATGGCAGTTCCAGCAATATTCGAGAAAATGGGCCGGGTGGGCTGAACCTCAGAGGCACTGCCATCAACATTCGGAATGTTGGCAACACTGAAGACATGGCGATCTTCACTCATAATGGTGATGTGAAGCTATTCTATGATGATAGTGAGAAATTTGCGACGACCAGCACGGGCATCGACGTTACTGGCACAGCACAGGCTGACAGCTTCACACTCGACAACGGCTCGAACGACTGGACGTTCACTGTCAGCGGAAACAACCTCATCTTCAGCTACGCCGGAACAGCGAAGATGAAACTCGATACATCCGGCAATCTCACGGTCACTGGCGACCTCATCTCTGAAGGAACTATCTAATGGCTTTCAAAGTAGGCTCTACGACAGTTGTGGATGACAACGGCAAAGTTGCGGCATCCCAACTGGATATCACAAACGCAACCGCTGAAACCGCAATCGTAGGCGGCGACGAAGTTTTGATCTTCGACGCATCTGCTGGTGCGATTAGAAAAGCGACAATCACCAATTCTGCACTGGTTGGACCAACCGGACCGACCGGACCAACTGGTCCTGCTGGCAATAATGGCAGTAATGGCAGTAACGGACCAACTGGCCCGACCGGCCCGACCGGCCCTACTGGGCCAACTGGACCGACAGGACCACAAGGAAATAATGGAAACAACGGCCCTACTGGGCCAACCGGACCAACAGGTCCAACTGGACCGGGCGGTCCTGTGCCAAACGGCATCAATAATCCTGGTGCATTTATTTTTGCTCGGTATTACCCCGGCGGTGGTTCTGTCGGCAATGGTTCTACATTCAATCCCGGTGGCGGGACTTTGCAGCCTGCAAATCTTGTCGGCAACAGTGTCAGTCACAGTGGCAGTTTTGGTGGTGGCACTTGGCGAAATATGGGGCGAACAACTCAACAGTATCAGTATAATACTTCAGTTTACTACAGGATAAGTTAAATGGCTGAGACAGATACAAATGCTTGGGGCATCACCTATAGTGGTGTAAGAAATCCCGTGTGGGCGCACCCTAATAAAACCATGATTAGTTGCGAAGTAAACTGGGATCATGTTCCAGATGAAACTTGGTCGCCTTGTGTGGTTGTTGGCAGTGGTGATCGAAATTACATCCACGAAATATTCAATAAATGTGTAGCTGGGGATTATGGAACTATCGGTGATCTCGTCACACCAGAAAACCTACCTGTGGCATTTACAACTGATCAAGGTGACCAAATACAGCCAGCAAAAGATTTTTTGATCCGCATAGAACGGGACAAGCTGTTGACTGAAACAGATTACATTATGCTGCAAGATAACTTTTCTGCGCTGACAAGTGAGAAACAAACAGAGTGGACAAACTATCGAGCAGCCCTGCGTGCATTGCCAAACGATTCTAAGTATGACGCTTTAGAAGGTGTTTGGAGTTGGGACACAAATACCTACGAACCCAGCGTAGCTATTACGTGGCCGACAAAGCCATCCTGATAGGCCAAGACAAATGGTTCGCCCTAATTGGCAAATGTGGTCTGGCGCATTGTCTGATGAACAGTGTGATCGAATTATCAATGTCTGTCAGAAATACCCAGTAGAAGAAGCTACAACTTTTTCCGGAGACAAGGGTGATCTGCGCCGATCTAAAGTGCGGTGGCCCGAGGATCAAGAGATAGGCGCGATACTGTGGGGTTACACTCAGAGAGCAAATGAAGTTCTAGGTATAGATATCGAGCCGTATACGAGCATTCAGTATACAGAGTATCACGGTTCAGAGGGTGGTCATTATGACAACCATCACGACATCGATTGGAATAGAGCGGATGGTCGGGATAGAAAGTTGAGTATCACTATTCAGCTTACCTGCCCAACAAAGTACACAGGTGGAGACTTTCGTTTTACTGAAGTCGAGAATCCACCTCTTGATGCCCTCAAGAAAAGAGGCAGCGTGTTAGTCTTCCCATCTTATCTAGTTCACGCAGTTACACCTGTAACAGATGGAACAAGAAGCAGTGTAGTGGCGTGGTTTGAAGGGCCAGTTTGGAAATGAGTTACGGTGAAATTCTCACCATCGATGGCTTGCTTTCACCTGAAGAGTGCAAAGAGGCGATTGTTCACATCGATAATCTTATAGACGGTGGATACGGTATAGAGGTCAATGATTCTGGATCGCGCAAAGACGAATGTATTCATATGTCTGTTACTGACGTCAATGGATTTACCACTGCGCACAGGTTGTTTGAAAGATTTCAGAACGCAGTTTTGCCGGAGTATCTCAATCGCTTTCCGATTTTGAAATGGAAAAATATCGGTCTACTGGGATGCAAGGCGCAGAAAACCTTACCGGGTGGCGGGTTTCATGATTGGCATTATGAAGGAATGAACGGCCAAAATTCTGATCGAGTGCTGGTATGGACTGTGTATCTCAATGACGATTTTGAGGGCGGTGAGACAGAGTTCATATATCAAAATATGCGAATCCAGCCTGTAGCTGGTAGGTGTTGTATTTTTCCTCCGGGTTTCTTGCACACCCATCGAGGCAACCCACCAATGAACGGAACTAAATACATCCTTACAGGATGGGGGACTGATCTTGATCCATACGCTCACTTGCGCGGCTAATTGAGGAACTAGATAGCATGACTAGAACAAGAAACATGGCAGACCTGCTGGATAGCGGTGGTGATATCAAACCGGGCGCGTTGGACAACGTCCAGTTCGATAACATTAACATCAGCGGTAACGCGATATCATCCACCAACACCAACGGCAACATCACTCTTGCACCAAATGGTACAGGTGAAGTCAATCTTGCAGATAGCGACAAGCTGACATTTGGTGCTGGGTCAGATTTAACAATTACGCATGATGGTAGTGATTCCCTGATTACCGATTCTGGCACAGGAAACCTGCAAATCAGGGCAGACGATTTCTATGTCATGAAACAAGACGGCTCTGAAGTTATGATCCGAGCCGACACAGATAGCTTCGTAAAACTGTACTACGACAACTCCGAAAAACTTGCCACCACCTCCACCGGCATCGACGTAACTGGCACATCAAAAAGCGACCTAGTAATCGTTGATAGCACTAGTGGCGCAACACCGACATATAGCCACACGAACAACGGCGAGGGCATCACTCTCCGCTACAACGATGACAGCGGTGCTAGAGCGGCTGACATAGTAGCTACTGGCAACAACCCGGCTGGCGCAACAACGGCGATGCGGTTCTTCGTAAACCCTGCCAGCACCGATGCGGCATCGGAGGTGATGCGTATTCAGAATGACAAAGTTGCGATTGGAACTAGCACGGCTGTTGGAAAATTAACAACACAGTGTACGGCAGGTGACAGTAATTTTGCGCTAACTGCATACCACCCGACCAGCACATCTACACGAACGATTGCCAAATTTCAATCAAACGTCGGCAGCACCCAAGCTGATAAAGTGACAATTCTTTGCGACGGAAAAGTCGGCATTGATAATGGCACTCCCACACAGTTACTTTCAGTGGGAGGGGCTTCTTCTGGCACAAAGGTAATTCAAGTCACCAATAGCACCGCTGGCACTGCGTTCAACGATGGTATGCAAATGTTCATCAACGATAGTGCTGGTGGACTGAATATGCGTGAGAACTACCCGCTTCAATTTTTTGTCAACGGCTCGCAACGCATGACCATCAACAGCAGCGGAAACGTCGGTATAAACACATCGTCGCCCAGCGGCGCAAACCTAGAAATTTTCACAGGCAGCACTTCATCTGACGGATTAAAAATCAATCGTTTTAGTAGCGGCGTATACTACTCGACACTTCGTCAGGACACTCACGGCTTGGCAATTCATGTCGGCAATGGCTCTTCTATTGCGGAACGTGCTGCCATCACGCCAAATGGCATCACCTTCGGCGGCGACACGGCGGCGGCAAATGCGCTGGATGATTATGAAGAGGGTACGTTTACACCGACCTTTTCGTCAGGACTTACATCACCGGGATATTCAACTCAAGTAGGCACTTACGTTAAAGTCGGTGCGCAGGTCATTTGTTCTATTATGCTTCGTGCTAATTCTGGCACTGAAAATAGTGACCATATTCGTATAGGCGGGTTGCCATTTGCATTTACCAGTGCAACTGACCATGCGTATGGGGCTTTCTTTACTTATAATGCAGGATTTTGGACATCAGATGCAAATGTCACATGGCTTGGTCTTGCAGGTAACACAACTCTTGCATTTTACCAACAAGACACTGGTGGCTCTATCGCCGGAACAAACTCAAATGTGGCCGCTAATCTAAATGCAGCCTGCAGACTTACTGCAGTATATCGAACAGATTCTTAACCCCACCAGCCGGTAGGGGTTGGACAGGTCGCAGCCATGCGACGGTAAACAGAGGAGTAAACAATGGCACTGACAAAAGAATACGAATACGACTGCGAGGTGCGTGGCCCGTACAAAGCCGTGCAAGTTCGTCAGTCGACCGTGATCAAGGATGATGGCGTAGAAATTAGCCGTAAATATCACCGGCACGTTCTGCAATGCCGCACAAAGACCGGCGATAGCTGGGGCGACACCGACATCAGCGGTGAAGATGCGTCCATCCAAGCCGTCTGTAGTGCCGTGTGGACCGCTTCGATCAAATCATCGTTTGAGACATTCATGGACAGCCAGTCCGTATAGGTGCGCCGATGGAAATGTCTTCGATGATGTTCTGGAATATCTTACTGACGCTGGTCGTAGCACCAGCGTTCTGGATGTTCCGTTCGTTGCTATCTGAAGTGAAGCGTATCGATATCCTTTTAAATAGGACACGAGAAGAGTACGCAACGAAGAACGAACTGCGTGAAGACATGCAGCAGGTTGTAGCTGCTCTACACAGAGTGGAAGACAAGCTCGACCGCGCGTTGAGCAAGGAGTAAGCAATGGCTCGTACAGAATTCAGCGGATTTAACGACGGAGAGCTGCGCACCATAGCAACCCGACTTGGGTTTGATGAGAGCGCACCACTGTCGCAACTGTCACGCTTCCTGTCTGCCAACCCAGCCAAAGCTAGACAGTTCATGAAGGTGCAGAACCGTGCAGTAAAGAAGATGGCTGTTGGCGGTGTAGTAGACACCACCCAATCGAATCTGAAGAAGACAACGACCACTCCGCAAGCGGAACGATTTGGTCAAGGATTTGATGATCCAGAGATGGCTGGTATTCAGAACATCGCTTCTGGACGCCTCACCTCACCCGGCGACTTCATGCCGGAAGACTCTCGTCTGCAAGCTCAGGCGATTGATGGCACAGACGCAAGTCAGTACATCGAACAAGATGCGGGAGAGGCAGAAACAACTGCGCCAACTGCTACAGCGACCAGTGCAGGCACAGCAGCCCAAGCAGCAACACCAATCACTACGTCTGCCAACACCGTCGATAAAATCGCACAGAGTGCAGACAACCTTGCCGGGACACTTTCACAGAACCAAGCAGCGCAAGGCACTGTAGGTGATTCTTCACTGCTGACAAGCGCAGTACAAGACCCAGCAACAACAGCTATTGCTGGGCAGCAAGCTGCACAGATTCAACAGGCGCAGCAGATACAAGCCCCTGATCCTCGTACAATCCAGCAGGGAGAGCTTATCAGCGGTTCGGCGGTAGATATGACCGCTGCTAACCAAGTGGCCGCACAGACGGCTCAGAGCGCCGCTACGGCGACTCCTACGCAGCAGGCTACGGTACAGGGACAACTGTCGAGCCTTATGCAGGACTTTGAAGGTGGTCAGACTCCTTCGTGGGCTGCTGGTGCTATGCGCCGCGCACAAGACATACTGGGTGCGCGTGGTCTTGGTGCATCGACCATCGCCGGTCAGGCAGTCATTCAAGCAGCTATGGAATCTGCCCTGCCTATCGCACAGGCTGACGCACGCACCGTGGCTAGCTTCGAGGTAAAGAACCTATCTAACAGACAGCAGTCAGCAATGATGGCAGCGCAGCAACGCGCTCAGTTCTTGCAGCTTGACTTCAATCAGGAGTTCCAGACCCGCGTTGCCAACGCTGCAAGGGTTGCTGACGTAGCTAACCGTAACTTCACCGCAGAGCAGCAGGTCGCGCTTGAGAACGCACGACTTGCACAGACTGTTGATCTACAGAACCTGAACGCTCGTCAGGCTGTCGTAATGGCAGAGATCGCACAGATGTCCACACTGGAGCGTGCGAACCTTACAAACCGTCAGGCAGAAGCTGTGCAGAACGCGCAAGCCTTCTTGCAGATGGACATGACCAACCTGTCCTACGAACAGCAGACAGCACAGATCAACAGCCAAGCTCGTATCCAGAGCATGTTTAGCGACACTGCTGCACTGAACGCCGCTCGTCAGTTCAACGCTACTAGCCAGAACCAGACAGATCAGTTCTATTCCAATCTTGGTGCATCTGTATCGCAGTTCAATGCTACGCAGAGCAACTCGATGGCGCAGTACAATGCGGGTCAGACCAATGCTATCTCGCAGTTTAATGCTCAACTCAAAAGTCAGCGTCAGCAGTTCAACGCACAGAACCGTCTTGTAGTTGATCAAGCAAACGCACAGTGGCGTAGGCAGATCGCTACAGCGGATACAGCAGCAGTCAACTTCGCCAACCAGTTCAATGCAGAGGCACTGCTCGATGCTTCGACCACTGCATACAACGACCTATGGCAATACAACCGCGATCTTCTGGAGTGGGCGTGGACCTCATCTGAGAACGACAAGTCCCGCATGACAGAGATGGCGATCTCAGAGATCAATGCAAAGACCCGGACAGAGCTGGCTCAGATGGCACAGGACCAGTCGAACAGTGAAGCCATCGGCGGTTTCATCTTTGACATCGTCAAGCCGGGCATTTCCGACTTCGTCGGTGGCCTATTCGGATAGGAGTGAAGGATGTCTAACGATACAGCAAGCGCCGCGTACATCGAGATCATGCGTCTCGTCAACGAGATGGATGCACAAGGTGGTCGGTTCAAAGCTGATGTGGACAACAGAATTACTGGACTGCTTCAGCGGCAGAACAATCGTCCCGATAAAGTAAAAGCGTCAGATCAAATGGATGCTTCACAGGACGCTAAGAGCTACATCGCGAACTATGTTCGCACAGTAAGAGACATGTACGGAGAAAGCTGATGCGTAGTCCAGAGAATCCGCTGCTCGATGGCCCTATCCCCGGACAGTCACTTACCACTGAGCCGGGCAACCGCCCTTGGGAAAACCCGCCGAAGCTGAACACTGTGGAAGAAGCTATCGACTTCTACATGAAGCGGCTGTCTGACCCAGAGATGATGAACAGGATGCTAGACATCCTAGAAGAGACTGAACTTCCGATCACTGTGCTGGTCGAGGTGATGACTATGGGTGGTGTGATGCAGGGTCTGCACAGCGTGGACATCAGCGTCCTCGTATCGCCTGTACTTGTCGAGTTTATTAAGGGTGCTGCAGACAAGGCAGAGATCGAATACACGCTCGGCGTTGAGCAACAAGGCGGCTACAAACCTGAGCTTCTACGCTCTGTGCTGACAGAGATGCGAGGCAAAGACAGTGTCGTAGCTATGGAAGACCCCTTCTCTATGGAAGAAGCACCTACTGAAGAACCAGCAGAAGAAGAAGAGCCAAAGCAAAGCCTGATGGCTAGACGGAGTGCGTAGATATGGGATTTAGCATTGCAGCAGGACTTGCCGGTTTCGCCAAGCGTGGCATGCAGTTCAATGATGAACAGCGCCAACTTACAAACGAGAATATCAAGCAGGCAGTGAGCTTGACTGCTACAGATGCTCTTGCGCAACGCGCAGCTCGAAAGAAGATCAAGACTGAATACGTTGATACTGCGACTAAGATGAGTTCTATGGGTATGGATGATATTCAGATTGAAGCTGCATACGCTGAACTGGGTGATGGCGCATATACTAAACTTTCAGAAAACCTTCTTGATGCAAAAAATCAATTTGCAATTAAAGAGAAAAGAGCTGGTAGGTCAGGTACGTGGACCAACGACATGACAAGAAACTGGCTTCAGTCTCAGTTTATTGTACCGGCAGGGGCGACAGGACGTTCTATCCAAGAACAGGCTCAGGCAAGAGCAGATACACTTGCACCTATGACTACCGCTGACTTTGGCGCTCTGGCTCAGGGAATTGTTGCAGGCTCTGGTGAAATCACCATGCGTTCTTCTGACAGTCGCGCAGATCAAATCCGCAATCAGATGGAAGCATCTTTTGCAGCCGCTTCTGGTGGCATTCAAGAAACTCAAGACGGTGCAGTATTTAATCCGTCTGGGGCGCAGCTTAATCTGCAAGCCACAACTGCTGAACAGTTAGCAGCTCGTCAGCTTGCAGCACAAACTGAGCAAGCTGAAGCGCAGGTTGATCTTACAAACGTACAGATTGATAACTTTGGTCTGGATCAAGTTTCAAAGATTCAGGACATCGAACAAGCTAGGAAGCAGAACCCTCTTCTGATCAAACAGCTCGAAGCAGCTATTGCAAATAGCGAAGAAAATACCAAAGGACTTAGCCTTGCTAACGCGATTACAGAAGCCACCAAAGGTGAAACGATTGCAAGCAAGCTCCTAGAGACAGTTGTTAAGGAAATACAAATTGAAGCTGGTCAGCTTGCTAACGCACAGGCAAAGCTGAATCTGGCACAAGACCCAATACTGTTTGCGAAGCAGTTGGAAGAACTCGATGTAAGGATCGAGGGCATTGGTTACGACAACTACAAGAAGAAGATCGAAAACCAAGACGTAGCCTTCATGGCTGAACTGTCTAAGGAACTGAAGATCATCGAAGTAGAACAAGCTGGCCTTCGAGGTGATCTGATCCGAGAGCAGATCGTTGCCGCTCGTGCTAAAAACGGCCTTGCTCCGTTGGAGAAAGACCTGCTTGAGGCGCAAGTTAAAGCGGCTAAGAACAAGAACAGCCTCTTCGGTCTTGAACAAGATCAACTCGAAGCAACTCTTGCAAATCTTGAGGCTCGTACTGAGCAGACAATCGCGCAGACAGGCGAGATTGGTAAAGACAAGACCTATCAGGCAGGTCTGGTCGAAGTTAATCAGGCTATCGCACAGCTTGAGGCTGACCGAAACAACATGCCTGAAGATGTCTTCAACCAAAAGATGATTGCTCTGACAGCTACACAGAGCCGCCTGACAACGGGTCTGATTGCATACACGCAGGCCACTGATACGACAAGCACCACGCCTATCAGCTTCACTTCCCTTGTAAACGGCTACAACAAAGGGCTGTTGGCGAAACTGTCTGCCGCTGGTGTCAACGTCACGCGACCCGGTCAAGGTTACAGTGTGCAGCGTGATGGTCAGGGCAATATTACTGGCATCACTTACAACAGAGAGAAGTTGGCTGATGATGTCAAAGCCGTGATTGATCAACACGAGTCTTCGTATCGTCAGATGCTAGCGGGTCAAACATTTGGTGATGAAGCAACTGCTGCGCTGTTTGGCAGTCCGCAGGCATCACCGCAGCTTCCAGTCATTACTATCGAGAATGGTGAAGCAGTTATTCCGGCAGGCGTGAAAGTAGGAGACAGAGTGCAGTCATCCGATGGTGAAGTTCGCATTTACAACGGACCAGACGCTGACCCCATGTTTAGTCCAGTGGAGTAAACTCCATGAGTTTGTTTGACACGGTTACGTCTGTAAAAGTTCAAGAAGAAGAAACTGCACAGCGTCCCAGCGTATTTGATAGCATTACGTCTGTAAGGCAAAGGGAAGAGGACGAGTACGAGCCTGATCTCGTTCTTCCTGAAGACTTCTCTGTGTCTGCTCTTGCAGGTTCTGAAGAATACATGACTAAGGTTCGCTCCTATATGGGCAATCGCCTTGGTGCTGGTGGTAAACAAAAAGAAGACGAAGACAACAACGACTACGTCGAGCGATTTCTTTCGCATATGCGCAGCTTCGAGAACAACACAGTCGATCTGACGCAAGAGATGTCTTACATCTATGGTGCGAATGACAAAGAGCGTAAGCAGTTTGCAGAGGCTTACGACATCTACAACTCCCTCCCCGGTATGTTCAGCGCAGGTGGTGGCTCAGTTCTGAGTGGCCTCTACGACTACACGACATTGAACGTGTTTGATCCCGCCAACCTTGTTGGTCTGGGCGTAGGTACGCTTGCGGCAAAACAGTTTGCCAAACAGGGTGTGAAGGGTGTCCTGAAAGGACTGGCAAAACGCGGCAACCGTTACTTGAACGCTGGCACAGTAGCTGGTGCTGCTACTGATGGTGTAATCAGCGCCGGTATGGACGCTGGTCTACAGTCTACGATGATCGAAGCTGGCATCAAAGACGAGTACAGCGTTGGTCAAACTGCTGCTGCTTTTGGTCTGGGCGCTGTTGGCTCTCAGGCAGCACAGAGCGGTCTTGCTGCCGTAGGCACGGGTCTTCGTCGCATGGGCAGTGCAGCAGCAACAGGCAAATCTAGCTCCGACGGGCGCAGTCTGGCTGCTGAAGTGAAAGCGGCAAAGAGCGAACTTACACAGGCTGAAAAAACAGCAACTGCGCAACGAGAAAAAACAGCCAAGTTCGAATATGACGAAGCTCGTAAGCTGCTCGATGATCTTGTCGAAACAAGATATTTTGATGATCAGGTTGATCCTCTTCCACGCACTCGTCCTGAAGGTGGGCCAGCTACCGCAGACGAAGTGTTTAGTCCGGAGTTGAAGGTTAGGGCGACTAAGGTCATCACAGATGTGATTGAACGTGTTGCTGCTGAAACTGGCAGAACTCTTCCCGGTAAGAGCGCACAGCTATCTGATCGGGTATTTGCAGCCTTCGCAAAAGCATCAGACGATCCTGACAGTCCAACAGGTGTCGGATATTTTGATGATGTTGATATTGATGTGTCTCTCGAAAGAGCTATCAACGAAGTCGGTCTTACCCCGATGGAGTTTGCTCAGGTCTTTCGCGTGACTGTCTCTGATGCCGGTAAGCAGCTTAACGCGCTATCACAGTTAGCGAAGCGTCTTGGTGAAGTAGGCGGCTTTGATGCAGGACAACAAAGCAGAATCAATGCGTGGTTTGGCACTAATGAAGTACCGCCTAGCAGACTGTTCAGTGCTTATCAAAGAGTCGATAGAGAGACACGTTCGTTTGTCGTCTCTGGCATTGCAACCACTGTCCGTAACGCATCTACTACTGCTATACGCGGCATCATGGACACGGGTGCAAGATTGATCGACGGCTATCTTCTTGCCGCTTTTAAGAATGGCCTGAAAGATTCTCAAGGCAGACCTATTCAGTACACTGCTGGTGACGCCGAAAGAGATGCGTTTGGATTTTTGTATGCACTGGCAGATAGCGGATACACAAATGAAGTTATAGAAGCGACCTTGAGCGACAACCCGCGTCTGCTGCAACAAATACAACGCAGTCTAACGGACGTTGGCGACGGTCAATTATCAAAAGCTGCGAGGATGGTTAACTTCCTCAACATGGCGCACGACACAACTGTTAGGAAAGCTATCTATACAGCTAGCATAGAAAGACAACTACAAAGACTGACCGGAAAGTCCTTAGCAGAAACTCTGGCGGTCAACAGCAAAGTGCCTAGTAAAATTATACAGCAGGGTGTCAGAGAAGCTCTTGAATTTACCTATGCTGATATGCCTACCAACAAGTTTTGGAACGGCTTTGTAAATATCAACGAGATACTTGGACCTATTCCGGGTATGCTTGGACTGCCTATTGGTACAACTCAATTTACTTTCCCGCGTTTCCTAGCAGCCGCTGCTAAATTTACATACAAATATAACCCCACCGGATTTATTGCTCCTGTAAGAAAGCTAATCCAATCCACAGGTGAGACAGATGACGCGGTAAAATCCGCTCTTCGCATGCAAGCTATGGAAGAGTTGGGCCGTGCGTCAGTTGGCACATCGATGTTAATTGCAGCTACCGCACATAGAGCAGCAAACCAAGACATCAAATACTATGAAACCAAACGAGAAGATGGAAAGACAGGTGATCTACGACCTTTCTTCCCTCTTGCCCCCTATCTTCTTATTGGTGATGTTCTTGTTAAAGCAGCAGGCGATCTTGGCCGAAAAGTTGATGTAGACCTCGGTGACGGAACACTTGAGAATCTAAGTGTAAGAGACGTAGTAGAAGGTCTTTTTGGAACTCGTCTAGCAGGTGGCGCTGCCTACAATGTAGACCGCATACAAGCCTTTTTTGACCCAGAACAAGTAGCACAGTTCAACGAACAGTTTGGCAATGCTGTTGGTGAATTTGTCAATAGGATGAATACAAACTTGTTCAGCAGTTTGGTTCGTGATGTAGAACGACAGTTTGATGAAGACCTCAGTATCGTTCGAAACACTAGAACACGAGACGAGGCAGGCGGTCTGCCGTTGTTCTGGGAGAGCTTCTACAAATCTGCCACCAGAGGCATGCCCGAAGCCTTCCGTAATGTGACGGGTGTCAGAAGCGTTACAGAAGACCCTCCGCTGGCCCTTGGTACGCGAGACGAGCCTTTGCGCTATCAAGCCCCACTGCAACAGCAGTTTACTGGTATGCGCCTACAACAAGCGCCCAACTTCATTGAAGCTGAACTGAAGCGACTCGGTATTAATAATCCATTTATATATGCACCGGGTACGGCAGACTCGCAGCTCACGCAATTTATGCGTGAAGAAATGAACCGGCTGTCTGAAGAAATACTACTGCCAGACAATTATTCCGAGCTGTCTGATGCAGAGAAAAGACTAAACCTGTTAGCAGAATTTAGACGGAACAGACGAATCGCTCTTGAGGTAGCTAAGAACCAAATGCTGACGGAAGATCAGACAAGGTTCTTCAAAATGGAATACTACACGCTGCCTAACACCATTCGCGCTTTGGTCAACGAGCGTTACAAAAAAGAGCATGAAGGTCGTACCATCGAACAGGATGGTGCATGGATCGAAGGTGCAGATATTGGCTATGGAATTCAGATGGAGTTCGATAGATGAACATCAATGAAATCCTAGATGAAGAACTGGGCAGCGCCCCTGTCAAAAAACCTGCCGATAAATCTGTAGTACAGGAAATTATTGATTCCGAACTGCCCCCTAGTCCGGAGGCGGCTGCACCTGATTTTGCAAAACTTGCTAGCGCCATGCTCTCGGGTGTTCAGACGCAAAACAATGATTACGATCCTCTTACCGCATACGAGCAACCAGCTCACTTGCAAGGACGTAGGACTACACGCGATCCAGAATACCAAGAGCGTGTTCGTAAAACTACTGACAGCATAGCAAAAACTGCTTCATCTGTAGTTGATTTTGGCATGGCGATGCTGCCCGGTGCGGGTGCTATGGAAGCCGGTGGTGCTGGTATAGAGAACCCCATGTCAGCCGCGCTGGACTTGGAAGAAGCGCGTCCTATCCCCTCTATGGCAGAGGACATCGAGGCAGGTCGTAAGCTCGATGCAACCTTCAAAGCTCTTGGTGTAGCTGGTGATGTCGCTACAGCCGGTGGCCTTACCATGATGAGTACAGGTGCAGGCATGATTCCGGGTGCGTTCCTGACAGCCGGTGGTGTGGGCATGAAGGCCGTCTCGAAGTACGGCGATGACATTGCTGACGGTCTGCGCAAGCTGTTTGACATGGACAAAGAAGCAGCCATGAAAGCTGCTGAACGTGTTGATAGTTTCGCTGATGATGACAAGCCTGTTGGTGCTGCCATCAGCATGATCAACGCTGAGACAAAGAAAGCTCGTAAGGCTGCGCCAAAGCCGCCTGTTAAACCTCGCGAAGGCGCATCCACTCGTGATCTAGGGCTGTTCAATCGCGCTGAAGAGGCTGTCCTTAACATGGACATCCCTGAGAAGGGCATCAGGGGTGATGCTCTTCTATCCAAGCTCCGTAACAACTCAGACGTTCCTAATGACGAGATTGAGTTCGGTCTTGGTCTGGCGATTAGACCTGATGATGTTCTTACCAAAGATGATCTAAGGAGGCTCTTCTCCACATCTTCCGAGCGTGGCTACTTAGCTGAGTTTGGCTTGGAAGAGCGTGTACGAATGCAAGACCCCACACAGATTAAACAGACAGACTCAGTGAAAGCTGGCGGTGATCTAGAGTACGAAAGTATGACGGATTATCGCTATCCAGATGAGCCGGGTTCAAACTACTCAGAGTATACATATCACCTGCGTCCTTCTGCGGCTCAAGCCGAGACAGTAGGCGGTGATCGTGGAGACAAGTTACAGCAGTATCTTGATAGGTCGCGCACAGCGAACAGGGGCATCGACTTCAGCCGCATAGACCCTGATAGTCCAGTTGCTGCAACGAATCGGAACATCTTGGCAAAGTGGGATGACACGGAATCTCTGAGGGAAATCTACGTAAATCACTATGCAAGAGATAGTCTCCTAGCGATGGATGACGGACGCCCTCTTGGTGACGTTATTGAGTACATAGATGGACTAGAGGAAGTGGATGTTCGTGCAGATATGTACGGAATACTTCTGAGGAATCTAAATGAAGGGCTGAAAACAGAGGTAATTAAAGTTCGTAACAGAACTGGTACGACTCCCCCCGGTCTAAACAAGCTGAATATAGCCGTATCTAACTACCGAAGAAAATTTACTGCTGACCCATCCGAGTATGACGATGTCGTGCTTGGCGACATTGGCGACCTATTTGATGACATCTCTTCTGACGCTGACGGCGTCATTGATCCTGACATGGTTGCTCGTCTTCAAACATACATGAATGATGGCACATATGTTATGGACGCAGATGTAGATACAGTTGGCAGGTCTGGCGTATTGTTCCGCAGCCCCAAGCATTTCTACAGAGACAACGACAACCAAATATTCCACATGCGTACTTCTATAAGAACTACGAATGATGGGAAGCGCGTCCTGCTGATCGAAGAGATACAGTCTGACGCCTTATCTGGCGCAAAGAAAGATACTACGGACGCAGAAGTTCCGTACAAAAATGAAGGCTACATGAATCTGGCACTGGCTAGAGCCATGCGTATTGCTGCTGAACAAGGTCTAGATGGTATATCTCTTACGAACGCAGCCTCTCAGATCGAAAGAAACAGGGGTGGCTTTGCAAACGTCTTTGATGAAATGACCAGTTCACACGGAGTTGACACAACGACTGTGTTCTTATCACAGAACGGTAATGTTAAGACACGACTTACTGTTGATCCAAGGTCAGGCGCTGTCATTGGAGCTAGCCAGCAAGATTTGATAGGTATGAAGCTATCTGAAGTGATCGATAGCAGAGAGACAGCACAGCAGCTCCTAGATAAAGAAGGTACAATACCTGTTTCTCAGCGTGTCATCGGTAAAGACGGCTACAAAACTGTTTACGACAAGAAGCTGCCCAGCAAGATGCGCAAGATTGTCAACCGCATGGACTTAGATGAGGGCGTTGATGTCTCCCGCGCCGATATCACCGTAGGAGGTAGGGAAATATATCCCGATTTTGGAGGCTTGGATGACGAGTTTGATCCAGACCTTTTCGAAGAGATGATGGAAGCCCTTGAAGCGGATACAAATAATCCTCGATACATGCTAACCACTCAGGTCGCTAGAATGGGCATGCGGATGTATGGACAGAACATGGAAGAGTTCACCCGCCTACTAGAAAAAAAGTATGGCCTAGATGAATTCGGAATCGAGAATGCAGATGGCAGTGTCACCAGTATAGACCCGGACGTCCTAGACCTGACTTATGAAGATGTATTCGATGTAGGAAAATTGGCTTCTACTGATCGTGATCGCAAATTCTATGCGATGCAACTCCAACGAGCATTCCCAGATAAGTATCCCGACATTACAGATGCAGAAGATTTCGTAGATTACGCCTTTCAACAGGCTATGTATGCAAACCCCGGAAGGGTCTTCGAAGACTGGGCGTTTCAACAGCAGAACATGGCTGGTGAACCAATCACCGTTAAGGACAACCACACCATCATATTCACAGACGAGATGCGCAAGAAGATTATGGAACAGGGTCTGCCGCGTCTTCGTAAGGGCGGTCTAGCTACCCCCAAATAGAAAGCCCCCCGGCAGTAAGGAGAAGAACCTGCCGAGGGGCTAAGAAGCTAGCGGTAGTCGAGGACACCCTACCGCTTGTCACCGCTTCCGTGCAGAACACCCCGCTGCTGGCGGTCTGCGAGTTTTTGAAGATTGCCGTCTGCGATCTGGGCGAGGTCAAATCCCAGATCATTCGCCAGCACTGCACAATACCAGAGGCAGTCGCCAATCTCCGCAGCGATATCCCGCTTCATTTCATCAGAATCGTTCTTGTCTCGAACGATCTTCTTCACCTTGTCAGCGACCTCCCCCGCCTCACCTGCTAAACCCAACGCTGGATAGATGATCTTCATCCCGGCTGGGTAAACAGCAGTCTTCAGAGCCTTCTCCTGATACTCCGATATATCCATTCTGATCTTGTCCCTCGACTTTGCGGCGTAGAAGTCTCCTACTTGCTTGCGCAAGATGTCAGAAACCTCCTTTGCCCATTCTTCATCCATGCTCATTGCACTAACCTATTAGTCAAGAGTATAAATTAACAAGGTTGTTTTAACAAGGTTGGAAAGACTTTCTCGAACGGGATCAGTTCGTGCTGCTCGGCAGCGTAACAGGGCTTTTTAAACACCCCGTGATACCCCCACCGTTCCTTCTTATACAGCTCACTGGCATACATGCAGCCAGCCACCCTGTAGTCTCCCCTCTTCCCTATCAACAGCACATACAGATCGACCGCTTCATGCTCCTTCATAGAGAATAAGCGGCCATTGTTATGCTTCGTAGATTTCACATCGATGCAGAGGCTGTCGAAAACGATATCGCCTCTGTCTGTCCCATTGTTTACAGAACGAACACCTATTTCGAACACAAGCTCTGGATAAACACCGAAGTATTTACACAGGGCAAGCTCAGACATGACCCCCTCGATATCTGGATCGAGTACAGATGCCTTCGGAAGGTCAGTCTTCTTGAGCTTGTTCTTGCGTGAGTTAGCGTATCGCGCTCTTGCAAGCGCCATAGCTATGCGTTTTTCAGACTCATCAAGTATCAGTCGGAGCATCGGCCAACGTCTCCTTGAGGAGGGATGTAAAGCCGGACTCGGTGACATTGATGCGATCCAGAGTAGCGATTGCTCGCTTCTTCTCCCCCTGAATCTCCTGTAGTTGAGCAACAAGATACAACTGTCGCTCATTCATCTCGGACAAAGGGTAGTCAACACCGTCGATGACGACTGACCCTTCCTCCACTTGTTTTGCTTGCATAACTAACTCCTAGTCAACTTGCAATATCCACTATTTCACAAACGCCAGCGGTACAGGAAAGTTCCTGTGTGCCGGTGGTGTTGTCTTCTGCCTCGTAATTTGCGAGGTCAGCCCAGTTGATACGCGGTGGCAGTTTAGCCAGCAGCGTCTCATACTCTTCGCGTGAGCAGTCCTGATACGGGGCTTGCTCATAGGTATGATCGGAATGTGGCAAGAAACTTATGCCTGAGCAGTGATCGAAGTTCTTCCACACCCATGCACCCACATCCATCCACTCTTCTTCGCGTACTGAGATCGTGACAGATGGCTTGTGTTCACACCAATCCTTCGCATAGACCAACCAAGTATCGAGTTGCTCGATAGCAGTCATCTCGTTGCGGTTTACGCAGCGTCCGGGTGACGCCACAGGAAAGCTAAACACCGTTGTCTGATCTGGCTTACCCACATCGGGTTCACTTGGTATGCCCTGATCGATCATAAACTGCGTGAGAGGGTCTTTATTATCGCCCCGCACAGTGCGGATATAATACTGACTGTGACGAGCGTGGATGCCACTGGCACTGTCTACAAGCTGCGAGACTGTACCGGACGGCTTGACACAGGTGATAGCCGTTGAACGCTCGATGCCCAGCTTTTCGGCTTCAGCTTTGTTTGTCATCACCGCCACATCGCGCAGCGAAGACAAGATATGACTGATGTTTTTACCGTATTGACTGGACCGACCAGAAAGAATCTCGTTGTCCATGATGCCGGTCAGAGACACTCCCAGAAGCCGCTCTTCTTCAGTGTTGTTTGTCCACACCTTGCGAACGTACTTGAAGTTGGTCAGCGTGGACTGCCAAGTGCCGAGGATCGTAGCCAGCTTCACCTTGCGTGCGAGACTAGCAAGATCATCTGAAGCACGTACAACTACCTCGGTAAGATTGCAAAGCTGATATGGACGTAAGATGATCTCGCTGCACGGGTTCGTGCCGAACTCATGATCGATGTCACGGCGTCCGTTTTCTGCTGCTTTCTTCTTAGCTGCTTCACGGTTGAACATGCCACGCTCACCTGACTTGCTCTCTACAAGAGCCAGCCACTCGCGCATGAATGTCTCCATATCAGGCTTGTGCTTGTATGTGGCAGAGTTGTTTGCCAGCGCACGTTGGCCTTCACGGTAGATTCCATTGGCAGGTTCATCCCACCATTCACCAGACTTGGCATGACGCATCTGATCGTCGTTCAAGTTCGACAGGCTGATCAGAGCGGAGCGACGGACGCCGCCTACCACAACCACCTCACCTGTTTTGCAGGCAATATCGTGACACTCGATGGGGTACAGGCGACGGCCTGCGGCCTTCTTGAATTTGCTGACAGTGAACTTGAACAGCTCTTGCAATGGCTGCGGCCCACTGGAGCGTCCACCAAAGGTCTTCAGACGCTCACCAGCAGAACGCAGGGCTGACAAGTCCCACTGAGGGACATGACCACCGTACAGCATCGTGATCAGCTCACGGAACGCCTTTGCCCAGCCCTCCTTGCTGTCCTCTACCTCGATGATGACATTGCTATCCTCGAACGTGTCAGAGACAACAGGTAGCTTATCTACGTTGTTGCGCTCCACAGAGAAGCCTACACCTGTGCCACACATCAGGATGTACAGCAGCTCGTCAAACGCACGAGGGTGGTCGATGGGCAGATAGCTACAGTTGAATGCTGCGAGGTGATTGCGCTCAAGCGCCTTCCCTGCGGTCATCAGCGCACGCATAGACGGCATGATCTCCAGATTGAGGACAGCTTCTTTCAGCTCATCTAACTCTGGCTTCGTCACAGGGACGCCGTGCTTCTCTTCAATCCAGCGAGACATGTAATCGAAGTAACGATCCACAGTCTCAGACCAGTCTTCACGACGGCCTTCTTCGTCCAGCCAGCGTGCATAACGGCTCTTATGTATAAAAGATTGGTAGTCTGTTGGCAGTAAGTTACTCATAAATCCTCTCCACGTTTACGCGACCGACCTCAATATCGTCGATGTCGTGGAAATACTCCTTTAGCAACTCTTCGAGATGCTCCTCTACGCGCTCATCTGCGGGTACGAGGGGAGAGTCATTCTCTAACTCAACGATAAGAAGCACCCGCAGTTTCACTTCTCATGCTCCTCGATGAGTTTGTCTAAGTACCATCGGGCCTTCTTCAAATCTTCTGACCCGTTCTTGTAGCGATAGCGCCAGAGATACTTCAGGATATTGCCCTGCAAGTAATGCTCGAACCCATCACCTGTTGCCGCCCGAATGGCGTCAATGCACTCTATCCCTGCCTTGTTGTAGTGAGGCGGGTGATTGACCATGTCTGTTTTGTCTGCGTAGAACGCATCAAGAAGCTGCTCTTCATCGGCTTGCAGCTCCTTCATCTTTTGTTTCATAAATGCTTCGTGTCGCATCATGCAGACCCCAGCGTCTTGCCGAAGTTGACACGAACGACATTGCCGTCTTCACGCTTCACGACAACATCGTCTTCGTCTTCTGAAGAAAGTCGTCGTTCAACGATGTTTGTCAGAGTACGGGCGAAGCTGTCGTTTTGTTCTGCTAGCTCCAGTGCAGCCGCAACCATGTGCGTTACATGCAAGAGCATCGTGTGATCTTCTTCTTCGAGGTCGTTGTCAGCAGACCATGCGATCTTGACCTCTACATCTCCACACCAAACGTCTTCTTCTATGGCGGGACTTATGATCACCACGTAATCGTTAAGATCGTACACTTTTCTTCTCTCCTTTGAATCGGATGAACTTGGTGCGAATGGCCTTGCCCTTTTCTCGCAACCAGTCTTCTGGAATTTCTTTGTCGTAGTAGCGAAACCCGTGCTTGATACACCAATCGGCGTAGCTGGACTTCGCGCCCTTGCGGAGCTTCCTGCGGCTGCTCTCAAACACGAAGCGTATCTCTAGCTCCGGATGCTGCTGCTTAATCTTCAGGTGCTTCCTGCGATCAGCGGCAGTGAACATGCCCTTAATCTCTACGATGATGCCGTTCAGTAGAATTACATCTGGCGTGTAGGTGCGGTACGCTAGGTCTTCCCACTCGATCTTCGTCTTCTCGTAACAGAACTCGACGTTGTCGTTGGTCAGCTTCTCGCAGATAGTCTTCTCAAGACCGCTGCGGAATCCCAGCTTACGTGCTGCGCGGTAGGCTTTGGACGAGTACATCAATCATCTATGTAAGCGACCATCGGTTTCTCTTGTGCATTTGAACAACGAGAAGGTTCTTCTTTGATGCGCCCTTCCCAGCAGTCATATCGAAATGGGCAGAACCCGCAGGTGGTAGACAGCTTCTTATTGCCTGTCGGCTTACGCCGGTAAAATTCCTCAACAGGCTCGTAACAGCGACGGAACTTGTTCTTCTCAAGCTCCACCACTTTGGCTGTGATCTCCTGCACCACCTCATCCTGATTAGGGATGTCGTAGGGTACAAATTTGAACTCCATCGTGTTCTTATTCAGAACAATCCATCCACCCGGCTTGACGTTGTCAGCATGGGCATACCCGCAGAGCTGCGCTACATAGCCAAACGTGTCGGCTTCAGCTAGCTTCTCTGCTGACTCAAACTTGTTCTTGAATGACCACGCACTTGCGGTCTTCACATCCCAGACAGCGTCATCAAGAGTGAGGTCGTTCGTGCCATTGATCTCGGCGTCACCGAACTTGCCCGTCACCTGCTTGCTGTCTTCGAAAGCTACACCTGCTTCCTTCATGACGCCTTTGAACACCGCCTCTACGATGTCTCCGACAATCATGTTGAGCAGGAAGACTGTGTTCACGTTCTCTGCTGTCTCTGGCTTGTTCTTCGCATACCAGAGCTGGCAGTAGGGACGGCCCACGTTTGACATGCGCCAGCGGAACTTCTCACCCGTGCGAGACTCCTGAAACTGTTTCGAAAGGGCCGTGGAGATATCCCCCACGACCCCCTCGATAGTCGCATCAGACATTGCAGCTTCACCTGTGAAGGCATTCTGCAACCACTGATGTATCTTCAGTTCATTAAGCTGCGTCATCATCAACTTCGATGAAGACATCGTCAGCGACGGTAGCCATCAGCATCTCTTCGTCTGCTGATGAACGCTGACCGCTTTTTTCTTCCCAAGCAGACATGACGTACTCGTTGTACGACTTGATCCATTCGAGGAAGCCACTGAAGGTCTGCTGATCCTGATCGGTGATCTCGATCTGCTTCGTAAGGTCCAGCGACGGCACAGGGAGGAAAAAAGCACCGCCTGTCTGGAGCGCCTGCTCAGACGTATCGAGAGCGATCTTATGCTGGATCGGCAGTTTCCGCTGCCGCCCCATCTGATCGAACGGACCAGCCATCGTTTTGAAGGCAGTCTTGTTATCGATTTCCCAGATGAAGGGCTGCGTATCAATGATCACAGCTTCGCCGCTCTCATCGATGGGGTTGTTCATCTCGATCTCGCCAAGGATGACACGCACACGACGGATCGATTTGATCGTCTCTTTCATATCATCGGACAGGCTATCGAAGTCTTCGATGTAACCTGCTGGCTTGCCGCAGTTGAACCCACCTTCCGTATCTTTCAGATCGACCGTCAGGTTCTCGTGCATGACCGTTTTGGTGAACGAATTCGTAGTAGCGTCGTACTTCTTGTACATGTAACGCTGGATGAACGGACGGATGGTGACCGTCTCGGCGAAGTACATCGCCTTCTCTGGCACTTCCAGACGGTAGAAACCTGCTGGAACTACCTCAACGGAACGCTTTCCGTCCTTCGTTTTCACGCCCTGATTCCAGATGCGCAGACGCGGTAGTGTGGAACTCTTAGCTTTCTGCTTCGTATCGACGCCCATCATAGACGCCATCATCTCGTAGTTCGTTTCATCAATAGTGGTGAGTTGTGTCATCGCTTTTCCTGATTAGTGACAAATGGAGAAAGAAGTTATACCAGATTTTGCATAATTAGCAAGTTTGTCAACAGTGCTATTCCACATCTTGTGTGTCCAACCAGTTCGGACCAGCCTTTGCTTCGAGCAGCATCGGTACATTCATATCAATCCCCCATTGTTGATCGATCCGTGTCTTCATATCACCAGACACTTCCTTCAATACGTGCATGACCTGCTGAAACTCGTCTGGATGGATGTCTATGACGATAGAGTCATGGACTGTATTCACGATCAAGCTCTTCAGGTTCTTCTCGCGCATGCGATCTTCCATCGTAACCAGAACGAGTGGCACGATGTCCGCAGTCGCAAAGCTCTGAACAGGGTAGTTCTTGATCTGGGTAAAGTAGCTTACGCCCCCACCCTTCCTGCGCACGACCTCTGGAAAGCTGAACTCGCGGCCAGATGGCGTTCTTATTTTCTTGGTCGTGAGAGCCTCTGTAGCCAATCGGGAATGCCAAGCTGCGATGCCTTCGTATTTCTCGTTGAAGTGCGAATAATACTCTGCCTCCGCTGGAGTTCGCCCAAAGCCAGTTGCGCCGAAAAGTGGTGCGAACGTATGCGCCTTCGCAGTCTGACGATCCGTAGGTTGACCAGCGTTGGTAATAACCTGAGCGGTGTATGAGTGTACATCAAATCCAGTAAGAACTTCTTCAATGGCTACTCCATCCTGAGCAAGATACGCAGCCACGCGAAACTCCAACTGAGCGAAGTCAGCTTCCATGATCTGACCCCCCGGCCAGCGTGACTTGAATACGCGCTTGACCGGGAATGTTGAGCCACGAGGCATGTTCTGTAGGTTGGGTTCACGGCTAGCCAGACGGCCTGTGGCAGTCATTTGCTGCACCAGACGGACATGCAGGATGTCATCGTCCTTCGTGAACGTGGATATCCCCCCACAGAAGCTGGAGAGATAGCTGTCGAGAGCAGACAGGCGGCGCACCTTTGCAAGAAACGCTTCTGCTCGTTTCATCTCTTTGGCACGAGCTACACCTTCGAGGTGTTCGAGGTTGCCCTTCGAGCAGCCGAAGCCATTGGCACTAACCCAGTTGGGATTAGGTGCATTGAACTTCAGTCCCGCAATGTCGCGTGTGTCGTCATAGAGGACGCCCTCACCCCCGCATGTCTGGCAGATGCGTACTGCCTTGCCGAGTGTGCCGTCCTTCTTGCGTACCCGCTTGCGTCCTGCGCCTGAGCAGTCCTTGCACTGGCGAACCTTCGTCTTGAAGACGACGTTGGTGTGGGCATTGACTGTCTGACGGAACAAACCAAGCGGCATGAACTGATCAAAATGATCAGGCCATGTCTTCTTGTCTTTCAGCTTGCGGCTGAAGATCACCTGCGAAAGCTGCTCCGGGCTGTTCAGATTGATAGGCGTGTCGCCCATCAGCTCCTTCACGTCACGCTGAAGCTCTGCCTCGATCTGTTCTTTCTCTGCTGTAAACTGCTGGGTTACATCCTCAAGGGCTTCACGATCTACTGAGAAGCCGTTGCAGTAGATGCGGGTCAGCGTCTTGCAGACACGGTTGGTGAGCAGCACAGTGTTCATCAGGCCACTGCCCTCTTGCGTATTTAGATAGATGTTGAGCTTGTCAGCCAGTTGCTGCGTAGCATGCAAGTCAGCGGCCAGATACTCGCAAAGCTCGTTGTAAGGGATGTCACGGATGCTCACCCCATCAGCCATGTACTTCTTCAGCGTGTCCTGCTTCTGCACCTCAAGCTCGTAGCGTTCCGCACAGGCTTCTAGTGACAGAGGCTGCTTCTGACCGCGCTGGATGACATACTCAGCCAGCATCGTGTCGAAGACCGGGCCGTCATACTTGAACCCGCTCTCCCACAACCACGCCAGATCGTGCGCAGCATTGTGCGCAATCAGGACTGTGGCGCTGTCCAGAAACATCTGCACACGCTCGAAGTAGTCAGTTTGATTGGGCCGGTCTGCGTGATCGAACGGAAACGTCAGGCACTGACCCTGATCAGTCAGCACTCCCACCATGACCAGCGAGTTCTCTTTCTCGAATGGGTCTAGGTGCAGCTTGCCGTCACGGCGCGTAACTGTGTTCTCAACGTCCAGCGTCAGCTTCATCTAGATACCTCTCGATTGCTTCTCTGATCAGGTGTGCAACGCTGATCATCTTCCCCTGCTCTCTTGATTGATCGAACGCCTTTTGATGCAACTGCTCGAACACAGACCTGCCAATGACGAGGTTGTACACACGGGTGTCTTCTTGGATGATACGTGGTCTAGGCATGATCTTCCTTTGTCATCTGTAGTTATACACTAAAGGTGGCGGTGTCTGGATTAAGGTGCGTATGCACCATACCGTGCCGCCCGGTGAGCTTGTTCTTCACGATCACCCAATGACGCTCTGTGTCATCGATGTCCTGCCCCTCTACCATCGGGTTCTTGGTTAGACAGAACATGATGTCAGCCTCTGCTGCCTTGCCTGTCTTTGATCCTTCCAGCATGGATTGATTGACCATCACGCGGCCTTCTGCCTCTGCGGACATCTGAGACATGGCAAAGATGCAGCAGCCGTATGTTTTGCCAATCACACGATAGCGCACATACATGGCCTTCAGCGCCTCGTGAGCGGCTGTGTAGCTGCCACCCACCGTGAACTTGTCTGCCATGTCAGCGATAACAATGTCAGGCTTGAGATGCTTGATGACAGCTTCCATCCTGTCCATGTCCCAGCCGGTCGCATCTGTAATAAAAAAATTGTTCTGCCAGTTGCTGCCCTTGCCTACCCGCTCGTTGACGTAGCCCACGTTGCGAGGATCGAATATCTCTTTGATTGACAGCGAGGTAGCTGCGTTCATATGACGTGACGTTACACGAGGTGTGGCTTCTTCGTTTGCCAATACAAGCACCTTTGCACCTTGGTCGATGAAGCCTTCTGGGCCAGAGACAAGATGAGCAATGCTCGATGTCTTGCCGGTGTTAGGACGCGCAGCACCCACAACGAGCTGCCCCTCGTTTACGCCGGGCCACATGTCTGCCAGTGTTGGGATGTTGACCCGCCACCGGAACGTAAGACTGACCTGCTTTCGAATGAACTCCAGATCGGTTTCATCGAACGTCACTCGAACACTCGGCATGAAGTCTTCTTCATACGTCTCGATCATCTCACGCAGCGGCATCATGCTCGTTACGCGCCCGTTGATCATGTCCATCGCGTGTGACGCAAGATCATCCGCGATAGCACGACGCCATAGATCGCGCAGAATGTTACTAGCCATGTCAGGGCCAATCGCATTCTCGCTGCGCATCTCGTTAAACATTTTTTGATAGGAAGATCGCTGGGCGGTGGTCAGCGTGGGGTGGGATGTATAGAAAACCGCCTCAAGCTCCGACTCAGTGAGGTCGCGCTCATAGTCATCGTGTGCCTTGTCCAGACACCGTTTGATCTTGTTGGCTTCATCGCTGAAGATTTCCTGACGGACCACAGTCTTGTGGTCTTGATAGAAATCGTGCGCGAGAAGCGCCTTCAGAAGTGCTAGTTCCAATATTCCCCCCTGTAGAGTAGGTCAGCCTACTCATGTTCTCCGCCTCTGCCGCGTCCATATCCCCCGAAGAACTGAGGGCGGCGCTTTGCAGTCTCGAAGACACCTACGGTAATAAAAATTCCTGCCAACAGGATCGCATGCACAAGCGCACTAATCCCAAAAACCACGATTGAACCAACCCAGAACGAGAAGATGATGCACCACATCCATGCCAGAACCTGCATGATCATGTGTCGAGTGTTCAGATCAGTGATGTTGGACAGAGGATTTACAGTGCTATCCATCACCAATCTATACAAGCGTGTCATTTGAACTCCCGTGAAGTCACTTGAACTTCTGTGAAAGAGGGTGACAGACATGGGTCATGCGAACCTGCTACGCCCCCATGTCTGCCTTGCGCCAACTACCTCGCCAGATGCCTCGTCACCTGTGGAGAACGGCGTAGCAGTGTCTCTATTTCTCTTTCTGTTTGAATCTATGCTTGAAGAACACCACGAGATTTATGGCGGTGTTGACAGTGATCGCTCCGATCAACCACCATTGCCACCACGTAGGCATGTCGCCACCCTCAGTCATGTGAGCCGTGGAGCATGGTCAGAAGAAGTTCTTTGCGATCACGGTGCATAGCTGCCTTGTCTAGCTCTGCTTGACACGCTTCAAGAATGTCGTTGTGTTCACCAATCCCGGCTGGGTTGTCGAAATAGATAGAAGCATTAGTCAAGTGTAGCTTTTCACTTGCTTCAGCATGACGAAGAAGAACTTCTGCAATGTTATGCGGGTCTGGATATGACATGCTAACCTCTTTGTCATCTATAGTTAGTCACTATGTTACTAAAAAAAGAATGGGGCGTCAAGCGCCCCATCCCTGTGAATTACAGTCAGCTCTCCCTTTTCTGACTCTTGATGCCTCGTCTTTCTTTGACCGTGAGTGTGACCTCACCATATTTATCCTCGATGACTTGTAAGTCAGTCTGTAGCTGGTCAATTTTATCCTTGGCATCCATGATGTCGTCAGCTTCGAACTCGATATCAATCGTGGCACGAAGTTTCATATTACACTCCTTGTGAGGCGGTTTTTAACGTGGTTGCCGCCTAACCACTCAATCATGTGGGTGGGCTACAGCACCATGAACCGCGACTACCTCTTGGGTTCATTCTAGAATAGGTATGGCTATGCCCATCGAAAACAGGTTGCAAAACTCTGACAGGTGGTCCGTTTGAAGAACCACGATTACTTCGATTAGCGTTGATAGTGATCCAGACCAATCCATTGGCTTGGAAGGTCCATCCCCGTACTTTGAACATACGCATTACTACTCCTTTTACTATACAACTAAATGCGACAAGTTATCTCGTCTGTACTTGACGTCATCTTTCAACGACATCGCATTCGCCGACAGCCCAGACGATTGAAGCTGGCGGGTGATCGATACAGTCTTGTCACGCGCGTCCGGATCGAGTGCGACGGTGACAGTAGTGAATTTACGTAGTTGTTCGATATGTTCTGACAGCAGGCTCGTGCCTAGCAGAGCCACGCCTGTCAGCTTAGGTGTAATGGTCGGGATAACAGACGCAGAGATGGCGTCCTCAACCACAACAGCATGATCGCTGTGACCGCTGGTAAACGCACGACTGGCAGACCCATACCGCTTCCACTTCATCGGTGATTCGCGAAGCGTCCGTCCCACTGCATCGACAATGCGATGGCCGTCACGTATGAGAAAGACAGCACGCTGGTCCTTCACATCGTACATGAGTTCCTGCACAGGAATCTTCCAGCGATCCGCAAAGATGCCCAGATCAGTATGTGATTGGATGAAGTAGGTGGGCAGCACGAACTCAGGATCACGACGATCCTCACGCAGGTTGCGCATGTACTGATGCACCTCGGCTGCACTCATCTTGGTGCGAGACTGCCCCGCAGTCTTACAGCTAGCTGCGAAGCAGTTGTATAAAAGAACCCCATCCTCATTGCTTACAGAGAAAGTGCCTCGTCTGTTGCAGACAGGACAATCTATGCGTCGGCTTTCGCCGACGGACAGCTTTAAGCTGTTAAGTACATCCTTCATGTGAGCAGTATCTATATTGTTTATTACATAATCAATAAGAACATTTGCTTCTGTAGTAATTATACTGACACAGTCAGATCGCTAGTCAATCCGTAATAAACTTTGTCAACAGTATGTAATAATCCACCACGCAACTGATCTTTTCTTGTAAGATATTGATTTAATTAAAAGGCCAGACAACTGAGCAACTAATCACGAGATTAGAAGTCAGCTGTCTGGCAAGTAGTGCAAGTAGGTCGTAACTAACTAAAAACAACTACTTACACTCGTGGTGACAGCATGCGCGCAACTGAAAACATGCTGACATCCACCACCTTTTCACTATTGACTTAGTCAACAGTACCTCTTCGCTTCTTCAGCGCGTTGCGTGCAGCCGCCTTCGACACCTTGAGGTAGGGCTTGAGCGACTGCGGGTTCTTGTGACCCGTCCACGACATGATCTCTGCCTCGGTTGCACCATTGTCTGCTAGCTCACTAGCAACGGTGCGACGTAGATCGCGTAACTGTAGCTCACTGGGCAGGCCAGCAGCCTCTCTGATACGCTGCGCTGTCTTGGACAGGTGGGTCAGCTCGTAAGGTCGCTTGGTACGCGGATGCGGCGCAACGTAGGGCTGATCTCCGTAGTCCTGATAGTGGTCATCCAGCGTCGTGATGACATTGTCTTCGAGCGGGATTACCACCTCCGCACCTCGCTTGGATTGCAGTTGATGATACTCGCCTGTGTCGAAGCGGATGTTGCCCCATGTTGACTCTCGCAAGTCACCGGGACGCTGTGCTGTTGCGTAAGCAAGCAAGCACAGGACACCTACCGAACGCCACTCCCAACGGCTGAAGGCTGTATCGAGGAACTGGTGTACCTGCTCCTCTGTCCACTTCACGCGCCGCTTGGCTGGCTCTAGCGTTTCCACATGCTTCCACGGGTTGCGGTGGATCACTTCCCACTTGTTAGCGACACTCCAGATGCGCTTGGCTACAGACAGCACATGGTTCGCCATCTGGATGCCATCACCGCCCTTCTTGCGGTGGGTGCGGATCATGCTGTCATAGACACGAGCAGCAATGCCATTCGTGACATCTCTATACAGCATAGAACCGAACTCGCCCTTGCCTTCGACCTCTGTCTTGCACAGCTTGTTGATGAAGTAGGCGTACTGATCGCGTGTCACAGGCCGCAGCTTTTCGTAGAACGACGACTCCATGTACATCTCAGCAAGCCCCTTCACAGTCGGATCATGCGCGTTGCTTTCGCGCTTCATCGACTGTTCATGGCGATACTCATCTAGATGATTGTTGTATTCATCCGCTTCCCTAAACGCCTCGACCCTGTCAGATGACAGGACGACTCTACGCACCACTCCCGCGTCCACATATTCCTGCGGGGGATTGTAGCGATAGTAGTGCGAACCATCGGCATAGGTAGCGAACTGGACGTAGCGAGGCATATCAGATGGGTGTTCATCACCCTCTTCTTGCCCCTTTAACCACGGTTCATTCACTTTCATTTTGACCTCGTCAAGTTGAGAAACTCACAGTTTCATAAGAAACTGATCTTCGTGTTGAACTTCAATTCTGTCAAGATCATGGAGCTGCTCTTCGGCCAGATCGTCGATGGCCGCACACACAGCTTCTTTAACACTCTCGCCATCAAAGCCAACCTCGAACGTGGGCTGGTTCATAAAGCGAAACACAATAGTGACGTGAGCAGACATAATTATTTCTCCCTTCTGTTCTTGTTCTGTTCATGTTGCACGGGATAACACAGGGCGACCTCACAGGTCTATAGCCGCCCCATGTAATAGTATCACATTGTCTAATTAAGCAGACTGTTAAGCCGCTTGCAACAATGACTTGAAGTTGTCATTGCTGATCCACTTACTAACCTCTTGCTCACGCTTCCACATGGACTCAGCCTGTGTGTCACCGCCTGTATTGCGCAGAGGAAAGCCGCTACGCACGTCGTCAGTAGCGTAGTTAGTGAAGGCACTGTACAGGGCAAACACGTTGTGACCCCTGCTAGCAGCCTCGGAGAAGTACAGGTCAGTCATCTTCCGTGCCTTACGCTCAGTGCCTACGATGGACAGGATAAGATCATTCACATCCTGCAATCGCATTGGCGTATTGAGCCACTGGTTCATCGTCTCGGCTTCTTTGTAGAAGTCCTGCCGATGCTTGCGCAGATCATGAATGAAGCCGTCCATAGTGAAGCCGCTTGTGTTCTTGCGCCTCACTGTATCATATGAGCCAGAGATCATCCCGTTCGTACAGAACGCATCGATCTTCCCGAAGAAGACTTGGTTCGAGCATGACCCATCGATGCCGTGCAGTGCGATGATGCGAGGCATGATGGTGGTCGAGAACTTCTCGTTCTGGATACGGGCAGAGACATTCGTAAGCTGCAAGTCCATCATGGCCCACGCATTCTTACGGGCTGATCGCCAGCGAACATCTGCACCCGTGAGATCAGCTTCATCCAGCGTCTCACACATGGTGCGCTGCACACCCTCGAAGAAGGTCAGGTGATCTGCACACCGAAAGCCTTTGCCAACGATCCCGATGTATTCATCAGTTGCGTTGTTAACGACATACTTCTTGTCGCTAACCTTGGTTGGCTCGAACCCTACCGGAAAGGACAGGTGGGCGGGTACGGGTGCGTTCAAAGCGGTCATTGTTGTATCGAGTGGCATATCCACTACTCCTTGTGTCAAATGTGGGAATACACTGCGAAGACTTTTGTTGTCTTAGAATTGGCAAGCCGTGCTTCGCACAATACGGCTCGTGATCAGTGACCAGCACATCGGCTGGCGCACCGCATTCAAGGCACTTGGGACGCTCATTCCTCCTTGTCATATCCATCCCCCTTCGCTGGAAAGTATCGATGTGGCAGCAAGGGACTCTTGTATCCCTTGGGCCTACGCTTGTATGACCCCTTCCCTTTCTCAGACCTGATGATGCGTGGCCTGTGCTTGGGGTCAGACAGAGATTTAGCTGGTGGGTTCTTGCTCATCTTCGTACCCATCGATGTCCACAACCACGGACCATCCGTAGGCCAGAGGGCGGATTCCTTGATCGAGCAATGTGTCCCAGACAGCTTCTGAGATTTCGTGAGAGACACTCTTACCGAGGTCTTCACTCGTCAGCGTGATACGGTCAGTCATCACTTCTCTCCCATCTGTAGAAAGCGTGGTCGTTGATCTTGACCACTGGTGTTTTGGATGCAGCCCATTCGGGCCAGACGTAAGTGGCGTGGTAGTGCGTAGCCCCCTCGACAAAGTCATCGAGATGGCCTGCCATCACGCCGTGTGCGATCAGCAGCGACTGATCCCACGCAGTGTCATCGCGAGGCTTGTCCGACTTGCCGTCGCAGTACCAAGAGAACTGGCAGCGATGGCGAACAGGAAAGTCATCTGTCCATTGGTATGTCGGGCCTTGCTCGACCACCTCGCACACCGTGTCCGGATAGCGGGGGTCATCCACCCTGTTCATCACCACCTGAGCCACCGCAACCTGCCCAATGAAGGGCTGGTCACGGGCCTCGTGGTAGATGTTGAGGGCTAGGCAAATGAGAGCTGCTTCAAACATGGCTTAATCCGTGATATCCACGGTGATGAGCCGGTAGGTTTTGAACATCTCTCGAATCTGATCATCGCTGTATGCAAAGACATACAGGCTGAGCGTGCTTCCATTGTCCCAGCCGATCTCGACAAAGTATCTCTTCATCACGCAGCCTCCCAATCGCCTACACGATTGAAGCCGTCATCCGTCAGGCGATACACGCCATACAGATCGCTAGCGCCTTCACGCATCCCTTTGTACACGTAGATGTTCGGGTCAAAGTCGATGCCTTGATCTTGCTTGCGCTGACGACGAAGTTGCTTCGCCTTGCGGATGTGATACTCCAGCTCATGCAGAGTCAGGCTGATGACATCTGGCTCGACGCCAAACCTGACATAGCCTTTTGAGTTCTTGGTCTGAAAATGCTGCTTGGCGTGCAGCTTCTGATTGTTTGCGAGAGGCATTACTTATCCTTCCCCATACGCTTACGATCACCGGGGGACAGGCTGTCCCACTCGATGCGCCGTATGCGATGTTTGATGTGAGTGATTGGGGTACAGAGGCGAACCCACTTGTACCCGATGACAACCCAGACAAGGCGCAGTCCGGCCATGCCAGCCGGTGCTTTCATTCCGAGATACACCCGGTGGAGGACGGACGACGCCCATGTCTTTTCGGGGGGCTTGGGTACAACCACCTTAGCCATTCTTCGCCACCTTGTTGATGAGGCGAATGACAGCGTTGACAGTTGCATCCTTGGTGTCTGGCTTCAGCCCCAGACTGCGCACTTCGGTTTTCACCCAAGCAAGCGCAGTCTTGGGGGTGTCCAGACGATCCAATCCTCCTGCGAGGATACGCTTCAGATCGTCTGGGCTAGCCATTACGCGGCATCCTTCGCCGAGATCAGATACATCTTCTCACGGCGATAGCCGCCGTTCAGAGGCACAGCCTCAACGACGTACTTCTCGGACGACTTCAGACGCCACAGAAAGTTCTCAGCAGAAGAACGCGACTTCGCACCCAGCCAGTGCTGGAGCATCGACAGCGTCATCCACTGCCCGAGCATCGCCTTCACACGCGCCAGATCGCGGCGTCCAAGGTCAAGCACGACAGGCTCAGGCTTCTCAGCCACAGGCTCAGACACAGGATCGGACGCATCCGAAGTCCCAAGCGCATCTTCAACCAAGCGATAGAGAAGATCGACATCGTTAGCGAGAGACTCGACACGCGAACGTACATCGAAGAGATTTTCCGCATTAGCCAGAGCGGAGTTAGGCTTTACGATTTCATTCATGACTGTTTCTATAGACCTCATTGTCATTAGTCATTTTCCACTACACGGAGACAGTGCCGTGCCACTTGCAGCATGTGACCCCACATGCCTATGAGCCGTAGCCCAATTCGAATTTGTCATTAGTGAATATTCACCTAGAGATCGAAGCCCTCGATCATGGGGAACTCATCATCCGTCACGCGGTCGAAGCCTACGTTGGCTACACGATAGCGGCGCACCTCACCCATCTTCGTGACGACGCTCATGTAGTCACGGACACTGGTGGAGCGCATGCCGATCTCGTTGCCCAAATGATTAGGCAGATGACCGAGACGCTTCACACGCCAGTTGAAGTCGTGGTTCTTCTCACCTTCGACTTCTGCACCGCGTGACCACGAGCCATGAAGGTTCTGTGTCCAACGGTACGCATACTCCAGCGCCTCGATGTCATCCTCGATCTCGACCGGGATGTCCACGAGGGCCACGATCTTGGCTACGTCCTCGAACGCAGCGTGGACGACCATGATTTCCATTTCACTATTCATTGCTCTCTCCTTTTGTGAGCTTAGTTATATGACAAATGTAAACCACTTGTCAAGTGTTGTATTCCACTACAAAGGTTTCGTTGGAAGGCTTCCAACCATTAGTCCTACGGACTAGCCGTAGCGACGAAAGTCCTCGTCAGTCCAGACCCACCGCTCCTCGATGGTACGAGCAAGCTCGTCGTCATCCATCTGATAGCCAGCCTCACGCAGCATCTCTGCCACTGCCTCTGGATATGTCTGGATGGCGTCGTGTAGCTTGTTGTCTGGATAGTCGTAATCGAAGTCACGGTTGAGTTTGGACGTACCGAAGTACGCATAGTTGTTGCCCCGATAATAAGGCCAACCCCAGTTGTCGTATTCGAGCAGCTCGACCTTGGCAGGATCGCGTGTGGGTGTGAGCTTGTCGATCTCATGCCCGACTGTGCAGAGCCGGTCGGTCAGCGCCAGCAGATAGTCCAAGTCCTGATACTCCTTGTTGGTGTGCTGATGCTTGTAGCCGACAGACAGGTTTGTACACTCTGGCACGAGGCGGCAGTAATTCTTGCTGTCGGTAAACGAGCCACCATCATCCGGCCCATGACCCATGCCAAGCAACTTGCCCAGTGCATCGGCATACTCGTCTGAGCAAGTACGCTCCATGCCCTGATGTGTGATGATGGACTTCGTGCCATAGCGGTCGAAGGCAATACACTGCGTGTACTGCTGCACCCAATGCTCATGGTCGGAGTCTGTGGACGCCTGTGGGTTGTCGATGATCCAGCCACTGCCAAGCCCACCGATCTCCTCGGCACGGTGGAAGATGTACAGCCCCGGCACTTTGGCCTTGATCATCTGCAACATGATCCACACGCCCGTGCCACAGTCTGCGCCGAGGCACATCTTGTCATCACCCTTGAACAGGCGAGACTGACCCTCGTCGATGTACACAGTCTGTAGCATTGGGTCTGCCTCACGATGCACCGTGTCAGTGTGTGATGAGTAGATCACATTGGGCTGACCGATCATCGCATACAGGTTGCCATACGCATCTGTGTAGTTGGCAATGGGTTCGATGTGCTTGGCAATCATGGCACGTTCGCCGTCGCTGCCAGCAGCACGGGTGTAACGACAGATGTCGTACAGGGAGTTAAGCTGCTTCTTTTTCATCTTCTTCTTCCTCAAAAAGTTCGGGGTTTTGTTCGCGGTATTGCGCATGGCAGGACTCGCAACGCATCTCACCTGTGTGTGGGCAGATGTTGGCATCATCCATGTGGAAGATTTCGCCGCACTCGTCACAGGTGAAGTAGTCGTCCAGATAGACTTGCCGACAGATCGTCCGTCCATCGTGCGTCGTGTATTGCTGCTCGTCTGGATACACCTCGTCCGTGTCGTCACAGGTGAAGTAGCCTGACTCGTAGGCGTCCTGACAGATGTAGCGGTCATCATGGGTGCGGATCAGATCATCGAAGTGGTAAATCTCATCCGTGTCTTCACACATGCCGTAGTAATTATCCCGACACTCATCGCAGATCATGTAGCCTTCGGCGGTGTGGTTCTGTTCGTGGTCGGGAGTGGACGAACCACAGCATGAGCAAGGCTCACCATCAGGCGCGGACAAACCGTTGGTCATGTTACAGGCTTCATCATAGCACATTGTCATCATGGCAAATCCACTATTTGCATAAGCGACATTGCTGTGCAGATGGTTCAACCCGTAGTCGTTGTCCATGTAAGGCGCGGCCAGTACGTCACCCACCTCGAACTTGAGCAGACGCGCTCCATTGAAGCCGCCGAGTTCATACTGATCTAAGCCAGCTTCGCGCAAAGCCCTGCGGTGCTGATACTCGCTCTTGTAGCCAGCCTCGTCCAATGCACGGCCCAGCCGCTCCTCGTCGCCGTAGATGCGGCCAAACACCTTGCGCTCAGGCCACACCAAGGCACGAGCCGTGATCCGGCCCTGACGCCACAGGAACGCCACGCCCAGATCACCAGCACCGTAGACACAGGATGGATGGATGTCATGATCGTCATGCAGTCGGTAGTCGTAACTGCGACGGCCATGACTCATGCAAGAGTTTGGCCCTCGCCGATAGACAGTCTCGATCCGCTTGGGAGTCATGGCAATGTGCCAGCGCAGCTTCTCGCACTGAAGCTCGTTGTGCCGAGCCACAAGCTGCGCGATCTTCTGGTCGGATAGCCTGTCACCGAATGTCTGGGCAAGATAGCGACCCAGCTTGACCCGAACCTGCCGGTCGCGCATGCCGTCCTTCAGCGTGCGTGTATAGGCAATCATGTCGGGTTTGTGCGGGTCGATGGACACATGAACCCAGTGACGCTGGTGAAGGTTGAGATAGTCTGCACCAGTCTCGCCTTCGGCTACATTCTCTCGGTCGTAAGAATGATCGTCGAAGTACAGATAGTGCAGCTCGCTGTCTTCCATGAAGACCTGCGGCACTTTCCACTCGCCATCACGGAACTTGAACCGCATGTCTTGGCGATATTTATCGCGCTGCACGTAGTTGAACTCGCAAGCGCGTGGCTTGTACTCATCCATTCGATTTCTCCTCTCTGTCCTTCGGACAGTTCGTTGGAAGGCTTCCAACCAAAATTGGCTGGTCGTCGTGGGGTGAAGTATCCCCCTTGTATCCCCCCTAAAGGGGGATACTTCGGGGAATACGGCGCGCATGTATTACGCGGGAGGGAAGTAGCCCTCCTTCTTGATTGGTGTTTCATTACGGAACTTGCCTTGTGGTTGAGGTCGGCCCAGCACCACGCAGTCACGGTGGATGTTGTAGGCCATCCCACGCGCGTGATGCTCCGTCTCTGCCCACACACGGATGACAAAGCGGTCGTTGAACAGACCATCCCGCTTTGCCAGCTTGACGCGCCACATCTGGGTCATAGCACCCTCCGGTGCATGACGAAGATCGTTGTTGCGACAAGGGTCAGACCCAGTGCCAGCATGAAAAGGCCGTTGAAGGTCTGGCCCTCTACGAGGGTGAGCAGGCCATCAGCCACGGCGCATCCGCCCAGCGCGCCGCCGACGACGCAGATCGTTTGGTCGAGAAAGGTCATATCGTTAATCCTCCGGATTAAGGTTGAACCAGCCCTAAAGGGCTGATCGTTGGAAGGCTTCCAACCAGTGACTCCGTAGGAGTCAGTCAGAAACCGGACATAAAAAAAGCCCCGGCAGCGAAGCTGCCGAGGCGTAGGTAGGCTCAGTGATGTGAAAGCAGCTTACGCTGCTTTTTTGGCAGCAGCCTGCTTCTTCGAAGCAGCCTTCTTGGCATTGCCTTTGGCAATGGTCTTGACCACCTTTTCAGCCTTCGGCTGAAGCCGCTCGGTCAGCAACCGAAGGACATTTTCAATGTCCTTGCCATCGAAGCCATAGGCTTCGACCTGCGAGGCAAGCTGCTCGACTACTGCTTCAGCAGTAGGCTTCTCAGCCTTCGGCTGAACCGGAGTCGTAGACTCCGTCTGAGGCTCGGCTTCAACCTGCTTCTCTGAAGCAGAAGCAGCAGGCTTCTCCTCAGTCTTCGACTGAGCCGGGGCATCAGTCTCCGACTGATCGGGCTGCTTCGGCTCTGTAAGAGCCGCGATCTTCTTGGCTCGACCAGAGGTCGACATGGCCGAAGCCTCCAGCAAGGCTTCGCCTTGCAGGCCGACTACCTCTTCGAGGTAGCGGTTGATGCCCTGCACAAGCCCTGTAGGGCTTGTCGAGTCACAGCGGAAGAAGGGCAAGCCCTTCGTTGGCCGAGAGCCATTGGCTTCTTTGAAGCCAGCAAGATGCTTCGCATCTACTGCTCCAATCCAGAGCATCTTCGATGCCTCTGGCTTGGCGTTCTTCATGCCGAAGCGGAGCTTCAGCTTCTTCATGATGGCAGTTCCTTTCAGGAACTGACCCCACTCCTTGTCAGTCAGGAACTGACTGCGGAGTGATGCGAGGAACTGGGAAGCCTCTATGAGGCTCTCCTGCTTTGCCTTCGGCACAGCAGTGGCATTGCCAATCACTACTGCGTAGTGATCCAGCGCCTCACCGAAGGTGTGGTCAGCTTCGTTGATCAGTCCGTAGGACTGGTTGAGGATGTCAGCGGTTGTCTTCGACATTCGATTCTCCATCGGTTGAGCTGGGCCGGGGTAAGCCCTCCATCTAAAACCCCTCATAAATGAGGGGGGTTTTAGTGGAGGTCTAAGGGTTTGGGGGGTGGCTGTTTCAGACCCT
>VTLG01012751.1_pt1 | contig 55431 bp, 86 predicted proteins | sample 4694571 | NCBI WGS metagenome assembly VTLG01 (sample SAMN12604809, study PRJNA352737) | marine metagenome | biome: ENVO:00000447; feature: ENVO:00000209|ENVO:00000569|ENVO:01000036; material: ENVO:00002151; isolation source: viral sequences binned using virsorter ... | reverse complement strand
ATCAAATATGCGGCTGAGGGTGCGACCACAAAAATGCCCCAGACTCCCTTGAGAAAAATGGCAAAGCGCATCTTTCCTGATGTGTTTTCTTTCCCTTTGCTTCGTAGGCAATACTGCAAGATGCTCATGGAGGAAGTTGACCACATGAGCAGTGAGATTAAATTCAGCGTCAACCCATTGGAGGAAACTGAAAGACAGATCCCTGAAATTGTTTTCGCTGAACATTGCCCCAGTCTGCACAATCATTTCTCCTTAGTGGTCAAAACTATCATAAATCCCATGATCATTTGCTTATGGCAACGCAATGCCTCAGACATTGCTACCATTCAAATTGCCAACTACAACCTCAGAGAGAAGGAGCAGGGAGCTTTTCATCATGACGTTGATGCAGATGTAAGCGTTGTTGTTCCTCTCAATACAGGCGATTACAAGGGCGGTGGGACTGAGTTTCATAATCATGGCAAAATAAAACCCATACCCACTGGTCATGCCCTTGTTTTCCCATCCTTTAACCAGTTTCATCGTGGCTTGCCCATCGTTGGCGAGGGCGACAGATACCTTCTGGTATTCTGGTTGTACGACAGGTCAAGGATTGAAAAGCTGTTCTATGGTTCGTGAGGGTTCTTGGCTCCTTTGCTGTTGATGTCTTCCTCAACCTTATTCAGCATGTACTCCATGAACTGAGAGTTGTCGAGCGTAAACCCAAAAGACTTTGAAACCTTATCCTTTGCATTCGCAAATCGATCTCTCGTTTCTTTGTTCCAACGCATCCTGAAACTGAGTGGATTTTTCATTGCTGATTAAGCTACCTCTTCAAACTTAACGAAAGCACACTTGCCAAACAAAACGCTTCGAGCCTCTCTCTTGATTTCGTACTCATCAAAAGTATCAGAAACTCTCTGAGCAACAATTTCCTTGGCCTTTTCAACGAATTCATCTGAAACCCCATAATCGTACTCAATAAACAAGTATTTGGTTTGAGGTATTTGCTCGATACAGTTCGTGTATTCGTAGATGTCTTCCATACCATTGAAGTCCCCATACTGATAGATTGCAAACTCTTCTTTGATTTGCTCCATCACCTTGGGATTGATAACCTCTTTGATCTCGACCCTGACGCTATCGCCCATTGAATAGTTGTTAGATTTCACGCTGGCCTTGATCCCTTTTGCCTTCAAAGCCTTCCTGATCTCTGCTGCACACCTTGCTGCTTCAGTTTTATACGCCATCTTTTTCGTTCCTCAATCAATTAATTCAAAAGCAGTATACTTTATTAAAGTGTCGTTGTCTACAAAAATATAATAAAATATTAAAATAAATATTACGCTACATTTATATGTATTTATCTTGTATACAAATGTATAAAAAGCTGGACAACGACACGCTAATAGGGTAAACTGTATTTGAAATTGAGGAGAACGTGATTGGAAAGACAGATGAGGAAAGCAAGGTTGTTGATGAATCAGGCGATTGAAATTAAAAGGCAAATCAGAAAAACAATCAAAGAGGCTTTCAAATCCAACATGTGTGTTTCTGCTGGAATTCAATAAGTCTGTAATAAAACTGGAATCGAATCGTTTAGTAAGTGTGACAGGAGAAAAAAATATGGGTCAATATAATTCAAAGGGATGGTACGCAACAGACATTGAAGAGCTTGAGGTTGGCAAAAGCTACTACAATCTTGAAACCAAATGTTGGTTTGAGGCTGAAGAGTGTGAGTGTTGTGAAAAGATCGTGCTTGGCCCTAACGCTGTGACTGCAAACAAACAACCTCCTAACACGATAATGACAGTAATCGAGCCTGACGAAGAGTTGGTTTACTCTGAAGAGCTTGGTGGTTGTGTTTGCGAGACTTGTGGAAACGAAGCTATCGAAGGAGCAGCCTAACAGTGATGCTGATAAACAAAAACGTGCAAGAGATCAAAGCAGAGGATGTCACCATTTTCAAAAACTACGATGATGACGTAGTGGCTGGAGTGGTTTACAAAGACGATGGTTCTGCTGGCGTGGCAATCTATGACACTGACGATCTTAAAGAGCTTGGTGTTCTTTATCGAATCAGCAACCTACGATCCAACAGCAACAAAACGCTGGAAGAGATTGCTGATAGTATTTTTTATGGAAATGGTAAGACTTACATTTCTTTATAAAGTTCTGGACAACGACACGCAAATAGGGTAAACTGTATTTGAAATTGAGGAGAACGTATGGAAAAACCAAATTTAGCTACTGCCAAAAGGCTGTTCAAAAAAAGGAACCCAAAAGTCAAGTTTGCTGTTACTTGGCATTTAAAGCCTCGATTAACTTCTGGTGGTTGGGTTTCTTTGGTCAGGTTTGAGGCAGAGGGGTACAAACCAACTGTACGAAGGCTTTACAGCGACAACGAGAGCATTGCTCTTTTTTAAAGACAAAGTTTAATCAAATAGAGGTGGCCTAGTGAAAATACTTTCTAAAATCCCAAAGACTGACATGGACTTGAGCACAGAAGTTGCGCGAATTGAAGTTTACTTCTTGGACAATTGCGCTGAAGTTTCTGACTGGTGTGTGAACTATTACAACAAAGGTGGTGAATCCATTGACGTTGTAAGTTTAGGAACAGATGGCTATCTTCAGCCTGTTTACTTTTACTACAAGAAAGACGCAGTTGCTTACGCTAAAGAGCAAATGGCTGAGATCGACACTTGTAAAGAAGTTCGAGTGTTCACCAGAGAGTACAACTTGCTTCAGAAGATAATCAAAAAGGATGGCCCTACGATTACTTTAAGCAAGGAAGACGCGATTACTTTAGACAACAACATTGAGGTGGCTTAGTGGAAATCGAAATTCAAACAGTCTCTTGGGCAAAAGCAAACTGGGATAGATTGTATGGGTGGGATAAATATTCTAAAACTCACTTTGTCGAGTCTGATAAAACAATGTGTGGTAAGGAAATCCCTGAGTACAGTTGTAAAAGAGATGGACACAAGTTGGATTTTGGTTCTTTTACTTTCAAGGGATGGAATGCTGAAGAGGAACATTGTCTTCGTTGCGTTCAGAATGCAAAAAACAAATTCGAAAACAACATTGAGGTGGCGTGATGAAAGTTGCAATTAAGTTTACTGCAAACATCAAAATGGATGTAATAAAAGAGTACATGGAGGAGCTAGGAGTAGAGGACGAAACTCCCAGAGAGTTTTTAGCTGACTGGGCAAAAGACTGGGGGCTTGCTGGCTTGAATCAATCAACCCTATCTTCTTTGGGGAAATCAATTTTTTCTGAGTACGAATGGTGGAATGACCCTCAATTCTCTAATTATTCAAATCCTGTAAGGGAAAAGATTATAGATGCAAATTAACAGGGAGATGGGTATGAAGGTGAAAATTTATAAAAACTCAACTGGTGGATACACTGTTAAATGGCCCAGTTTGGAAAATTCTGGACTGTATCATGAGAAACATTTCACCCCAGCAGTGGGCTATAAATGCAGACAAGAGGCTATGAGATTTTCTAAAGAGATTCAGCATGCAAATTAACAAAAGTCTGCCATACCCCTATGGCAAAGTGGAGACTGACGAAGAACTGGTTCAAGCCTGTTATGACATGTTTGGGCCAGAGGGTGAGCATGACATAGGTGCAAGCAAGTTTGAAATACAACTGGCGATTGAAATACGGCGGTTGGCTAAACCTGAAGTTCCTTTGACTGGTGACGCTCTGGACAAGTGGCTGATCAGGGACATTCTGGTTGAGGTGGGTTCTAGTTATGTTTGATGATAGTTGAATTTACTTGTTAGCTTTATCCTTTGCCTTACGCCTTGCGTAATCGTTCAGGTTCTCACCAAACATCTCTTCAAACCAATACTCCCACGATCTTTTTTTGTTTGGCGTTCGCTGGCCTCTCTTTCTCCAAGCAAATCGAGCAGCGTAATATTTCTTCTGCTCGTATAACTCTTCCTCATTCATCATAATCGAGAAGAAGCTCTTCACCCTCTAATATTTTTCTTCTGGTAAACAGGTGAAAGATTTTGTAATCGTCCCACTCAAAGTTAATGCTCAGATAACAATTAGGTTCCTCATCGTGATTGATGTATCCACCCAATGGTGTTCTCACAAAACCACTATAGATTGGCATTTTGATATGGGTTGGCCCCAAGTCATGACCTTCCTCGATTTCTGTAGTTGCAAAAATACCATGCCCATCTATTTCGCTTTCTCCAATCTCAAGCTCTTCAGGTAATGGGTTGTAATAAAACTTATTTCTTATCATTAGTACAAGTCATCAACTGTTATCTCTTGAACCCCTGAAATATTGTATGGCTTGTAAGAATCAAAGTCCTTGCAGTGCAACAAGGTTTTAAACGCTTGCTCGTTACGCGCTCTGCCATACTCAGCAGCTTCGTCTGACAACATGTACACAGCGTATGGATAAGGATGCAGTTTCTCTTGAGCCAAGAAATAAAACTTATCTGCCTGAAGCCCTACTGCTCTGGCCCCATCAAGGTAGAGTGAGGCTTGCATGTAATAGTTGAAGTTATTGACTGCTCTTCTGAATCCTCTTGGGGATGCGTCCCTTGCAGTCTTCAAGTCCCAGATGTTTTCGCCATCATACAAATCCATACGAATCTTGAAGGGATGGTCATACCAGTAGAACAAACAAGTCAGCTCAACCCTGTCGCTTTCCTTGGGTAAATACTCTGACACAACCTCACGCCTATCCATGCAAGTGTTGTAAAGGTCTTCCTTGATGGGAGTTCTATCACCCACTGTCTCAAGAAACTCCTGATACTCTGCCTTGCCAACTTTGGTTCGCTTGTCAACGCTTGGCTCAATCACAAACTCTTTATCGAAGTTGTGGTGCTCAAGAAAGACAGTGTGCTGAACCCTGCCTTCCAACAAAGCTGGTGAGTCATTAAATGTCTGGTTCTTCCAAGTGTATGGGCATCTGATCACAGTGGTCAGGTCATGAGATCGATACGCCTCAATCTCCTGATACAATTCATAAGGTATGTCATCGTAAACCCCTACTTCAAAATTCATAACAGCACCCCCAACAAAAACCCTAACACAAACGATCCAATGAGCGCGTGGATTGTGTACCTAGCAACCACTGGGTTGTCTCCCCATCGTCTTATCATATCTGTTACCTCACTGATTTTTTCTTGGATCATCACCACTCGCAAACTTTGAGTACCAAGCACTCTTCGCCAAATCTGTTGCCTGAACCCCATCTTTCTTTCCTGCTCTCCACAAATACTTGAACGCATTGAGCTTGGCATAGTTCTGCACAGCTTCAATACCAAATGCAGCGACCATTGCGTCAATGCACTCGATGTCTCCATCCTTGTAGTGTGGGGGTGAGTTGACTGCATCAACCTGAATCTTCTTTGGCCTTCCACGTTTTCTTTTTTCTAACATTTCATTTACTCATTACGTTGAATTCTTTTAGGCAGTTCTAAATTGTTTTTGTCTGCCAACTCATACAAGTCGTATTGTGTGACTGTGCCACCACCGGGCTTGTGATATTTCTTTTTGTCTTTCGAGTCCTGAACGTACTCAATCCCATTGAACAATAAATTAAATCTTCTCATTTTTTTTAAACATGTGGTAATTGGTTTTGGCAAAAAATTTATTCGACAGCGAGTAATTCTTCATTTTGGATTCGTGTGTGTCTAATTGTTTTATCTCGCCACCTTGCTTCAAGAACTTTTCGACCTGATTCTCTATCTCTTTGCGTTCTTCGTCTTTTGTTTTATTCATAAATTCTCCTAAAGCCCGTTTCCAACCATGAGTGGGCCAAGCTCCTTAGGAGGAACAACAGCTTGCCTATTGTCCTAGTTGTATAAAGCCCTTTGCGACCACTGGGGGGCTAAGCCAGTCCCGAAAGTGCCCTTTGGTCTTTGTTTGTTGCAGGGGATGATAGATTGGGATCTCAACAATCGGACAGTATGAGGTGAGAACTGTCCATCCACCTATCCCAATCAATCTTGGCCCATGAAGCCCCTGCTCCCCATGCCTATGCTGGTGGAATTCTTTTTCGTTGTGCTAAGAATTGCATACCTCGCAAATACTTCTGACTAAAAGGGTATGTCATCAGCGTGATCCTTTTCTTCCTCAACTACTGTTGAGTCAGAGAAGCTATCCAAGCCTGATGATCCTCCTTGCGATTTTTGGTTTCTGTCTCGATCTACCTTCTCCATGAGTGCAACCTTCTCCATCGAAGTATCGATGAGGTTAGCCACAAACTCTGGCAGGTCTTCCAAGATGTCGCACATCTCTTTCGAGCCTGTGTCTGACAAACTGTTACCATGGTCATCAGTCTGCCACTCTTTCAGGTATTCACGCAGAACAAACGATTGGGTCTTGTTATGTGTTGGCACAACATCCAATCCATCTTCTGGCTTCTCCAGACTGGTGATCTTCGCGCCCTCACTGCCATCCTGTTTCGCGTAGTGCTCAACAGTAATAATGGCTGGTCTACCTAGCAGGTTATCGAGGTCAAAGTCTTTAAGCTCTTCCTCTTTGTATTTCTTGCCACGCCAGAATTGTAGGTCTGCCCTCAAAGAACTCTTTTCGTGCATCGAGAAGTTATAACGCTTCATCATCGACATGGGGCGATCATCGTCTGTTCGAAGTTCTGGAAACTCCCAGAAGAAAAAGATGGGCCACACTTTACGCTCTGGCTCATCCTTGTAAGATTCCATGTGATGACCTACCTCTGCATACATGTACAAAACGCCCTTATGATCTCCTGCTGGAATCAGCTCGTAGCCTCCTCCACCAGTGCCACCTGCTTCACCTAGATTTAATCCCATTGTTACCTCCTTGTGTTGAACATTATAGGAATTTGCAGTATGGTACATTTTCCTATAAATAAAAGCAAGGGTCAATAATGGGGTTAAAGTTACCACCAAAGGATGGAAAGAAATTTGAGCGTCCAATGCAGCAGGACTATAAAACCAGTTTCCTGAACTTTCTGCAAGACAATGGCGTTGAGGTAGATGCCAAGGAAGGGTTGATATTAGGACAGATCAGACACGCTTTCATGAATGTTAATGGCGTGAGGAAGAACGTGGCGTGGTATGTTTTTTATCTGGATCAGTCTGTGCCATTTGGCATGATGGGCGATTACAGGATAAGCCAGAGTGATCCAACAGCAGTGTGGCGACCTGAGAATCAGCAACACCATGCGCTGACCCCAGAGCAGAAACAAGAAATCGAACAGCTTGCAAGGCAGGCAGAGATTGATCGATCCATTGCATTAGAGGATGGAGCAGAGAAGGCCAAGACATTGTGGGAAGCTGCAAGCGATTGTGAAGTGCATCCCTATCTTGAAAAGAAGAACGTGCTCTCTTATGGGCTGAGACAGAACAGCCAAGGCACTCTGTACATACCCATGTATGACGATAAGCTGGAAGTGGTGGGTATCGAGCGCATCTACAAGGATGGATCAAAGAAGACAACCAAGGGATCAAACAAGTCTGGCTCTTTCTTCATACTGGGCAGGGAGATACTCAAGCACAGTGACAAGATAACCTACGCTGAAGGATATGCGACTGCTGCATCTTATTACGCTGACCATAGCACTCCAGTCATTGTTTGCTTCAGTGCCAACAATCTGATCAAGGTTGCTGAGACAATGTGGGAGCACTTCGCAAATAAGAAGCATGTGTTCCTTGCTGACAATGATGAGGACTCACAAACTGGTGAACGTGAAGCAAGAAAGGCTGCTGAGTTCATCAGGAGCAAGGGAGGAGAGTGGGAGATTGTCATGCCAGAGCTGGCTGGTGATTATAACGACCACAAGGTGGAAGCGTTAGAGGGTGAGGTAATCGTTGCCACCAAGAATCTGGATCTGCCAATGGAGTACGACTGGGTGCAGAACAGTAAGGGCAGATACATCAACAACAAAGAGAATGTGAATGGTGTGCTGCTGACCCAGAACATACAAGTCAGGTACAACGTTATAAAAAAGATGATGGAATACGATATCCCTGATACCAATTTCATTTCAGACATGCGTGATGAGAGTGCGCTGATCGAGATTGAGAACAGGTGTATTAATCTGGGCATACCTCACACCAAAGTGAGGGATTACCTGAAGCTGCTGGCTGAACCATACAACCCAGTGAAAGAGTGGATCGATAGTAGACCTTGGGATGGACGATCCAGACTGCAAGAGTTTCTGGACACAATCCAGACCAATGGCTCTAACAAGCTCAAAGAGATACTGATGAAGAAGTGGTTGATCTCTTGCGTGGCAGCAGCGTTTGAACCCAATGGCGTTGAACTCGAAGGGATATTGCTTTTTCAAGGCGCACAGGGGCTGGGCAAAACGTTGTGGTTCAAGCGTCTGTGTGACTATGAGAGTGGCTGGTTGCTAGAGGGTGCGATGCTGAACCCCTCAGACAAAGACAGCGTTAAACGCGCTGTGTCGCACTGGATCGTTGAGCTGGGTGAAGTGGAGTCTACATTCAAGAAGGCTGACCTTGACCAGTTGAAGGCGTTCATTACCTCCAAGACTGATGAGTTCAGGTTGCCATACGACAGGGCGAACACACGATATCAGAGGCGCACAGCATTCTATGCTTCTGTGAATGCTAGGGAGTTCCTGATTGATAGCAGTGGTAATCGAAGATTCTGGGTGATACCTGTGACCAGTATAGACTTCACTCACAGAATCGATATGCAACAGTTGTGGTGTGAGATTAGAACGACACTATACAGCGAGGGGCAGAAGAACTGGTTCCTGTCCCCTGATGAGAGGGAGCTATTGCAAGAGAGTAACGAAACCTACAGGACTCAGAGCAGTGTGGAGGATCTAATTTTAGAGCGAGTCAACTTTAATTCGTATAACACTGAGCCTGTGCAGATGACTCAACTGCTGAGAGATCTGGGAATCAAAGCACCACGCATTCCTGACTTCAAGGATGCTGCGAGAGTGCTGAGTGAATATGGCATTGAACCTCGCAGGAGCAATGGAAAGAAAGTGTATGACCTCGATTACAAGCCTTTGGAGAAAGATGCAGAAGATTACACAAGAACAGGTAAAGATTGGGATTATTGATACATTGCATGTTTTAAATGCACTGTTATACCCTTGATATACACTTAACCTAAGTTGTTGATTTATATGGTCTTATTACTATTATAGTGTATAGGTATATATAATATATATATATTTAATAATAAGAGTAGAAGCAGCAATAGACTATGAATATGGATTATAAATATACTATTAGAGAGTTAAGAGAACCCTACCCTGTACCCTGTACACTTGGAGGTTTGATGGAAGAGTTTAAGTACAATAGCGAGATGGATTTTGAAGAGAACTTTGAAAGGTGGTATGTGATTAACAGTGATGAGAGAATGTATTACTGCGATCCTGTTTATGATCGTGACACAGCTAAAGACGTTTTTGTTAAATGGATGCAAAACAGATGGCAGGAAGACCAAAGAAAGAAAGAACCAAGTTAGTCAGCGTACCAGATCAGTTCGATCCAGATCCTGAATTTGGTCTGACCAAAATGCAATCAGCTTTCGTTTGGCATTACACAGAAGGAGCGTGTGCTCAGACAGAAGCAGCAAGAAGGGCTGGGTTCGAGTTCCCAGCTAACGCTGCCAGCAAGATGCTGAATGGTAGAGATTTCCCAAAGGTCACGAAGGCTATTCGATTTAAGCAAGATGAGCTTGCAGACAAGTATGCGATCACACCTCAGAAGACTGGGGCTATGTTGTGGAAGATAGCAGAGGAGGCATTCGAGGCTGGACACTTTGCAAGCTCAGTCGCTGCCATTAAAGAACTCAATCAACTGGCTGGCTTGTCAATCAATCGCAGCCAGAACCTGAACATTAACGCTAACATTGATGGGATGAACAAGGACGACATCAAGCAGCGTTTAGGTAAGCTATTGGGTGCTAACTCGCCAGAGTTATTGGACAACGATTTTTAGTAGAATAAACTAAGCGCAAGGCCCGCTCTCCCAGCCCAGCCCCAAAAATAGAATAATTCGAGGAAAATGCTGTAAGTCATTGATTTGCAAGGAGAAACCTGCGCGAGTCGATGTATTGTAATGTGTAGCTTTGTGCTCACAATGGTCACCTCGAAAAACTGGGCTTGGATCTAAAGCTAGACTCAACATCAACAATCGCTCGTAAGTCATTGATTTATAAAGGAACCCTATGAAGTCAGTTTTTTTCTGAGCGCGGCCTATTTTTTTTGAGGGGTACACCCCTGATATGGCTTGCCGCCATAGGTGTATCGATATAAGTAAGTTGAGCGCATTCAAAATCCATTTTATTCAATGGCTTGTTTGAGAAAGGGTCATGGCAGAAAGAGAGATTAATTGAGGTAACGTGTTTCTGCCATGACCAAGGGCCACTAGGGGTGGCTTCAAGGGACAAGACAACCATATCACGATTTGTCTTTTTTTCAATCTGGATTAGAATGCTTTTCCATGTCGAAAACTTCCAGAACAAAGGGCGCGACATTCGAGCGCGATATCGTAAAACGATTAAATGAGTTCTTTGAGTCCCATGACATAAATTTTTCGTGCAAGAGAAATTTAGATCAATATCAGAAATCCAATCTGGCTGATATCCAGATCCCTTACCACTCTGTCGAGTGCAAGCATTACAAAGAGGGCTGGTGGTGGAAACCAGAATGGTGGAAGCAAGTGTGCGAAGCTGCTGAACACAACGAGATCCCAGTCCTGATTTACAAGTTCAACCACAAGCCAGTGCGCGTATGCTTACCCCTTTACGCAATAAGCGCAGAATACGCACAAAACAACGACCTCACATGCGTAGTGGATTTTGAAACGTGGATCGCTATACTGGAAAAACGTTGGGACTCCTATGACATTGACTTGAACTGGCCCGTATGAACTACGATGACATAGACATTTTTGAAAACGACATCAAGGGCTACAGCCTTGGTGGATCTATCTCTGGAGACATTAGAAAGCTTCAGGGTAGGCCAGAGTCTGAAGATTTGTTCACGCCAGCCCAAGCCGCGTGGTTTGCATCACAGCTTGCACCGGGGACTGGTCTGCTCGACGTTTCACGTGGAACCCCTGCTATGCCCTCCTCAGAGGCTGATCCAAGCGAGTTCTACTCAGGCGAACTACAAGGAACCCTTGCTGAAAATTTGGCGCGAGGCAATTATCTTGAGTCATCGTTGCAGGGTTTAGGCGCATTGGGCGATCTGGCGTATACAATACCAGTGGCTGGCATGGTGGCTGGCCCAGTGTTAAAAGGCGTGAGTGCTGCTGGAAGGGCAGGGCTGAAGTCGTTAACTGCTGCTGATGAGCCTCTCAGGGCGTATCACTCTTCTCCATTTGAGTTTGATGAGTTCCAGCTTGAAAAGATTGGCACTGGGGAAGGTAACCAAGCGTTTGGCTATGGCTTGTATTTTGGTGAGGCTCCAGAGACAGGCAAATTCTACAGGGATATGTTTGATAACAAGACTGGTGGCATATTCTTTGGGACTAAAAAAGTAGAATCTAAGCTTGGTGATGACATTGCAGATTACGCTGATGTGGATTTTGAAAAAGGATTTCCAGAAATATTCACTGAAGTTGATGGAAACACAGATCAGCAATTAGATCGCATACAGGATTTGCTGGATGATTACTTAGGAGTCGATCCTGAAATTGTTGATACCAGTATGTATCAGGAAGGATCAGCCAACCTTCTCAAGCTAACTGATGAGTTGGCAAAGAAATATCCTGACGAAGATGTTGTTTATCGATTGAGAGAAGATCTGGAATATGACTTAGGAATTCCCAGAGATGAAATCGATGCTTTGGAAGATATGTCTTATGAATTTAAGAAAAACAAAAAGGCGTTAAACGAAATCCTTGCAGAGATGGATTCGATAAATCGTTATTCAATATTCAGGTCTGGCACTGCTGATGCTGAAGATGTGGCAAAAGAAATTGATGGCATGGCAAGATTTTACACTGGAAGGCAAAAGCGTTTGTTTGATTTTCACGTTAAGCCGCGCATTCAAATCAAAGAGGGCAGTGCTAAGACTTATGAAGTTGATCTGGATGTTGAAAAAGAAAAACTGATTGATTGGGATACCCCTCTGAATGAGCAATCAGAATTTGTTCAGGATGCAGTTAAAAAAGTCTGGCGAGAAGCTGTTGAAGATCCAGAAGTCAAAAAAATGCTGGATGGCTTGGATGAGTACAACATGCAACAAACTGGTGAAAACCAATATGAAACTCTGGCAAGAAGGCTTGGATCACCCAAGCAGCTCAGTGAGGCTTTGGATCGTCAAGGCGTGAAAGGCATTCAGTATGCAGATGGATTCACAAGAGACAAGGGTGGCATGTCAAAAAACTTTGTTATCTTTGATCCCAGAGTCATAGATATCTCAAAACGCTATGGCGTTCCAATTGCAATAGCTGGTGGAATGCTAATGAAAATGGATCAAGCCAAAGAAGAGCTGGACACCAACAACGTGGATATCTTCAACTAGTCTTCTTTCTTGTCTTTAGTCAGGACATAATCTTTTGTCACGATACCAAATTTTTTATCACCTCGTTCGTGTGGCTTCACCCAGATTCTTTTATACACCACACCATGATCATCACGATACTTGCGATAGTGGCCCTGCACTTCATGCAGCGCAGTACCAAACTTGCGAGTTCTATCAGGTTGTACGCCCTCAATCAGTTGCTTCTCCTTGGGCAACTTAATCTCAAGCGTGTAGTGACGATTCCTTGGCTGCAACCTGTGACTCAGGTTCTTGACCTTACCTTTCCTTGCAACTGGATCTTTAACAATCCAGTCAAAGTTGTTCATGGCCAAGACTGCAAAGGTAGGAGTCAGTATGCCACTAAACTCATACTCAGTTGTTCTTCTGGCTTTCTGAAACTCTGCAATCTGTTCATTGGAATATTGATAAGGATCGTTACCAATAAATTCATGAGGCACGTTTAATGCTTCCATGTACCAATCCATACTGGATTGATCAGGATCTTGTTGCGCCCAAGGCGAGGACATTACTGTGAGCTGGCAAAGCATCTCATCCCATCGAAAAGAGCGTTGTAGTTCAATCTTTCCATCATCATTGTAAAAATAAAACGCTCCCTGCCAGTTTTCATCTTCCAAGCTAGTTCGCATATTAGGTTGATTGTTTAGCAAGGCAGTTACCTTGACCAGATCAAATACTGAATAGGGGAAGTCAATGTTTTTAATATCCAACGTTTTAATGCTTTCAAAATTACTTTCATAAGAAGCCCAAGGTGCTGGTATTTCCAAGTCCTCGTACCTTCTGGTGTAGGTTGGCTTTCTATCAAACTCAGTGTAGGCAGCGTTACCTATTCGAATAGGCGCGTGTAAGATCTGAAGTCTGTCCTTGCCCTCTTCTTCAAAGCCCCTAAAGAAGTTGTAAAGAAAAAACTCTTTTGGCGTTTCAGTCTTTTCAGCCAGCCTGACACTAACAAGCCTTCTGTTATCCACTTTCTCAATGTGAACTCCCACAAACTTGTTAAGCTCATCAGGGCCAGCAGCATCCCAAGCTAAAAACATATTGTCGTGGGGAATCTGTGCTTGCCAGAAGTTATTGATCAGTTGATCCTTGTTGCCCTTTTTCATTTTGCTGATCACATCATCCATCAACTCGTTTTGAACCTCGTAAGTGATCGCGTTCAAAAGACGCTTGCTGTGCTCTGGCCCAGCTTTGTTCTGCATGCTTTTGATCATTTGATTAGGCTCGAACTCTACGCCCTTCACCCTCAGCAAAGGCTTTTGCATCGTGAAGGCTACCTCTGCCTGAAAGTCTGCAATGTTGAATTTGCCCATAGGAATCAACCCCTAGATTTTGTGTTTGCGTATCCTTGTTGCTGTTGCACTCAAAACAACTTTGTCTCCAGCCAACTGCTCAAGGTCTTTGAGTAAAACGTCTTTAAACTGCAACACCTCATGCCCCACGTTGCCATTGGCATCAATCTTTTCTGCAATGATAGTTACCTCAAATCCTGATGGATTACTTTTGACTAGACGCATACGTCATTTCTCCATTTATTTTCTTAAAGCAATCTTTTACTTGCTGAAGATCAATCCCTGCTTCAACAAAAGCTTTGCTGCTCAAAGTTTCTTCTACAACCTTTACCTGACTCTTTTTAACAAGAGGGTTCACCAATGCCACCCTCAAGTATCTGTAAATTGATTGGAAACATTTCCCATGTGCTTTTCTGTAAGTTTCCTTGTATCGCTTCATCTTTCGAGCCAGTCGAGAATTTAGCTGCGCCCAGTGAGCAACTTCGTGACAAACAGTTCCAAACAAAACAACCTCTGGATCATCTGTAATCGCGCTCCCAATTACTGGGTCTTTTGCGAAAGCAGAATACTCGTTGAGAACTTTCATCTTCTGACGATATCGAGAAACATCAATCATAATCCCAAGCGATCCACCATAGGATCGTTGCCCACGATTTTTTGTTTCGACTTCGAGCCAGCAAGCATCTCTCCTGATGAAATCTGGAAACTCATACTTCTTTTTGGAAAGCTCCCTTACGGCCTTCTTAACAAGCTTCATCACCAGATTGTGTTCTGCCTTGGTGACATTTACGCCACGCCTTTTTGAAATGACTTTTGTCATGCAACGCTCCTTACTACCCATTTCCCTTTTTCCCTGACAACTGGTTTTGTGTCTGCCAGTTTGTCAATCTTCATCTTGATGTTCTTGCCAGAACCATCAATCAGTTTTAGGTGCGCCCACTTGTTACCAACCTTGGTAATAAGCGCGATCCTAAACCCACGATCATAAACTTGAACCAGTTTGTATCCCTTCTGGTCAAGCCAAGCCTTCGTAATTTTTTCAGGTATTCTCATGCGAACTCCCTGATGATTTTTTTGTCAAACGTTCGCTGCTTTGTTTTGCGAATCTTTTTGTTGACTCGCTTCTCGCCTATCGAGAGTGAATCCACGTTGTGTCGTACCTCTTTCAAATTTTCTCCTTGTTTCAGTTTCAAACCCCATTATAAGGATGTATACAAAAATGTCAAGTAAAATATTTATGTACAAGGACTTGCATAACGACACGCATTCATGTATCATGTATTTGAAATTGAGTTGAGGAAAAAAAATGGCATACGGACAAAACACTTACTGGGAAGAGAAAGGATTGCATCAAGAGATGGCGAACGAGTTAAATCTTCTTATTCCCTTCATGGGATCAGTTGAAAACAAAAGATATCGTAAGAAGTTAGAGAGATATCGCAAAGCAGCCAATGCCTACTATGACATATTCAACAATGGCGGTTACAACATGGGGCGAGAAATTGGTGCTACGTTTGGAGCCTTGTCAGATCTTATCAAGCTCGAAGATTGGGAAGCAGTCTACGAAATTGTTGAGCCAATTATGCACAAGATTATTGTAGAGGCTTACTTGGCAGAACGTCACCACATTGATTTGGTCAAGCAGCTCAAAGCAAATGAACAAAAAGAGGCAGCTTAAAATGGTGTAAAGCAAGGGCAAGAGGAAGCGCATCCTGAGAGGGACACCCATAAGAGCTTCATGATTTTCAAACTAACTTACAAGGGGATTCGTATGAATGACAATGAAATTATTTCGAGCATTGCCAAGAAAGCTTCTGCTGTTCTGGAAGACAAGACTGGCACTCTGATCGAGCCAATCCAGTTCATCATGGACTTGGATGCCTACAACAAGGAGCGACCTTTAGCTCTCAAAGTGATCTACTCGTTGATCAACGATGACGATCAACAGACTTATGCAGTTCTTGAATTGCTCAAGCTTTCAGAAGCCATTGACAAGACAGTCAACTTTGGCGAGAACGAGGATGACCCAATGGTCAGCCTTGGCAAAGAGTATGGGCGAGTCAACAAGGGCTTCAATTCACCCTTCGAGGTTCCACAAGAGGTAACAGCTAATGAGTAGTGCAACCAAGAATGTTCGATTGATCCATGAGGATAAAATGATTGATGTCTGCCTAGAGTATGGCATCACCCCCAAGGGAGCAGTTATGCTCCCTTCCATGATTGAGAAGATAGCCAAGCAGATGAAGATGCCAGTGGTTACTGTGCTTGATCACGCCATGACAAACAAAGAGCTTGGCGATTTTATTGCCAGCGTTTGTGAGAGAGTGGCAAAGGAATATGAAGAGCAGAAGAAAAGCGCATGAAGGAAAAAACAGTAATCCATGAAGAGTCAGGCAAAGCTTACAGGTTTGTTCTGGAAGATGAAGACACAGATGACGTTGACGTTTTTGTTTCTCCACTGAAAGATGGTAAGTCAGCAGACCAGTGGCAGCAGATCAGGTTTGATGAATTGCAGACTGGCGTGTTAGAACTTGTTGCTGGCTACCACATTGAGTTGCTGATTGATGAGTTGACAGAAGCTTATAATATTTTGAATGAGGATGGCTGAACGAGATCAGGCGAGTATGAGCGTCAGGTTAAATTCCGCTTAGGCAGTTGTGTTATTCATGCCTGAGTCATCGAGAAAGAGGGAGGATGAAGCGTCATGCCATCCTAAGTCATGAGTTAGTCCATGACTTAATTTTCAATGACCAATCCTCCCATCTCATACATTACTGCATCTAATTATAAATACTTGCATATCGACACTCATTGTGTCATAATTCTTTTGTTGAGTTAAAGAGGTGATGGCATGGAAACAGGGTACAAATTGGTTTGCATTAATGGCGAAACAGATGGAGATGAAATCAAAATCAAAAGCCAAGATTGGCAAGCTGTCACTAGATATTTAAGAGCAGCATTGGAATGGAACTTGGCTAGTGCTACTGATGCAATCACTTATGATCCAGAGCAACCAGTATTCGTAGAATACAACGAAGCCATGATTGAAATGATTGACAAGAATATTTTCGCAAGCAAATGGCAAGCTCGAAGCGATTGGATAATGGAAGAAGAAGTCTAATGAAAAGCCCTGAGAGTTACATTGAATTGGCTAAAGCAGTTCATGAAGGACAGAAAGACAAGCGAGGCAGGGACTACATCAATCATCCCATCGAGGTCAGTCAGGCTGTCAAACATCTTGGCCCAAGCTATGAGGCTGTTGCGATCTTGCACGATGTGATGGAAGACGCAGATTACAATGTCTGGGATCACGATGAGTTGACCAAGACCATCGAGGGGTTTGGTGTTGAGATTGCTGACGCTGTGAAGGCCATCACCAAAAGTCCTGACGAAAAATACTTTGACTACATTGTCAGGGTCAAGGGCAACGAGATTGCAGCACAGGTCAAGTTGGCTGATTTGAAAATCAACTATGCCACGATCTCTGAGATCCCTGATCCAGAGACAGTCAAGAGCTTGGGCAAGCGATACGAGAAAGCGATCAGCATCCTTGAGGAAGAAGATTTCGCAACAGCAGTTTTATCAGAAATGGTGAGGTTTTAATGAGCGCAGCAGCTAAGAAACGAGAGTACAACAGGGTCAGACGCAAGTGCATGAAGCATGGCATTGACATTATCAAGAAGGGTGAGCACAAGAATTACAGGGGAGTCGAGCTGATCAAGAATGGTCAGGTTCTGATTTCCCAGTACGCAGAAAACATTCGCCCTCTGGATATTGACTGGGCAGAGATCGATGAGCAACTGGAAAGGTGGGCTTCGTAGCTTAAATATTTTTGTATAAATACTTGCACATCGACACGCATTGATGTATTATGTTCCTAAATTAATTGAGGAACGCGAGATGGAAGACTTATTGGAAAGACTGGTAGAGAAACAAGCAGAGATTGATATGCTGACCAAGGAAAAACGTGAAATGGTGAGCGTTAAAGAATTGGTCACTGAGTTGCTTAAAGAGATTAACTGGGATCAAAAGCTTGGTGGTGCAAACGAGCGTGGCTCTGTTGCTCAACAGCAAGAGACAGGAATGTTTCACGCAATTCGCACAATCGCAGACGTTTCTGGAAAAGACTTCAAGATTGATGTCAAGGAAGTTGCTGGCCCAAATGGAAAGACAGTAAAAGAGTTTTCCTTTGACGATAGCCTACCAATGCTTGAGCCAAAGTTTTAAGGAGAGTCGTTAATGATCCCTAACAAGCAAGTCAACAACATCTATGGTTACGTCAGGGTTTCGACTCTTGAGCAAGCCAGAAATGGATCGTCAATCGAGCTTCAGAAAGACATGATCACTGAATTTGTCAAAGACAAATACAATCGAGAGGTCACAGAGTTTTTTGCTGATGAGGGGGTGAGTGGCACGATTCCAATTCTGGATCGCCCTGAGTCCAGACGATTGACTGATGTCATGGATGAGCACGATGTGATAGTAACCACACGCTTGGATCGCTTTTCACGATCTAGCAAGAACCTGTTGAACATCATGCCAGTGCTTGAAGATACCAAGGTCACGTTGTTTTTCTGCGAACAGTTTGGTGACATTCCAATTGTTTACCCCAAGACCAAAGAAGACAAAGGCTTGGGTGCAAGATTCGACATGAACGAGATCACCAACAAGATCATGGTCATGGTGCTCAGTGCAACAGCAGAGATCGAGCATGGTACAATCATGGATCGATTGGGTGATGGCAAGGTGGACTGGGCAGAGAAGGGTTATTCGATTGGTGGCAATGGCAGACCGTTTGGCTACGAGAAAGTTGAGGAGCGTTTTGGGGCAACCAAGATCAGAACCAAGCTGGTTCCAATCCCCAAGGAGCAGGAAGTCATTGAGTTTATGAAACGAGCAAGGAAACGAGGTCTTGGCTACAAGAAGATTTCTGCTCAAGTGGAGTCAAGATTTCCAGATTTTCCAGACTTCCCATATCACAAGGTCAAGAGGGTGCTGACAAGGAAGTTCCAAGCCAAGGCTTCCTAAACAAAACTTTTAGGCTATACTTCTTGGATGGCTACAAGTGAATTAGACAAGATCGATCCATTTGAGCCTGATGCCTTGGACGTTGCTGTCGATACTTACAGCGAAGAAGTGCCCTTGATGGCGCAGATTGGAATTGGCATGACCCCTGCTGGATTGGCTGTTGATGCTGCTGAGATAGCGAAGTATGGAAGGGATGCCTACAGAGCCATTGAATCAGGCGATTATAACAAAGCTTTGCTAGGCGCAGCAGGAGCTGGTCTTGGCATAGCTGGTCTTGTGCCTATAGCTGGTGACATTTTGAAGTATGGTGGCAAGGCTGCTTTAAAAAACACAGACATGGCAAGGCAGTACCAGCCAAAAATAAAAGAGCCAGTCAATGAGCCAGACATACAACAGGTGGGTGGCAAAAAATTATTTGGCGAAGTGGAAAAAGTATTCAAGGAGCCACAACAGGATATTGTTGATTCTGAACAGTTGATTCAAAGAGCGATTGATTCAAATGCTTCTTTTCAAAAAGAGATAAAAGATATCGCTGATAATTTAAATCTGGAAAAAACGCCCTCAACGAAAGTGACAGAAACAGGCAACGTGATAAACATCGAGGTCAAATCCAAAGAGAGCATTGATTCAAAGTTAGCTAGAAAACCTTATGGTGCTGAAGGAATAACAGATACCATCAGAACAAGGGTTTTTGTTGAGACAGCAGACGATGCTGACGCTGTAGCCAAACAGGTAGCAGAAAAGTTTCCTACCATTGACACTAAATTTCAATCTATTCCAGAGAATGGATACTTTGACAGAAAGCTGAACGTGCAACATGTCAACCCCAAGGATGGCAAAGTCATTCTTGCTGAAATATCCATGACAACCAAGCCAATGGCTGAAGCTGTTGATAAAGCCCACAAGTTGTATGAGAAAGAAAGGGATTTGCTGAAAGGTAAATCCATCGAAGAGCTGCCATTTGAGGCAAGAAACAGAGTGAATGCTCTACAGCAAGAACAAAGACAGGTTTATGGCGAGGCGTTAAGGCAAAGTCACCCCAGCATCATCGAGCAAGTAATACCAAAGTTCAGATATGGGGGCTATGTATCTGGAAGATCTGGAAGGTCAACACCAATAATGCCAAATTCATCTTCAAAGTCTTCTTTGGAAAGTTTTGTTCCATCCTCAAAAAAGTCAACCATTTGTTCGCCAGAAGCAGCGACCCAAGAATCTTCTGTAGGTGGCAGAAAAAAAGGTTTCGCAAATTCGTCAACACGGCCAATTAACGCTGGCCCATTTTCCCAAGCAAAAAAATCTGTAATCTCCATAAAAGAATACTTACTTAATCCCAAGGGAAATGCAAACGATGTTGTCTATGTGAACGTTGATTGATGAGTAAGATTGAACGCATCAACAACTGTATTTCTGATTTGGAATACACCCTTGCCCACGATTTTATGACAGAGCCTGTCAGGCAAATTATTACAGAAACTAAATCTCAGTTAGAAACCCTCAAATCAGAGTTGTCCAGTGGCTAACATTACAGGATGGGGCAGAGGCACTTGGGGGCAAGGAACTTGGGGTGAGCCTATTGGCGTTGAGTTAACTGGTTTAGGAATTACCTCTGGCCTTGGTACTATCACAACGCGAGGCGAAAATAATGTTTCTATCGCTGGCCTTGCAACAACCTCTGGGCTTGGCGCGTTAACAGTTACTGGCATTGCTAATGTTTCAGTCACTGGTTTAGGCACTGCTTCTGGTCTTGGCACGTTGTCAGTCAACGCTGCTGCTAATGTCTCTCCAACAGGCTTGGCAACCACTTCTGGATTAGGCTCTGTCACTGTCTTACATAATGCTGTTGTAGAGATTACAGGGGTTCAATTTGCAGCTTCTGTTGGCGAGTTAAGTGTCAATGCAGCAGCAAACGTTTCTCCTACAGGAGTGGCCTCCACTTTTGCAGTGGGCGACTTGATGATATGGGGCGAGATAGACACATCTCAGACAGCTAGTTATTCAGCCATAACAACTTCACAGTCACCCTCATATTCCAACATTGATACATCTCAGTCACCAAACTATACTGAGATTGAAGCTGGCAGGGATGCTGCCTAAATTTAGGAGAAAACAATGGTAACCTATGTAAACGACCTACGTTTGTCTGAATTAGCCACCGGGGAGGGATCGGGAACTTGGGGTACAACCACAAATACAAATTTAGAGCTGATCGGCGAGGCACTGGGATATGCGACAGAAGCAATAACAACCAACGCTGACACTCATGCTACAACAGTAGCTGATGGCTCGACTGACCCCGGAAGAGCTATGTACATCAAGTACACTGGAACTCTTGACTCTGCTTGTACGATTACAATTGGCCCGAACACTTTATCTCGCGTTCACATAATAGAAAACGCAACTTCAGGCTCACAAAACATCATCATCAAGCAAGGCTCTGGCGCAGAAATAACTATTCCTAATGGTTTTGTTAAAGCTGTTTATCTTGATGGCGCAGGGAGTGGAGCTGCTGTTACTGAAGCATTCGATAATTTAAGCGTTGGTACTAATTTTAGAGTTGGGAATGGTGCAGCAGAAGACACATCAATTGTGTTTGATGGAAACGCTCAAGATTTTTATGTTGGTTTAGATGATGGTGATGATGTCTTCATTATTGGGTTAGGCTCTACAGTGGGAACAACTCCCGTTATTTCTATTGATACGAACAAAGACATAACCATTCCTGATAGCAGTTTGACAATTACTACGTCAGATAATACATCTCAGTTAGTTTTAAAAAGCACTGACACCGACGCGAATATTGGGCCAGTCTTTGAGCTTTATAGAGACTCTGCTTCTCCAGCGGATAATGATGAACTAGGTAGAATTTATTTTTACGGTGAAAATGATAACGACGAAAAAATAGAGTATGTGTTATTCAAAAGCAATATTGTTGATGCTTCTGATGGTGCGGAAGGTAGTTCTTTACAGATTTTTACATATTCAACAGGTGGTCAAAGAAATAGGATTGACTTGCTTGAAGGAGAGACTGTATTTAACGAAGGTCAGCAAGATATAAATTTCAGAGTGGAATCTGACTCAAATACTCATGCGATATATCTGGATGCAGGTACAGATAAGTTGGGAATAGGCGTTTCATCTCCAATAGCAAGGTTATCCCTGCCAGCTCAAGCAACAGGAGATAGCGGAATTGCTCGTATTGCGATAGAAAGCGCGGTTGACGATAACGACTTTATGATTTCTCAATACGAAGATAGTTCTGGAACTTACACTTTGATCGGTCAAAACCTTGGGTTGAACTCCACTGGAAATGACACGATTTTGGATGGAGGGCATCGAACTGCGGCAATTCGTTTAGATGCGAGGGGTAGTGGATCAACACAGTTTTTAAATGGTGGAACTAACGCTTCTGCGGAAACTATGCGTATTGCTTCTGATGGAAAAGTAGGCATTGGAGTTGCCGACGGCGGTGGCCTACCTCTTCACATTGCAGTAGCAAGTGGTGACTGCAAATTAAGAATGGAAACCGCCGCTAAAGATGCCTTTGTCATGGAGCTTGATAATTCTACTGGTGCTTTGAAGCTTGGTAGTGCTGCAACTGCTGGTGCAATAGTCATTGAACAGGACGGGCAGGTCGGCATTGGAACTGCGGTTCCGGGGGGAGCCTTGCAAATTGACGCAGACTCTGGTAGCGAGGATCTGTTTGTGCTGAACAACGAAAAGTCGGGATCAGACTCTGGTGTAGTAACTCAATTCAGAAGAGAAGGAACAGGCACTGGTTTCATTGCTAACACTTCTTCAGCCACAAGTTATGCCACCTCGCAGTCTGATAGACGAGCGAAGAAAAACTTTGAAGATTGGACAGAAAGTGTTTTGTCTCATTTTAAAGATTTAAAACCAACCAAATTCCATTTCACTCAAGAAGATGATTCAAGCGAAAAAAACAAGGGCTACATTGCTCAAGATCTTGTGGGTAGTTTTCCAGAAGCGTACCCATTAAAGAATGATGGAGAAGACGCTGATCGTTATTTTTTTAATCCATCAGGCATGGTGGTTTATTTGATGAAGGCAATCCAAGAACAACAGTTACTCATAGAAACTTTGCAAACAGAAGTGTCAGCACTTAAAGGAGCGTAGGCATGGCAGCAACATGGACAATTACAAATTTAGATAGCGCAACTTCTCTCAATCAAAAGTCGGATGTGGTGACAACTGTGCATTGGCTGGTTACTGACTCAGAAACTGTAGGATCTGGCGACAACGCCGTGACGCATATCGGCAGAGCTTTTGGCGTGGTTCAGTTAGATACGTCAGATTTGTCATCGTTTAAAACTTATGCAGATATCGCAGAAAGCGATGCTGTTGCTTGGGCAAAGTCTGCGCTAGGATCAGAAAAAGTCACTGCTGCGGAAGAAAAGGTTGCTTCGCAAATCGCAGAAAGTAAAACACCCTCAATAATCACAGGAGTACCGTGGTAGATGGAAACTAAACACATAAAAATTCACGATCTGGCAAACGTCTTAAATTTAATTGACGTTGCAGCGAAGCAAGGCTTGTTTGGCGGAGATCAATTGTCAGCAATTGGAGCAATGCGCGAGCGATTTCATGCTGAATTGAAAGAGCAAGCACCTTCACAAGACAATGTTAAAAACATTGGAGATGAAGAGCCAAAGATCGAGGCTTCTTCTGAATAAAAACCAAAGGATTAGTAATGGATTTCATTCTTAATATAATATCTGTAGTGACTGGCATTGTGTGTGCAGCATCTATCATATGCAGTCTGACTCCTACGCCTAAAGATGATGCGTTGATTGGGCGTTTATATAAGATCGTTGAGATTGCAGCGTTGAATATTGGCAAGGCAAAAGATGGAGCCACAACCAATCCAATTAAATTTGTTAAAAGGTCAGACTAATGGCTGAAATGACTGTCGCGCAAAAACGTAAAATGATTGCAGAGCTGAAGAAAGCAAGCAAGATGCATGCATCTCAAGCAGCACGTTTAGAGAAAACGCTCAAGAAAAAGTGATGTCTGATTCTGAGGCGTTGTCTGAAATTAAGACCCATGAGCGCGAATGCGCGATCAGATACGAGCACATCGAAAAACGTCTGGACGAAGGTTCAGCAAAATTTAAACGATTAGAAATGTTGATCTGGGGAGTTTATCCCTTTATTCTGGTTAGTGTTGTTTTAGCCAAAATCCTATGACTAATGGCAATCTTAGCTTTCATGCTCATCACAGTGATTGATGGAAATGTAGTTGATGGTGCAGAACAAATGTTATTTCGAGACATTCATCGGTGTCAGCAATTTGCTTTTTGGATAGAGCATAATTGTCGAGATTCAAGATGTAGGGGAGGGGTCAGGCAACAAAACATAACAGCCTATTGTCGCCCTGTGATGGCTGGGGCCAACCAAAAATTTTGGGATTAGTTATGCCAAAAAATCTACAAGAAAACAGTGTCTGGGCTAAATACGATATAGATAATGACGGCACTGTAACCGATGAGGAGCTAGAGCGGGCAACGCAAATGCTGGAATTGGATTTGCGAGAGGAGAAGCAAGACAGTCAGCGCAGAATAGCGTGGGTTGCTATGTCATCGATGGTTTTATACTCCTTATTGCCTTTATTTCCGTTTGTACCAGAAGAACGCCTCTCAACCTTGTCCTCACTGAGTGATATGTTGTTCCTTAGTCAGGCTTCTATTATAGGCTTGTATTTCGGCGCAACAGCCTATATGTCTCGTAAACCGTAGAGGTTTACCATGATTATAGAATCAGTCGCGGCAGCCGGTGCAATCTTGTCGACCATAAGCACCGCCATTAACAAACTGAACGAGGTTGGAGATGGAGCCAGTAAAGCTGTTGAGTTGATGCAAGGATTTTCTGATGCCTTGGACTCGTTTGAGCGCGAAAAGAAAGACTCGATTATCAATAACCTGTCATCTCAAGAACTTTTAAAACTCGAAAGCATTAAACATAGACGCGATCAGTGGGAAAAGTCGCTGCACGACATGTTGGTTATTCACGATCCTGCTCTCTTGCAGCGGTGGGAGTCAGCTAAAGCTCAACAAAAAGCTAATCATAAACGTCAGATGGAAGCGATAAAAGCCAGAGCAGCAGCCAGAAAAAAAATGATCCACCAGATTTGGTTGATTATGGGGGTGACTGCCATTGGGTTACTGTGTGCGTTTATACTTATAGGAGGGGTCATACTGATCTTCAAATGATGGATATAGGAGCAACAACACCAACAAATCAAATAGCTTGGAGACAGGTAGCAGAGCAAAAGTATCAAAGACTTATGGATAATCTGCAAGTTGAAGAGCAAAGACAGAGGGTAGAACAGCTTGACAGCACCCTGTATATTTCAAAAAATAACAAAGTGCAAATGGAACGTGCCAGACAAGAAAGTTTAATTAATTTTTTGGTGTAAGAATGCCTCCTAAAAAAAAGACTACAACAAAGAAAAAATCAAAATCTAAAGTCAACGAAGCTGGAAACTACACAAAACCCACTATGAGGAAAGCTTTGTTTAACAAGATAAAAGCTGGATCAAAAGGTGGGAAGCCGGGGCAATGGTCAGCTCGTAAGGCTCAAATGCTTGCAAAGCAGTACAAGGCTAAAGGCGGTGGATACAAGAACTAATGGCGAAACAAGCACAACAAAAAATAGAAAGTAAAAAAAAATAGAAGAATGGATTCGTCAACAGAAACTGAAAGAGCATAATCAGTAATGGCATTGAAGAAATCTCAAAAGTCTTTAAAGAAATGGACTAAGCAAAAATGGCGAACTCCTAGTGGTAAAAAGTCATCAGAGACTGGTGAGGTTTATGCGCCCTCAGCAACGATCAAAAAACTGAAATCAACCAAAGCTGGCAGATCCAAGCTGGCAGCAGCCAACAAAAAGAAAAGGGCAGCCACTAAGAAAGGCAAGCAACATGCAAAGCATGGGCTGCACAAAGGTAAGAAGCGATAATGCCTAAAGAGAAAGATTCCAGACTAAAACGAGCAGGGGTCACTGGTTACAACAAGCCAAAAAGAACTCCTAATCATCCAAAGAAATCACACATAGTTGTAGCAAAAGAAGGCGATAAGGTTAAAACAATTCGTTTTGGTCAGCAGGGTGTCAAAACCAATCAGACTGTCGGTCAAAGAAAAGCGTTTAAATCTCGCCATGCAAAAAATATAAAAAAGGGCAAGCTTTCAGCGGCTTATTGGGCAAACCGTGTCAAATGGTCACCTAGCAAAACTAAGTCAACCTCCAAAAAATGGAAGAAAGGGTCATAAGTGGGGTTTAAGTTAAGCGTTGGCTTAGGCGTTGCATTGGTGCTCGTATCTGGTGCTTTCAAAATGTACTACGATAAATCACAAGCTGAATTGGACTCTTTTCATATGAGGTTAGAACAGTCCATTCAGAATCAAAAAACGCTTGAAGGAACCATTGAAAAACAAAATAAAAACTTGGAACAAACTATTCAAAATCACAAACTTATGGTTGCCCAAGTCGAGCGTCTGCAAAAAGAAAACATGATTGCTCAGAACGAGGTCACAGATATTAGAAAAAAGTTCTCAAAGCATTCTATCGATGTGCTGTCAATCAGGAAGCCGCAACTAATCCAAAATATTATCAATCGCGGCACGAAAACAGTGCTGAATGACCTGAAGCAGATAACAGATGAAAAACAATTTGATCAAGATTTTATTATTTCTAACACTGCTTCTGGCTAGTGGGTGCTCTGTACTAGGGTCTAAAAGAGACATACCAGAGGTCAAACCTGTTGAAGTGGTGACTATAGAAAAACAAGCCCCTATCTATCACCCTCCTTTACCAAATCAAATCGATCCTGTGCCAGTCGAGTGGACTGTCTTGACACCCTCACTCATGCAAGAGTATTTAGATGATCTTGAGCAAGGTAATGCTCCAACAAACGCATGGTATTCTTTAACAGCAAAAGGTTACGAAAATCTTTCTACGAACATGGCTGAAGTCAAAAGATATTTGAGGCAAGTCATAAACATTTTAAAGTATTATCGTGATCTTGATCAGTTCGAGGACAAACAAGATGAATAACGATTTGAAAACATCCCAAGAAGGGATTTCCTTAATTAAATCATTTGAAGGATGCGAGTTAAGCGCATATAGGTGCAGTGCTAACGTGCCAACGATAGGCTACGGCCATACTGCTGGAGTTTCTGATGGCGATACTTGTACGTTAGAAGAAGCAGAAGAAATGCTAACAGAAGATTTGGTTGAATTTGAAAACTATGTAAAAAAATATGTTGAAACAGATTTAGAGCAAAATCAATTCGATTCTCTAGTGGCGTGGGTCTACAATCTTGGGCCAAAAAACCTATCTGAGTCTACGCTGCTCAAGGAACTGAACGCTGGAAATCTGGAAGAGGTTCCTCGACAAATGAAGCGTTGGAATCGTGCTGGTGGACAAGTTCTTGATGGATTAATTAGAAGGCGAGAGGCTGAGTCAAGGCTCTTCAAGGGAGAAGCTTGGGAGAACGTTTAGTTGTCTGAACTAAACCTCAAAGACTTTGACATACTGTCTCAGCAAGATAAGGCAGAAGCTGTTGCCTTGCTCAATCGTTATGATCAGCTTGAGAAACAGGATTCCTGTAGAAAAGACTTTATTAGCTATGTCAAACATTTGTGGCCTGATTTTATTGAAGGAAGGCATCACAAAATTATTGGCGAAAAATTCAACAAGATAGCTGAAGGAAAACTTAAAAGACTTATTGTATGTCTGCCTCCAAGACATTCTAAATCAGAATTTGCCAGCACCTACTTTCCATCTTGGATGATGGGGCTGAGAGGAAACCTCAAGATAATCCAAACAACTCACACAGCAGAACTCGCTGTTAGGTTTGGTAGAAGGGTCAGGAACATAATCGACTCAGAAGACTACAACGTCATTTTTCCTGACCTCAAACTGCAAGCTGATAACAAATCAGCAGGGCGTTGGACAAGCAATCAGGAAGGAGAATTCTTTGCTGCTGGTGTGGGTGGCGCGATTACAGGGCGAGGCGCAGACCTGTTGATTATTGATGATCCACATTCAGAGCAAGATGCCATGTCACCCACTGCAATGGAATCAGCATACGAGTGGTATACGTCAGGGCCAAGGCAACGTTTACAGCCCGGTGGGATCATTATAATTGTTATGACCAGATGGAGCACAAAAGATCTGGTTGGCAAGGTGTTAAAAAAACAAGGCGATGAACACGCAGATCAATGGGATGTTGTGGAATTCCCTGCAATAATGCCTGAATCAGAAAATCCCCTTTGGCCTGAATTCTGGAAAAAAGAAGAACTGCTATCAGTAAAAGCTTCTCTTCCCATCAACAAATGGAATAGCCAGTGGCTTCAAAATCCAACAGCAGAAGCTGGCTCTATTGTAAAAAGAGAGTGGTGGAATAGGTGGGAGCCTGAAGACGTTCCTGCTTACTCGTATGTCATTCAATCTTACGACACAGCTTTTAGCAAAAAAGAAACTGCTGATTACTCTGCAATCACCACATGGGCTATCTTTAACCCAGAAGAAGGAGGCGCAGACCAGATCATCTTGCTCGACGCGAAACGTTTGAGGGTGGACTTCCCAGAACTTAAAAAAGTTGCCTACGAAGAATACAGGTATTGGGAGCCTGATTGCGTGTTGATAGAAGCCAAGGCTAGTGGCACACCTTTAACTCAAGAGTTGAGAAGAATGGGAATACCTGTCACTGCTTACTCCCCAAGCCGGGGTCAAGATAAAATAGCAAGAATGAACAGTGTTGCTCCTATCTTTGAGTCAGGAATGGTCTGGGCTACTGACGATACCTTTGCTGAAGAAGTCATTGAAGAATGCGCTGCTTTCCCTTATGGAGACAATGATGACTATGTGGACAGTATGACAATGGCTTTAATGCGTTTCAGGCAGGGAGGCTTTGTTGCGCTCGATGAAGATTATCCAGATGAGGTGAATTTTCTGCCTAAAAAGCGTATGGTTTACTATTAATCGATTTGTTGAGAATTTGCTATGGCTGTTGAAAGAGTGGGTGGAATGCCAGAAACTCCAGAAGTCAGGGAAATGGGATCTTCTGTTAGCGTATTTCCAGAACAAACACGCCAGCAACAAATACAAAACGCTGCTGAAATTCTTGTCAGTGATGACAGTCTTTTGATTGACGAAGAAATAGAACAAACCCCAGAGGAAGAACAAATACCATTTGATAGTAATTTGGTTGACTTTATTGATGATTCAGAGCTTAACGCTTTGTCATCTGATATTTTGTCTTCAATTGAACAAGACAAAAACAGCAGATCTGAGTGGGAAAAAACTTATACAGATGGCTTGAAGTATCTTGGAATGAAGTTTGATGAGTCCAGATCGCAACCATTCGAAGGATCGAGTGGTGTAATACATCCAATTCTGGCAGAGGCAGTTACTCAGTTTCAAGCGCAAGCTTACAAAGAAATGCTCCCAGCAAAAGGCCCAGTTAAAACGCAAGTGTTAGGAGCAAGGACTCCAGATTCAGAGAATCAGGCAGAGCGTGTGCAAGAGTTCATGAATTTTTACATCATGAACATTATGTCTGAGTACGATCCTGAACTCGACATGTTGTTATTTTATTTACCCTTGGCAGGAAGCGCGTTTAAAAAAATATATTTCGATACTGTATTGAACAAAGCAGTTTCTAAGTTTATCGCTCCTGAAGATTTAATTGTGCCTTATGAGGCTGCTGATTTGAGCAGTGCAGAGCGTGTCACTCATGCGATATCCATGTCACGAAACGAAATCAAGAAACAACAGCTTTCTGGGTTTTACGCAAACGTAGACATAAAAGAAGGATCGTATTCTGCTGACTCTTCTGATGTGACAGAAGCAATTGATGAAATAGAAGGCACTCATGCAAGTTATGCAGAAGACAGGGATCATGTTGTTTATGAAGTGCATACAATTCTGGATCTGGAAGGTTTTGAAGACATGGGAGAGGATGGATCTCCTACAGGGCTAAAACTGCCTTACATCGTAAGCATTGATGAAAACTCTCAAAGAGTGCTTTCTATTAGACGCAACTTCAATCCAAACGATCCTTACAAAAACAAAGTAAATTTCTTTGTGCAATACAAGTTTTTGCCGGGTTTAGGATTCTACGGCCTTGGCCTTTCTCACATGATTGGTGGTTTATCTAAGGCTTCCACTTCAATCTTACGGCAGTTGATTGACGCAGGAACACTTGCAAACCTCCCTGCTGGGTTCAAAGCTAGAGGCATGAGAATCAGGGACGAAGACGAACCTTTGTCCCCCGGCGAATTTAGAGACATTGATACAACTGGCGGGTCTTTAAGAGAAAACTTAATACCTTTACCAATCAAAGAGCCAAGCAACGTCTTAATGCAATTGCTTGGGTTATTGGTAGATTCTGGTAAGCGTTTTGCTGCAATTGCAGATATGAACGTGGGTGATATGAATACAGCCATGCCGGTTGGAACAACTGTTGCTTTGCTCGAAAGAGGAACAAAAGTGATGAGCGCAATCCACAAAAGATTGCATTATTCACAACGTTTAGAGTTCCAATTGTTAGCACAAGTGTTCAACGAATACTTGCCCCCAGAATATCCTTACGAAACCGGCAGCGGTCAGGCAAGCATTAAAGCGACTGACTTTGATGGCAGGATAGATGTCATACCTGTCTCTGATCCTAATATTTTCAGTCAAAGTCAAAGAATAACGATGGCTCAAGAGCTGTTGCAGATGGTTCAGAGCAACCCTGAAGTGCATGGCCCGATGGGCATCTACGAAGCGTACAGGAGAATGTACGCAGCACTTGGGGTGGATAACGTTGAAAACCTAATTCAGCCTCCTCCAGACATGACTCCAAGGCCAGTGGATGCAGGGTTGGAGAACTCTTCTTTGTTGTTGGGCCAGCCAGCACAAGCTTTTGAAGGCCAGAACCACGCTGCCCATGTAGATACTCACAGGAGTTTGTTTTTAACTCAGGTGGTCAAAGAGAACCCACAATTCCAAAGCATTATCATTTCACACATAATGCAGCACTTGCAGTTCTTGGCTTCTGAAATATCTATGCAGCAAATACCTCCTGAAATGCAAGAAAGAATACAAGCCATCTCTCAACAGATGCAGCAAGTAACACCACAAGAAGCGCAACAAATGCAGATGCAGATACAAATGATATTGGATCAATTTGCAGCACCAGTGATGGCTCAATTAACCCAAGAGTTTTTGCAGTCAATTGGTCAGAAGTCTGATGAGGTAGATCCTCTTGTCGCAATTAGGCAGAGAGAGCTTGACCTGAAAGACAAAGAGTTAGAGATTGACGCATCTCAATTTGACGCAAAACAACAGCAGCGAGATCAAGAAAAGCTATTGGAAACAGAGCTTGCTAGTCAAAGGCTGGGAATACAAAAAGATATTGCTGACGATAAATTAGACGTTGCAATGCAGCGTTTGGATCAGCAAGCAGATTTAAAATTATTGGAGCTTGAACAAAAGTTTGGGAGAAACCTATGACAACATCTTATAAACTTGAAGCGATTAAAGAGCTAAAGGCTCAAAAAAAGCTGGAACGCGAGGCAGAGGCAAATGCTCTTGTTGCCAAGCGACAGGAAGAAGAGAAAGCAAGACAAGCAAGCGAGGCTAGAATAGCTGCGAAGCTGGCTAGAATAGCTTCTGGAGAACCAGCACCAGAACCAGAACCTGTCGTTGAGCCAGAGCCTGTTGCAGAACCAGAGCCTGTTGCAGAAGAAACGCCTAAGCCAGCACCTAAGAAAAAAGCTACTAAAAAAGCAAGGAAAGCACCTAAGAAATCGACTTAATGGATGATTACAGTTTTTACGACAAAATAAGAAGACTGACAGAGGCGAGAAGATCTCAAATATCTGAAACGCTTATGTCAGGAAACTTAAAAGATATGGAAATGTATAAGTTCTTGCAAGGAGAGCTTTCTGCATTATATTATATCGAGTCTGAACTGAAAGATTTGAACAAGGAATAAATTTTGGAATCCATTTCTAAGGCTTATGTGAATCCTGAAGAAAAAGAATTAGATCCTGCTTTGCTTGACGCAAGTGTCATAGACAGATTACCTAACCCATCAGGTTACAGATTGCTGGTTTTTCCATCCAAGCAAAAAAGCAAATCTGAGGGTGGCATAGAACTTTTGCAAACAACAACTGAAAGAGAATCACTGGCAACTGTTGTGGCTTGGGTGGTTAAAATGGGGCCACTGTGCTACAAGGATGAGGCAAGGTTTCATGGCATTCCTTGGTGTCAAGAAAACCAATGGGTTCTTATTGGACGTTATGCTGGTACTCGATTCAAATTAAATTTTGAGGGAGATGATAATCCTCAAGAAGTTCGCATAATAAATGATGATGAGGTGATTGGAACGATTTTACATCCAGATGACATAGTGAGTATGACATGAGCGAGAATCAATTACCTGAACAAGAAGCGCAGCAGGATGCAGAGATTGCAATTCAAATTGAAGACAATATAGAAGCGCAATCAGATCAGCAGAATAGCGAAGATGAACTCGAACGATACACCAAAAATGTGTCGAAGCGCATCAATAAGCTCAACGAAAAAAATCGCCAATCAGAGCAGAGAGCGCAATTAGCTGAACAAGCACTTCTTCATCAAGATCAAGAACTTCAAAGACTGAGAGCTTTGGCGCAACAGTCAGAGGCAAATAGCTTGGATAAAGAAGAAGAAGCTATTAAAGCCAAAGAAATGCAAATTGACGATCTTTATAAAAAAGCTATGCAAGCCAATGATGTAGATTCTATATCGAAGGCAGATACTTTAAAAACAGAACTTGTAATACAAAAAGAAAAATTAAGAATTGCAAAACAAAATAGTCAGAAAAAAACAGAACAAGCTCAACAAGTTTATCAACAACAGCCTGTTTATCAGCAACCACAACAAGCCCCAGAGCCTAGCGAAAAAGCTTTAAGCTGGCAGGACAATAATCCTTGGTTTGATGAGACTAAACCAGAATTTAATCGAGAGGCACATTATTGGGCTAGGGTGGTTGATGAGTTTTTGGTAGAGGAAGGGTTTGTCCCTGATTCAGAAGAGTATTACAATGAATTGAATGACAGAATAGTGAAAAGATTTCCAGAGTTGCAAGCAAGCAATCCTGAAAATACAAATGTCGATCAAAGTGTGAGCAGCCCATCGATGCAAAGAGTTGCCCCTGCTTCAAGAAGCCGACAAAAAACATCAGACCCAAAAGGTGGGGTTAAGTTTACAAGAGATGAGATGGAACGACTAAGACCTCTGAAGCCACACAACATGTCAGAAGAGGATTGGTTTAAATCAGTCGCTATGGAAAAGCAAAAAATAATGCAGAAACAAGCGTAAGCATAAGGAGTAAATATGACCTCAACTAGACAATCTCGTGAATCCGAGGCGCACGATAACAAGACTCGTAGAAAACCTTGGCGACCAGTTCGCCGCCTTGAAACTCCTCCAGCACCAGATGGCTACGTTTATCGTTGGATAAGGGAATCCATGTTGGGCCAAGAGGATAGAAGCAATATGTCAAGAAGGCTTAGAGAAGGATGGGAACTTGTTAAAGGTTCTGACCTTCCTGATGAATGGCAGCTTCCCACAATGGATGAAGGGCGACATTCTGGCGTTGTATATAATGAGGGTTTGATCCTTGCGAAAATACCACAAGAAACTGTTAATGAAAGAAATGCCCACTACGAGGCAGTCAATCAGAATGCAAAAGATGCTTTAGACAATACTATGTTTTCTGAGAGTTCAAAAGACAGCCGCTATGTTAAGTATGATCCACAAAGATCAACCCAAGTAACATTTGGTAGAAACTAACAGGAGAAAAAAGCATGGCGAACAAAGACGCAGCTTTTGGCATGAAGCCAGTCAGAATGATTGGTGGAGGTGCTTATACTGGCGGTCAGAGTCGTTATCGAATTGCAGCTAACTATGGAACAAGCATTTTCCAAGGTGACATGGTTGCTCAAGTTACTGGCGGCGGCATTGAAGTTCACGCAGATGGTGGCACAGTCCCGATTGTTGGCGTGTTCAATGGTGTACAATACACTGATCCCACAACTAAAGAGCAGGTTTATAGCAATTACTATCCTGCCAGCACAAACGCCTCAGATTTGATTGCGTTTGTTATTGATGACCCCAACGTAGTTTACGAAATCCAAGCAGACGCAGCATTTCCAGTTGCGGATCTTTTTGGCAACTTCGACATCGTTTATACCTCTTCAGGTTCAACTGTCACAGGAATTTCTGGGGCAGAGCTTGAAGTATCAACTGGCGCAACAGGCACTAGCTTGCCTATTAAAGCCATCGATATTTCAGAAGATCCTGAGAATAGTGATGTAGCATCAGCAAACACTAACGTGCTGGTAGTCATTCAAAACTCAATTTACGGCGTTAAAGGTGCCGGACTAGCTTAACAGGAGGTTAGATAATGGCTATATCAAGAGCACAACTTGCTAAAGAGCTTGAGCCGGGTTTGAACTCGCTCTTTGGCCTTGAATACAACACCTACGATCAAGAGTACACAGAGATCTTCAGCGTCGAAGATTCTGATCGCGCTTTTGAGGAAGAGGTTTTGCTGACTGGGTTTGGTTCTGCGCCAACTAAGTCAGAGGGTCAAGGCGTACAGTTCGATAACGCAAACGAAAGTTACACAGCGCGGTATACGCACGACACGGTTGGGTTGGCATTTGCCCTTACAGAAGAAGCGGTGGAAGACAATCTTTACTCGTCACTGGGTAAGCGATACACCAAAGCACTTGCACGATCTATGGCTAATACCAAGGAAGTGAAAGGTGCTGATGTGTTGAACAACGCTTTCAGTAGTTCGTTCACAGGTGGCGATGGAGTGTCTTTAATTAACACTGCACATCCGCTTGCTGGAGGCGGCAGTGCCGCTAATAGGGCGACCACAATGGCCGACCTGAATGAGACATCCTTAGAGGATGCGTTAATCGACATTTCCACGTTCACTGATGACAGAGGTTTAACGATTTCTGTTCAGGCAACCAAGCTTGTGGTTCCTCCACAATTGGTTTTTGTTGCTGACAGAATCTTGAATTCTGATGGCAGAACTGGAACTGCTGACAACGACATCAACAGCATCAAGAATACTGGAGTGATCCCCGGTGGTTACACAGTGAATCATTATCTAAATGATCCAGATGCTTTCTTCCTTCTAACCTCAGTCACTGAGTCAGGGGAAGGTCTGAAGATGTTCCAAAGAACTGCGATGGAAACCTCAATGGAACCTGATTTTTCAACAGGTAACATTCGGTACAAGGCCCGTGAGCGGTACTCCTTCGGCTTCTCTGATTGGAGAGGCGTGTATGGTTCACAAGGCGCATAAAAAGAAAGGGGCGAAAGCCCCTTTTTTTATCCAAACAAAAATTTTTCGAAAGCAATAATAAAATCTTTTTCAAAAACCTCTTTGCCATTCCCACAAGCTGGGGAACTGCTGGCTAAAGAGTAGCGAGTTTTTGGAAGTCCAAGCTCAACGTATTTTTGATTTTTTGTGTCCCATGAACCTAAAACCTTGGTTCCATCTTCGTCTTGTTTGACTCTGAATCCACTTGGCAAAATTGCCCCTTTTTCAGTAACAACAGAAACTGCATCACCATTCAAATATATTTTTGCATTCAACATTTTCATTTCTCTAGCTTCTGGTTAAGGGTAGTAAGTTAAAGTCAAACCTTTGCTGACTTCGTTTTGTAAGACAATCAATTCGACATAAGCCTTTTTGCTCTCTTCAGAAATTTTATCGAACCCTTGCTTTTGCATCATTCGCACAATGTGATCAATGCCTTTGAACAAGGCATTTGGATCAACTCGATCTCGATTGTCAGCTTCGCTATTTAAATCAAACTGTATTTCATCACTGGTTGTTTCTGCCTGTTCGTACTTTGTTGATGGATCATACATTTTTTAATTTCTCCTTCAGTTCAGAGCTATTAAAACACATATCGTGTCGTTATGCAAGCATTTATAGTAATGTATTAAGACTTGCAATTTACGATAGTGTATGTATAATGTCTTCGAACTTAAAGGAAACCAAGCATGGAACAATTAGTCAAAGACGTAGAACAAAGACTTGAGGCATTTTTGATCAAGTCAGAAGCTGCTCGAAAGGCTTATCAGGATCGCGTGATTGCCAAAGGCGAATCCTTGAACGATGGCTTGAAGCCAACCATAGGACTTAGTGGGCGATTACACGCGCCACGCGATTATTACATTTATGAGTGGGATCTCTATGGCACTTTGCAAGAAAAAGAGTTTATGGCTGGAGAGTTTTTGCCTTGGGACACAAACGAGCCAGATGTTTATCAGATGCAGTTTGATGGAAAAAGCAATGGCAAAAGAATTGATTACGTTGATGCTGTAATGGCTGACAGGTTGGAACGAGCATTTTCTGCTTTGCCAATTAACGTCAGTAAGGGCAGAGAGTTTGAGTCTGATGGCAAGTATTTGTGCCACGTTTATGTCAACACCAGATGCACAGAAGTGTTTGAGATGATCGAAGATTTTGTTTATGGGCCACGAAGAGAAGCTGCTCGAATCAAGAAAGAAAAAGAAGAAGCAATCTACGAGGCAGCAGAGCCTGTACCAACTGGCAGGGTGGCAATCACTGGCACAGTCTTGGGAACCAAGGCGCAGGAAACACGATTTGGCACTGTGTTCAGAATGCTGGTACAGGATGACAGGGGATTCAAGGTCTATGGCTCAATACCAGCTTCCTTGCCAAGTCCCAAAGGCAGAACAGTCACGTTCATGGCAGCAGTTGAGCCTTCTGATGATGATCCAAAGTTTGGATTTTTCAAAAGGCCAACCAAAGCTGAGTTCACAGATTCAATTGAGGAGATCGCATGAGAATAGAGGGAAACATAGTTGAGGCAGCAGTAGGTAAAGAGTGTCACGCAACAGAAGAAGATTATCACGCCAGAGAATATGGAGATCGTCAGGAGTATGACCCAGTTGCAGACAAAACTTTTTACAGCATCATTGCAAAGACTGAGGAAGGTAAAGTCTTTAGACACCAGTATGGTTTTTGTTTAGATGATTACGAAAGAGCTGAGGCGTTCGCTAAGAAGATTAACGAAACAGATAGAGAATGGAACGAAGATTGCTGGAGATTTGATCGTTACATTTATGGGTCTGTCGCTTTTCAAAAAAACGAAGCACACGCAAATTACATGATGATGGACGAAGAAGAGAAAGCATTTCATTATGGCTAATTTTAGCCTAAACTTGTGTGGTCATTATGGCGAGAACAATAACGTTCAAGCTGGTTCAACAACATAGGAGAACTGTACATGACCACTCATTTTACAAGTGGAGTAACAAACGTTTCAGCAGATGGAACGCTTGGTAAATTAAAAGCTCCTGCGCCTCACAAATATCACTCGTACTTCAACGACTTTGACACTTACTTAGCAAGTGACTGGACAATCACAACAACAGAAGGTGGATCTGGAAACGCCAGTGAAGCTTTGACTGATGGTGATGGTGGTCTATTGCTCATCACAAACGATGATGCTGACAACGATCATGATTTTTTCCAGCTTGTTAAGGAAGGATTTAAGTACGAGTCTGGTAAGCAACTAGCGTTTCACATGCGATTTAAAACAAGTGATGCCACACAATCAGACATCGTTGCTGGTTTACAGCTAACAGACACAACTCCTCTGGATGTCACAGATGGAATCTTCTTCTTAAAATCTGATGGGGCCACAACTGTCACGTTTATTGTTGAAAAAGACAGCACACAATCCACTTTAGATTTGGGTACTGCTTTGGCTGACGATACCTTTATGACTGTTGGGTTCTTGTATGACCCCAAAGATCAGAAGTTCCATGTATTCCAAAACAACGTTTTAGCTGGAACAGTTGTAAGCACAAATGCACCAGACGACGAAGAGTTAGCTTTGTCTTTTGGCATTCAAAATGGTGCGGCTGCTGCAAAGACTTTGACAGTTGATTACGTTGGTGCGTACAAGGAACGAACTGCTGTCACTGAACTTTAACAGGAGGTGAACGATGGCTGATGCCGTAGCTTCACAAACTATCCAAGATGGTGAGCGCACTGCTGTTTTAAGATTTACCAATGTCAGCGATGGCACTGGTGAGTCTGCTGTTAAAAAAGTAGACGTTTCTGCTCTGGCTAAAAACTCACTGGGTCAAACTTGCACTGAAGTACATATTCAGCGCATTTACTGGGCAACAGTGGGCATGTCAGTAAAGTTGGATTTTGACGCAACCTCGAACGTGTTAGCGATTGGGTTGCCAGCAGATTCGACAGGTGATGAATACTATGACAATTTTACTGCAATTCCTAACAATGCGGGATCAGGTAAAACTGGTGACATAGACTTCACCACCACTGGACACAGTAGTGGTGACACCTACATGATTATTCTTGAGTTGATCAAGAAGTACGATTAGTAGATGGCGATTTCCAGATCGCAAATGCCCATGCAAGTGTCACCTTCCTTTGAGGAGGAGGGTGGCATTCGCTATCTTAATGGTGGTGGAACAGCAAGAGATCCTTATGCTGGTCAGGGATCTAGAATGCTTGCGAACATTCTGGGAAATCAGATGGGTTTTAGAAATGTTCCTTTTCTGGGAAGCAGACTAACAAATTTGGCAGACACTGGATTTCAGAGGGCTGGGCGAAGATTACAGTTTTTGCCCGGAGCCAGACAATTTGGAAACCTGTTGAACAGGGCTGGAAGAAGAGCCGGACAATTCAACCGATTTCGAGAAACTTTTAATCCAATGTCTTATTTGACCAACCCCAACCCTAAGGGTGGTGGACTCTTTGGTTTGAGGGGAAGAGGTGGCCCATTGGGCTTTGGTTTATTAAACAGGATGCAAGCTCCAAAGCAAACAGAAGGAGCTGGACTCTTTGGTTTGAGAGGAAGAGGCGGCCCATTGGGGTTTGGTTTATTAAACAGGATGCAAGCTCCAAGGCAAACATCAGGAACTGGACTTTTTGGACTGAGAGGCAAAGGAGGTCTTTTAGGATTTGGCTTGCTAGGTGGGCGAGGAACTCCAAGGCAAGTTGCAAGACAACAGTATGGTGGCTCTCCAAGCATTTTAGGGAGTGGAGCCTTTGCTTCAAGTTACACGCCAAAAATTGGTGAAGATGTTGTAACAGGAAGACAAGACAGTTCGACTAGAAACGTACCAAACTATACAGGCACAATCGAAAGCGGTGATTTTGATATTTTTGACACTGGCTCTGAGCCTACTGTCGAATACTCTTTTGCCAGAGCACCCAGAGGGTCAATTATAGGAACAAGCGGATTTGCCTCGAACATTCCTTACGCAAGGATTTCATCTTTAGGTGGCGGCGGTGGATTTGGAGGCAGTGGAGCAAGTAGTGGTGGATTTGGGGGCGGTTTTACCTTCAAAAAAGAACACGCTCAAGACGCTGGTGGATAAAAGTAATTACGTCAACTCAACAAGGAGCAACAATGTATCACAAAACTAAAAAGTCAAAAGGCGCATCGATGAGGAAAAAATCCAAAGGTGGTGCGATGCGTAAGATGTCTAAGGGCGGCTCTTTAAAAAAGAAAATGTCAAAAGGTGGTGCTCTCAAAAAAATGAAAACTGGTGGTACAGCAATGAAAATGACCACCGTCAATGGAAAAAAAGTTCCTGCTTTTGCTGCTGATGGAAAAGGTTCTGGAGATTTACGAAAGAAGTCTAAGGGTGGCGCAATGCGTAAGATGTCCAAAGGAGGTTCTTTGAAAAAGAAATCCAAAGGTGGAGCAATGCGTAAGATGTCGAAGGGTGGCGCGATGCGTAGAATGAGCAAAGGCGGTAAAGCTAAGAAGTAAACATTGTCATATTTAATTAGCAACATCCCACACTTTAAGGTGTGGGTGAGGCGTGAATTTACCTACAACCACGAACAATATCATGACGAATATTTACATGGGCTGGCGATTGCAGTTAACACAATCCCTGACAGGTCTTTGAGTTTTCAAGTGGTGTTTACTGGTTGTGAAGCTGATTGTGATGACTGGGATGAGGGCAACATTCATGGTGGAGCCATGTGGGCAAGGATGCCAATCCAAGGGCTTGTCTGTGACATGCCTATGGAAGACTTTCCAAAACCTATGGATGATCATTTATCCCAGCCTTGGGACTGTGAGTCTCGCGATCATTCTGTGGTGGTGCTTGATCGCGTAAGCTCCTCGCCTTGGATTGCTAAGATAGATGGAAAGTTTTACACATCTAAATATTTGTTTACTGTCGATTACACTGATTCACATATCGCTGATGATCCTGCCCAACACAAACAAAGCCATGTATTATGTATAACAGAAGAAGGTCAGTGGAAAGGAAATTTGGTGGCTTTACCTAACAACAGAGTCAGGGCAACATCTCCAGCACTTTGGGTGACAGGTGAGGGTGCTCCAGACTTTAAGCCTTCTCAGTGGGCGCATTCAGCAGAAGGTCATGACAGTTATCTTGATCCATCAATCACCTTCAACAATTTGTACGAGGATTAAATGGCTACAAGTAATTCCAAAAACTTTGAACCAGATGTTGCTGAGTATATAGAGGAAGCATTTGAAAGATGCGGCATTGAGTTAAGAACTGGATACGACCTCAAGACAGCAACCAGATCATTAAACCTTATGCTTGCAGAGTGGGCAAACAGAGGATTAAACCAGTGGACGATTACAGAAAAGACTGTCGCGCTGGTTAAGGATGATGGCGAGTATAATATTGATTCTACAAACGCGACTGCTCCTATTGATGTGCTCGATGCGTTTGTAAGAGAAACCATTGGATCTGAAGCAACAGATTTGCCACTGACTAAATTGAGCAGGGCTGAATACAGCCATATTGCGACAAAGAGCACCACTGGGAAGCCAAGCCAGATATTCGTTGATAAACAAATTACGCCCACGATTACCCTTTGGCCTGTGCCTGATAAATCGGACACCTATACTGTTTACATGAATGTTCTAACAAGAATGGATGATGCAGACGCAGCAACCAACACGTTAGACATGCCTTTTAGGTTTTATCCCTGTCTGGCTGCTGGCTTGGCTTACTATCTTTCGATGAAACGCGCTCCTGATAAGACAAATTTTTTAAAACAAATTTACGAAGAAGAGTTTATAAGGGCTTTGTCTACTGATCAGGAAAGAGCTTCTTTTTATGTAGCCCCAAATTTCAGAGGTTACAACACAGCGTAATGTCATCTTTCTCTACTGGTAAATATGCTTATGGAATTTGTGATATCACAGGATTCAGATATCGCCTGAAAGACATGAAAAAAACATGGGATGGGTTACTTGTTGGCCCAGATCAGTGGAGTCCTAAACACCCCCAGATAGATCGAAGAGCAACCCCTGTCGATCCACAAGCGATTAGGGATGCAAGACCTGATACTGATGAGGATGGCAATTTTTTTACTGTTTATACCAATGTGGGTAATGGTAAACTGGGAGCGCAATTAGATACTTTTGAGGTGACTTGTAGCGTTGGAAGCGTGACAATTACGACATGAGTTTTACATTAGCAACATTAAAGACTGCCATTCAGGATTATTTGGAGGTAAGCGAAACTACCTTTACGAACAACCTGAATAACTTCATTAAAGAAAGCGAAAGCAGAATCTTTAAAATGGTTCAGCTTCCTGAACAAAGAAAGAATGTTCAAGGAGCGACTGCAAGCAGTAATCGTTTTCTGGCAACTCCAGACGATTTTTATGCGCCTTTCAGCTTGGCAGTGATTTCCTCTAGCACATACCACTACTTGGATTTTAAACATCCCAGTTTTATCAAAGAATATTCCTCATCGACTGCAACAACTGGAAGACCAAAATATTACAGCTTGTTTGATGAGACTGCTTTCGAGTTAGCCCCTATTCCTGATGCAGCTTACACTGTTGAGCTACATTATTTACACAAGCCAGCAAGCTTGACTGCTGGTTCTGATTCTGGAACTACGATATTGTCAAGCGACCATCCTGATGCCTTACTCTATGGAGCCTTAACAGAGGGAGCTATTTTCTTGAAAGAAACCCCTGATGTCATAGGTAATTTTGAAGCACGATTTAAAGAGGCAGTTGCAAGGATGAAAAATCTTAGTGAAGGCAGAGAAACCAGAGATGAATATCGATACGACTTGCTTCGGCAAGGCGTGTCTTAGTGCGTCCTGTAAAATCCCTGAAAGACAAAAAAGTTGCGATTGTTGGATTAGGACATTCGCAAATAGATTTTGTTATAGGGTTAGAAAACTCTGTTGAATACGATGAAGTCTGGGGAATAAATTCAGCAGCAGCAGCATTTCGAGTGGATCGTTTGTTTATGCTCGATCCAGCTTCTCGTTTTTTAGACAGCGATGACGCAGGAAGACAAACAGATGTTATGCGTAAGATTCTGCCAAAGCTCAAGGTTCCAATCTACAGTTGTGAGCTAGATTCCAGAGTGCCAGCCTTGGTCAAGTATCCAGTTGAAGAAGTAATTAACCACGCAAAATGTGCTTACCTTAACAACACAGTAGCCTACGCCTTGGCTTTTGCTTACTGGTGCAAGGTGGGTCAGCTAGATTTGTATGGCTTGGATTATTCTTACAAAAGCAATTTGCATTTTGCTGAAGCTGGAAGAGCTTGCGTTGAGTTTTGGATTGCCAAATGTATGTCAGAAAACATCGTAATTGGCTCTTCTCCCAAATCGACTTTACTGGATCAGAACGTGCCTTTACATGAAAGGCTGTATGGTTACCATCGTTTACCTGATCCTAAAGTAGCAATGCCAGCATCGGATAAATGGTTGGTGTGCAATGTCTCTGAGTTGCCTGTTAAAATGGCAGAGAATGGAATAGAAATGCCAGAGCAAATAAGCTCCCCAGAACCATACAAAGGATAGCTATGGGCAGAGATTATAAAAAAGAATACGAAAACTATCACAGCAGCCCAAAACAAAAAAAACGCAGGGCAGCAAGAAACAAAGCCAGAAGCTTGTTGGAGAAAAAAGGTTTAGTTCACAAAGGAGATGGTAAAGACGTTCATCACAAAGATGGCGATCCTTCCAACTTCAAGTTAAGTAACCTTTCTGTGCAAAAACCAAGCAGTAACAGATCTTTTCCAAGAAACAAAAATGCAGGAAAAAAGTATGCTTGAAGATAAAGCTTTTGCAGATTTGGGCAAAATTACAGTCGAGACAACAATCAACAAAGGCCATGATCCAGAATTCTGGGCTAAAATACTTACTGACAAGATTTGTGGGGTTTCAGAGCAAGCTCCTGACCACATTCGACAACAAGCTTTGGCTTTTAAAAATTACATTTATCAGATAATATTGGAAGGAATTAAGAACGCTATAATCAGTGATCGCACTACAATAGTGGGGCTTCTCAACAGCCAAGGTCATGAAGATATGGCAAAAATTGTAAAGGAGCTTTAAAATGGCTACGACCTCTGCTATCTGCACTTCCTTTAAAGTTGAAGCGTTAAAAGGAGTTCACAACTTCACAGCGTCAAGTGGAAACACTTTTAAACTTGCTTTATACACTAGCAGCGCAACGATGGGAGCTACAACCACTGCATTTAGCACTAGTCAGGAAGCCAGTGGCACGAACTACACAAGTGGTGGAGCAGCGTTAACCTCTGTAACTCCAACCTCAAGTGGCACTACAGCTCTATGTGATTTTTCAGATCTTACATTCGGAACGGCAACCGTCACAGCACGTTCCTGTATGATATATAATGACAGCGCGTCAGGTGATCCTGCTGTTTGTGTTGTGGATTTTGGTGGTGATAAGACTAGCACTGCTGGTAACTTTACCATTGTATTTCCTGCTGCAAACGCAACTGCTGCAATTATTCGATTAGCATGATACATGCCATTCACAAAACTCAACTTCAAAGCAGGGATCGACAAAGAGAACACCAAGTACTCTGCTGAAGGTGGTTGGGTTGATGGGAACCTAGTCAGGTTTCGCAAAGGTCTTGTCGAAAAAATAGGTGGATGGGTTAAGTCAGGAACTAATTCTTTTCTGGGATTAGGTAGAGCACTTCACTCATGGATTTCTCTGGGTGGCACTCGATACATTGGTATTGGAACAACCTTCAAATACTACATAAAAGAAGGTGAAACCTATTATGACGTTACGCCTTTGCGATCTACGACTTCTGCTGGCGATGTTACTTTTGCAGCAACCAATGGCTCATCAACAATAACAGTCACAGACACAGGGCATGGCGCAGAGAATAACGACTTTGTTACTTTCTCAGGAGCGTCTAGTTTAGGTGGACTAGTTACTGCTGCTGTTCTCAATCAAGAATATCAAATTCTGCTGGTCACTAGCGCAAACGCCTATACTATCACGGCCAAGGACACATCTGGGGCAACTGTCACTGCAAACGCATCAGACTCAGGTAATGGTGGTGGCAGTGTGGTTGGTGCATATCAGATAAACGTGGGCCTAGATGATTACGTTAAAAGCACTGGCTGGGGCGTAGGAACGTGGGGGGCAGGAACTTTTGGATCTGCCTCTGCAATATCATCTGTTAATCAGTTAAGGATATGGACACACGATAATTTTGGTGAAAACCTGATAATTAATGTCAGGGGTGCTGGGATTTACAGGTGGGTGGAAAACAGTGGAACCAGCGTAAGATCAGCAGCTTTGTCTGGGGTAAGTGGCGCAAATCAAGTGCCAACTGTTGGGTTACAGGTGGTTACCTCTGAGACTGACAGGCATTTAATTGTTTTGGGCGCAGATCCACTTTCTGGAAGCTCAAGAACTGGAGTAATTGACCCAATGCTGGTTGCCTTCTCTGATTCTGAAAACGAATTAGATTTTGAGACAACGACAACAAACTCAGCAGGGTCTGTTCGATTGTCTTCAGGATCTTTGATTATTGGGGGATTAAAATCCAGACAGGAAGTGCTGATCTGGACTGACACCTCTCTTTACTCAATGAATTTTATTGGCCCACCTTTGACGTTTGCATTGAACCTAATCAACGAAGGCGCAGGACTGGTTTCTCCAAAAGGCGCAATTAACGCTCCAAATGGAGTTTACTTTGCAAGCAAATCTGGATTTTATTTTTACAATGGATCAGTCAACAGATTGCCATGCTCAATACAAGAATATGTGTTCAATGACTTAAACTTGGATCAGGCGTTTAAATGCTTTATGTCGTTAAACGCAGAATTTGGAGAGGTTTGGTTTTTTTATCCCAGCATCGAAGATGATACTGGTGAAATATCCAGATATGTCATTTACAACTATGAAGAAAACTCATGGTCAATTGGATCTTTGGTTAGACACGCTTGGTTAGATGCTGGAATCGAAGATAAGCCAATGGCATCTGGTCAGCTATCATCATCAAGTTGTCTTTTTGAACACGAAAGTGGATTTAATGATAACACTTCGTCAATGGATGGCGTTTTTATTGAATCAGCAGATGTGGATATCGGTGATGGTGACGCTTTTGCTTTTGTTAAAAAAGTTATCCCTGACATAGCTTTTGTGAATGACGTTGGCACATCTCAAAATGGGGCTGTTAATTTTGTTCTGAAAAGAAGAAACTTTCCTAACGAAACGTTATCAACTGACTCAACTTTACAGATTACAGCGTCTACAACGTATCAAAGCCTTAGATCCAGAGCTAGGCAAGTCGTTGTGAGAATCGAATCTGATGATGACAATGATCTTTCAGATAGATTGAATTACAAATGGAAGCTTGGAAGCACTAGGATGGACATTCAGCCCAGTGGCAGAAGATGAGCAAGCTGCTTGAAACCAGACTGCCATTTTCTCAGGGTGAAAACGTATCTTCTGCAACGTTTAACAGGCTGGTAAGAATACTGGAACTCAACCTTGATTCGTTTGACCCAGACGTTTCTCCACACTTCAACGCAGACGAAATATCAAGTTTAAGTTTTGCAACAGGTGCTATAATATTCAATACTACGAATGAAATACATCAGGCGTTTGATGGTACTACATTCAGGGATCTCTATGCCCATCAAACCTACCCAACTGGCTTGGGGATTACAGCCAGCATAGGAAGCGTAACGGTGACTACATCATGAACGTTTTGGATCAAATTAAAAATTTGTCCTTTGACACTATTGTCGCAAGCAATCCAAGAACAAACAGGGAAAGAGGGATTGATTATCAGGGTCAAATTGAGGGACTTATTGGGCGTGATGAGAGGTTGTATGGGAGAAGGAACGTAAATCCCAGAGGGATTACCAGACCAAAAAGGCCAGACGAAGTTTTCGAAAATTCCCTCATCCCAAAAGCCCCAGAAACAATGGAAGATTTTCTTCGATTGAGATACGAACAAGAACTGTTTGAACACCAGTTCAGGGGAGCAGAAAAAACTCCTTTTATGCGTGGGTACGAAGAAAAGTATTTACCCAAAATGGAAAACCTACCATTCGTTCCAGAAGGAGATGATTATCAAAATTTCCAACAGCAATTAATGCCTTTTATAAATCCTGATCTAGACATGGATACTCAGGACGCGCTAAGAGAACGTTACAACCAGAATATTCCTGATCAATTGAGATCTGGATCAGCTTCCCCAATTGACGAAGGCATTCAAGAACTTCAGATGCAATTAATGGCAACTGAAGATCCAGATGAAAAACAAATGCTGGCTCGAATGATTGAAAATATCGAGTTGAGCACGAACGCACCATTAGCTGACTTTGCCAAAACAGTACAAGAAGCTGGCACAAATGAAGACACAGTGCTTGCTCATTTATCGCCGGGTGAAGTAGTTCTTCCTGCACAAATGTTTGAGGATGATCCTAAATTCGAAAACCTGATTGAAAGAAAGTTTCAGTCGTATGGGATACAGCCAGAAACTGCTATAGCTGGAACTGGTATTGCTGCATTAAATCCAGCGACAGGTTTGGAAGAGTTTGGCTTCTTCAAGAAAATAGGTAAAGCACTCAAGAAAGTAATTAGACCAATTGCAAAAGTAGCTCAGTTTATCCCCGGCCCTTGGCAACCAATAGCAGCGATTGCTGACAAAGCGTTAACTGTGTATGACGTTGCCAAGGGTAAACAAAGCCCATTGGCTTTGGCTGGTCTTGCCTCCCCAATACCTACAGCGGGCAAGATAGGATCAGGTGGTGGTATTCGTGGATTGCTAGGAAGAACCAAAGAGTTCATATTGCCGGGTGCTGATGACAAAGGCTTGTTCAAAAACATTGGTCAATCATATAGAAGTCGATTTGGTGGTGATCGTGGTGATCAGTTCAGCATGTTGCGAGATGCTGGCATGTCGCGTCAAGAAATTAGGGAATTAGAAAGACAAGGTGTTTCAGTAGGAGATCAGTACTCATCATTAATGGGAAGCCCAGCAATGGTAGGAGGGCAGCAGTATGGGACAATTGGTGATCAGCTTTCCATTCAAGACAAGCTTCAAGCAATTCAAAGATCAGGGATGCAACAGTCAACTTTTGATGATTTGTACGACAGTGGATCAACTTTAGATGACATTTTTCAAATGGCTACTGCCAGTCAAGGTGGTGGTGGTGGTGGTGTTGCTGCTGGTCAAGGTGGCAGCTTGTTACAACGCCTTGGTCTAAGACAAGATCAGCCGGGTCAAAGTAGGCTTGGTTTGATCGAGGATATTTTAAAAGGAAGATCATCAGACCCAGTTCGACAAGGCGGTGGTTTGGATTCCTTGTTAGGACAAGCTGGAGGTAGAAGGCTTGGTGGCAATCTTCTTGGGGGTGGAGGCATATCTGGGTTATTGGCTGCTGGCGTTCCTGCCTATTTTCTTGGCAAGATGGCAATGGATGAAGCCAGAAATAGAAAAGGTGTTCCTTTGACACCATTGACCACAATGGATCCGGTTGGTAGATATAACATCGAGGCTGAAATCGCAAGAAGGATGGGTGGCGCACAACCTGATCCAGTTGAGTTTGGTTTGATGCCTCAAGGCACTTTTCCAGAGCTAAGTGGTAGTAGTGGAAGAAGACCTCCTGTTGTATCCAGATACGTTGAAGACTTCAGGAACATGAACGAAGGTGGCACAGTTTACCCTATGGCTTACGCTGAAGGGGGTAACGTAGCAATGGAAGATTTTGAAAGAATGAATGGTGGAATCAATGGAGAAGGCACTGAGACTTCTGATGACATTCCAGCCATGCTAAGTGATGGTGAATTTGTGATGACTGGACAGGCAGTCAGGGGTGCTGGCACTTACGAGATAGAAAACAAAGGTGGCATTATCAGTTTGATACCCTCTGCTCAAGAAAGCAGGGAGCGAGGTACACAAAACATGTATAGCCTTATGTCTGCCTTTGAAAATCAAGCAGGAGTTTCTCAATGACGATTTATCAAACGCCTCTTGAACGTCAGCAAATGATCGAAAGAATACGAGATAGAGATCGACTTTCTTCTGCTTTAGGGGGAGCACGAGTCATGAATATTGCGCCAAGTACTCGGGATGTGGACGAGGCACAATTATCTTCTTTGCCTTATTTGCGACAAAGCCCGCCGATTGCTGGAGGCACAGGTTCTTTATATGGCACTCCTGCGAGTCAAGAAGAAATTAATCGTATGCAGTCTAGGATGGGTGGACTGGGAAGCATAGGTGGAATGATGACTGCGGGTTTAGAGCCTGTTAAAGCACCTCTTCAAAGAGGTAAAGGTGCTTTTGGTGCAGGAAGAAGGGGCAGGAGGTTTCCTACAGATCGTGGACGTGGAGACATTGCACAAGCAAACAGGTTTGGCTTAGAGCCAGCCATAGCACCATTCGAAAGGGCAAGCACTTTCCCCTTGTCCGGCGCAGGATTTGACGGCGGATACGACGGCGGTGGATTTGCAGCTGATGTGATGGCTACCCAAGGAAACCCGTTTTCAACAGCTCTTTTTAGTCCAGAGCGTCAGAACGAAATAAAAGCTGCGCTGGATAGCGCACCTTTAGGCAGAGGAACCCTTTACGATCCTTTTGAAGATGCTTTGATGCAACAAGGTATTATGACAAGAGGTGACAAAGCTCGTTTTCTTAGCACAGATGAGGGAAAGCGTTTTCAGGAAAGGTTTCAAAATCCACTAGGGCAAGGTATCCAATCAGAAGAGGATGCTCTTGCAGGAACAGGACAAATGCCTGTAGGCAATAACATTCCAAGTGATCAAGACCCTTATGCAACTTCAGTGTTGCAACAGCAAACTGGGTTAGATCCTTTAACCAAGCAGTTGCTATTTGGATTGGATGGGCAGGGTGGATTTATACCGGGAGCTATGAAAGCAGCAGAGCGCACCTTCTTTGATGAAGAAGGAAAACCTGTTGTTGTTCCTCAAGAAATTGCAGGATTTACCCCTGATCAGTTACGAGCGCAACAGTTAGCCAGAGACTTGGTTGGCGTACAGTCTCCTTATTTGCAAAGAAGCGAAGATGCCTATCGAACTGGAATCAGCCAGTTGCAATCTGGTTTAGGAGAACAAGAAAGGCTGGCAAGAGAAGCCACTGGAACTTTTCTCGGAAGGCTTGACGAAACTGACAGAATACAGCGTGGAGCCACTGATGAGTTTGGCAGAAGACTTGGCGATGTGGAGCAATTGGGCGGCGAAGTTTATGATAGATTTGGCAGAGACATTTCTGATGTCGTAGGAACTGCTGCTGGCACTGTTGGAAGATTGGGTCAAAGGCTGGGAGAGTCTGGAGACTTGTTAAGACAAACCACTGGCGCGTTTGATCCATCGATGACTGAACAGTTTTACGATCCTTATGAAGAGAGAGTTGTTCAACAAACTATTTCTGATGCGCTAGAAGCTGGCGATAAAGCTGATATTTCTCAGAGAGCAAGAGACATTGCCAGAGGTGGCGAATCAGCATTTGGATCTAGAGCAAGACTAGGAGCAGAAGAACGCAGAGAAGCTCTTGGAAGAGGTCTTGGAGAAGCGTTAGCTGGTATAAGATCCAGAGGGTTTGGTCAGGCACAACGTGCTGCTATGGGTGAGTTTGGAAGACAACAACAAGCCAGAAGAGCAGCAGCTAGTGGTCTGGCTGGATTAGCAGGGCAGCAATATGGTGCTGGCAGAGATTTTACAAGAACGCTAGGTGGTGCTGCTGGTCAAAGACTGGCTGCTGGTACAGGGTTTGGAAACTTGTTAAGTGGTATCGCAGGGCAACAGCTTGGATCTCAAAGACAGTTAGCCACTGGTCTTGGACAGACAGCAGGACAAGGTTTTGGCGCAAGAACTGGTTTAGGAGGCACACTTGGTCAAATAGGAGCGCAAAGACTGGGAGCGCAACAAGGCTATGGTGGATTCCTTTCTGGCCTTGGATCACAAGCGCAGCAAGCTGGATTAACAGACATCAACACGTTGGCTGGAATGGGAGGCCAACAACAACAACTATCACAAGCACAAATGGACGCAATCAGAGCAAACGCGATGCAAGCACAGCAAGCACCATTAGCCCAGTATCAGGCTCTGTTACCATTTATCCAATCAGCACCAGCAGGGCAGTTCCAGACACAAACCACATTTGCCCCAAGACCTTCCCCACTACAGGCTGGATTAGCAACTGGATTAGGAACGCTTGGAGCACTTGGAAACTTCTTTGGTGGAACGCAAAGAGGAGGCTTTGGTTATGCAGCATGATGACATTGATATCTTTGAACCCGGCTCTGCTGGTGCTCGATATAAAAAACAAATGCAAGACATTTATGACTCAAGCCCTGCTTTTGACATTGAAGACATTCAGGCAAAAGGCAAAGAGCTTTCTGCTTTGTTTCCAGCAGAAAGAGAGCCAAGCATTTATGATTTAGCGACCTCTTTGTCAAAAGGATTGACAGAGCAAGCAGCCAGTGGTCAGCCAGCATCTATTGGTTATGGATTAGCAGCAGGGTTTAATGCGTTTAACGAAGCAGCGCAAGCTAGGCAAAAAAGAGCAGACGATTTACAACAAAAGATTTTACAGTTTGCCTACACAGAAACAGAGAAAAAACGTCAAGAGCAAATTGCAATTAACAAAGGTGCTCTTGAATATCAACAAGCTATTGACATTGCAAAGCTTAAAGACGAAAACAGATTTTTAGAAAAGCCAGATGCAGATTCTTTTGATTACATTGAATCAGTTGAAAACTTGCCTGATGGCCCTCAAAAAGATGAAGCAAGAAAAAGTGCTAAATATAAAATATCAATGCAAAATCTAGGAAGGTTACAGACCAGAGTTATTGAAGGTGCTGATGGATCAAGAACTACTGTGTTAGAACCAAGATATGATCCTAAACAAATTTGGCCTAGTGCTGTACATTCTGGAAAAAGCATTAATTGGAAAAATATTGATGAATCAACAATGACCCAACTGACTCAATTACAGCCCGGTCAATCTATGGTTGTTCAAGGAGTTACTGTGACCAAAAATGCAAAAGGAGGACTTGATTTCTAATGCCTACAATGACTTTGGAAGAAATTCAACGCCAACGCTTGCAAGGTAACACAACAGACATTCCTGTTCTTGAGCAAGAGATTGGTGGAAAAACTGTACAAATCGTCAAAGGCAAGCCAGAAGAAACAGAAGGCAAAGAATATAAAGTAGACCAAGCAAAAATGGCAGGGTACGCCATTAAGATGGAAGAAGCAGAAGAGTCTATAGCAAGACTTAAAAAAGACAGAATTGACGAAAGAGGAAAATACGTTCCGGGCTTTGATCCTGTAAACACTTACGACTCTCTTATGCAATTCCTCCTTCCTGATTCTGTTGAAAATGCTGCTTTAACTCATGACAAGATTATGTACGAAATGGCTAAAAAACTTTGGTCAAACGCAAACGTAAGAGCAGTCACTGGCGCAACAATTAAAGATGAAGAGGCAGACCTAGAAGACGTAACTTATTTCCCATCTTACTGGGGTGGACAAGCCAGTGTAGATGAGGGAGTCAAAAACAGAGCAGCCGTTTTAAATACAACAAGACAAATGGCTGGAGATGCCTATCTGGATGCTAAGTTTGCAAAGCTTAACAGATCAAGAAATGTAAATGATCCAGAGGAAGAGGGTGGTGGAAGATATACAGGAGATGCTGACTTTTTGGTAAGAAAATTTTATGATCCTGAAACTCCTGCAAGCGAAAAAGAAATGATCAGGAATTTTTTTAATGAACAGAACGTAATGGAAAAAGTCATTAAAGACAAAGACAAGATACTAAAAAGAGCTTTAATAAAGTTACCTCCAATCGAATAGAGTACATAAGAATATGGTTAGCAGTGTTCAAGAAATGTCAACTGAAGAGTTAATCTTGAGAAATGGGGGCAACCCATACAGAACTGATGATGACCCAAGAAAAAAAAGCATTGAAGAGCTAGTTGGAATAATTGGCGATAAAACAGAGACAGATTCAATCGACACTTTTACTGGTGCTCCAATGCAGGTTAGGGCTGAAGTTGCCGCTGCTCCAAGCTACGATGATAAGCTGGCTACTTTAAAAAAATATTATCCTGACGCTGTTCCAGTCGAAACTTACAGAAATGGTGCTGATAAATTTGGCGAAGGAAATTACGTTTTCCTGAATCCAGAAACTGATCGATTAACTTTATTTGATGAAGATCAAAGATTGTTTGGAATGCCTTTCCCAACTATGAGAGACATTTTAGCTGACCCCGGCCCAGAAACTGCTGAAATGATTGGAGGCACTGGTGGAGGACTTGCTTTGGGTGCTGCTGGAGCAGCCGCTGGTTCTCCAACAATATTGGGTTCTGTGCCAACAGCAACTGCTGGATTTATGCTTGGAGAGGCCATTGGTTCTGCCTCTGCAAGAGAACTTTATTTGCTTGCTTTAAACAAGATGGGGGAGATGGAAGACACAAGAACACCCTCAGATCAGTTTGCAGACTTTGGATTTACTGCTTCATCAAATCTATTTGGTGGAATTATTTTAAACAGAATATTCAGAGGCTTGGGATATATGTTTGAAACCCCAATAAGATGGGCTGGAGGAAAACTGTCAAGAGCTGCTGAAGACACATTAAAAATATTCCAAGACGTTGGTGTCACTGAACCAACCTATGGACAAGTAACTGGTAATCCTCTTGCTCAGTTTATAGAGTCCACTTTAGCTAGATTGCCAACATCTACCAAGACAATGCACGACAATGCGCGTCAAACCCTTGCTCAAATTGAAGATTACCACAACAAAATAACTGGAAAGGTTGGGACTGCAAGAACAAAAGAAGAAGCTGGCGGCAAATTTGTTGACGCAGCAGAGGCCAGAGTTGATAAGTATGTAAGAGAAAGAAACGCAAAATACGATGCTGTCAAAGCAATGATAGATCCAAATTTTTCTGGCAAAGTCCCTGAATCCAGAAGGCTGTTGCAAGAATTTATTGAGTCATCTGGTTTAGAGACTTTAGAAAGTGAATACAAAAAACCAATGCTTCAGCTTCAAAAACTAATGAATGATGAAGAGGCTGGCAGATTAACCTTTGCTAATTTATCAAAAATTAAAACTTCTTTTGGAGATGCAATTCAGCACATCAACAGCAAGTTAGAAGCCCCCACAAACGAAGAAAAACATTTTATTCAGATGTACTCTGCCATCAAGCTTGACTTAGACAACTTGGTTGAACAAGCAGCCAGAAACAAAGCTGTCATGACTGGTGGTGATTTGGGTGATGGAGCACCAGACGCAATCGCTGAACAAATGTTAAAGAAATATCAAGAGGCCAGTAATTTTGTTGCTAAAAATGAAGGCAAAAGGGGTGGCGTACCTTTCCTAAAAAGAATAATGGCAAAGGCAGGAGGGGAGCTTGGTGATGACGTTAAAGCAATGAAATTTGTTTTTGAAAACATCAACGATAACTCTCAAAGAGTAGCAAGAATAAAAGAAATGCTAGACCCAGAAGAGTTTGATGAACTTTCTGGTTACATTCTTGGAAATCTTGGAACGCCAAGTGCTGCAAACAGAGAAGCAGTTGGTCTGGCAGAAACCCTTGGCATGTCTGGCAAAGAGTATGTGAGTGCTCAAGGTTTTTCGCCACAATCATTTTTAAACAATTGGGGAAAGTTAAGCAAAGAATCTAAAGAGGTTTTGTTTGGTGGAACAAGACACAAAGACTTAGTTCCAGAGGTTGACAATTTAATCAACGTTATTGAAAGAACTCAAGAGGCAGCAAAAGCTTATGCTAATCCATCTGGTACAGCACAAGCTTTGTTGGGCAGCAGTTGGCTAACTGGAACAGCTTACGCAATGTATGGCATGGGAGATGCTGGTTTTACTTTTGGATTGGCAGGATCAGCCATGCCTTATGGTGCTTCAAAGCTAATGACTAATCCAGATTTCGTTAAATGGTTAACTGGTGCTGTTGAAAAACAAGCGTTTGACCCTTCAACTTATGGGCAGCATGTAAGAAGACTTTTTCAGGTTTATCAGGCAAACCCAGAAATTAGAGAAGAAGTCATGGGGGTTTTAGAAAGACATCAGGGAGAAAGCGTTGAGCCTTTACCTGATCACAAGTCATCTAGTGCTAGGGAAGCCATTGTACCAGACAACAACGAAGCAAATTTCAGGGAAGTATCTACCAGAGAAGTGTCTGATAAGTTGTTACCAACCTCTGAAGAGTTGATGGGTCAAATGGATCAAGTGATAGTACCACAAGTGGAAGGGCCATTGTTTGAAGAGACAATCACTGAAACGCCAGATGTGAATCTAGCCATGTCTCCAACAGTTTTGCCAAGAGATGATGATCGAGAGTTAGCCCTCAGACTCAGGGGTAACGCTGGTGGGATTGGTGCTCTGGTCTAATTCCTCAGAGGGTGACGCAACAATCAGCGCACCATCCACGTTGTAATCAAAATCATATCCCATCTCTGGGCCATAACTTGTGTTGATCACAAGATTTCTGGATATCAATCGAAGCAAAGCTGCCTGATGATGCAGCGTGAGCCTAGTGAATAGCTCAACCACTTCTGCTGGTTGAAGAGCAGATTGATAAGTTTGAGGTATGGATTTCTTTTTAAAAAATTTCACTAGGCACTAATCGCTTCGTCATACACTGGAGACAAGTTAAGTCTCTTGTGCTCATCCCTTATCAGTCTTTTCAGGGTATTAATCTTATTCCTGTCTTCAGCATTACAAATCTGCTGAAGCATGTCATAAGTCTCAACATCCACTGCCAAGCTTTTCCTTTCTGACTTTGTGTCTTCCATTTGTAGTTCCTTGTTAAAACGTTGATATTTTATACAAAAGTGCTAGAATTTGCAAACATGTATCAAATTAAAAACCACTTGATCTCTATGCAATCGCATTGGGGGATTCATCAACCTACATTTCAAGCAGCAGAAGAATCCATCCCTGAGATCATCAAATATGCTGCTGAGGGTGCGACCACAAAAATGCCCCAGACTCCCTTGAGAAAAATGGCAAAGCGCATCTTTCCTGATGTGTTTTCTTTCCCTTTGCTTCGTAGGCAATACTGCAAGATGCTCATGGAAGAAGTTGACCACATGAGCAGTGAGATTAAATTCAGCGTCAACCCCTTGGAGGAAACTGAAAGACAGATTCCTGAAATTGTTTTCGCTGAACATTGCCCCAGTCTGCACAATCATTTCTCCTTAGTGGTCAAAACTATCATAAATCCCATGATCATTTGCTTATGGCAACGCAAT
>VTLG01009264.1_pt1 | contig 55475 bp, 25 predicted proteins | sample 4694571 | NCBI WGS metagenome assembly VTLG01 (sample SAMN12604809, study PRJNA352737) | marine metagenome | biome: ENVO:00000447; feature: ENVO:00000209|ENVO:00000569|ENVO:01000036; material: ENVO:00002151; isolation source: viral sequences binned using virsorter ... | reverse complement strand
GGTCCTAAAGCATTCAATTTTTCAAGCAATCCGCTTGAATACTTTTCTGGACAATCAAATGTGATTATTGAAAAACTTCTAAATGATTCTACAAAGGTCAGATAACCATATAATTTTAGAATTGCAGCTGCTGCTGAATCCATACTATAGGTATCGGATACCCTGACGACTACCCTCTTCATTAGGTTGGCACTATTATCCTTCAGATGTATTTATACTAAAGAAACCGAATAGTCTTTTTTGCATTTCATCAAAGAACTCTTGATCCGCTAAGAAGTTAGCAACTATTCTAACTGTCTTCTCTCTAGTCTTACTTAACGCTAGTCCAGATTGAATCAATGCTTCTGGGTCTAAGTCCTTTTTTACATCAAGTGATAGGAATAAATCACTCACTCTATACCCAGTAATATATCCTCTATCGAGACAATCCTCAGCAAAAAACCTTAGACTGTCCTCTATTGGTTTGCATAATTCAAATAAATTCTCTCTAACTATGATGTTATTAACTGCATTCATAGCAGATATACCTGTCATAGTAGGTTGCCATGTATGTCCAAACTCCCAATCTTGTTCTCTTAATACATCTCCGACTTTTTTGTTAGCAACTGAACATCCAATTGGTGTGTAACCAGCTGCTAAAGATTTACCTAATGCAGATATATCTGGTTGTACTCCATACTTTTTCCAACCATGATAACCACCACCTTTACCCCAACACGTACAAACGTCATCAGTAATCATTAATATATCATTCTCGTTACATAGATCACGTATTGTTCTCCACCAACGTGGGGACCATGGAATGCCACCTTTTAACCATGGCAAAGTTTCCATGACAATACACCCCACTTTTCTACCACAACAGTTGTATGACTTGATAAGGAGTTTTAAATATTTAATTGCTTTATCTTCTTCTTTCTTTTGATCTTTTTCTTTTCTCCATAAAGGAGTTGGTACTTTTTTAATTCTCTTTATTCCATCAGAGGTGTCACCCATATTCCTTGTTAGATATGTAGTGCCATGAAAGCCAGGTGTAAATGTAACTATAAAGTTTTCTTGATTGCCCCAGTACTGATCATTCATCTTGATGGCAGATTCAACTGCTGACGATCCAGATATTGCCCAAGACAAAACATCCCAGTTGCCCGTAGAGCAAACTAGGTTGACCATTTTCTTAGAGAGTTCACATGTCTCTCCTTTATTTCCTCTTGTGAAATTAACTTCAGATGCCAACGCATCCATAACCTCTCTGTTCCCATACCCTAAGATATACGCAGAGTTTCCAGACTGTAGATCTAATAAACGATTGCCATCAGAGTATTCAATCCAATACTTATCCGTCTTAGTTACAATCTTGTCAAGTTCACCTGTTGTCCATGCCCTAAGTTCAGAGGGCTGTGTCTTGTGCAAAACCATCTGGTAAATATTTCCTCAATACTTTTTCCATGTCCTGAGGTTTACCACTCATTCTTTCAACTGGTTTTGAGAATTTTAAATCATGCTTTGAATCAAATTGAAATTTAGTTCTCAGATGAGTTCTATCTCTTTCCACAATAATATGGTAGTACTTCCCATAGACATTGTTAGTAAATCCTAAGGATATTACTTCTCGACCATCGTATAAGTCTCCAACTTTATAAGGGCATGTTTCTTGAGTTCCATCATATTCAACTGGAATAAGTCTGGAATCTACATGCTCCTTCTGTCTTTGTTCACTTGACTTCCGTACCATCTTCTACTGCGTTTTCTGGTTTTTTAATTGTCATATTAAGTGCTTCGATTGCACCTTCTAATCTTAATACTTGTTCCTTACGATTTGTAAGTTGCTTTTCAAGTTCAACGATTGTTGCTTTTTGTTCTTTCAGTTGGGTGGTGAAATCTGTCACCATTTGTTCAGCGTCCATAGTTTAGAATAATAACTGTTTTATTTAGTACATATCCGCAAGGTTAAAGGATAGTGATATCCGTTCTTCAGTACCAAAATGCGGATCAACAAAGTGGTCTAACCAGTTTGGGAATACATAAGCATCACCTTTCTTAGGTGTAATCCTATGAAATACATGATGATCATAATATTTACCAACTCTAGTTTGAGCTCTTGGATCAACGAAAACTAGTTGACCCTCTTTGTCGTTTAACTTAGGTACCTTTAAGTATAGCACACCACTGTACATTGCGGAAGGGTGGTTATGAAAAGAAGAAAAGTCTCCTTCTCTCATAATCATACCCCAACAATTAATTCTACACATGTCCACTGGAGGTATAGCTCTATCTTCTTTTACTGCATGTTCAGTTAACATCATATGCAAAAGACCCTTCAGTTGAGGAGACCATGGTTCATCCTTACTGCAAAGGTCATCACGAGAATGGTATCCAGTCTTACCTCTCAAGGAATACTGTTTACCTCCTTCTCTCGTTTGTTCTTCTTTTTTTAAATGCTCAATGATTGGGTTGCCGATAGAATCAATATCGGGCACATCAAAGTCACTCACTCTTGTGACAAATAAATCCATGTTGTAAATTAATTTTTATAATGTAGTTGGTTTTGGGTATTTTTCCTTGACAGCTGCGATCTTAAGAACTATAGAGTCCCCATCAGGTCCTATATCAGTACCTCTATCTTTCATATACTTTAATGATTTATAGAAAGCATCCAATTGCTCCTCTTCACTGGGATACTCTTCTCTTCGTTTCCCAATATAACTTAAATCAATATTATAAACATCTGGATGTGGCATATGTTCTATAATATGATCTTCCCACTCTGCTTCTGTCCATACTCTAGAAGTCCCATCAGATTCTATATGTGTATGGTCAGATGGACTGTGACCTCTTGCTTTATAGAAAGCAACCTTTTCAGAATCTGCAACAGTCCTGAGTGTTTTTGAAATACCGTACGTTGGTTTTGCCATAGTCTTAATAATTAATGTAGTTTCCAGTTAAAGGATAGTCTCTTGTAGAAGGCATGTTTGCATACACCGAGCAAGCGAAGTTGCAACCTGCACTTATAGATCTCTGTCCTTGGTTATTGTAAATTCTAATACCACCTAAAGGATAACCAGTACCATTCTTCTGAGAAGCACCTCTCCAGACACCTCCACCATGATACTCACCACCCGCTTGTTCAGTACCACCTGCACCGTGGAAATAGAATGACCAATAGTTTGCAGTACTATTGTTTGGAGTATTAGCTAAGAATATATGTGCAACATAGGATGATTCTCCGTTTGATTGCAATTCATAAGAACCATTCAAGGTTGTAAAGTTAACATATGATCTACCACCAGTACCTGAAGCATCTCTTGGACGACCATCATTAGCGTGCCAACCAGAACCCATGTAGAAATATCTACCACCGTTGGTATCAACGTTACCATTAGCATCAATTAGTCGGAAATAATATTCTCCGTTACCACTATCTTGCTCATAGAAATTCATAACAATTTCATATGAAGTATAGTATCCACCAGTTTTATTATCGCCAGGTCCCCACTTAATATCAGTACTTGACCAGTTATCACTTCTTTCTTCAAAGGCAACTAACTGTCTTCCACCCATAGGAACCCATAGGTTCTCTGCTTGGTTGGAATGATCATTCTTGAAATAGTATTCATGCTGACCATCTTGAGTATTATATCTAAACGTAGAAGGTGAAGGACTACCAGACCTACCTGATCTATCACCTGAATCTAAAGAACCACCACCGACATTCGCCCACTGAGAACCAGTATACAACTTAGCTCCACCTGCGGAACTATCGTAAATCATTAAACCAGTTTCAGCTGAAGGGTAGTTTCCACTTCCATTATGGGAAGAAAGCTTCAAACCACCAGAAGAGATAGAAACCTTAGCTGCATTTACGTCACTAACATTAAGCGTTGACATATTAAGATTTTATATCGTTCAGTTCTATTTAGCATGTTTTGAAACGACAGTTACGTACAAACCGTTCCACCACATTCTATCATCTTCTTGATCATTGAGAAGTTCTCTTTCATATAGAAGATTATAGTTTTGAGATTCAATCCATTCTTTAGTAATCCTAACATTATCTTCTATGTTAGCATCATCTATAACTAGGGTAAAAACATCTTGAGTGAAATTCTTCATACCCTCAAAGAACTCTACCATTTTTCTTTTGGAATTGTCCCCATCATAGAAAATAATGTTTACATCATGGTCAGCAAAATCCTTCTTGTCTAATTGAGATGAGTCACCATTTAGAACTTGTATATCAAAATCCAATGTCTCAGTAGTCACATTCTGCTGTAAATTCTCAACAAAAGTATCTACAGTAACCTCATCTAATGGGAAATCTATGTCTTGCCTTGCAGGTTTTAGGTTAGGTTGCGACCAATTATCATTAGCATATGCTGCTTCCATATCATTATTCTGTATTGCTGCACAGAATGTAGAACCTGCAAATACCCCCACCTCAAGATATACTGCACCTTCCTGAGAGCAGAGGTTATTCAAGAAGTGTCTTACTCTAGGTGATGATAAACCAGGTACATTATAATATGCATTAGGATCATCTGGATCATAAGTTCTATGATTTGATAAGTATTTTCCAGAGTTAATAAATGCTTCTATGCATGTTTCTACCTGTGGATGTACCATGAGATCTGCTTTTTTCATATGAGATTCTACAACTCTCTCACAGTAGTTACAATCCCAACAGTCAAACTTACATGTCTTGATCTTCTTTCTCCAAGCATTAATAGGAGCATCTTTTAATTTTAACTCTGCCTGATATTTCTTGTACTCAGGAAACATATAATCTTCCTTATTTGCCCATCTCTTGATAAGATCCATACTTTCTTGGAGTCTCATCATACTTTCTCTACCATGTAATTTGAATACATCAATACCCAAATCAAGCATCTCTTCCCAATCTTCTCTCCATGGAGGTAGGTTTGCTTGTTTCAAATCAAACTCTGGATGTTGCACATCCCATGTAGAACATGAGATTCTACTAATGGCACTTGCAAAATATATCGGATCTTTACCTTCTCTAGTACTATTATATTGATAATGCTCTGGCATGATAGGGCAACCACCCCAACATGTTTCATTGACAAGCATAGAAATCATTACAGGTTTACCTAGATAAGCACAATAATCTTTTGCTTTTCTTATCTCAAGCAACTGATCTTGATCTCTCATCAAATCACGATCAAGATTTATGTAATGAAAACCTGCTTCAGCTAAAGCAACTATTTCATTTGCTTTAGATACTTCTCTGAGTATAGTATTTTTAATAAACAGATTTGGAAACGCTGCTTGAATCTGACCAGTTGATACCCATGAAGTGTGTGGTAGAGTCACCACTCTTGCACCTGCATTGTAGATAGGAGCAAAGTTTTCTATCCATGCATCTAAATTCTTTTGATCTGGTCTGACCCATATGTTATTAAATGTTGCTGATAAGGGTATATCACTTTTATTTGAAATATAACATGCAGACGATATCAATGCTTCGGGTGACATATAAACATCACCCATCGCATCCTGTTCAAATGGAGGAATACGACAGGTAAAATATAAGTCTAGTATATGTTCTTTATGCTCTCTAAGAAAAGGAAGAAATGTATTCTCTACAAAGTCTTCACTCAGTTTCGGATTGATCGGGAGACTGAAGACTTTTTTGCTCATGAGTTTTTCCAGAAATTTTATTAAAGAGGTTAAGATTAAGGTTGTCCTCAATCCTATCAAAAGTTGGGAACCTTGCTTCAGATCCATCTGCAAGTAATTTATCTAACTGAGGTTTTAATTCATTTTGAATTTTAGATATTCCTGTATTCAGTAGACCTGCATATTGCATAGCAATATTGACAGCATATATTTGATCTTCTTCTGCCATCATAGCAATAGAATCCATATTACCAATACCAATTCTACCATTGGCATATATGTCAATAGCTGCTTGTTTACCCATTCTAGCAATCCAATATTTCCTTTCGTCTTCTTCTCTATATTCCGCTGCCTTTTCTAATTCTTCTATAGAATCAAAGTTCTTACTAATATACTCCATAAAAGGAGCCATCTCATTATCATACTGTCTGATATTAACGCTGAACTTACCGAGGTCTAACTCGTACTCTGCTATATCAATTTCTATAAGTTCTCTTTCAAAAGGATCATCCTCTTGTGCTAACTTTACTTTGCATCTTTCAATCTCGATTTCCTTGCGTCGCATGTCCATCTTGATTTTTTTACGTTCATGATTCCTACTTTCAATTTCTATAAGAACCTGACGCAACTGTTTAAAGTCAGTTACGTTACCATTGATAACAAAGTTCTTGACCTGACCTGGTGTCATGCCATAGTGCATCGAATTCTCGACCCAATGTTCAATCTGGTCTGAAGTTATTTTATTGTCCATAGTATAGAATAATAATTAAATGTGCAATCCTGGATCTACGTCGTCTTGTGTTAAGTATTCTCCCTCTTCATGGACTTGTCCTAATGTAACTGCTTGTGAGTTAGGTACTGGGACACCCATGTAGGTCTGGTAAAGAATGTTTAGTTCTTCTATTGTAGCACACTTTGTAAATTTTTGCTTGACTTTTAACATCTCAGCATATAGTACTACAACTTTTTCTTTAAATGCTGCTGAACCAGCTAGTATACCAGCAGCAACATCTTCTTTCTTAGATCCTTTTGCAGCGACTATACTATCTATAACGGGAGTTTCACCGTCTAAATTGTTAGATTCCCGTACCTGTGCTTCCCATAAAAACTGTTCTAGTTTTGATTCTCTAGACTTAAGTGATAAAAATTTTCTATCGTATTGATCTTCAATAATCAATTTTGCTGCAACTTTCATAAACTCAATAGCAGCATCAATTCTTTCTTTAGGTAATGTAATTACAGTTTTGCCAGTTGAACCTAACTGAACATCACCTTCATCCATACCACCCATTATATTTTCTGAAGACAAAGGATCTTCAGATGTTACCTTAACTTGAGTACGAACTTCACCAAAGTGCTTGGTTCCCCATCTACCCAATTCCTCACTAACTTCTTCAAATGAACGAGGTAATGTAACTAGATCTCTTGCCCATTGTTCCTCTATTGAGAATACACAGATTCCATACATGTTCCAAATAATATTGGATGTACTGATCCAGTCAATCTCATCGCATCTTCTACCTATGTAATACTTTAGTTTCACTGTTTCTGACATTGTTACATTCCTGTGTATCCGTACATGAGAACACCATATTCTCCACCAGCAGCAGATGCCCTTCCACTCGTTCCCAAACTATCTATTCTAGAATCTCTTTGGAAACTATGACTTGCATAGGTGAATAAGTATCCGTTATTATTCTGGTTACCATCATACTGTCCACAAATGAAACCATATTCATTACCAGTGAACATCGTTTCCTCACCAGTTGTTATACCGTTCTTACTTACACTTGCTCTACGTCCACCATTGTAAGAGTCTCTTACATGCCAGTCGTTAGATGTACGATAACCACCACCAGTGTTCCAGTACATGAAACCATTTCTACTTGAAAGAGTTTTGTTAGTACCATCAGTTCCTGGATTGTCTGCCCAAGAATGGAATGTTTCAGTTGCAAAGTTAAAGTTCTGTCCAGAACCTTGTTTGATCCAACCTACTGTAGCACCTTGTCCACCTGCAGGGTTGTTCTGATCACCATTAGGGTGAGTTGTGCTCTGGTTACTTGACTGAGTAGCTAGATTATATTTTGTTATTTGTGAACTGTTTCCTCCATGTACAAACGCATATGTGAAATCTTTTTTCATACATGTACATCTGTTTCTGGAAGATGACATAGCAGTAGCAGCACCAGTATTAGTTTCTGTAACCATACTGATAGAAGAAACAGATGAAGTAGTACCGTTCCAACTATCTGCAGTTGCAAAGATATAGTTCTTAAAGTCTGTTCCCTGAGCACAGTCAAGATATGCTCCTGACCATGTAGTTAAATCTCCTAAGTTGGAGTTGGTGTAAGTAGACATTACAAATCTATTTACGTTTCTCCAAGAACTACCTCCACGATATCCGCAACAAGCAAATCCTCTTGTAATATCAAAACCTGCTTTATATGTTGCTTGAGCAGAACCTTCTGCAGTTCCCTCATTTCCAGTATCCCAATACGCATCTCCAGTTGAACCACCAGACCTCAAAACTCTACCAAGGTTAGTAGCGTCTTGAGTAGGTAAAGTTACGAAAGGTTGTCCATTCTGCAATAAAGTTCCAGTGAAATCAATATTACCAGTAACCGCAATATTTCCATTAAAATTAGCACCACCAGTCGGAAATTCAACTGCACCCGATTGGTTCCTATTCGTTACTTCATCAACTTTAATTCTAGAAGCCATAGTCTATACAATACTCCATGATCCACCATTATTAACCGTAATAGTGACGTTATTATTTATAGTCACTGGTCCAGCGGATAAACAACAATCTCCATTATTAATTTGTAAGTTCTCAGCAATTGTATTTCTATTACGTTGAACAACTCCATATGAGTCAATCCATTGCTTGTCACCACCAGCTCTTAGAACTGTACTCTTCTGTCCAGAAGATAGTCCTTCAGATGCATTTATATTTAATCCATTATCACCTGTAACCTGTACTCTGTATGTTGACTGAATACTATTGCTACCAGGTTCATGGAAGTGACATCTACCACCTTCATCCCATGATGCATATGTCTGGTCACTGTCATTTCTCCAGAAGAAGTCGTTACCTGTTCTAAAGTATGTGTGACTATTGTTAGAGAAGTAGAATCTTGGTTGTCCACCAGCATCGTTCAACCACTGGTTAACTGACGCAGGGAAGTATGGAAGATTGAGTGCACTGTAACCATCAAGTAAATCAGCGTTCAAGTTAGTAACTTTAGTATTTGATGATACTGATAATGGTGCAGTACCAGTTGCAACTGTAGATACAAGTTGATTTGTTGAACGTATTTTACCGTTAACATCAAGAGGATAACTTGGTGTTTGGTCATTAATACCAACGTAGTATGTTCCACCATCCTGTCTCATGGTCATTACATCAACATCACTTGCAGAAGAAGTTCTAAGACCAAATCTAGCGATTGCTCTGTCACCAGATTCACGACCAGCTCTGATCCATAAACCACGATCGTTTGAATGATGACCAATTCTTAAAATAGCACCAGTGTTATTGGAATCGGAACCTGCAGCAAAGTGTGCTGATTCTTGGAAACCTGATGAACCACCACCAGCTGTAACTGCAAGTAATGTAGTGTCTGTGCCAGCTGCGAAGTTTGCCTGTGGATTATCGGTACCAATTCCAAGTCTACCTCCACGGAAGTAAACGTTGTTATATGATAGAGATGTTCCATCCCAACCAAGATTGTTGGAGTCATTACCAAATCTAATATTACCTACATTACCATTATTTCTACCTTTGATTGATAGAACGTTTGTTGCTGCCTTACCTAAGTCAACACCAGCAGAACCTGCAAGTTGTAATATTGAGGTACCAGTATTATTGAATATACCTTGGTCAGCTGTTAAGTCATTAACTGTTAGATGCCCTGATGCATTTCTACGTGCAATTGTATTGCCTGTAGCAGCAGTATCTTGAACAAATCCATCTAAGTAATGAGCGTCTAGCTGAGAAGATGAACCATCGTTTCCTGCATGCCACATGGTGTTACCATTGACAGTAATGTCACCAGTGTTAATTCTGATAGTACCATTTCCATCATTAGTATTACCACCAGAGATAATAAACTGTACATCATAGTTTGGTGCTTGACCAGATGATCTAAAGTCTACTGTTGGTGTAGTAGAAGTTGCTGCTTTACCAAGTTGTAATTTAGCACCTGCAGCACTATCACGTAATCCAATCACTGTGGATGAACCACTAGAGATTAAGTTAGATGATGTTACAGTCCACTTAGTACCTGGGTTAGGACCGAAGACGTAAATATTAGCGTTAGTATTGGCACCAACAAATGCTATCGAACCTGTAACTAATGAATATATCTCACCAGATGTATGGGTAAGTTCTTGAACACCGTTAGAATCAACTACGATTGAACCAATGTTATTTGTTGCTCCAACATCAGAGTAGATAGTGTATGTACCATTTGGATTGATGTTACCATTAGTACCAGTTCTACAATGGAAATCTGGAATGTATAAAGTATACTTCAGTCCACTATCATTAACGTAGAAGTTCTCAAATACTATCTTATCTTGACCAAGAACCTCAGGTAAGAAGATATCACCCATTGGTTTGTTGATACCACCTTGAGAAGCACCGAAGTTATAACCAGACTGATACCATAAACCTTGATGTGAATCTAATTTGTCAGCATCTAATCCACTTGCAGCACCATCGTTAGCAGCTGACCATATCTCAGCCCAGTTTCCATATACAGTATTACCACCACTGTTACCTCTTAAGTAGAGATTGTCATTATCAGTGAAACCAATTTGAATAGAAGCATTACCAGTTTCTTCCCTTCTGTAAGTTAAGATACCGTGTGTAGTACCACCATCATTAAGACCAGTAGCAGAGTTATTTCTAAGTGCACCAGATAATCCACCACCTGCGGTAGAAGGACCAGGGTTAGAAGTTAATGCTGAAGTCTCGTTAAATAATCTGTTTGCTTTGTCAGCAGTACCAGATATGGAGATTGCATATGTTTGATTTATCAGTCTTGCAGGATCTAATGAACCAGCTGTTAGGTTACTTGCATTTGTATAGAAGTCACCATCGTTACCATCTAGTTTGTCAGCATTAAGTTCTGAACCAGGACCTTGGTCAATTGCTACCTGACCATCATTATCAATTACGAAACCACCTTGTGTCTGATTACCAAGTGCTTGGTTAGCAACGTCTTTTCTAAATCTGAATACACCGTAGTTACCATAAACAGTAGCAGCTGGAGTTAAGTTATCACCCTTCTTAATGTCAACTTCAATGTTACCAAATGCACGGTTAATAGTACCCTTGTTAGCAGTCAGGATTGCTCCGTTACCACCACCAAGTTCACCAGGAATTGTTATACTAAATCCAGCATTGTATCCTGTTCCTGAGTCAGTAACCTGTGCGGATGTAATAACACCACCCGATACAATATAAGTACCTCTCGCAACACCGTTGTCACTAATACTGACGTTACCGCCTTCAAGTGGGATGTTCTGATAAGTTCCGTCTGTGTATGAAGTACCACCATTAGTAATAGTGATAGTGTCAATATAGGTACTATCAGTTAGAGATCCACCGATAACAATAGCATCCTGAGTAGTAGGTCTAATTGACTGTAGTGCATACTCCCATGATGAATCACCACGTAAGAATGTGAAAGCGTTTGCAGTTCCTTTACCAGCTAATCTTTCTGGGTCAATTGTACCTGCAACAATATTAGAAGCATCAATGTTTGTTGATGTTAACTGTGTCCAGTTAGCAGCATTTTGTGCAGATGTATTAATAACTCTGGAAAGGTCAATAATTCTCTTACGAGAAACATTACCTGTCGTACTTGCACTGGTTGTAGAAGTTACAGAAAACTGGTTAGCATTGATAAGAGAAATGGTATAGAAACCATCAGCACCTTGACCACTTGTAAAGTCTAAGTAAACTAAAGCAGCGTTGTTAAGATTATGTGAACTCTCAGAAATTGTAATAGTATTAAGAGTCTGAGTGTAAGTACCAGTTCCTTCATTTGCACCAGAACCATCTCTGATAAAATCACCTGCATCAAACTTGATATTATTAGCAATGTCAATGTTAATTCTACCTTCAATCTGTGCAGCAATAACTGCATTATTATTAGAAGGTGATGCTTGTGGTGCAACAGTTGGTTGGTTATAGTAACCAGAACCAGGATTGGTAATAGTAACACTGGTTACTGTACCGCTTACAACGTTTGCTGTAGCAGCTGCTTGTGTACCAGATCCACTATCAGGAGCAGAAATTGTTAGTGGGAAACTACCAGTATAATCTGCACCACCATCACTGATAACGAAGTTATATATTTGACCATCGTTATAAGATTGAACAGTACCACGAGCAGTTGTAGAACTACCAGTAATGATAGCACCATTACTGAATGAGTAATTCTGATTAGGTTCAAATGCTAAGAACTGAGATTCTAAATCATTCTCTAAGATATAAGAGATTGCAGTACCATCAGTTGTGAATGTATGAGTACCAGTTCCTTGACCAGTTAAGGTAACAGGATTATTGGAAGCAGCGTTAGATTTAGTAGCAGCAAGTTGAATTGTATCATCATCAATCTTAATAACAAAATACTTGGTGTTGGTTGAAAGACCACCAATTGCAGTAGTTCCTTCAGTATATGTTAATCCATCCTCAGTATTTGTACCGTGACCTGTGATTGTAATTCTGTCTGTACCAGTATTAACTGCAGCAGGTGCAACGCTAAATGATGTTGCAGTTGTTTCGATTGCAATGTCACCTGCACTTGCGTCTTCGATAGCAAGTCTTTCTGCCTGTGATGCAACAGATGTAATACTGAATGGACGTAACGCAGGTATCTGATCAATGTTAATCTTACCAGAAGATGTTAACTGAACAAGAGCAGAAGGAACAGCGTTAGTAGAATATGGTTGGTTTAGATATGGTCCTAAGTTATTAGAAATATAATCTTTAACAGATGCCTGTGTAGGTAGTAATGAATCAGATGCGAATGTTCCACCTAAGTTATCATCATCAGAGAAACCTGTAATTGTAATGTCACCACCAACAATCTTAATAGATGATAGTTCAGAAATACTAACAGTACCAACGAAACTAATAGCACCAGTTCTGTTGAAGATAGTAACAAAGTTACCAACTTTAAAGTCACCAAACTCGTTAGTACCTGAGGTATAAACCTGACCATAACTCTGCTCTGAAGCTTCAAATGCAGTACCTAAACCAAATCCACCGTTTTGTGGTAACGCAGCGTAGGTGTTACCTGATCCTGCATATTCCCAAGTATGTGAAGATGAGTTAACAACAGAAGGTCTGTGGAAGTTAATCGCTCTATTAACAAGAGCACTTAAGTTATTATTAGCATAACTGTATACTGTACCTGTAGTAGTATCAGTATACTGCATTGAACGGTTGGTTGTAATCCTAGCAACAATCTGAGTACCAGGAGCACCACTGACTATTTCTGTTTCAAGAATAATATGTTCAACTGCAGGATCAGTTGGATTAGTTCCACCAATTCTAATAATGTAATCTTCAATAGGAATAGCAGTTAATGCTGTACCAGAAACTTGAATAATTTGTCTACCAGATTCAACTCCATTTTTATCAGCATCATTACTAATAGAATCAATAACACCAATATCAAAACTGTATGGATCTTCTCTAAATCCTGTTGCTCTTAGAGAGTAAGTACCAAAGTTAGATGCTGAGTTAGTAACAGATGCATAACCACCAGACTGACATACGATACCATCTTGACAGAAGATAGCAAACACAGAAACCAACTGGGTGTAACCATCGTTAGTAACGTTATACGCAGTACCACCAAAACAAATGATAGTAAATGCGTTTGCAACCATCGACTTACCTTGTGGGTCGAACTGTGCAATTGAATTACCTTGAGCATCAAGTTTTAAACCAGGTCTAGGTACGTTAGGTGAAGCAACTTTAGCACCATCAATATCACAACCAGAACCACCAAGGAATGATATAAGTGAAGCGTTCTGAATGTAAGGTGATGCTTCAATGACTGGAAGATCTAGGAATATATTGAGTAGTGGGAACTTATACTTTTGTGCATCCTGTTCTTCGATAATTGGATCTGGATTTGTTATTGTTCCACTGTAAAGAGTAGCACTTGATAATACGTTATCAAGAATACCCCAGTTTGTAGTCAATGCAGATACAACGTTAGCACATTCAGGTGCAGATGAATCTATAGTGATTGTACTATTAGTTACAGGAGCAATTGGTGAGTAATAACCTGGTTCTAAATTATTTCTAATTGCCTTGATACAAAGTTCTTTCGCATATGCAAATATTGCACGAGTGTAATCTACTTCTTGTGTAACATGGTTAATTGCACCACCCAAAATATACTTGTTAGCAGCTTCAACTATAGAAGAGTTACCAGTATATCTAAGATCATATTGGAATGCTCTAACGATATGAAGAACATCATCTAAACATTGTTGATCGCCAGGTGAGAATGTTCTAGTTACAGCATCTAAGTTTCCATATGCACCATCTGTTCCTAGTGCAGTTGTAACAATACCAAAGAATGTATCTATCGCAGAAACCTCATTAGCACATGTGGGTGTTGTAGCAACAGTGTCTGTAGCATGAGCTAAACTATCTGTAGCAATTGCTTGCTCTACAATAGAGAATAAAGTATCGACTGCAGCTTTTTCATTTGTGCAACCACCAGGATCAACTGTAATAGTAAGATCTTTTTCTTGAATCTTACCATGCCAACCTCTGACGTTTACAGTTTCATTAGCAATTATCTGTTGTGTAATATCACTTGCAATCTCCATGACTGCACGAGCATAGAATTCTTCTCCATCTACGTGAGGAGTTCCTACAAAATAACCTGCATGATCGTAGACTGCATCGTTACCACCATTAGTAAGGTTGTAAGCAACAGCTCTTAAGACATCAGAAACATCATCCTTACAATCTTTATTATGATTAGGAATTGTAAATCTTTCAGTAGCAATAGGATCAGTTACACGAGGATATGTTTTGTTTCCTCCACCACCATGAGTACAACTAAAGATTATAGAGTTAGTTGCAATTTTAACTGTAGATCTAGCATAGCTAATAGCATTAGAAGCAGAACTTACATAAGTGTGAGTTGTAGTATTAGTAGAAGGAACTGTATCTAATGTTTGAACATCAAATGTGTTCTGAGTTACATTAGAAATGATAACCCATTTATTCGCAATTGGATCGGAAGAACGAGGATATGCAGTTGTACCACCACTACCATGAGTACAACTAAAGCTTATAGCACCGACATCAAATCTAACTTTATCACCAACAGCAAATCCATGATTTGCAACAGTGACTGTCATAATACCTGTATTAGGATTATAAGCACCATCAGTAGAAGTATGTCTGGTTGGAGCTAACAATTCATTAGATCCAATAGTTACTACCATATCTCCTGTTGAAGGATTATATGTTGAACCAGATGGAACGTAATTTAAGATTGTAGAAGATGTTGCTCTCTTAACACCATTAGTAACAGCACTTATGAATGTGTGTGCATAGTTACCACCAGTTATAACTGAGTTATTAAGTGCAGACTGATATGTGTGTGCAGTTGAGTTAGAAGAAATACCAACGTCAATAGTAATTGTAGTACCACTTGTTGCTACGATAGGAACTGAAGTGTTGTATGACTTATCACGTTTCTGTTGGATTCCATTACTAACAGCTGATACGAATGTATGTGCATCAAGGTTAGTAGATGGAATTGTAGATAGAACTTGAACATCAAATGTTGTTGAAGTTACATTGAAAACCTTCTGCCACTTATTAGCAATATGGTCAGTGTTTCTTGGATATGTTTTTTGTGCAGCAGGACCAGTAGCACCGTTATATCCACAACTGAATGTCATGGAGTTTTCTGCAATCTTAACCCAATCACCATTTCTCATTCCATGAGCAGCAGTACAAGTAACACTCATGATACCTGTATTAGGATCGTAAGTTGTACCGTTAGTTGCTGTATGATTATCAACAAGTGCTCTTGGATAAGAGTGCTCAGTTGCATAGTTATCTTCAGCACACTTAAATGTTAGTGCACCTGTTGTAAGTTTGATATGTTCTTTAACACGACTCAATCCATTGTTAGTTGCAGATACAAATGTGTGAGCATCACTAACTGATAATGGCACACCACCAGTAGTGTCAAAACTGAATGTATTCTGTGTTACGTTCCATATATTGATCCACTTACCATCAATGTATTGACCAGCTTTTGGATAAGATTCTTGACCACCACCATTATAAGGGCAGCTCATAGTTATAGAACTTTGAGCAATATTAATCTTGTTTCCTTCTTGGAATCCATGATCTGTAATAGTAACAGTCATGACACCTGTAGCAACATCTAATGTTGCATTTTCTACAGTGTGAGTGGTAGGAGCTTCAAGTGTATGGTTTCCTATGGTAACCTCAACAAGACCTGTTGTAGGGGTATATACAGCGTTTGTAGGAGTGAATGTAACAGGAGGTGTAGTACCTACATTAATATCAAAAGTATTCTGTGTAACGTTACCAACACTCAACCAAACATTAAGTGCAGGATCGGTTGCTCTTGGATATGTGTGCTTGGAGAAGTTGTCATCCATTGAGCAAGTAAATGTCAATGAATCCTGTGCAACTTGTACTTTCTCTCCTACAGTGAATCCATGATTAGGAATTGTAAGAGTTAAGATACCTGTAATTGGTTCATAAGATGCTCCAGTTACAGTATGCTGAGTAAAACCAGTATCGTTATAAACAATCGCTCTGCTGATAGCAGTTGATGTAGCACTTACAAATGTATGTGCAGTAACATCAGTCTTAGCAGGACCTACATTAACTTTAATATTATTAGCATCTACTTTACGTACACCGATATACTTGTTGTAATATGGATCAGTTGTACGAGGATATTGTTTCTGTGCTACGTTATTATCTGAAGCACAAGTAAATGTTAATGAATCAGCTGCTATTAAAATTCTGTCGCCATCAACAAATGGGTGAGCATTAATAGTAATGATCATCTCACCTGTAATTGGATCATAAACAACGTTTGAAGGTTGGAATTGATATGTGCTTAAACCTTGGAATGTATGAGGACTAGTATTTGTTGGAGTAGTACCATTAAGTGCATTGATAGTAATATCATTTCCACTGACTGCTTCAACAGGAGTATCAGTCATACTAGAAACAAAACGTTCTACTGCTTCGTTAGATATGAATGTGTTATTAGCATTAATTAAGTTTGAAGCATCTTGAGTTCTATTTGGAACTTGTCCATATACTGCTCTGTCTAAAGTAATTGTAGTATTATAAAACTGAGCATGAAGTGTATGTGGATGCCTTAGTATAGGTAAATTACGTATTACCTTAGCAGCATATCCTTTTGCATTGTTGAATGCTTCAATATACTTACTCTGATTACTTGTTTGTACTTCTTTAAGAAAATAATTTGCAGCATCAAATACTCTATCGTTACCACCCCACTTAAGGTTATGATAAAGTGATTTTTGTAAAAAGTCTTTGATGTCATCAGTACATGCTGAGTTACCAGTTGGTATACTGTAACCAGTATCAGCAACCATTTTCTCAACTGCTACTTCAGCAATCATCTCAGCGTTAGCAGCAATAAGATCAGCTGCATCACCTTGCTTATTAGATACTGGGAAACTATTTGGAGTTCTAAATGGTTTTCTTATATCTTCAAAAGTACCATCAGTTCCAGTAGTAGCATTAGGAACAGCAGTAACACCTAAATCTAATACGAATGTTCTGTGATCATATACCTCATCAATAGCCCATGTACCATTAATACCTGCAGTCGAACTACCTGCAATCTTAACACCAGCAGATACACCAACGTTAACAGTAACAGTACCAGAAGCATCTACTTCTTTAATTGCTAAAGTTGCACCGTATGCAGGATCTGTTGCTCTTGGATAGGTATGAGATGATGCGTGATTATCTCTAGAACATGTAAAACTAATAGCACCATTAGCAATGGTCAATGTATTAGCAGTAGTGTAACTGTGAGCACCGATTGTTAATACAAGATCACCTGTAACGGGATCGTATGTTGCATCAGTTACATCCTTTTGAACACTACCTTGTGTGATAGTGATAGCATTAGTTGCTGTACCACCATTATAGATGTGATTATGATTTTGGAATCCTTGGAATAAGTTATGTCCAGTATTAACTTTAACTGTTAACTTATTGAAATTAGTAGACCACTCAGTAATAGGATGATCAAATGTATCTCCTAGTGCTGAGAATGTAGTAGGTCCTATTACTAGAGTACTATTTCTAGTAGAAGATTTTTCATAATGAGATTTAACATATCCGTATGCTTCTTGTGCAATAAATTCTTGGTTTGCTCTGATAGATTCTGCACCATCTCTATAACGATCTGTCTGAGAGATCTTAGTAAATCCATAAGGAGAGTTTCTTAGAGATGCTAAAACATAGTTGCTAGTTGAGATAACTGACTGGTTACCAGTTGGATTAAATGTTGCATTAAATACACTGACAGCAGATCTTACAACAAATTCTAATGCATAACCATCAGCACGTTCTATACGATGTGTAATGTATTTTCTTCCATTAAGATCTTCAACGTTATCCAAAACGGTAACGTTTGATCCACTAGAAGATGCAACATAATTTGTTGATTGAATATTTGGTGTTCTAAGTACAAAAGTAACAGTTAAAGCAGAACTATTATATCTTGCATATCCTAGACCCAATTCACTATTACTAGGTAGCGTAGGAGTTCCAGATCCCAAATCAAATTGTTTGATGTGATATGTCTTACTTAATGAATCACCTATATCACCAGTAGTTGTAAAGTTAAACTTAAGACCACATTCACCAAGTGACTGCCAGTTAGAGAATAATCCAGTAGTTATTCCATTATCTACAGTACTAATAGTAACAGTTACTTCTGCTTCACCAGCTGCAACAGGTGCTAAAGTCCAAGAAGTATTTGTGGATGCACCAAAGTTAATAGCACTACTTTGGAATCCATATAACTGAATTTCTTGCCCTACTTCATAGTCATGGAAATTTGTACCAGTAAGTTTAAATATAACACCGTTATAAGTTTGCTGTGTAGCAAGTGATGTGTCAAGTTGATTTATAGATAAAAGTCTTTCTGCTATTTCAAATCTTTGATATCCTAAACCTGTGCTAGTAAGAGAAAGAGTTACAGGATCATCTGAACCATCTGCAGCTTTGTTTAATGCGTCAGCAGCAGATCCTGCTAGTCTAAACCAGTTAACGTTTTCTTTGTAGATGTAGTATGTTGTACCAGAGATAAGACCATCTATCTTACCCATCTTACTCTCACGATATACTACACCATCACCAGTAGCAAATTGGTGTTGCTCAACAAAAATATGATTACCCTCTGGCATAACTTTACCAGTAGTAAACAGATGAAGTTTAGTATCTGGAGAAACAGCAGTTAAATTTCTAATACCTGTAGTAGCTGTAGTTGTAGTAGCATCTATCCAGAGATCATAAAGTTCTATAATATTATCATTAATTTTTCTTACATAATAAAGAGCATTATCAGCAAGACCAGTAAGTGTAAGAGTATTCTCGTCTTTTTGATAGTATACCTGATCACCAGTTTTAAGTCCATGACCAGTGATTGTAATACGATCTGTTGTAGTATCTACTTTAGTAGCATCAGCAGGGAAAGCAATAGTTTCTCTTTCTGAATTAATTGTGTGCTGATATATTTGGTTAGAGATAGTCTCTAATTCAGGTCTTAATGATTCAGCATCTGATACGTCAAATCTGTCTGATACACTTGGGTTCTGATTATCAGTAATGATATTTGCAGCATCTGCATCATAGTAGATTTGTTCAGCGTCTTGGAATACATCGTTGACACCTGAATTAATTAAAATTACTACGTTACCAGATGAGTATGGTGATGCTACAGGACCTGTGAAAGTAATTGATTCAACAACACCTGTTGTACTGGAAGATCCACCTTGTACGAAGTAACCAACTTGAAGAGTTGTATTGTTACCTGTGTGGTTGGTAAAAGTAATATTGAAAAGGTTATCACCACGGAATTTATCACCAGGAACTGCAGGTATCGACTGAAGTTCTGGTTCGTAGTATAATCTTTGTTTGTCATCAAATACAAACGCATATTTCCAAGTATGGATAACAGTACTTTGTGGATCTGACTGATTCTGTAATGCGTCTCTGAATACAACACCAGTAACATACGTCTCGTTAGACGCTTTAAGCATGTGACGGTCTTGGTTCTGAGGTCTAACAATTACTCGTCTTAAGTTGTCACCAACAAGTGAACAGTTCCTAGGAAGTGTAATTGGGTTATCTTCAAAATATTCACCACCAGATACGATCAATGAAACGTATTCGTCACTAGGATCTGGTTGTGCTTTCTGTAAAGTATAGGCAATCTGTGCTGCTTTCTTAATTGTTTTAACTGGTCTTGCAGCTGAACGACCATCATTTAGATCACTACCAATAGTTTGTGATACGTATACACGTCCACCAGTGTCGTTAGTAGCAACTTTATATACAAAGTCAGTAGTAGCAACTCTTCTTGACTGATCACTTAGAGGAGGTGTGTCAGCAGTTGGATAGAAAGTAGTTCCAAAAGTTTGACTTGTGACATCTGTATCTTCATAGTTAATTAAATTAGGACCACGAAGATCTAATGCAGGGTTGATAATCGTTTGGATATCTAAGTTAACAACCTGAGCAGTATCAGAAATGATAGAACGAGTTGTTCTAATCTGTCCTTCAACGTCTAGTTCATACTGAGGATCAGTAGTATTAATACCAGTTCGGATATTTCCTTGTTGGTTTAGGTTTAATGTTATAGCATCCTTTTCATTGGCATCTACACCTACTGAAAATTCTACAGATTCATCACCCTGTATACTTAAAGATCTTACTCTCCTATATGCTAGAGTATTACCTGCAGTAATTACACCTAAATTAGTACTCTGAAATTGTAAATTATCGTCATCTACCTTTGATACAATATATGTCCCATCCGCTTCACCACCAGATGTGAAGTCAATATATAACTTTTCGTTCCCTATAAAACCATGTCCAACAGAAAGAATATTTACAAGACCACCTACCGTCCTACTGTAGGTCGCATTTGTCCAATTTCCTGTAGGGGTAGCACCCGATGCGGTTATTCTCTGTTGGTCAGAATTTATCTTAAGAGCCATTAGCTTCCTATTATGAAACGACTGTAATGTCTAAAACACCAATCCATTTAACAGTAGAATTGGTAGTAACTGATTTCACTTCAAATGTAAAATAAGGTGCTCCTCCAATTTGGAAAGCATCTGGAGTTACACTCCATAGTTCCTGACCTGGTGGATTATTTCTAATAATATTTTCATAAGAACTTGCTACTGTTGGCGTACCATCATTAGCAGTGGTCACTACAATATCAAATGTTGTAGCATAAACATATTGATTGCTAGTAGTTTCTTGACCAAAAACTCTGGCTTTGATAAAGGAAACTCTATCGGCAGCGAGAGCAGGAGTATTTCCAGCAAGAGCAGTTGTACTGTCTAATGTTAACTGTAAAGTATTATTAGCAGAATCCGTTACCCTCTTGACAAGATATTTGTCATGAGTTGCATCAGCAAAGTTATCACTGACCATATGGATTGCAGAAATGTTCTTGAGCTCGAATTCAGTATTAACGACCTCAGTAGAACCTACTGCAAAACCTCCAATTGATGAAAAATTCTTTGTTGGCATGACGTTTTAATCCTCAGGTTTATTTATACCTTTACTTTAGTAGTTGTGAATCTACCAGTAAATGTAGAAGATGATGAAGCAGCTGAAGATTTATTCAAACTGATGTTCACCGAGTTAGCAGCAACCGCAACTGTAGCATCCATTAAGTCATTATCTGAGGTAATTGAGTTAGTTATGGTAGCATGTGCAACAGTTCCAGAAGCACCACAGATACTAGTAACTTCAAGCATATGTACTTTACCATCATCACTCTCAATAGTAATTAAAGTCTTAGCACCTTTATATGCTGTCTTATCAAACTGAACAATACTAGCATTAGCGGAGAACGATGTTAACTGTCCACCCTCAACACGACAATCATCAAGTTCGACAAAATCTGCAGTAGAATCAAATACTGTTAAGTAAGATGATGTTCCTGTATTCCATCCTCTATTAATTTTCCATTGTGCTTGTGCTGCATTTGCATCCAAACTAAGGAATGGTTTTGAATCTAACTGTGTTACGTAATCTTGGTTTAGTACATCAAGTCTTGAGAATGCTGGAATTGTATTAGCAATAGTAGCGACAGGAACCGTTACGTCATTTGCTGGTGTAGCACCACCAAGCAATGCACCACTGATTATGACTGTTTCAAGAACTTCAAATCCTGAACCTGCAGCGTTAAGAACAACCGCAGTAACTTCTCCACTACCATTGGTAGTAATATCAAAGGTTGCATCAATACCTTCAAATTCTCCAACACCTGCTGTTGCTGTAAATGTTGTTGACGCAGTATAAACTCCACCAGTCGATGCAGTAAATGTTCCAAGTGTTGCAATAGTACCTTGAATTGGAACTGCCCTTAATCTTAAACCATTAGTAACTTCAAAGTCTTTCTTAGATCTTATCTTTGCTACTGATATTCCATTTCTCTGAAATTCTACAGAATCAGATCCGTTGTCAGTACCATCTAATGTCAGTGTACCAGGTATACTGAATAGTTTTGCTGTTTTGAAGATAAATTTATCTTTATCAATTGATAGTGAATTAACACCCTGATTGTAGTATTCAAATGTATCTTCGTCAGAACCAGGTGAAGCTTCAGTTAATATGTAAGTATCTTGGTCAACGTCACGAACACCACCAAGAGAAACAAAGTCTTGTCCGTTGTAACCCTCAAACTGTAACTGTGAAGAGTTGAATCTAATAGCACCAACCTTACGATCTAATGCATCAGGACGTTGGTTTGTTGTACCTGCAGGTACTACAAGAGATCCAGTTGTATTACACCATACATCAAATCCTGAAATTGGTTTTAGTTCAACACCAGAACCATCTACATCAATAACTGTAACTGATCTACCACTTCCACCACCTGCTGCAGTGATTTCAATAGTATCACCAACCTGATAGTTTTGTCCTTTCGCAACAACGGTTACTGCTGAGAAGTCTCCACCAGCAACAGTAACTGTGACTGTACATCCAGTACCATTTCCAGTACTTGTGGTTGCAGTTGCTGTATAAGTTCCATCTGTATATCCAGATCCAGTTCCAGTGACTCTAACAGCTAGAATTTCACCAAATGATCTTGTTGCAGTTGAACTATTATTTGATACGGTGTTATCTACTAGACGAAGAAGACCTGCATCAAGATTACCACCAATAGTTAAGTCACCAGTAGATGTTTCAATTTTGAATTTCTCAGTTGTACCATCAGTAATACTAAAGTCTACATCAGTTCCACCTTTGAATACAAAATCTCCACCACCCTTAGTCTCAAAGTTTAATGGAATATCAATATCTGTTCCTACAGATTTTATTGTATTTGTATTGTCTAAAGATAACTGATTGCTTGCAGGACCTATTAATAGGTTATTAGTAGTTGGGTCTACAGCAAAGAATGGAGTTGTGTTTCCTAATGTAGAATCTACTTGAAGTCTATGAGCATCAATTCCAGTAGCACCAAGTCTAAGTTTCTCAGTACCTGCTACAGTTACACCAATATCACCAGCATTGTAGAATAAACCTGTTGTTTGGGCACTATCAAATTTTAACGCAGGTTCACTTACAAGACCATCGACAAGAGATGCACTAGTATTGACTAAAGTTGTAGCACCTGCAGTAGTGATGCCCCCATTGAATGTTGCTAGTCCAGTAAATGTGGATGTATCGGTGACTGCTAAAGTTCCACCAAAGTTTGCATTAGCAGTAGTAGTAATTGCAGCTGCAGTAATTTGACCAGAACCTGCAATAGTCCATGTTGGAGTTTGATTTTCACCAGGTGAAGCAGTTACAGTACCATCTGGATTTAACACTAACTGTGCTGCTGTTGCAGGACCTAGGGTAAGAACACCCAACTGATCCATTTCAATTTGTTTTGGACTGTTTATTGTAGCAATAGACGCAACAAGACCAGTACCCTGTGCAACGTTTACTCCACCAACAGCACCAAGTATTAAGGTGTCATTTAATTCAAACGCAGTACCACCATCTGTTACAGTGATAGCAGTAACAAAACCAATCTTATTGACAGTAAATTGGAATCCAGATCCACCTCCACCACCAACAGTTGAATCATCTACTGATAATACATCACCAATTTGATATCCAGCACCCTGTAATGATATATCTGTTACTGTAGAAACACCTGTATTACTGGTTGTAAGTGTATATTGGAAACCAGAACCACCATTACCACCAACATCAGCATCATCAACTAATAGAACATCGTTTAATGCATAGTTGGTTCCTTGTGCAGTGATATTTACAGAACTAACTGACCCACCTGTAACGATAACTTCAGCAACCATTTGGTCACCTCCATCACCAAGAGCACCTGCAGCAATAGTAATTGCTGAGTCCTTAGACATATCAGTACCATGAACTGTGCAACTGTAGGTTGTGGTTGTAGCATTAGCAGATACTGCACCGAGAACTACTTCAAAATAAGATCCTGCAGCACCAGGTGTACCATATTGTCTTGTTGATAAGTTAGTTACTGCTGCAATCTGAAGTGGATGATTAGCATTTGTTGCATCACTAGTATCAAAACGATATGTATTGTTGTCTAATAATGTGAATGAAGGTGCTTCTACAACTCCAGATCCAACGTTTATAAAGTATCTGTTTACTCCTAAATTAGCAAGGTCTAGTATAGCTGTTGCACCACTACTTGAGGTAACAGTATCAGTCTGACCATCTTGCCATGTTCCAGATGATGTAGTGATGAATATGAATGATTGGTCTGCAGCAACAAAAGTAACTGTTCCTTGTGCACCAGATACAGAACCACTAACAGTATTACCTACCGCAAATGTTCCAGTGATAGAAGAAAGTTGCAATTCATCTCTATTAGCAACAGTGACTGGATATGTTGCAGTTGGAGTATTACGTAAAGGTGCAGAATAGGTTCCATCTAGATATCCAGAACCAGCATTGGTAATAGTTCCACCAAAACCAGGAATTGTAAAGGTAGCAGTTGTAGCGGTTGTTGGAGATCCACCAGTGAAAGTAACATTGGGATACACACCTGGTGTATATCCAGATCCTGATGAACTTATAGTTCCATCTATAGATTGAACGTCAGCAGTTAATATTGCTCCAGTTCCACCACCACCTGTAAATGTAAGAGTTGGTGTGCTTGTATATCCTTCTCCTCCAGTTGCTATGGAAACTGATTCTATTCTACCTTCTCTTTCATTAAGTACAGGTATAAATTGAGCATCTTGTGTTGCATCACCTGTGCCAGGATCAAGTGTTGGAAGGTTTCTATATCCTAAACCTTGACCTGTTAATGTAACTGATTCAATTGCAAAACCAACTGTTGCACTTGCAGCAACCCCAGATCCAGTAGTATCTCCGTCACCAAGAGTGAATGCTACTGTAGGAGCACTTGCATAAGCACCAGGACTTCCTACTGAAACTGAATCTACTGCATAACCTAATTGACCTACACAAACAGCACCAGCACCTGGTCCACTATCAGTAATAGTAACATTAGGATTACTTCCATAACCAGTACCAGGATCGGTAATAGTAAATCCGTCAACAACACCACCTGTTTGTGAAACGTTGACTGTTGCAGTAGTACCAATTATAAATTGTTGTCCAGAACCTGTGCTAGTAAGAGATATTTCATTACCGTTGTTCGCATTATTTGCACTTGTTGCTAATTGAACAGTATCACCATCTACACGAATAACAAAATAATTCTGAGCATGTGTAAGTCCACCTGGTGCAACTGAGGCTGCATCTAAAGTTTGTGAATCTAAACCACATTGCATACCAGTTTCAAAGGTATGTGAATCAATATGAATAGTATTAGCAGTTGTATCAACTACAGGGAGTGAAGCACCAGCTGAATTAGTCCAAGATGCATCAGCAGTGTATGTGTTTTGTGCAGGAGCATCTACAATACCACTAGGTCCTGTGTATCCTGTTCCACCAGATTGTATATCTACAGAGTTTAAAATACCAAAGGTAGTTAGAACTGCAGACGCTGTACCTCCACCAGTTCCACCTCCACCAGTAAGAGTAACATTAGGTTGGATAGTATAATTAGAACCTCTGTTTGTTACTGTAAATTCTTTTAATGCACCTGTAGTAGCAAGAACTCCTGTAGCAGTTGCAACTTGGAATGGATTAGTTGTTGCATCAATTGGTTGTTGTCCACCAACATATCCACTACCTTCATTAGTAACAGTAACAGATCCAATCTCATTCTTAAGAACAACAAATGATCTTGTTGCAAAACAAGAAGCTTCAGATGATCCAAATACTGTAGATCCATTGAATCCTGCAATCTTCAGTGAACCTTGAATATTACTACCAAATGATATTGATTTATTAACATCGAAGTAAATTGCTTCTTTAACAATTGTTTCAGCGTTAACAACAAAGTCTTCTTGACCAGAGGGGTCAACGATTACCTGACCTGTCGTTGAAGTAATACTATTACCTGCTAGACGTAAGTTACCTGTTTCAATGTATGCAGGGAAGATGTTAGTAGTACCAGTTCCATCACTTAATGTGATGTTTGCAGCGGACTGAGCAGTAGAAGTTGCTTGGAACTGAACGTTACCAGTCTCTTGGTCTACAGAGAATGCATCACCAACACGGAAGTCACCGTCTTGGTCTGTAGAAGAATATAATACTTTACCACCGTTTAGTTCTTCTACCTCATTGTTTTGAATAGCAAGAGATGGGTCATTAGTATAGTCTGCACCAGATCCAACATAACCAAAGTTATGGGCAGTCAATATTAGTTTTACACCAGAACCATCTGCCTGTACACCTTTCGTACCATATACATTTGCAGATGCTACAGAACGTAGTTCAGCACCAAACTGAGAATAGTCAGCAGTGATAACAGATGTAGCAGAATCACCACCATCTGTTCTTATATCAGATGTTCCACCAGAGGTGTCTGTGAAGGTCGTAGCACCGTCTGTATCGTTTGCATGTAGCAATAGAACTGTATTCAAATCAGACGCATACTCGACTGTTGTAGGGGTGAATGCACCAGTGAATCTAGCAGCACCTTTACTAATTCTTACCTCATCAATATATCCATTAAATGCTTCAGTTGGAGATGCTTGATAATCAGAACCTATGACAACTGGTTTAGTAATTCCATAGTCATTAGTATCTGCACCAGTTCCTAACTCAACTCCATCTAAGAATAATTTTGTAACACCACCATTTCTAGCAACAGCAACGTGATACCATGTGTCAGCTGATAAAGTACCACCACTACGAGTTGATGAGTTACCAACAGCATAATGTAAGGTTGAACCATTCAAATACATTGTAGGAGCAGTATCTGTTCCAGAAGTATCTCTTAAATCAAATATACGTTGTATACCTAGTACGTCAGCTGGTCTAATGAATGCTTCCAAACAGAAGTTTGATGTACCAAATCCAAAGTCTTCATCAGTAGGAACCTTTACGTTATCTTCCGTTCCGTCTAATAATATAGATGCTGATCCAAATTTCTTTTGTGCAGTGGCTATCTGAGAGTCACCAAATCTAGTTAATCCCTTAACTGGTTTAGTTGCAGTTATAAACTCTCCACTTCCTTTATTACCACCTACAGAATAAACATAAGTTCCATCATTTGACCCAACAATAACACGAGCAATTGCTTTTTTATAAGTTATATTACCAGAAGTACTTCCTGATCCACCTGCTTGACTATTATCATATGTAAAAGTATTAGCATCAACCAATACTATCGGTTCAAAAGCATCAACTCCAGCTCCACTAATATGATCTGCATAGATGAAGTCACCTGTTACTAAACCATGTCCTGTTCTTGTTACAGTAACAATATCCCCAGTTCTAGAATAAGTTCCCGACTGGAAACTATTTTCTAATTGGTATAATATCTCAGCTGGATTTATTGTTCCACTAGTTCCACCCAGTTTAACTCTTAATTTACCACTTCCATACTTACCTGTAGAACCTTGAACACCTTGGATACCAATAGAAGCAAAGTAGTTGAAGCAATTTAACCACTCAACTCTAATACCATTGGTAACTTTTAGACCAACCTGATTAGGTGTTATAAAGGTACACTCATTAAAGAGAGTAGCAGCGTGTTGTGAATTAGCATCAATATTTGCACCATCTAACTTAGCACCACGACCAGCATCACCTTGTTGAAATCCATAAGGGTCTGATGCACTAACGACACTACCTTTTGTTGTAACTGTTACTCTTTCAATGTATGGACTCTGACTAGAATCTACTGAAGATACGAGTTCAAATGCATATCCATCATCATTACCACTATCATAGAAAAAATCTTTGATTGTTAAATCAGAAATATGACAATCGCCTGAAACTTTAAATGCAGTATTACTTTGAGTGGCATTTGTTGGTTTTACAGATGTTGATCTTAAATTAGTTCCACGTAATGTAATACCATCCCCAACAGTCATTGGGAATACTTCTTGATACTCACCTGGTGCAACTATAATTGTATCTCCCGAAGTTGCGGTTGTGAGTGCCTTTGTAATAGTTAAGAATGGTGTATCTGGATGTAATCCTGCATTACCACCATTGGCAAGAGTACCCGTATCAGAACCGACTGTAGCAACATAGTAAGTATTTCCCTGACCATTCGTGATGTCAGTAGAAAGCATGGTAGTAACCACTTCACCTGTATTAGGTTTTTGGTTTGCTACCTCTATTATATTTGATCCGTTTCTAGCGTATAACTTCCTATCCGCTATATTAAGAGCGACCTCACCGTCTTCTAAATTAGAAGTTGTCGGGACCGTCGCTGCTACTGTCGATCTCTTTAGTTTGATTCTCGTTGCCATCTATAGCATTCTCAGAAAGTTGGTCTTGATTCATACTATTTAACTGATTTTGTAAGTCAGCTATTTGTGCTTCTAGCATCACATTTACTAATGTCAATTCAGAAATTTTCTTTTGTAATGTGTTAATAACAATTTGTGCGTTCATAATTGGTTAATATCAAAAAGTTCCACCGTCAAGTGTGTTTGTCCAAACTGGGACTCCAGCTGAAGTAACAGTCAATACTTGATATGATGTAGTAGCATCATCTCCTGAACCAGGTGATGCCATGTTTGCAGCTGCAGTTACTTGCATTGGACTTGCTCCGTTACCGAAAACAATACCATTTGTAGTAAATGTGCTTGCTCCAGTACCACCAAACTGTACCTCAAGATCAGTATCTAATTCAAGATCACCGATAAGAACAGTACCACGGTTAGCACCTGCTAGTCCAAATACAGTGCCTGTGTCAGTTGCTTCTTCAATAAATGTCCAAGCACCTAAACCATCAGCACCTCCTGTGCGGTCATAACCAAAGAAACCAAATTTATTGGTTCCAGATGCATTGTAGTGGATTTTAACACCACGATCCATTGCATCATCAGCACCCCTAACTGTAGTTAAGGTAGCACCAACAACTTGGTCAGCAGTAATTGCTGCACTTAATGTAAGAGTTTTTGAACCTGTGTTGATAGCAGAGATTGTTGTGCCATTAGGAATACCAGTACCAGTGATTGAATCACCTACTGATAATTGCTCTACAGCATCAACCTGAACATCAACAGTTGCGTTACCTGCAAAAGTAGCAAGAGTTTTAACTGTAACAGGTGTAGTAGGATCTCCCAATTCAATAGTAGGATCGTTAACACTCATTGAAGCAGAGTTAACAGTCGTTGTAGTACCATCAATTTGAAGGTCGCCCTTAATTATGACCAAACCATCAGCGTCACCACCTGCAGGAAATGGGTCAATAATCAATTCTTGTATACTATTAATAGTAGAAAGTACGTTTCCGTCTAACTTAAGGTTGTCAATTTCAATAGAACCAGACTGGGTTGTATTACCCGAAATGTTTGTAGTTCCATTAAATGTTACACCATTTTGGAAGGTAGTTGTTGCATTAACTTCCAGTGTATCTGTATCAGCAGTACCAAGAACTGTATTGTCATCAACCTTAAGGTCTTTGATCCATGCAGTTGCTGCTACACCAATACCACCAGCAAAGCTTACTGAAGCAGTTGATACGTTAGAAGCATCTGTGGTATCAGCATAGTTAACTTGAACACCAGTAGCATAGTTCCAATCTGCACCCTCTACTTGAATCTTGTCAGAAGTTGTCTCGTCGTATCTAATAGAAGCATCCTTTGTATTACCAAAGTTTAGTTTCATATCATCAGCAATACGCAAGTCGGGGGTACCTGCTACACGCTTGATGTCTAAAACTGCGTCTGAATCATTGAATGAGAGTTCTACATCTCCTGTAGTTCCAAACTCTAGTTCCTGACCATCTTCAATAACCAGTTTACCTGTGCCATTTGCACGGAAGATGAGGTCAGCATCAGTAGTAGATGTTGTAATGACGTTTGCATCGAGGGTGATGTCGTCAACATTCCACTGATCAATCTTTGAATTACTATCGACTAGTACAGATGAACTAGCGGTAAGTGTACCATGAACATGATCCAACATGTCCATAAAATATCTACCACCGACAATCTGTGCAGCACCATTGTTATCTCCAACAAATAGTCTGTCGCCTGCGTTTGCCTGAGTACCGTTTGCTCCTGTAGTAATGGCGAGTTCACCAAATGTAATACTACCAGGTGCGGTTGAACCAGTACTCCTTTTAATTAGAATATTGGATGCCATTAGAAGCTACCCCCGTTTACTGTTACGTGATTTAATACATTCGTGGCGACAAATCTTGTTGCTGCTGAATCATACACAAGTACTGAACCTTCTGCTAGTCCACCCTGTGATGTATCTGTCAAATCTACGTCTGACATTGCACCTATCGTGCCACCGCCACCACCTGTGGCGACACGGGTTACTCTTGGGACTGATTGATCCCCAAATCTTAATCTTGCCATTTAAAGTGTTACCCCCTCAAGTACGCTTACTGAACCCTCTAACACTCTGGACTTGATACCAGATGGTGAGGTTATGACGACATCATACACATACCGTCCACTTTTCATAGCAGCGGTCTGGGAATTGGTTAGAGATAATTGTATTCTTCCACTCGTTGTAGGAGTTAGAACTGCACCAGTTACTGTCTGAGAAGTACTACTTGTGTAGTGTTTCTTTATTAAACATGCTACTGTATATCCTGTAAGGTTAAATTCTGTACCATTATCATTCTCAACTGTAAAGTCGATGATAAAGTCAGAACCCTGATATATTAGTAGGTTGGATACAGCACTTGCCATTCTCTAAGAATTCCAAATAATATTTAGCTTAACTTTATTTATCCTCTTTCTTAACTAAGTCTTTTATAAGGTCTTTAAGTTCGTCAACTTCTTTCTTCAAGTCCTCTAAAGTACGATCTTTGTTACGGGCATTTTCTCTTGCCTTTATATAAGCTTCGTATGCACTATCGTCTGTATTGACGATTGCATTAGAATCAGCATCCCTGCCGAGGGAGTTATGTCCTTCGACAGGGATTAGATCAAGTATATTTTCTTCCATTATGCTAAAGCGATTGCTCTGAAGTCTTTTATCCTTGGTATATATGGTTGAGAATAAGCGATGAAACTTACCTTAACTTGGAATGCATCAAAGTCTTCAGTATCATCTATTGTATACTCATAATCAGTAAATGTAAATAGATCATTCTGTGGTGTAATAATACCGCTGTCTGGAATACCTGTAGTATTAAAGAACTGGAAAGGTAGATCATCAAGATTACCAGCATAACCAACTGGTACTAACTTGTACATCACTCTAATAGTAGATTGTGTCCATGTGTTAGCAGTAAGCATAATCTTTAATCCAGTAGCACTCTTATCCATTCGAGCAACCTTAGTAATGTAGTTTGCTGCACATTCACTACCAATATTAGCAGAAGGTTCAATGTTATTAATGATATTTGCTGTTGTAATAATTGATACAGCAGATAGATCAATCACAGGAGATAGGTGAGATACCTCAGATTCTAGATCCAACTCCATAGTAAATGACTTCACATTATTCATACGGTTAATTTCATTGAGTTGGTTAGCAATGATCTTAGTACCAGGGAAGTAATTCTCTTCTCCAATAACCACATCAAGGTAAGTAGTATCTTTAACGAAAGAAGTCTCTAAACCAGAAGTACCTCCATCGCTATCAGGACCACATGAAGTACCACTTGTACCCAACACTCTTGGGATAATACTTGTTTTTGGTTGAGTTTGATTTTGAATTTGTGGTGTTAATACATCCCATGGAATATTTTGAGAAGCAGTTATAAAGACACCACCACCCATCATAGAAGTATTTGCTGTCTTACCAGTTACTTTTAGATTGTAACTGTGAGGACTGTTGATGGATACAACTCCACCAGGTGCAGTATGAGTAGTATTGATTGATGTAAGTGGAATTCCATTTAGATTATAGCATTGTACAATAGCACCAGTTGAATGTGACAAACCAGTTGATCCACCTGCACCACCAGTATGGCTGCGTCCATTAGTAGCAATTGTTATAGTATTTCCAGATATACCTGAATATGCAATAATTTCATCCCCACTACCATCTTCCGCTTCTCCAAGAATTCTTACAAAACCTGGATTAGAATTACTTATCGCAGATCCACCCATAGTCGTATGGAATAATGATGCGTTAGTAACTGTAAAAGTATTTGTTCCTGTTGTACTGATAGTGGATGTAAGTTCAGTATCTGGAACCTCAGATGTTACACCACTCATCTGTAGATAGTTAAGTGGTGACTGCATACCGTGATTGCCATGGAATACTCTAATCTCATCTGAATTGATAGTCATTTGCATGGAGTTAGCTGCTAGATTTAAGAAACCACCATTAGCTTCACCAAGTTCTGCATTTTCTAGTACAAGTTTACTATTAGATGATGTGCTCGGTAATGTAAATTCTGCTCTATAAATCTTAAACATCAAGTCTTCATACTGAGATGGTGTCCATGTTGATGCGTTCTGTGACTTGAATAATACACCGATGTATGGTTGCTCGGAGATTTTTTCTCCTGCATGTGCAGCATCTATGGCATCTTCACCAAGAATGGAGATGAATACCTTATACTGATTAGAATCAGAAGTCAATACAATAGCATGTTCTTGTCTGAATGGTAAGTATACTGGAGATTCAAATTCAAATGAAGTTGGTTTAGAAGCATCTGCAGATATGAATACATCCTCAGGATCTTTAATAACTTTAGAAAGAGGTACAATCCTTTGAGTTGGATTACCATTAACTACAGTTCTAATATCTAATGATACTGGAATTTCTTCATCCTTAGTAAAGAAGAATATATCAATCTTAGTTAAGAATACCCCACCTTCTAATGATGAATCTTCAATAAGGAAGGTTTGTGCAAGTGGGTCACAGAATCTAACTTCATTCTTTTTAGAAGTCTTAGTATCTTTAACAGTTCTAGAATCGAACATATCTTCAGATGTAACCTTAGCATTTCTTACAGATATAATTTGATCTTGCATTGTCTGTAAGATACCAGAAGAAGTAAATTCTACCTCAGCACTAGAGTCAGATACACCAATAACCTTACTATCGGATGCATCATCAGTAAGTCTGAATAATTTATTACCAGTCTTGAATTTAAGATTACCCTCACCTTTAGGATTATCAATATAGAATGATCCTCTAAGTTTACCTCTCTTGTCACTAATCAAGTCTTTACTTGTTACTTTAGCAATTGCACCAGAAGTTTCTCCAATAATATAATCATTAATTTTAGGTGAACCATAATAAGTTCCTTTTGCCTGATCAGCAAGAGACTTAGTATCAATGTTGAGGAAACCTAAGTTAGATGTATAGTCATTAGTAGATTGAATATCAGTTCCGTCTAATGGGTTAATTTCAAATCCTTCATTAGGTGCTGCAACTCTTGCCTTAAATCTAAATCCTTTCTGAGCCGAGAAACCAGGAGATCCTTGTTTATTAACACGTACTGTCTCACCTACTTGAAAAGGAATATTGTTTGTTTTAGGATCACTAGATGAATCCTTAGTTAAACCAATAATTTTAGGTGTAACTAATTTAGTAGGTAGAGCAATACCATCAAAGAATCCAAAGAACTTAGTTCTTGGTTTTAATTTCTTACAATTAAACTCGATGTTTCTAGAACGCATAAACTGAATATGCTCTACAGAAACAACCTTGTTACCTAGTGACTTCTGCTCAATAACAGGAGTAACTCTATACCTAATACCTGTCCTTGTTTGTTTTCTAGTAGTTGTCCTAGTGGTAGTAATAGTTCTCTTTCTCTTTCTTTTAGATACTCTTCTCCAACTACCAACATCCACTGATTTAGATTTTCCTGTCCATGTTGTTTTCCATGAGTTCCATTGAACTGGAGAGAAACCATTCTGGTCAGCATTATACTCTCTAACAGTAGTAAGGAAGTTACCTTCTACAACAGGACCTTTAACAGGGTTGATTGTCTTAGTATCTACCCAGTTATCAGACTCTGGGTGCAACTGAATATCTCCAACATATGTGAATACGTTGAATGGGTTAACATTCTCAACACCTGAAGAATATGGTTGATCTAAAAGAACTGTGCTTGTATATGGAAGTGTTACAAGATCTCCAGTTTGCTGTACATTAGTAGATGCTGTAGAAAATGTAAGAGGTACTTGAGTAGTGTAATGAGATGGACGACATTGACCCTCATCAAAATCAAGAGAGACTCTATAGTCTTGATGTAAAGTATCACTAGTTGAAAGACTTGCAAAGTTATCTACTACAAATCCATTTTTAAATCTGCTAAGACCACTAGTGTCTCTAATCTCCATACTTGCAGTCTCACTTTCAAGTAGTGATAACTGTGTATAATATTCAAGTGTCTTAATTCTATCTTCTAACTGTTGTATATCTCTAAAGGTATATCTCTTGAAGTTAGTTTCTCTAATACTAACATCTTTATCAACATCAAATACGTATGGAGTGTAATTAACAGTTGCCAATAACATTGCATCTTCAATGTCTTCTGGTTCAACAGGGTTGGTGCCAGGTGCTCCTTTTACTATTTGAATCTCATTGTCTTTATTCATAAAGACTTTATCAACTCTAGCAAGATAATGTTCTAAACTTATAATAGTAGTTTCACCAGGACCTGGTACACCAGTCTGGTTACCAGTAAATGCTCTACTACCAAAATCAAAGAATTCTGTACCATTTAAAGTAAAGGGACTAGTAACAGATCCTGTATTTACTAATTTTTCAGGAACAATAGGTCTAAAATCAATACTATCTCTTAATTCCTCACCATCATAATTTGGAATAATCTTATAATCCGCAGTATCATAAGAATCTACGGTATATGGATTGATACCTGCAGTGGTAAGAAAACGATCATATATCACTAACATTTGATGTGTAGGTGCTGCATAACCAGATTTTCTAACTATAGATGAGTAATCATAGAACTGATCTCTCTGCCCATCATCTAAATCATAACTATCTGTTATATTCTTTCCACCCTTCTGAATAGTTCCATTAATAAGTTTGAAAGTAGCATTAGGTGCAGTTACGGTTTCACCATCAGTAAATTGATCATCTTCTACTGGAATGAAATACATCTGGTTACTGTTACCACCAATAGCAACTATTCTTCCTCTTGCACCAGATGTGTCTCCAGTTACTACCTCATTAGTAGAAAGAGTACCAACTAAGTTGGTAAATTGCATATTAGGTATTGTATTGTCTGCAGTTGCAACACTGCCATTAGCTTCATATATTGCTTTTATCTTAAATACATCTCCACTTCCAAGTGAGATTCTAGCATCATCTACTCTATATCCATACCCATCTCCTATAGCATTTTCTTGTGTTAAACCATTAACACCAGCAGCAAAACTCTTATCTAGTTTAAGGACTTTCATCCTTTCTGTAGTTTTTCCTTTAGCAGATCTATCTGAAGCAGCAACTGTAGCAATTAGAGAGAAACTAGTGCTAGTTGGTAAATTTTCAACTTGAACATTTTGCCCAGTAGATACATCCACTGATGGTGCTTGTATTATATCACCATTACTATTATTAATGAGTAAGAATGTATCATTATTAGTAGTATTAGTAAATACAAGACCAGATCCTGCGGTAAAACCAAGGTCTCCATTTCCGTCAGATGTTCCACCAGAGAAATACTTTCTAAATGATCCTGTTGGATTCTGAGTATTGTTCTTATTAGTATTCTTTACTGCATCATATCCAAGAGCAGTAATTAATTTATTCTTTTGTGCATCTTTAACTTCAGGACGTGATCTAACTATCTGACCATTAACAGCACTATCGTTCATATTACCAGCACCAGCTTCAATCTTTTGTACATTGAAGTTGAATGCATCAGTAACAGCGGTAACTTTGACTTTGTGATTGGTGCCATTATTTGTAAATTGAACGATATCACCCTCTTTTAACTGAACATTAAAGTTAGACAATGTTGCAGTTATAGTCGCAGTTTGAGACGTACCAGATCCACTACTATTAGAGACAATAGGACCTGAACCAGGTAATGCTACATTGACATCTAATACCGCATCAGCAGTTCCATTACTTCCAAAACTATATGATTTTACATCACTAAAGTTATAAGATTTAACAGCAGAAGTATTATTATCTAATCTTCCAATACTAGTACCACTACTTGCTGCGTTTAAATCTAAAAATTCGTTTTGTGCAAATGTTCCTACAACATCAGTAAGGTAACCTACTTGTTGAGTAGCAGTTTGTGCTACGAATCCAGTGGCACCAGAACTTCTACCTACAACAAAGTCACCTAACGTCCAAGTGACATTTGATTGGCAATCAAGTCTAGTGAAAAACTTAGTATCAACTAAGTTTGTACGGTAAACCGTAGTTTGGTTGTTAACCGTACCTGATTCATAAGCAAAGTTGAGAACTCTTGTTTGACCAATAATATCACCAGCTGCAGTACCAGGAGTTCCAGTTACTGCATCTCTTAAATTAATAACTTCATATATGGAAGGTGCTTTATGAGCATTTGTCATAAAAACATAATTTCCAATATCAGTAGCAATATATTTGTTGTTCTCTCCTACAAAAGTTCTTGGTTTAGCTACATCTTTATATGTTGTAGATAAACGCTCTGTTCTATATCCAGAAATGTATGCTTGACCACTGGATAATTGTATAGCTATGTTCGCTTCATCAGCTGTATTGCCATCTCCAGTTGTAGCACCTACTGAATAAACACCATTATTAAATCCATCATTAAGATTTTCTCTAGCATCTACCTCAAATTTCTTGACATAATAATCACCAGATTCTTCTTTAGTTCTAGTTGCTAATATTTCATTAATAAATCCAAGATCACTTCTCTCTACTTTCTTCTCAATTTCTCCAACATTAGTTCTAAGTAATTCTATAAAGTCGGCAGAGTTAGGATCTGCAAGATTTTTCTTAATTAATGTTAGGTTAATCTTAAACCTATCAGCACCAGGTGCTGAGAAGTTTGTGCTTCCTATTGCGTTATCATATAAACTTTCATCCTCATCAGCAGTTATAATTTTTTCTTCTACTTTTAAACCTACTTTATATGTTGGATCAGTTCCATACTGATCTAATATAAGAGTTTGCTCATGTACAGGTGCAAAATATCCTCTAGTATAATAAACACCTGCACCAACGTTAGCAGTAGAACCCTTAGAATTTGCATTTGAATTTAAGAGTTGAGCAAGAGGTGTATTAGCAGCAATAGTTGTAGCCGAGTAAGTAATGTCGCTTTCGCAGGTGAGTGTTTCTCCATCTGTGAAGGTCGTTGTGACGTTATCGTCTGCTTTTTGTAAGTAATTTATGTAGAAAGTTATATTATTTCTAGTAGATGTAGTAGAACTAATAGAAAATAAGACACGAGCACGAACACCAGAGGTAGAACCCTTAAGAACTAAGTTATCAAGTTGAGTACGATATAATTCAACGTCAAGATTAAGATAATTGTTTTGAATAATTACACATGCAACGTCTTTATTCAACGTGATACCACCAGGAATTACCTGAGCACCTTCTTTATAAACACCTTGTCCAAAGGAGTCTATCTGATTCTGCATTAAACTTTGCAGCGTAGTAAGTTCCCTAGCCTGTACTGGATAGCCAGGTTTGAAAAGTACTTTTAGGAAGCCCTTACTAGAGTCAAAGTCGTCGAAGTAAGGAGCTATATTAAGGTTGGTATTCTGTGCCATTTAGAATTCAATTACTACTTTGAGCTCTTCGTTTTGATCCGCAGATCTTGTTATTGGGTTTCTGTTATCTATGTAGAGGATTTCTCCAGAGTTATTTTGTATCTCTTGATTAGCGTATCCACTAACAAAGGAAAGACCTAGTTCATACACAGAAACACCAATTTGAATCTGTGTTGCAGGATTGGGACTTCCAAAATCTGTATTTGGAGTTGCCACAAATGCATTTTGAGATGATGTAATTTGGTTATCACCAGAAAAAGGAATTACATTTCCATTTTGCACACCATCAACTGAGTCTTGATAATATTTCAATACTTTAGTTGTGGAATTATATGAAACTACAAATCCTTTTGCATTTGTAGAAGATTGAGTGATAGTCTCGCCAGGTGCAAAATCACCTGAAGGAAATCCAGGATCATTTTGATCATTTGGAAATATCATTGCTTTTACCGCAGATCTAGTGTTCTGACTACAAACAGTTGTAGTATCAAAATCAAAAGGATTTAATACAAGACCAACTCTCCTGTATGTTAGATCATTTGGAAAATCAACAAATGCACTACTAGTTTCTAATTTACTAGCAAACATTAAACGATATGCACCTAACTCTCTAATAGCGTCAGCACCATGTCCATTATTAGGAGGAATAACAACGTCTAAAGATGCATTTACACCATTTCCAATATTAGGAATAAGTGCAACATCAATAGTACCAAACGTATACTTAGAACCTGCAGTTGTAATAGTAACAGATTCAACAGAACCAGAAGTTACTTTTACAGTGCACTTCGCTTGAGTTCCACCGTTAACAGCGTAATCTCCACGAATAGGAACGTCAGTATATTCTTTGTTATTATAACCAGTACCTGCATTTTCAATAACAACAGTATCAATAGCACCATCACCTGCAGCAGACTTAACGAGTGAATTTTCTAATACAGGAATAAATTCAGAAGTAACAAATTTTAGAATATTATCTGCATCAATGGTGTACATATATTTCCAACGATAAGAATATACGCCAGGACTATCACCAGTTTCAATAATAGTAGTTGAAGTTCCAGTTGGTTCTACTAAAGAAGGTCTACCTCTTGGAAACTCAGGAGTTTGACCATTATAAAGACACTTATAGACATTGAAGTCTGAGTTCATAACATAGAAGTTACTGTCATACAATCTAGAAGATCCGTTAGCAGTAGTTTTTGCAGGTGCATAATCTGGCTTATACATTGAATATGTACGTCCAACCCCTCCTGTAGTTTGTGTAGGATCAATCCAATCGACTCTTGGTATTACAAGAGCAGTGTCCGAAATATCTACACGTTTAAATCCTACAGAATCAGCATAGACACCTGACTGATATGTAAAACTATCAATAGGTTCACCTGCAGGTGGTACATCTGTACTACCCCAAGACTTGGCTCTACCGACAAACATATAGACTTTATTTTGAGTCAACAGTGTATCTCTAAAGCTTTCCGCAGCGTATATTCTAAATTTATCAGTAACTAATGCCATGCCATTAAGCTTTTGTTGTTATTTATAATGATCTCAGACGAACTTCTGGAAGAACGGAGACATTTCCGCTTGCAGTCCGCGAGAATGGAAATTCAACTGTAAATGTTGTAGATCCTGTGACTGTAACTGCGTACTCTCCGTCAGGACCCCAATTCACTTCATGTATTGTAGGACCGCTTGTAAAGTCTAAGAAAACTCTCATACCAGTTACATAATTATGATTAGTAGATGTCGTTACCGTGCATGCTGTACCAGTTGAATTATATGTTCCTGTTAAAACAGTGTGTGCAGCTGCAGTTGTTCCTCTGTATCCTCTACCTCCTGTTGCAACTGTCAAAGTATTAGCAGAAGTGTTTGTTGCACCGTACAAAATTCTTTCTACATTCCATCTGTTTGGAGTAACAGTTGTATCATAGAATGGTATCAATACTTCACCTTCATCAGGGAAACCATATCTCTGAGTAGTATCATAGTATATATTCCTACATTGAATGGTAGTATCAGTGCTATTGATAGATGTAGTAAGGTAAGTGCATCCTAAAGCAAGTGAATTAGATATAATTCTATCTCTAGATTTTCTTTCCATGTCAACAGGATGAACAGGTACAACTGTTGGCACACTCAAGTATCCAGTACCACCATCTGTAATATTGACACTATTCACTTGACCGCTTCCTGATTGAATAGTAGTAGTTGCACTAGCACCAACTCCACTACCTCCTTGGAATAAAAGAATTGGTGGATTTTCATAGTTGCTACCAGGATCGTCAATAATAACTCCAGTTACAGATCCATTTGTTATTTGTGCTGTAAATGTAGCAGTATTAGGTCTTAGACCAACATACTCATAAGTATCGACTGAAGAAGCACTAGAAACTGTTGCAATTAAACGATCAGACCCTTCACTAGCAACTTGCATTCTGTCGCCAGGATCAATAGAGTTAAATGTGTTTGAAACAAATATATCTGCATCAGATCCAGTATAGATGAACAATGAACAAGTGGAGTTTGCTCTTGGTGCTTCACTGAATTTAATAATTGATCCATTGAGAGAATATGCAACGCCAGGTTCTTGGAATACACCATTGATGAATATCATTAAGTTATTAGCTGGTACCACATCTTCATTATCACTTTCTAGAGAGAATGGTTCATTATCTAATTTCATAGTAAATGTCTGTTTACTATTATCAAAGAATGGAGAAATTTCATCTAAAAGAACTAATTTACCAAAGTAGAATCCATAGAAGTCCATACCTGCTAGTGGTGCTTCTGTAAATGTCAACTCACTGCCTGTATATGTGTATGACTGCGTGGTTCCTTTAAGCTGTAATGTACTATTCAAGAATATCAAGAAGTTGTCACTTGCTGGTAGTACTTGTGTACTACCGCCAGATGTCATTGTAAATGTCTTATCATTACCATCAAATGCGACATCTGCAACTCCTACTTGGAAATCTGGTGTTGTGGCTGCACTTCTAACAATACCTGTTAAGTTTCCAGTGTTTGTTCCAACATTCACTGTGATTGTTGTTCCCGTAACCGCAGTAATAGCAACTGCTGTATTATATGCAGGATCGCTTGCTCTTGGGTAAGTTTTCTGAGATCTGTTTCCATCGTTAGTACATGTAAAGACCAATGAGTTAGCAGTGATTGTTACTGTATCACTTGTTGTAAGTGAGTGAGATCCAATCTCCATCTCCATGAGACCTGTTGTATTATCATAGGTTGTTGGAGCAACAGCAGTGAAAGGTCCGCTACCACCACCAGTAACAGTGATATTGTTAGAAGATGCTGAGTTAACAAATGTATGAGCACCAGTTCCCACTGCCTGTGTAACAATGCCCCATAAGGATCTTATGGTAGATTCTACGTCTTGGCAAGAGTTAGTTGAGTATTTCCAATAAGTTTCTCCTGAATTGGCATAAAAATTACCACGACTTGCTTGGCCAGTAGTTGGATTAATCGCTTGAGGATCCTCCAAACCATCAGGATCCTGATAACCAGTTGGGTAATTTGAAGAACTAATAGACTCAATACCAGTAACAGTAGCCTTTATAATTTTACTCTCATCTACATCTATGTTAATAGATTCACCCGCATTTTGAGTAGCATCCACCATATAAATTACATCACCAACCTCATAACCATCTCCTTTTAAATCATCACTAGAACCAGGAGGATAAGCAACAATGTTAGTAATCGCACCACCACTAATTGTTACATTGAACGCAGCTCCATATCCTACCCCCATACTCCCATCGGAGTGTCTAACATAATCTCTATTACTATATGTGAACCATGTTCCATCATTGTAAGTGCCACTTCCACTAAAGTTTCCTATAGAAGTGACTCTACCTTTAGGTCGATAGTCATTATCATCATCATCAACACTGATTGAGTGATCAAAAAACTGATTTTGGTTTACAGGTCCTTTTTGTCCATAACCACCATCACCGCTACCTGTATAAAGAGTGTTTCCATAATTTTGTCCGTCTGATACCCAAAGAGTTGAATCGGAAGTGTAGTTACTATTAATCCATAATATATTATTAGAAATAGTTCTGGCAGGACGGTTACGCATTACTTCAACACATAACTCTTTAGCATTATTGAATACCTGTACAGATTGTCCTTCCTCACCTTGTAGATGAATAGTATCAACATAAAGTTGAGCAGCATCATAAGTTTGATCATTACCACCAAATTCAACGTTATTTGCAACCGCATTTATTAGTAATTTTGTATCACGAATACACTTATCACGATATAGACCATAAGAAAAACTATTATTTGCACCATCCAATGCCATCATAGAATATGCAGTTCTAGCAATTCTATCAACATTATTTCTGATTAATCTTGCAGCATCTGCAGTTTTACTAAGTTTGTAATTACCATACGCTACTACTGCCCTTTCAATACAATTGTTATCGGCACTAACAAATGCGTGGGCACTAGCAGAAATTGCATCAGCATCAGCTCTTACAAAACGATGTTCGTTATTACTGGCAGGGAATCCTGCATCGCCAACATACACTGTAATAGAGGTTGCAGTTCTTTTTAAGATTGGTATCCATGTGTTTACAGTTCCTTCTGGGTATAGACTTGATGCAGTATCACCATCGTTAGACCATATATCTTCTGCATCAGGTTGACGAGGGTATGTTTTTTCAGTCTGGAAATTATCACCATTATAATCGCAAGTAAATACTAAACTATTTTGTTTAATTTTAATATGATCTCCTACTTGTAAATTGTGAGCACCAATTTCCAAATCAATATTACCCTCTTCCCAATTACCATTAGGAGGTTGGTTTGCAGTTCCAGATCCACCTGGATAATATACTGTTCCAGTTGTAGGTTGATATGTTTTGTAAATCTCGTCTGTAGCACCTACAAAAACTGAGAAAACATCATCACCTCTTTTATCAACTGTTAACCATGTATCTTCTGCAGGATCACCAACTCTAGGATATGTGTGATTTGTGGCATTATCATCTCTAATGCATGTAAATGTTAATGAATTAGTTGCAAGTTTAATTCTATCACCCTTTCTAAATGGATGACCAGCTAAGGTGAAGATTATTTGACCATTATGGGGTGTATAATGGGCATTTGTTGGTGTAAATTGATATGGTGAAAGTCCCACCCATGTATGTGCATCAGTGTTTGTGGGAGTTGTTCCATTCAACGCATTGACAGTAATAGTGTTAGTGGACACTGCCTCAACTGGCACATCTCTCTGTCTACCTCTTGTTCCAATTGGATCAGTTTCACGTGGATATGATGCAGTTCCACCACCATTGTATCCACAACTAAACTGTAATGATTCATTTGCAATTCTAACTGTAGAACGTGCAAACGAAACACTATTTGAGCCTGCTGTTACATATGTGTGAGCATCGGTATTGGTAGATGGGAAAGTATTTAAAACTTGAACTGTGAATGTATTTGTAGTACAATCAAGTGCTAATATCCATTTTCCACTAATGTAATCTGTAGAACGAGGATATGATTCATTACCGCCACCATTATATCCACAACTAAATGTAATTGCACCATCTGCAAACTTAACTTGATCTCCATTCTCAAGTCCATGGTTAGGAATTGTTACTACCATCAAACCAGTTTGAGGATCGTATGTTGCACCTGTAGGTGTATGAGTAGTAGCTGCGGTTAAACCATGACCAGAACCTATGGTCAATACCATATCACCTGTTGATGGATTATATGTTCCGTTTGTAGGGAGGAATGGTTTAACTAACTGTTCACCAATAACAGGATTAGCAATTCCTACAATGTCATCTGCTGTATATCCATTGCCAGGATTGACAAGTTTTACATTTGTGACACTTCCATCAGTGACTGTAATATTAGCAGTAGCACCAGTTCCAGATCCACGTTTATTTTTGAGTCGAACTGCATTATATACACCATCACTATATCCTCTACCAGGAACTAGTTCAGCTGGATCATCATTAGATATACCTACATTGACAGTAATTGTTGTTGCTGTTTCTGCAGTGATAGTAAGAGTTTTGTTAGATGCAGGATCTCCTATTCTTGGATATGCATGCTCAGAAGCATGATTATCTGCATCGCAAGTAAAGGTTATTCCACCATCTGCAATAGTAACCGTGTTACTAGTAGTCAAACTATGAGAACCAATCTCAATAACTAGTACACCTGTACTAGGATCATATGTAGTACCAGATGCAGCAGTGAATGATCCTGATGCTCCACCACTAGCAGTAATTGCATTTGTAACTCCACTAACAAATGTATGAACTCCCATTCCAGAATAACCTGTACCAAAGGATTTTATTTCATCTCCTATTTGATCTAATTGGAAACTAGAAGTATATGATGCACGATCATAATACATTATCAAAGCAACAGAACTTTCTTTAGGTGCATCAGAAAATGTAATTGTATCATTTGATACAATATAATTATTTGGGTTTTGGACAATTCCATTTACCATAACTAAGAATTGTTCTTTAATCGAAGTTTTTCCAATCTTAGTGGTTACAGTAACACCATCAACTCTTAGGTTGAAAGTACGTGTGCTTCCGTTAAATCCAGAACTAATATTATCAATCTTATGTGCAATACAACTTAAGATTTTTTGAACATCTAATAATTGTCTTCCAAATATTTGTACCTCTGTAGGAACTGCTGCAGAGTAATCTGGATCTCCCAATGCAAAGTTTGCAATCGTTGAAAATTTACCAGTTGATTTAGCAGAAGGTTTGGGGAAAACATATGTGGTGCCATTAAGTGTCTGTAAACTTGACTGTGGTGAACTTACCCACCATGCCCAAGGTTCATTTGAAGAATAATTTGGATTTAATGTAGATTTGGCTCTGTAAACTTTAGCACTAGATTCTAAAACAACTTGCGTACCAACTACTTTGAAACCTGCAGGATGTGCTGCAAACTTAACTGGATTTTTCCACTTACTAATATTGATGGGTGAAGAAATTTCATATGAATATTCTTGGAATCTATCACTATCATATAGTCTCTGTTCATTAACATCTAAGAAACCAGTGGTTCGTGACCAACCTTCAGCTGATGTACTAATTGGAGATACATTGAATGTAGCTTCTGCTCTATCGAATGCATGTATTTCACCAAATGCTGATGACTCTGCACCAAATACAGGTTCACCAACAACAAAGTCACCTTCTATAATTTCTACACTAAGGACACGTCCACGTCTATCCCAATTTTTTATAATACCGTATGCAGTAAAGGAAGTAGTAGATGTACCTTGATAAACTCTTTCTCCAACTAAGAAATTAGCAGCTTTCATATATGCGGTGATAGAGTCACCAAGATCTATACTAGAAAGAGTAAATGAAGTCAATCCATTCGCATCTCCTTGTGGATCGGAAGTAAAGTTGATATAAGTCTCATTAATCGCATTTGATAAAGTTGTTGCTAATCTAATTTGATTATCAGCTAATCCATTTGCAAGAGTTGCAGCAATAGCATAATATGTTGTGGTTGTTGTTAATGGATCTGGAAATACCCCTACATTCTGGTTTAAGGTAACTTTTGTACCTGTAGGTATTTTTGCATTATATGGGAAGTTTAAAGTGCTACTAGATCTTAGTGCAACCCAATTGTGAGTTACTTTGGCATTTACAGTAGGAGCTGATAAGAAACCTCGGCCAGGATTAGTAACATTAACACTTTGTATAACTTCATTCTCAATAACTGGTTCTAGAACAAAAAGTGATCCACTTCCACCAGTAAGAACAATTTCTGGTATGGCAACAAAGTTTGCACCACCGTCTGTTACATCAAGATAATCAATAACTTGAGTTCTTGTTAATTGTAAATTATAAGTTGTATTTAACTCTGGTTTTAGAGTTCTATCATGACTGTAGTTAAATGTAATATTATCTCCACCAATTTTTAAAATCTCACCCAAATTAGAAGATTTTAATAATACAGAAGCACCAGTTCCTGTTTTTTGTAAAATGTTAACAACAGGAGCATTTTGGAATAATTGACCACCACTTTCTATATTAATAGAAGATATTCCTTGATCTTTAATAGTCGCATTAAATTTAGCATTAATTCCACTACCACCACTAACAAGAACCTCTGGAGCAGACAAATAACCAGATCCACTATTAGTAATTGTTATACTATCGACTGATCCATTAAGAGAGGATAATGTTGTTGCAACATCAACGTGTGTCAGTTCTGTAACCTTCACAACAGCATTAGTAGAGGATCCACCTATCTGATTACCAGCTATGGTAATCTCAGAACCAAGTTTGTAATTACTACCGCCATTGGTAACAGTAAGTGTTTCTATGGTTCCACCAACACCAACTTTAACAGTCAACTGTATATTGATACCACCAACAGGACTTGCTGACAATTGTGTAACACCAGTATAATCACCAGGTGTTAATCCAGTGGGTTGAGTACTGCCAGGATCAAGTATTACAGTTTTTGCCAATCCAAACTCAGGAAGGTCAAGAATGATATCTGGTGCTGATCTGTAATTGGAGCCAGGACCTACTATAGTAACTTCTGATAATTTACCCACATCAGGACCTGAACTAGGAATACTACAAAGAACAACTGCTTGAGTTCCACTTACTGCACTAATACTTGCCTGAGTTTCTGAACTAAAAACTCTACCCCTATCAGCATTAGCAGATAAGGTAGTAAACATAATATAACCTTTATTTGCAGCACCATTCCTTGCATTTTGGAGAGGTTGTATTCTTAATGTTGATGTTAATGGATTCCAATTTAAAACTCTACCCCTAGCAGTTTGTGATCCTTGAACACTCTGTGATATGACAATTTCATTTACTGCAAATGAACCAGACCCAAGAACGTTTGTTAATGTTAAATCTACAAAATCAGGTAATGTAACGACACCTGTAGGTAAAGAATTTGGATCATAACCAGAACCTTTGTTAGTAACAGCAACACCAGATAATGCACCAGCTATTGTTGCCACTGCGGTAGCACCTGCACCAGATCTACTAGAACCTGTTAGTTGTGGTAAAGATTCATAATTACGTCCACTGTCTCCAATTGAGATTGTTGAGACACCTCCAGTTGGATATATTGAGTTTGTACTATATGTGACACTATTAGAAGTGTCATAACCTACCTCAGGTTCTAATGCAGTTACATATGAAGCAGTAGTATCAGTTTTTGAAAGTAGTACATTTGTACCACTCAAAGGTTCGTTCATTATAGTAAAATAACTTCCAGCTGATGCATATGTGCCAGAAAGATCAAAGTAATAAAATATGCCAGGCAAATCTAGCATTTTTACTGTAATAGAGGTTTGTTGATTAGTATTGGTGTCAATAACCTCATCAGTAATATTTTTGTAAGTAAAGATATCTGTATTTGATGGATCAAAAGAAAATGCTAATGTAGCACCATTAAGGGTTGCACTTGAGGTATCAAATTTATATGAGTGTCCATTGATAAACTGGAACTGAGGTTCCCTTACACTAGTAACTGCACTTGTGATAATAGGATTAGGTGTAGATGCATTATAGTTATTGACAAGAATAGTAAATCTTCTAGCAGTCTCACTTCTCACTACTGTAGAATCGCCAAGGTAAGCTGAATCGTTCATACCTGAGAACCAAACAATATCATTAGACTTAACTTGATGTGCAACATCAGTGCGACATACAGCTTCTAATGAAATTTCTGATACAGTAAGTTGGAAACCAGATCCAGATCCACCAACGTTAACATTCTCAACCGTAATAGTATCGCCAATCTTAAATGCAGTACCTCTAGTTTTAACAGCAGTAACTGTTACACCACCACCTTGAACACTAACAGTCAGATCTAATACAAGATCTTTTCCAGAATTATTAGTTTTCATTGGAACATCAGTGTATATGCCTTGGTTGTAACCAGTTCCTAAAGAATTTGTAGTAGTAGCAATAACTGCACCATCTGTACGTCTACGTATGTACGTCCATGTCATTGAACCGTCAGTGACTGTTCCAGTTAGGTGGGATGGGGCGTTATTAGCATCAGAGTCTGATGTTCCAGTTATAGCCGCTTGATAAACTCTATCTGCAACAAAAACCAAATCATATTTGTTATATGCAGTGCTAGTTGACCAAGCAGTAAGTAAATCCATACTCACTAAGTTAAAATACTTGAAGTAGAACTTATTATAATATTGTAAAACTGAAATTTCTCTTTCGTAACTATTATCACCTATGGATACAGTAATTGCATCACCACCGACCAAATAATGCTTATCTGCGGTAGTTAATGTAGCAATTGTTACATCATCGTCCCCAACAACGTAATTTAATGAATTTACAATCTCACCTGTAACAGTTGAGACTGTTCCACTTACTCCATCTCCACCAGTATCATTATTATCAAATATTAGTCGATCATTTACTTTATATCCACTACCACCACCTTCAACAAGATAATCATTAATATTGTTTGATGAATATCTGTTAGTAGCAGCAACTGATAACGATTCTGCTACACCTCCACGAATTGTTGGGTAGTAACTGTAATAACCAATACCATCCTCAATGTATTGTAAAACTTCTCCAGTTTCTAGTGTTATTAGAGTTGTACTATCTTCCATAGCTAACACAAAGTCAATTCTGGCATCTAAGGTTTTTCTCTTAGCAGTGACATTATCAGTTCCGATATATGGTGCTCTAAAACGAATAGCATCTTCTGTAAAATTTTTCTGTAGACCATTTCCGTCCCAGTTAACTTCATTTGCTTCTGAGTAGAAATTAGGTCCTACAAAGTATGGAAATTTAGGTTTTCCACTAACACCATCAATTGTGCAGAAGTAAGCATATACACCATTAGGATACTCAGGAGTTACGCAATATCTACCGTTATATCTGTCTAAATTTCCTAAACCCTCTACATATTCATAATCTTCAATAAACGTTCCCATAGGGTCTGTTAGACCGCTTAGAACGGACGCTCTGGATGCCTTTATCCTATAACTTGTTGCTGGTTGAACATAAGAGTTATATGGGTTTTGATTTTGTGGATCTTCAAATCCATAAGGTCCGTATATGGGATGTCCATCATACGCCCAACCGATAATTGGTGAATGTGCTGTTGGTGTTTGTTCTATCCACGGAGAAGGATCTGCAATTGTTGGAATTCTAGTTACAACACTATCTCCTAAGTAATATCTAAGATTATTTGGATTGTAGAAATATCCATACTCTCCATCATATATTCCAATGTTTTCACCTGTTACTACTGTACCACTTGCATCATCTACAGTTTTTCTATCTGTAAAAGTAGCAGTAGGATCATTGCTCTTAATTTCTCCCTCAGTAGCTGCTTCGTTATAAGTTAGAGTTGTTAAGTTAGTTGTAAAGTTAGCACCTGTGCCAGGATACACAATATCAATTTGAGTATTACCTGTGCTATATCCAATTCCTTTATTGGTAACAGTAACAGCAGTAACTTGATTATTGGTTACAACAGCGAATGCGGTAGCACCAACTCCATCTCCAGTAATAACAACGTCAGGAGCACCAAAATAATCAGCACCACCAAATGTAATAATAATACTTTCTATTTTACCATTCAATATAGATGCATAACCCACAGCACCACTACCAGATTTTAAAGTAATAGATGGTTCGTAAGTATACTGAGTTCCTGCGTCTGTGATGTTTATTGCATCAATAGGTCCTCTAACCACCGCTGTAGCAGATGCACCTGCACCTCCCCCACCAGTAATTGTAATAGTAGGCAATCCTGCAGCAAGGGTATACCCACTACCGCTAGATGTTACAGTAATTCCAGTTACTCTACCATCGGTAATTTGTGCAACTCCAGTTGCTTGTGTACTGTTTGAAGCACCACCACCAGTAATCGAAACGATAGGTTGAGTAGTATATCCACTACCGCCATTGGTTACGTTGATTGCAATAACTCTACCATCAATAACGGCTGTTGCTGCAGCTGATAAACCCAAAAACTCAAAAATAACAGTTCCAACTTGAAAAGTTCCAGTTGTATGAGTTGGATACGCAGTTTTACTACTTACGCCAGGTGTCACTGCCCTATATCTTCTTACAACACCATTATCATTGTGTTTTACAATAATTCCACTAGGATAGTTTGTATCTAGCTTATAATTGGGTTCAAACTCTACTGTAGGTGGATTTAAGATATCATATCCATCTCCACCACTAACTTTAGTGATAGAAGTGATTCCACCGTATTTTTTAGTTTGATTTCCCTTATATGAGAAAAATGGAACTCCATTTACGCCAATTCCAATTTGTCCAATTGGAGTAGGTGTTTTTGTACTCTTTGTAGAAGGAACTAGTGGTATTCTCTTTAAATATCTTTGATTTCCTACATCTGGTGCATCAGAAGCAAAAGGACCTATTGGATGCGATGGTATACCTGTACTAGCAACAATTGCATCAGTTGATGACCTATAAACGTTTTGGACATCAGATGTAAACTTAGAAATTGCATTATTGATGGATGTATACACACTTGTACCAAATGCAAACTCTCTAGAGATGAAAAACTCAGGATCAGTTTCTAATATTGATGCTGAGGGTGCAGATGAAAGAATAAACTCAAATTTAAACTCATTAATGATACCAATGACATCATGTTCATTATTATAGATGTCTTCGGCAGCATTTAGAATTCTAACCTTGTCATCTCTTCTCAAACGATGTTTTTCTCTAGTGGTAACTGTAACACGAACAGAACCATCCGCAGCAGGTGATGATAACTCTGCTGTAACACCTCTAAGTGCCTTTCTAACGTTATATTGGAAAGAACTCCATATTGGATCAAGACTATCGAAACCAGGTGCTCTAGGGGTTGTAACCTTACTTTGAGGAAGGTAATATTTACCACCGTCAGTTAAATTAACACCTCGTGTTCCACCAAACACTTTTATTTGGATTTCAGACCCATCTACGTTACTTTGACCGTAAATTTTAAATGCTGCGAACGCTTCTTGACCTGCAATGTGCTCATCAGCAATAGTTCCTTCTCTAGCACGAGTACATCCAAGAAATTGGTTAACAGTTTTGCTTGCGTAACTTATTATCTCATTTTGAATTCTAAATTTACCATTTTGCTCTGGCCAACCTAAAGTAGAGTCAACTGTAATCGTTGTAAAGTCTAGAGAGTTACTTACATCAGATGCAACTGTTGTTTTGTAAGGTGTTACAAAGGTTCCTGTGGAATTATTAGTATCTACGTCAATTTCAAAAATTTCTCCACTAGATGTAAAGACTTTTTGTACACCTTTAACATAAATGCGTGCTTCATTAACATATGGATCACTTGGATCGTTTTCTTGATATAAAATCTCTCCAACTAACGCTGTGGGGTCTCCACTGACTGCTGTAGCACGAATTACTTCTCTAGAAGTGTAAAATGCGTCACTAGGTTTGAATATTCTATCTCTTGGGTATGAAATTACTGATTCTACGCCAAAAAGTGTCCTCAAAACAAACTGGAAAGACCTAGTTGTACCTTTTGACGCATAAAAGTCCTTAATTCTCTTAATTACAGTAGATTCAGTAATTCCGTCTGCAAAATTCTTTGGATAAGTGGACAAATACTGATCTTTGAACTGCCCCAACATAAAAAGTGGGAAAATATTGTTCAGATTGATAACTTTTGCCCCTACATCATGTGTAGATGCGGTTGTTTCGGCAAAAACGTACTGACTTGCATCTCCAACTGCTTTTATAGCGTCAATACCTCTTGCACAGTCGTTAAAAATGGTTTGTCCCTTGTTTTTATAATAAATGATCTCATCATCTATCATCAAAAGACCTTCATTTGGAAAATCACGAGTTGTAGTAACGTCAACCGTTGTAGAAGTAGCTGACATTGAAGAAATTAGGTCAGTTTCAACAACTAAATCTCCATAATTATCAATATTGTAATAATCACCCCAATTATTGATTATATCAAAACAATATCCTCTTAATTCTTGTGATTTATAATATGCTTTAACAAATTCTATAAAAGTGGGGTATTCATCCTGAATAAATGAAGCAAACTGGCCAGGAATATTATGAGATATTTGTGATTTTGATTCAGCAGTAACCTCGGACGGTACAGGTTGAGTTGTAACCGTTGTGGTTGGCGTAGTCCACTGCCCTACCTTCCAAGATGATTGATTAGTTGCCATTCTTTGTTAACTATAGCTGGACTCTGGTACAACCCCAGTACCAGAAAGATTTGAACCACTACTGATAGTGTCTTCTACAACATTAACAGTTGTATTATCTATACCTATTGTCAAATAGGTTTCTCGTAAAGATATAAGATCATTTGATTCTGGAACTGCACTAATTTGTAGAGTATTTCCAGATGCAATCGTAGATGTAATAACAAGATCGTTAATTACAATTTCTCCCATGTTATAATCAACATTTCCCCAAGAACCACCGATATATTCTTTTTCACCAGTTCCTTTAATGTAGAAAAGTCTCAGTAGACCTGCACCGTCATCATTGAGGAAGTAAGTATTAATTGTATCACCAGAAATAGCAAATCCTGAAGAAGTTATGGTTGGTTGTGTGGACGTTCCAATGTTAATGCGGTTACCATAACATATTTTATAGTTCACACGTGCGTTCAGAGTCACTATGACGTTCTTTCTCATCTTGAGACGAGTGATATTTGAAGTAATTGAGAGGTCTGAGCTATCAATTATACTCTGAAGCTTAGAATATTTGAACTTTCCACCAAATTTATTAAATTCAGATCCAGAATTAAGTGCAGTTAGAGTAGAAATAATCGCATTTTTAATTTGATCAGAAGTTTTGCGTGTAATATTAGGATTAAAATACGCAAAAGTATCAATATCAATGAATAATATGGATGGATCAATAATTTCTGGTTGAATTGCTGCTACAGAATACTCTCTGAGTTTCTTTAATACAACATTTTTCTCCGATAAAGATAATTTATCTGCATTTTTTGGTTTTATTGCCAAAAATACTTTACCAAATTGAGGAGGATCCGCTTCTTCTCCACCATAACAAGCAATTGACGCTACGTTAGGGTAAATATTTGGAATAATTGCTTCATAATCTTGCGTAGAAACTGCTCTACCGAATGCTGAATAAAATTTTGGTGCGGAAAACTTAATTGCTTCCGTAGATTCTGCATCTTTACCGCCCTCTGGACGCTCAACTAGAGAAATTGTTATTCCAGAAGTCACAGATTGAGCTTCATCATTAATAAATGTCGCAATATTTTCAAATTGAAGCAATCCATTAGCTCCAGTACCGCTAGAAGTTGTGTAAGTAGTGCTAACTACATCTCCATTTGATAAACTTCTACCAACAATACCGTCTCCAAACATAATTTCTGGTCTTCCATACTCAGATTCTTCTAAGAAAAATACTTTTGACGTAGAATCTATCTTTGTAATATCTGTTGCTTGTAAATAACGCTCTGTGACAGTTCCAGAAGTGACCTCAACACGTAAAGTAGAGGTATCTGCGTTTTCATTTGTCAAAATAAAACGTTGCCTTTCTGCAGTATTACGCACAAATGTGTCTACAAGAAAATTTCCTTCATATAATTCAAGTCCAGTAAATGTTGCAATTCCTGTTTCGCTATTTACGCTCTGTATTACATCTTGTCCAATTGAAAAAACAAAGTTATTATTATCTAAACCTGTAAAATTAATTACCAATCCTTTCTGTAGAGTAATTCTAGCGGGATATCCTTTTGTAATTACGCCTTGTGCGTTAGTTGTAACCTGTGTTTGTACATTAATATTTACCGTACATTTACTAGAACGTGCAGAACGAGGTGTATAGCCAAGCATTCTTGCTAGCTTTACAACATTTTCACGCAAAACTGCCGTTTCAAGGAAACCTTCATTAACTGCAAGGTTAGCATTTACGCTTGTATAGTAAGTATTATATGCAAGAGTATCTAAAAGCACCGTCATTGACGATCCCTCAAAGTCATAATCGCTAAATTGTGACTGTGATTTTAAATAATCTTTAATTTGTGCCTTGATTTGGTTAAATTCTAAGGCATTGACCTGTTGAAATGACATTATTGTTTCAATGCAAGTTCTATTGAATCTACTTTAGGAGGTAATCCTAAAATTACATAACGAATTGATACATCTAAGTTGTTACGATCTTCTGTCCAATCAACTAAAGTTTCTAGATGTGCAACTCTAGGTTCATGTATGTTAATTGCATCTGCAATTCTATTCTGCAAATCAGCAGAAATACTTGGATTAGCATTTTCAAATAGCAACCCGATTACGTTGCCACCGAACATAGGATTAAATGGTTTCTCATGAAAGTTGTATAATACAATATTTTTCACGGACTCCTTAATTGCAGCCTCATTCTTCAGTGACAAAACATCATTTGTTACTGCGTTCCTTTCAAAAGTCAATGAGAAGTCACGAAATGACTTCGATTTAAGAGACATTTATATCCAAAGTTTACCTTCAGATATATTTATACTTCTTTTTTAACATTCTTTACCTTCCTATCAGATCTAGGATCAGTAATTAGATATCTACAGTACTCATTACCATGATCGTAGAAGTGATCTGACATGTCTACAGGAATATTTGCATTCCTTTTACCATCTACAATTCTATTTGCCTTGGCCACGATACCTCTTTTTTGCTTTGTTACGAGAGGTAGCACCATACTTAGTATGTTGTCCTCTACCTTGTCTTGTTTTCTTTGGGGTTGCTTCAATTGTTGGAAGACCCATTGCATATCTAGTTGCCATAATTTAACCTGCGAATACGTTTGGTGAACCTGCTGCAACACTTGTACATGTTGCATCTCCTACTCTACCACATCCTTTGCCATTTACAAAGACTGTGCTACTACCACTTGATATGGCTGCACTGTGAGGAGGACACGGTGAGCCTGGTAATAAGTGTACAGTATTACTATCTCCTTGTCTAGAGATGGGAATACCATTACAGAAGACGTTACCGCTACCCTGTGCTCTGGACATTCCAGTGCAATGGGTTACATCTGCGTCTCCGACTCTTGTTACTGCTGGCATGTTAATAATAATTTGAAATAAAGGAACGTATACCTTCCCACTCATTATATATCTTTAATTCAAGTGTGAAACTTACTGGTGCTTGGGCAGTCAAGTTACCTGCAGGACCTTCTTCCCATGATACAGTTACGGTAAAGGTTTCAGTTACGTACGACGTACCATCCTGTTGGAGGTCAAACATTACCTTATCTGGGGGCATGTTAACCAGTCGC